>JABAHS010021527.1_pt2 | contig 19025 bp, 15 predicted proteins | sample 7062111 | NCBI WGS metagenome assembly JABAHS01 (sample SAMN14534600, study PRJNA622989) | marine sediment metagenome | biome: marine biome [ENVO:00000428]; feature: marine pelagic biome [ENVO:01000023]; material: deep marine sediment [ENVO:00002113]; isolation source: pool of 4 deep marine... | reverse complement strand
TGCCCGAGGCCGCCGCGTGCAACCGACAGGACGACCACTCCTGCGACGCTGACGACGATCGACAACCAGCCCTGAAGGCTGATCCATTCGCCGAAGAAGACCGCGCCGAGGCAGGCCGTCAGGAAAGCCTCGGTGCGGGCGTAGGTTGTGCCGACGGCGAAGTTGCGCAGCGAGAACAGGTAGACCAGAAACACCGTGGCCAGAATCTGCGTAAGGCTCGCAAACAGCGAGTAGCCGATGAAGGCGCTGTTGACAGGCGNNACCGCCACGGCGTCGAGGTGGGCGGTGAGGTGCTTCTGCGCCGCCGTGCGCAGCGTCTGCATGATCACGGCAAAGAGCGTCACCGCGATCCATAGCATTTCCATGGTTTTCGAGTAAAAGGACGTTGCGGTCGATGATGGCCCGTGAAGCGCTGCGTAGCCTATGAGCAAGATGCCGCTACGTCAATTTGGGCCGGCTTACCGGCGGGCCGCTATGTTCGGGCTTCCGGCGAAACGCTTCACAGCCGAGCCGAAGCGGATGCGCGTCATGGCATACCGCACCGACTGTGCGATGGCCGGAACCTGAGCGAAATCCAACGCGCGGGAGCCCCGCATTGTCCGCCGTCGAGAGCAAGCCCACCGATCTCCTTTAGGGGAAAAGCTGCCCCCCAGGGGAGTGGACGCCGGAGGGCGAAGTGTTGGCGACCCAATGGCCGGCGTCAGAGCAGTCCCGGACAACGAATGGGCGGGTACGTGGCCCGATGGCGCGAATTCGTTGCCGGCACGGAATGTTGAAATCGTCGTCTCGGTTGTTCTTTCAGCATCACACCCGCCCGGCTGCAGGTGAGCGCAGTAACCTCGACGCTGGATGGCAGCAACCTGCCGCGATTCTTATCGTCTTGCGTTAATTGGGCAGGCCCGCTGTTCTCAAGTCCTCGAAAAAACGATCTCCGTGCTCCCCCGCTGCGATGGGAAAGGTTGACCGCAAACGGGCCAACGAGAGCCCCGGAAACATGACCTCCAGCCGCGCCACTTCCCAGTGCGCGTCTTCGCTGCGGTCGAGTCGAGCGTAGCTGGCGGTGAGGTAAAGACGCGGATACAGGCTGTTCTCATTACGCTCCAGCGCCGCCAGCAAGGGTTTGATCGCTTTCTCGTATTCGTGCAGGTTGTAGTAGGCCCTGCCCTCATTGTAGGGGTATTCCCAGGTATACCGTGGATTGAGGGCTTTTGCCTTGCGAATGAAACGCAGGGCCTGCTCTCCCCGTCCGAGCTGATTGTTGATGAGGGACAGCAGCCCCCACCCGTCGGCATAGTTCGGGGAAAGAGTGACGGCCTTATCGATGGCTTCAGCCGCCTGCTCGAACTCCTGTCGCCACATGTGCACGTAGCCCAAGGCCCACTGCACCTGGGGCGATGTCGGTTCGATAGCCACCGCTTTTTCTATCATATCCATCGCTTCGTCGAGGAGAATTCCGGGGGCCGCTCTCGTGAAGTCGATCTGGAAGCGCCGCCCCAGGGTAATTCCCAACGCGCCGTAGGCCCTGGCAAACTCGGGATCGAGCGCGATGGCTTTGCGGTACAACGCCTCAGCCTGACTCAGGCTCTCCAGAGTCAACTCGTTGTAAAATCGAACACCCTGGAGAAAGAGGTCATAGGCTTCGAAACTGTTTGTCGACCTTCGGAACAGGTGTTCTGCCTCTTCGCCTATCAACTCGATCGACAGCGCCGAGACGATCTTGTTCCTGATCTCGTCCTGTAACTCGAAAATGTCGGCAAGACGACGATCATATCGCTCCGCCCACAGCGATTGGCCGCTCGTCGCCTCGACCAGTTGAGCGGTGATTCGGACGCGATCGCCGATTTTTCGAACACTGCCTTCCAGTACGTATTCGACACCGAGCTCCTCGGCGAGGTCCGTCACGGTCGTCGGCGTGTTCCGGTAGGCAAAGGACGAGTTGCGGGCAATGACGCCGAGACTCGAGATCTGCGAGAGATCCGTGATGATGTCTTCGGTGATGCCGTCGCTGAAATACTCTTGCTCGGGATCGCCGCTCATGTTCGTGAAGGGCAGCACCGCGATCGAGGGTTGATCCGACGCAGAAGGAACCCTTGGTTCTGCCAGCCGGGTCTCGTCCCCGGCCGTCCACGGTTGCAGCCAGGCAAGTCCGCCGGCGACGGCGATGCCAACGCCGACCACCGCGGCGGCGAGCCACCTGCCCTTGCGAGCGGCACGACCCTGCGGCGCCGGAGCCCCTTTCCCCGGTGTGAGGCTGACTGCGTAAGCGCGCACCGGAGCGTCGAAACCCTTGAACGTCTGGTCCCCAAGAGAGCGATAGATGAACGGCAGCCGCTGCGGAAGCGTCTCGTAGGCCGCCCCCTGGAGACAGACGCCGCCCGGTGGTGCCAACTGCTCGAGGCGCTGAGCCAACACCACCCCCGTCCCGGTGAGCGTACGGTCCGCGATGATTACCTCCGCCATGCTGATGCCCACTCGAAACTGCGGAAGAACCTCGTCACCAAGCCGGGCGTTGAACTGTGCGTTGTCCGACTGAAAACCGAGCGCAGCGCAGACCGCATCGGATGCCCGATCGAACAACGCGACCAGCGCGTCGCCGCGCAGTTCGTGCACGACGCCTGCGTAGGCCTTGATGGTGTCGGAGAAACGGCGGAAAGCGTCCTGGATGCGCTCGTGGGCAAGCGCGTCGTCGTGACGCACCAGTGTCGTCGAGCTCACTACGTCGGCATGAAGGATAACGGCGAGCTTTTGAGAGCGACGCGCTTGCACCGGGCCTCTCACGGGAGCGGGCTGTTGCGGACGATATTATCGCGAGATCGCGGACGTGGCGACCAAACGCCAGCGATGGCGCTGGCTCCGGGCACCGAAAGACGTGAATGACCCGGACGACAGCCGGCCCGCCGGGGGATCTCCGGCTCCTTGGCTGTGCCGGGGCCACCCGCATACCGGTCCTCGTCGCCGCGGAGGTATTCGGCAGTCAAGTATTTCGCTGTCCCCAGAGACGGGCGCGGCAGGTCGGCACCAGGCCAGCGCAAGAGTGCGCCCATCCGCACCGGGCGCTTGTTGCAACGCACCGGCGTGAAACCTCCCCAAGCCCCTGCCGTGGCATCGAGGTCGCCGTCTGTGATCCCCTCATCAAATGTACAATCAGAGTCGCGCGCGGGGGGAACTTTCTTCGTGGCACACTTCGGATTTCACGCTCCTCTTCGCGGCAGTGCCGGGACCCGGCCGATCGCGATCATCGCAACCATTCGGTGACGTCGAAGCAATATTTGGTAAGATGCGTTGATGGATCACAAGGCATTCAACCATCGACCCCGGGGCGGAGAGTAATTGGCTAAGCGATCCGAGCGGCGGGGCCGGCGACGGGATTCAGCTTCAGGGGCGACGACACGCAAGCATCGGCGCAGGCTATACGGACTTGCCTTTCTCTCGGTAGTCGTTTCAGGCGCCATGGTCTTTTGGCTTGCCTCTCCTGAGAAGGAGGCCATCGCTGCGATCACCGTCTACAAAAGCCCGACATGCGGGTGCTGCAAGGAGTGGATTTCGCATCTCGAGCGTCACGACTTTGCTGTCTCGGTGGTGAATCGCAATGACGTCCTGCCGAAGAAACGGGAATTGGGCGTGCCGACGCGCCTGTACTCGTGTCACACGGCAAGGGTGGCGGGCTACGTCGTGGAAGGGCATGTGCCGGCCGAAGACATCATGCGCTTGCTGGAACGCAAGCCGAACATTCGCGGCATCGGAGTGGCCGGCATGCCCATCGGCTCACCCGGCATGGAACAGGGGTCGCGGAAGGACCCCTACACAGTGTTCGCGTTCGACAAGAGCCACAACACTTCGGTATTTTCCCGTCACTGAGACGCCGCCAAACGAGCGCGACTTCGAGCGGGCCGCTCTCCTCCCGTGCGCCCGGTCGTATCACTTGTGTCGGTGTTGAGGGCCGAGTGCGGAATCTGGATTCTCGGCCGGATAGCGTTGCCGCGGTCTGCCAACGTCGACGCGAAGTGGCTCGGACACCGCCGCACACGGTAAGCTGTGGCTTTTTAGGGTCAGCCCGTAACCTTCTGAAGGAGTCATCGACATGAGCTTTTCGAGATCCTTTCTCAGCGCGCTCGGAACGTGCCTGTGCGGAGCCGCGATCGCCGCCGGCACCGGACACGGTCACAAACACACGTCGCAGATGGGAATGCCCGGCACTGCCGAAGAAGTCACGCGAAGCATCGAGGTCGTGATGACCGACAACAGCTTCGACCTCTCGGACATCGACATCCAACCGGGGGAGACGATACGCTTCGTGGTTCATAATCGCGGCCGACTGGTGCACGAGTTCAACATCGGGACTCCTCACATGCACGAGGAGCACCAGCGCGATATGCTCGAGATGATGCAAGCGGGCGTTTTGACCCCCACGGGCATGAAGCACGGGGCGGGGATGATGCAGCACGATCACACCAATTCGGCTCTGATCGAACCGGGGGAAACCAAGGAACTCATCTGGCGCTTCGAACCGAAGGTCGATGATCTGCAGTTCGCATGCAACGTGCCCGGACACTACCAGGCCGGAATGGTCGGTGAGTTTCGCTTCAACTGAATGCCGTCGGGCTCCGTCCGGCAGTCGGTAACGCAGAGCCTGAAATCGAACTGCGCCCTCGTCACCCCCGCAGAGGCCATGCACCTCGGTCGACGCTCGTGCCCAGGCGGCGGCACCGAGCGGTGCCGGCCCGTGCACTGGATCAGGCAAAGGCGAGAGACATGGGCGCCGTCGACCGGCTGCGTGCATCCGCAGAGCCCGCGAGCACGGCCCTGCCGTAAACAAGCAGAGACGGGATCGAGCGTCGCTCGCCCCCCGGGCAGCCGACGGCCCGGCATGTCACCGGCGGCGCTCCACGCCGCCGCTCGCACGAGCGTGCCGTCCGCCCGGAACGGCCACTAGCGTTGAAAGATCTGACCCCAGCCCCTCACAGCGGACGGATCCTGGCCGGCCAGCTCCAGGACCCGCCGCACCACTACGGCGATGCTGTCGTAGATCGGTATTCCCGTTTCCGATTCGAGGTGCTCTGCCAGCGGTGCGCCGGCGAGGTTGGTGCACACGATGGCGATCGCCTGCGGCGCGCTCTGCGCGACCTCGCGGCACATGCGCAGGATCTGCTCCGCCGGGACCTCGGAGAAGCTGAAGTTGTCGCTCAGGTCGAGATGTGCCTCGGCCACGCACGCGAAACCGGCGTTGCCGAAGTTCTCCACGACGCGTGCCTGCACGTCCGCGGTATAGGGCGTCACCAGGCCGAAACGGCGAATTGCGTGACGGCGGAACGCCTCGACAATGGCAAGGATGGAGGTGGTGGCCGTGATCCCCGTGCGCTCGGTGATCATCCGGCACAACTCTTCGTCATGGGCAAAGCCGCGCCACCCCGCCGAGGTGCCGTTCCAGGCCATGACCCGGCATTTGGCATCGGCCAGAAGCTCCGCCGCGGCGAGAAAGCGCTCGTGGGCGAACTGGTTGAGGCCGTATTCACTGAGCGTGATCTCGGTGACCCGCAGGCGGCTGAAGTGAACACTGGCCCCGTCGAGGCCCTGGAGCATCTGCGTGGTGACGGGCTCCAGGATGGTGTTGGATGACGGCGTCAGCATGCCGAGCAGGGTGCGCTCTGTCACGACGGGGATTCCTCCGAGACCGTCGCCGGCTGTCTCGAGAACATCCGACCCTGCGGGGTTACGGCGACCTTTGGCGGGCATCGCTCAGCCGGTGACACGAGCCGCGACCTCAATCGTAATCGACTCGCAGCTGCGGAACCGGGCCGCGCTGCGCCTCTTGCGCGGCGCGCGGCTCGTGCTCGCGCACGAGGCTCTCGAGCAGACGATTCGTCTCCGCCTGCTCCTGCCGGATCTTCTCCAGACGCCGCTTCAATCCGAACACGGCCAGCGGCAGGAGCAGCCATAACAGGGCAACGACGGCCAGGCACACCGCCATGGCCGCCTGCACCAGTGGCGGCAACGCATCCAACAAGGCACTCAGGTCGCGCACGGCAACTTACCTCTGAAGGCAACGGACCGGGGCGCACGCCGGCGCCCCTCGCTCATTGTACGACAGCCCCCGGCGCGGGCTCTGCGTCTTCTGCCCGGACTCGGGCCGCGAAGGCCTCTAGGTCGCCGGCGGGGCCTGCGCGGGGACGGGCTCCAGGCATCGCGGCGAGTCGTTTGCCGGGTCGTTGACCAGGGTGCTCACCGCGTGGGCACGCATGGCGTCGCTTGGGTAAGCGCTCAACACGCTCTCCAGCGGCTCACGCCGTTCGATGTCCGGATCGAGCCACCGATCGAAGTCCCCGGGGTCGACGATCACCGGCATGCGCCCGTGGATGGCGCGGGTGGCTTCGTTGGCGGCCGTCGTCAGAATGCAGCAGGTTTCCACGGGTCCTGCCGCCGTAACACAGCGATTCCACAGCCCGGCGAACGCAAACGGGCCACCGGAGCCGAGCGTGATGTAGTAGGGCTGCTTGCGCCCGCCCGGCAGCCGCGCCCACTCGTAGTAGCCGTCTGCCGCGATCAGGCAACGCCGCCTGCGGAAGGGAACCCGGAAGTAAGGGCGCTCGTGCACGGTCTCGGCGCGCGCGTTGATGGGCTTGCGCGCCTTCGTGTCCTTCGCCCAGTGCGGTAGCAGACCCCAGTACAGGCTCACCCATTCGCGCCCGCCGGTGTCGGCGTTGCGCGCGAGCAGCAAAGCCTGGGAAGGCGCGATGTTGTAGCGCGGCTTGAGGGTCGCCTTGCCGTCGGCGCTGAGGCCGGGAATCAGCGCGACGAACTCCTGCAGCGTGCTGTGTCGGGCGAAACGGCCGCACATGTCGGCGAGCGTGAGCGATGCGACTGGGTTACTGAATATTTATCCAGTTTAACGGCTTGGCCGCGACCCGCGCAAACGCCGCGCCCGGCAAGGTCGCGCTCAGTCGCTCGAAGCCTCCCCTGNNCGGGAATAGGGACCGAGCGCAGGCTGCCGTCGTCGCCGATGTGGGCGTACACGCGCACGGCGCGCCCCCGGGTCACGGCGGCACCACTGGTCGACTGCCGCGCCTCGCACTCCCACGTGAGCGTGCGCTCGCCCAAGTGCGCCAGCGTGAGGCTGTTGGTAACGCGGTCGCCGTACGCCGCGGGCCCGACGAAGCGGAAACGGATGTCGCCCATGACGAACGTGGTGCGCTCGCCGCGGATCATGGCGTCGATGGGATAGCCGATGCGGCGAAACAGCTCGTGCTCGGCGTCGTTGAACCAGGCCAGGATGCGCGGATAGTAGACCAGCCCGAAGGGGTCGGACTCCCCCCAGGTGACCGTGACCTCGGTGGTGAACGACGGCATCGGCGCGCTCCTCGAGGATTGCCTCTCACAAGACGCGCCCGGCATCGACGCCGATCGCGAAGCGGATGCCGCGGCGGCACGGCAGGACGCAGGCCGACATCAGCCCCGCGACTGTAGCCGAAGGCGCGGGCGATTACCAAGCCTCGTCGGACTCACGCGCGGCGGAGTTAGAATAGCCGGCGTCGACCTGAGCGCGTGACCCGGAGGAACCGTTATTCGCCGCCTGCTCAAGCACCTGGGCATTGCCATCGTCTACGGGCTGTTGGTGACCCTGGCGACGCTGCTCGGCGGCTACGTCTACCTGCAGGAGCAGCGCCCCGACCTGCGCGTCTGGCACCGGGTGGAGCTGGAAGCCGATTTCCGCGCGGCAGACGCCGACACGGTGACGGACATCGACGCCTACCGACGGGTCGAGGAACGCCTCTTCGAGCAGCTCGACGCGCGGGTCTACCAGCGCATATCCGGCTCCGAACGGCGCCAACTCAATCGCTATTTCCGCGGCGGCATGATGGATCCGGCCGCCCGCGACCTCAACGGCAATCGCACCTTCGAGCTGCCGCGCCCCGACGCGCGCGGGGTGGCGCTGCTGCTCCACGGTCTGTCCGATTCCCCCTACAGCATGCGCGCGCTGGGGGAGCTCATGCACGCCCACGGATTCTGGGTGCTCGGCCTGCGCCTGCCCGGCCACGGCACGGCGCCGTCGGGATTGCTGCACGTGAGCTGGCACGACTGGGCGGCCGCCGTGCGCCTTGCGGCACGGGACCTGCGCCGCCGCGTCGCCGCGGACGTGCCTTTCTACCTCGTCGGCTACTCCAACGGCGCGGCCCTGGCGGTGGACTACTCACTGGGTGTGCTCGAAGGCGAGGACCTGCCGCCGGCGGACGGACTGGTGATGCTTTCGCCGGCAATGAGCGTGACCCCGGTGGCGGCACTGGCCGTGTGGCAGTCGCGGCTCGCGCGCCTGGCCGGACTCGAGAAGCTCGCCTGGACCGAAATCCAGCCCGAGTTCGACCCGTACAAGTACAACTCCTTCACCGTCAACGCCGGCGAGCAGATCCATCGCCTGACCCAGGACCTCGCCCGCCGCCTGGACCGCCTGGCGAACGGGATGGGGACACGGGACTTCCCGCGCGTGCTTGCCTTTCAGTCGGTCGTCGACGCAACCGTCCCGCCGACGGCTCTGCTCGACAACCTCTTCCTCAAGCTCACGGGCGACGCCCACGCCCTCGTCCTCTTCGATGTCAACCGCAACACCCACTCCGAGCCCCTGCTGCGCAGCGACCCCGAGACGCTGACGCAGCGCCTGTTCGCGGACCGGGCGCTGCCGTTCGACCTGACGCTGGTCACCAACGCACACATCGCGACCGACCGCGTTGTCGCTCGGGTCAAACGCGCGGGCGAGGCGTCGCCCTTAGACGAGCCGCTTGAACTCAGCTGGCCGAGCGGCGTCTTCTCCCTGTCTCACGTGGCGTTGCCGTTTCCTCCTCACGATCCTCTCTACGGCGCGCGCGCGCCGGGTGAGGGTACCGCCGGTGCGAATCTGGGCAGCGTCGCCATCCGCGGCGAGCGCAACCTGCTGCAGATCCCGGACAGCTTCTTCCTGCGCCTGCGTCACAACCCCTTCTTCGCCTACATGGCAGAACGCGTGGTGGGCTTCCTCGGCCCGCCGGCACGCCGCGCACCGGGCGACTGAGCCCGCCTCCCTCTTAGCGGCTGCGGCGGCTCAGCCGGCAGCATTGTGCTCCGCAACAATCGCCTGCCCCGCCGCCGGCCGAAACTCCCGCGGGTCCCCCAGTGCGCTTACGTGGCGAGGGCCGCAGGCGTGGTCTATGCTTCCCTGCGAGGGTGTTTCCGAATAACGCCGTACAGGCGAGCAATTCGAACAGGAGCGTGCCGGTGACAGCGACTCCAACGCAGGCTCTCGCGGCCAAACAAAAAGAGATGTTGCTGGTGATGACCACGTTGTCTTTCATCGAGGACAACGGGCTGATGTCGTCGTCGCAGCTCAGCGCCGCCAAGAAAAGTCTACAGGCGTTGTTCATACGCACCAGCGGCGAAGAGACGATGCTGCGCCAGCTCATCGAAATGCTGAGGGTGAACCACGACATTCACGAGGCCTTCGGCGCCATTTCCAAGGTGAGCATCCGTATTTCCACAGGAGTCCACACGATAACCAGAAAGCTGAGCTACGTCGGTCAATACGTCACCACGTTGTCTCTCACGCCGCAGGAAAACAGTGAGTTCTTCGAGCCGTTACTGGAATTCATGCAAAAGTTCCGCCTCGAGATCATTAGATTCAATCAGTGCATCGAGAGATACCTCAGTCTGCGCGAGACGGAAGCCAAACATGCTCAGGCAGTACTCATAGCCGAGGAAGCGAGCGAGCGGCTTAAGAGCCGTCTCTCTGGATCGCTGGCCCTCAACACCCGCGGAGAAGCAGAACGGATCCTCAAAAACGAGGTCATCACCAATTTCGATTATGCCACCACATTGAGCGAGCTCCGAGACGCAGCGAACGCGTCGAAGCGGGCGACGCAAGAAATAGAGCGAAGTCTCTTTAATCTCAGATTGATGTGCCAGATGGCGATGAATCCGCAGATGCGCGACAAGGCGGATGTAAAGGCGGCGACGAACCCAAACCATGACGTTTTTGCTCACTTCGCTCTGGCCCTAACGCGCTTCCCGCGCATCGTGTCCATAAAGGACTTTATTGTCGAGCTCTTCAAACTTTGCCAGTGCGCATACGGCATGTTCGCCCTGGATTTCGACAACCTGAGCAAGGCCGTCGACGCCATCGCCAACAACCCCAAGGAGTATTTCGACGCCAAGGACGAGGATGCCGACATCAAGGGCAAGCGGGACAAGCTCAAGAAGTACGAGGGCCTGATACCGTTCCTCGAGAGCGCCCACGCCAGTATGGCCAGCGGCCAGGACGCGGCCTTCGGGAAGTTCTCGAAGCAGATTTCGGAGCTGATGACCACCAAAGACGCGCGCTGGGCTCACATCAGCGAGTCGCTGCTGATGGCGAAGGTTGCCGCCGAGGCCGACCTCACCACCCGCCTCAACGCCGCCTGAGCGGCGACGCCTGCAGGACCCGAAATTCGCCGGGTATCCCGTCGATCAGGCGGGCCCGGAGCTCTTGCCCGGGCGGCCCCGCGGCAAACCGGACGGCCTCAATCCCCGCAGCCCTCTGCGCAGGTCCTCCACCATCGCGTAATGCACCGGGATCAGGATCAGGGTGACGAGGGTTGCGAAAAGCACTCCGAAGCCGAGCGAGACGGCCATGGGAATCAGGAACTGCGCCTGTGTGGTCTTCTCGAAGATGAGCGGTGCGAGGCCCGCGAATGTGGTCAGCGAGGTGAGCAGAACGGGCCGAAAGCGCACGACGCCGGCGGTCGTGATCGCGCCGTGCAGAGTCATGCCCTCACGACGCTTGCGATTGACGTAATCGACCAGCACGAGACCGTCGTTGATGACCACGCCGATCAGCGCCAGCATGCCCATGATGCTGATGACGCTCAGATACAACCCTAGAATCATGTGACCGAGCACCGCCCCGACGACGCCGAAGGGGATGACGGACATCACGATAAACGGCTGCACGTAGGATTTGAACGGAATCGCCAGCAGTGCGTAGATGGCGAACAGCACGAACATCAAGCCGAGGCCGAGGCTGCCGAACGACTCGCGCTGCTCTCGGGCCTCACCCTCGAAGCTGTAGCGCACCGACGGATAGCGCTGCTGCAGCTGCCCGAGGAACGCATCGAGATCTGCCTTGACCACCTCGATATCACCAGCGTCCTTGTTGATGTCGGCGATCACGTTCAGGGTGCGATTGCGATCGATGCGCTTGATGCTGCTGTAGCTCTGGCCGACGCTTACACTGGCTACCTCGGAGAACGGCACCTCCACCCCTGACGGCGTACGGATGCGCATCGTCTCCAGCGTATCCAAAGATCGCCGCTCCGACTGAGTGAAACGCACCATGACGCGCACGTCCTCGCGGCCACGCTGGATGCGCTGCGCCTCCGCACCGAAGAACGCCTCGCGCACCTGGCGTGCCAGCTGCGACGCACTCAGACCGAGAAGCTCGGCCTCGGGCCTGATGGCAAGCCGAATCTCCTCCTTGCCGTCGTCTGCGGTGTCACTGATGTCGAATACACCGGGATACTCGGCAAGCCGCGTCTTGATCTCCTCGCCCATGGCGACCAGCGCCTCGAAATCGGTGCCGCTCAGCTGAACGTCTATGGGATTGCCGCCCCGACCGATCTCGGCGCGGAAGGTGAGCTCCTGGGCCCCCGGGATGATGCCGATGCGCTTGCGCCACTCGCGCACGATCTCCGAGCTGGTGACCTCGACGGTGCGCTCCTCCGGCGCGACGATCTCGAAGAGCACGCTGCCGACATTGGAGCTGCCGTCGCGGCCCACTACGGCGAGAATGTTCTTGATGGCGCTCTGGCCGGTATCCGGATCGATGTAGGCATCGCGCAGCTTGCGCGCTGCAAGCTCCACACGCGCGATCTCCTTCGCCGTGACCTCGAACGGCGTGCCCGGCGCCATCGTCAGGTAGCTGCGTGCCGTCTCACTCTGCACGCGGGGGAAGAAGAGGTACGCGATGCGTCCGCCCGCGACCAGCGACAGCACCACCAGGGCGATTCCGACGAAAACGGACCAAGTGAAATAACGCTGGCGCAGCGCCGCTGCGAGCAGCGGGCGGTAGAACCGCAGTATCGCCGTCTCGAGCCCGTCGGCCACAAGCCGTTGAATGCGCACCAGCGGATTGTGGTGCCGGTCGTCGTCGCCGTAGATGCGCAGGTGCTTGAGGTGCGCGGGGAGAATCAACTTCGACTCGACGAGGGAGAACAGCAGCACCGGAATGACGATGATCGGGATCTGGGCAAACAGTTGCCCCCGCACGCCCTCGATCATTGCCAGGGGAAGAAATGCCGCCACCGTGGTCAGCACACCGAAGGTCACCGGGACCGCCACCTCGTGCGTGCCCTCGATCGCGGCGCGGGTCGGATCCTGAGTGACCTTGAGATGCTTGTAGATGTTCTCGCCGGTGACGATGGCGTCGTCGACGACGATGCCGAGCACCAGGATGAAGGCGAACAGGCTGATGACGTTGATGGTGACGCCGAGTTCCGGCATCAGCGCAAGAGCCCCCATGAAGCTCACGGGGATGCCCACGCAAACCCAAAGCGCTACGGAAAAACGCAGAAACAGGGTGAGTAGCGCCAGGATGAGCAATCCGCCTTGCACCGCGCTCTTCAGCAGCGTGCTGAGCCTCGCCTTGACGACCCGGGCACGGTCGCGCCAGTAGGAGATCTCGACCCCGGCGGGCATTTTTGCCGCCGCCTCGCTCACGTATGCCTTGACGGCTTCGGAGATGTCGATGGCGTTCTGCTCGCCGACGCGATAGACCTCGATGACGACGGCCGGTGCGTTGTCGAAGCGCGCCATCACCGGGTTCTCCTCGAATCCGTCGACGACGTTGGCGACATCGCCCAGCGTAAGGCGCGTGCCGTCCTCCCGGGACAGCACCACGATCTCCTCGAAATCCTCCCCCACGTAGGCCTGGCCCTTGGTGCGCAGCAGCACTTCGCCTCCCGGCGCCTTGATGGAGCCGGCGGGCAGGTCGAGTGACGCCCGGTTGATCGCCGCCGCTATGGACTCCAGGGTGAGTCCGTACTGCTGCAGCGTCGATTCCGAGACCTCGATCGATACCTCATAGGGCCGCACGGCGGTGAGCTCGACCTGGGTGACGACGGGCAGCGCGACGATGTCGTCGCGCACACGCTCGCCGAGCTGACGCAGCTCGCGCTCGGACAGATCGCCGCTGACCACCACGCTGATGACCTCACGGCGGCGCTGCGCGATGCTGTACACCGGGCGCTCCGCCTCGTCGGGAAACGTGTTGATGGCATCGACCTTGTTCTTGACGTCGTCGAGCAGCTCGCGAACGTCGTAGCCCTTCTCGATCTCCACGTCCACGGTCCCGACACCTTCCGCCGCGCGTGCGCGGATCTCCTTGATGCCCTCGATTTCGTGGATAGCCTCTTCGATCTTGATGACCACGCCTTCTTCGACCTCGAAGGGCGTCGCGCCGCGATGGACGATCGAGACCTGGATGATGTCGAGCTCGAACTCGGGAAAAACCTCCAGCGGTATGCGGGTCCAGACCGCGTTCAGGCCGAGCGCGATGATGACGAGCATCAGCAGGTTGGCGGCCACGCCGTTGCGGGCGAACCAGGCGATCATGCCGTTCACGAGCTGTCGTTCTCCGCCCGGAAAGAAGACTCGGCGCGCTCCCCTCCCTGCTCGCCGCCGCCCTGCTCCGCCGCGTTCACGACGCGCCCCTGCTCGTCGACGAGGGTCGTGCGCACGGTGGTGGACCCGCTGAAGGTGATCGGAGTGAGGGACACGAGCTCGCCCTCGCCGAGGCCCTCGCCGACGACAACGTGCGTGGGATCCCGCCACACCACCTCGACCTTACGCCGCGAAATGCGTTTGTCCACATCAACCACGTCGACCGCGCCGCCGAGGCGAATGGCCGCGCGCGGCAGCACGATGACGTCGCGCAGCAAGCGCCCTTCGATAGCGGCCTCGACGAACTGACCTACCTTGAGCGGCGGAGCGCCGCTCGGACGCTTGCCGTAGGGGTCGTCCACCTGGGCCACCACGAAAGTCTGGCGGCTGAGCGTGTCGATCGCGCCTTCGGCCCGCACGATCCGCCCCTGCCAGCGATAGCTGCGGCGCCCGATGCTCGCCGTCAGTGTCACCCGTGGACCCGTGTCCGCCGTCTCGCTGTCGCCGCGATACTGCTCCGGCACGTCGATGTGCTCGAGCTGTGCGGGCGTCAGCGGCAGACGGATCTCGGCGTAGTCGACGGCATAGACGCGGGCGAGCACGGTGCCCGGCGACACGTACTGGCCGATGTCCACGTTGTTCTCCAGCACCCGGCCCGCGTAGGGCGCGGCCACGGCGGTGCGCTCGAGGTTCAGGCGAGCGCGCTCAAGCTCGGCTACGGCCGCCGCCACCGCGGCGCGCGCGCTGGCGAGCTGCGGCTTGCGCAGAACCAGGGCCGAGGGCTTCTCCCCGCCGCCGAGACGCTTCCAGTCGATCTCGGCCTGGGCGGCGCGCGCCCGCTCCTCCTCGAGCGCCAGGCGCGCCTGCGCCAGGTTCGACTCCGCGATGGTGATGGCGGTGCGATAGTCGCGGGGGTCGATGCTGAGCAGCACGTCGCCCGCCTCGAAAAAGCCCCCTTCACGGAAGCTCGGCGACACCGCGACGACGCGTCCGGCCACCTCTGCGATGAGGTTGCTCTCGGTGCGCGGCTGCACGGTCCCCTGAGTTTGCAGGACCACGGCGTAGTCGCTGCGCACGGTAGGCAGCACGTCCACGCTCGGCAGCGTCGGCGGCGGCGTGCGTCGCTCGGCCTGCGGCGCCGTCACCACCGTCACATAGGCGATGGCGCCGCTGACGGCCAGCACGGCGATGGGCAGCAGCACGCGCAGGATCTTCATGGCGTCGCGGTCCGCGGCAGGACGGCCGCGTCGTCGCCGGGCGTGGCCGGCGAGTCGAAGTCGCCGCCAAGCGCGAGGTACAGATCGATGCGGTTCTGCAGGCGCCGGTTCTTCACTTCGATGAGCGCCTGCTGCGCGTCGAACGAGCGGCGCTGCGACTCGAGCAGGGTGACGATCTCGACGAGCCCCGCCCGGTACTGCTCCAGGGCCAGCGTCTCGGCGAGCACCGACTCCTCGGCGGCGGCCGACAGCGCCGCCTCCTGGGCGGCGAGGTAGCGCTCGGCGCCGAGCGCCGTCTCCACCTCCCGGAACGCCTCGAGCAGCGTCTGCCCGTAGGCCGCCAGGGCCTCGCGGCTCTCGGCGTCCGCCACGTCGGCCTGCGCCTTGAGGCGCCCGCCCTCGAACACCGGTGCCACCAGCCCGCCCGCCAGTGACCAGATGAGCGAGTCGGCGTCCAGCAGATTTTCCAGATTCCCGGAGGCGGCGCCGCCGACGCCGGTGAGCACGATGCGCGGCAGCCGCTCCTTGCTCGCCGCGCTGGCGCGCTCATCGGCGGCCCCCAGGCGCCGCTGCGCGGCGACCACGTCGGGGCGCCGCGTCAGCAGCTCTGCGGGCAGGCCCGCGGGCACCGACCGGGCGATGCTCGGCAAGGTGTTGCGTGTCTCGACTTGCCCGCCGGGATAGCGGCCCGCCAGGACCTCGAGCCGCCGGCGCTGCCCGTCGAGACTTACCTTACCCGCCTCGCGCCGGCTTACAGCGCCGGAGACGTTGGCTCGCGCCAGACGCACGTCCAGGGCGCTGTTGAGCCCGCGACGAAATCGGTCCTCGATGACGCCGAGGGTGCTCTCGAAGCTGACCACCGTCGATTGGGCCAGCTGCAGCTGCAGGCTGCTCTGCGCGGCGTCGAACCAGGCACGGGCGATGTTGGCGGCCAGCGTGAGGCGCGCCGCCTCGAACTGCCCGGCGCTCACCTCCACGTCCAGGGCGCCGGCTCGAGCGCGATTGCCGAGCCGCCCCCACAGGTCCGCCTCCCAGGAGATGTCGACACCAGCCGCGAAGCGGTTGGTGCGCAACGACGACACCCTGATGCTCTCAGACGTGATGCCGCGTCGGCTGCGCGACGCGTCGACGGAAGCAGTGATAACCGGCAGCCGGTCGGCGCCGGCGATGACCGCGCGCGCGAGTGCCGCGTCGACGCGCGCCGCCGCCGCCTCGAGCTCGAAGCTCGCGCCCACCGCTTCACGCGCGAGCGCCGCCAGTTCCGGGTCGTCGAAGTCATCGAGCCAGGGCTCCACGCCGGCCGCGGCCTCCTCCGCCGCGGCAGCCGTCCACTGCAGGGGCACACGCACCGCCGGCTCGCCGCTGTCGCGCTCGGGCACGACGGAGCAGCCACCCGCTGCGACGACGGCGGCGACGAGGGCGAGCCCTGCGCGCACGGTGGTCATGGCCCCGCGTACTCGCGCACCCCGGCGGCGCTGAAGCGCACGATGTGCTCCACCGCCTGCCCGAGATCCAGCTGCTCCCCGTCGTGCGCGTCGCCCTCGGCGAAGAGTTCCTGCACCCGCAGCAGATGCACCAGCTGCGCCACCAGCGAGTGCACGCACATCAGGGCGTCCTTCGCCGGCAGGCGCGGGCAGGCGGCGTGCAGCGCCGCCAGCAGCGCCTGCTGCGTCGGCCGGATCATCTCGTCGAGAATCATCTGCCGCGGCAGATGCCCCTCGACCATGTCGCGCATGATCAGTCGGACGGTGAGCTGGCCGCGGGACTCCTCGGTCAGCGGCTGCAGGAAGGCGCTGGCGAAGGCGCGCAGCACGTCTTCCAGCGACAGCGACTCGCGCTCGAGCAAAGCGTTGAGCACGCCGACCCGCCGCGTGCGCAGCTCCGCCAGGCGTTGCCGGAACACGGCCCGATAGAGGCTGTCCTTGTCGCCGAAGTGATAGTTGACGGCGGCCACGTTGCAGCCCGCGGCCGCGGTGATCTCGCGCACCGACGCGTCCTTGAAGCCGCGCGCCGCGAAGCACGCGGCCGCCGCCTCGAGCAGGCGCTCGCGGGCGTCGGCGGTGGACGGGGCTAGCACGTCGGTTGCGGCCATGGCGTCGATGTCGTTCAAACGTTTATTTCAAACGATTGTTTTATTCTTGTCAATGACCTTTGGCGGCGCACCGCCGGCAACGAGGCACGGCCGGCCTCCCCTGCCCTGTCCCCGGAGGCGCCGGGGACGCTTCGTTTCCGGCGTTGGCCCGTGCACCCGGACGCTGGCACAATCGGCTCTGTCCGCAACGGGTCGCGGCTCGTGCAACGCCGCGCCGCTGTCGTCACGGGGGTGTCGCGGTGNNGGGGAGACATTTGCCCATGCCGTCTTTCGATGTGGTCTCCGAGGTCGATCTCCACGAGGTGACGAACGCCGTCGACCAGGCGCAGCGCGAGGTCAGCACGCGCTTCGACTTCAAGGGCACCGACTCGAGCTTCCGCCGCGACGACGCCCGCATCACGCTGCGCTCGGAGTCGGAGTTTCAGCTCACGCAGATGCTCGATATTCTCGAAGGCAAGCTCGCCAAGCGCGGCGTCGACATCGCCTGCCTGGCAAGATCCGAGCCGGAGCTTTCGGGCAAGGAGGCGCGACAGGTCGTGACGGTACGCCAGGGCCTGGACGCCGAGCTGTGCCGCAAGCTCGTGAAGACGGTGAAGGACATGCGACTCAAGGTGCAGGTCGCCATTCAAGGGGACAAGCTGCGGGTGAGCGGCAAGAAGCGCGACGACCTGCAGGGCGTCATCGCGGCCTTGCGCGACGTCAAGATCGACATGCCGCTGCAGTTCGTGAACTTCCGGGATTGACCGCCGTGCGGCCGGCGATCGAGCACGACGCCGACCCCGGCCCGCGCACTAACCGAGGAGCCTTTCCATGCCCACCGTGGTGATCACCGGCGCCAATCGCGGCATCGGACTCGAGCTGTGCCGACAGCTGGCAGCCCGCGGCGACGCCGTGCACGCGCTTTGCCGCCGCGCCTCGGACGAGTTGCGCGCTCTCGATGTCGAGATTCACGAAGGTGTGGACGTAGCCGACGAGTCGGCGCCGGCGCAGCTCGCGCAGGCGCTCGGCGCAGATCGCGTGGACACCCTTATCAACAACGCCGGCATCCTCTCACGCCAATCGCTCGACGACCTGGACACGGCCGCCATCCGCGCTCAGTTCGAGGTCAACGCGCTGGCGCCGCTGCGCGTGACGCGCGCGCTCCTGCCCAATCTGGGCGCGGGGTCCAAGGTGGCCATCGTCACCAGCCGCATGGGCTCGATCGGCGACAACACCTCCGGCGGTCACTACGGCTACCGCATGTCCAAGGCGGCGGTCAACATGGCGGGCATGAGCCTCGCCTGCGATCTGCGCGAGCGCGGCATCGCGGTGATGCTGCTGCACCCCGGCATGGTGGCAACGCAGATGACGGGCGGACGCGGAATCCCCGCCGAGGAAGCCGCGCGCGGTCTGATCGCGCGCATCGACGAGCTCTCGCTGGAGAACACCGGCGCCTTCCGCCACGCCAACGGCGAGCCGCTGCCCTGGTAGGACGTGGCGCGCGCCCGCGGGAGTCCGCCGGGGCGGGCGCCGAGCGGCGTCGCGCGCATCGGCTTGCGCCGCGGCGGGCGCGGTCTATGCTTGGGTATAGGCGGGCCGCTTGCGGGGCCTGCCTGCCCAAAGGGTCTAGCAATTCATTGAGAGCCCGTCCTCGCGACGGGTCTTTTTTTGGCCCTTCCCCGCCTGCCTGCCTCGCGCCCGGTTCGGCAGGACCTCCGCGGGAGCCCGCGTCCCGGGGCGGCGTCCCCGCCCCGCGCGTCGGCGGCGACCGCCCCAGCCGGAACGACGCGCGTCACGAGAAACGGCCCGCGCGAGGCGGGCCGTCGTCGTGCCGGTTCGTGAACGCCGCCGTCACTGGGGAGCGTTAACTGTCACGGTCGTTGTACCCTCAACGTACGTGTAGCCCGCCGCCTCTATGCCCGTGATCGTCAACGTCGCGCTCCCGCCGGGCTTGAGATTGCTCTTCGACACCGTGCAGGCGCCGTTAGTCGTCGTGCACGACGTCGAGCCCTTGGCCTGGCCGCTCCAGTCGCCGGACACGATCGCTCCGTCGATAAGCGGACTCGTGGTGATGTCGACCGTGA
>JABAHS010147566.1_pt1 | contig 19033 bp, 16 predicted proteins | sample 7062111 | NCBI WGS metagenome assembly JABAHS01 (sample SAMN14534600, study PRJNA622989) | marine sediment metagenome | biome: marine biome [ENVO:00000428]; feature: marine pelagic biome [ENVO:01000023]; material: deep marine sediment [ENVO:00002113]; isolation source: pool of 4 deep marine... | reverse complement strand
ACGCCCTGCTGCCGGTGATCACCCTGCTCGGCCTGCAGCTCGGCACCCTGCTGGGCGGGGCGGTGATCACCGAGACCGTGTTCGCCTGGCCCGGGGTGGGCAAGCTGACCATCGACGCGATCCTGCGCCGGGACTATCCCGTGGTGCAGGCCTGCATCCTGTTCATCAGCGTGACCTATGTGGCCGTCAACATCGCCACCGACATCGTGTACGGATGGATCGACCCCCGCATCCGGCTGGGGGGCGCGGCATGAGGCCGGCAAGTGTAGTGCTGCCGGGGCTGGTGCTGGGCGCCTGGGTCTGTATGGCGGTGCTGGGCCCGCTGCTGCCCCTGCATCCCGGCGAGATCGCCCTGCCCAAGATCCTGGCGCTGCCGGACCTGCAGGCCTGGCTCGGCTACGACGACCTGGGCCGGCCGATCCTCGATCGGCTCGTGCTGGGCGCCTCCACGTCCTTCTATGTGGCGTTCTGGGTGGTGCTGGTCTCGGTGCTGGTGGGCAGCGCCCTGGGCGCCTTCAGCGCCTACGCCGGCGGTGCGCTCGACCTGGTGGTGGTGCGCCTGATCGACATCTTCCTGGCCTTTCCCGGCATCCTGCTGGCCATCGCCCTGGCCGGGGTCATGGGGCCGGGGATCGAGAATGTGGTCGTGGCCCTGTCCAGCGTGGGCTGGGTGGGCTACGCGCGCTTGGCACGGGCCCAGGTGCTCTCGCTCAAGCACCGCGATCACGTCGCGGCCGCCGTGTCCCTGGGCACGCGCGCCCCGCGCATCGTGGCCCGCCACCTGCTCCCCCTGATCGCCGCCCCCCTGATTGTCGAGGCCACCTTCGGGATCGCCGGCGTGGTCATCGCCGAGGCCGGGCTGTCCTTCCTGGGCCTCGGGGTGCAGCCCCCGGAGGCCTCCTGGGGTAACATGATCCGCGACGGCACGCGCTACATGCTGGTGGCGCCCCACATGGTGCTTTCGCCGGGGACCGCCCTGATGCTGGTGGTGCTGTCCATCAATCTGCTGGGGGATCGGCTGCGGGACTGGCTGGACGTGCGCAGCCGTCCCGTGGCGTGAATACGGCGCCGCCGTGCCCGCACGAACCATCGTCCCTGCGGGCGTGTGCGGCCATTGTTGGGGGTGAGGCGATGTCCCTGGGACCGGTCATGATCGACATTGAGGGCCAGGCGCTGAGCGCGGAGGAGCGCGAGCGCCTGGCCCACCCGCTGGTGGGCGGGGTGCTGCTGTTCTCGCGCAACTTCTCGGGCCCCGAGCAGCTCCAGGCCTTGGTGGCCGAGCTCCACGCCCTGCGCGAGCCCCGGCTCCTGGTGGCCGCGGATCAGGAGGGCGGACGGGTGCAGCGGTTTCGCGAGGGCTTCACCCGCCTTCCCGCCCCGCGCCGCCTGGGCGAGCTCTACGATCGCAACCCGGAGCGGGCGCGCCAGTGCGCCGAGGCCACGGGCTGGCTGATGGCCAGCGAGCTGCGGGCGGCGGGGGTCGACCTCAGCTTCGCGCCGGTCCTGGACGTGGATCGGGGCGTCAGCGCCGTGATCGGCGACCGGGCCTTGCACGCCGATCCGCAGGTCGTGGCCGACCTGGCCCACTCCTACATGCGCGGCATGGGCGAGGCCGGGATGACGGCCACCGGAAAGCACTTCCCGGGCCACGGCTCGGTGGCCGAGGACTCGCACGTGGATCTGCCGGTGGATGGGCGGCGCTACGAGGACATCGCCGGGGAGGACCTGCTGCCCTTCGAGCGCATGATCCACTACGGGTTGGCCGCGGTCATGGTGGCCCACGTGGTCTATGGCGGCGTCGATGGGCGCATCGCAGGGTTCTCGCCGTTCTGGATCCGGGAGGTGCTGCGCGGCGAGCTGGGCTTTCAGGGGGCGGTGTTCAGCGACGACCTCAGCATGGCGGCGGCCCGCGGCGCCGGGGCGCTCCCCGATCGGGCGCGGGCGGCCCTGGAGGCCGGCTGCGACATGGTGCTGGCCTGTAACGACCCCCAGGGCCAGGCGCAGGTCCTGGATGCGCTCGGCGACCTGGACGACCCGGTCAGTCACCTGCGCTTGGCGCGCATGCACGGCAAGGGCCGGCTCGATCGCGAGACCCTGACCCGTGACCCCGCCTGGCGGCAGGCGGTGCGCCTGGTTCAGGGCTACGACCCGGAGCCGCTGCTGGACATGGACATGGAGTGAGCAGGGTGGGCTCAACCATCGCGTATAGGGATCGAGAACCAGGGCCTCGCGCCGCTTACGCTCGCTGCGTGCAAGGCCCGGGTTATCGATCTCACCGCCGGCGCAATCCGGCGGTAGGCGGTCAGCGTGGCACAAACGCTGCAATCGACTGCATTTGCCTGCGCTCGAGGCTGCTGTTTATGCAACGATCGGGTAGAGATGTGTTGATATGAGTGTCTGGGAACAAATCTGGGCGTGGCTGAGCTCCGCGGAGAGCGGCGCCGGGTGGATCCTCCAGGTATTCGCCGTGGTGTTCATCGCGCTGTTGTTCAATCTCGTCGTACGGCGCGTGCTCAACCGTCTCTACGCCCGGCTGCGCACCACGCGCAATGCTTGGGACGATGCCCTGGTGGACGCCCTGCGGGCGCCGGTCACGATGCTGATCTGGCTGGTGGGCCTGGCCTACGCCGCCGAGCTCGTGGGCGAGCAGGCCGAGGCCGACATCGGCGATCTCATCCGGGTGGCCCGCGAGGTGGGTATCATCGCCGTGGTGGCCTGGTTCCTGGTGCGCCTGATCCAGCGGGTCGAGGTCAACATCATCAGCTACCGCGAGGCGGCGGGCGAGAAGGTGGACCACACCACCGTCGACGCCGTCGCCAAGCTGCTGCGCATCTCGGTGCTGATCACCGCCGGCCTGGTGACCATGGAGACGCTGGGGGTGAATATCTCCGCCGTGCTGGCCTTCGGCGGCATCGGCGGCATCGCCATCGGCTTCGCCGCGCGCGACCTGCTGGCGAATTTCTTCGGCGGGCTGATGATCTACCTGGACCGCCCGTTCTCGGTCGGGGACTGGGTGCGCTCGCCGGACCGGGAGATCGAAGGCATCGTGGAGGAGATCGGCTGGCGCCTCACCCGCATCCGCCAATTCGACAAGCGGCCCATCTACGTGCCCAACTCGACCTTCACCAGCATCTCCGTGGTCAACCCCTCGCGCATGAGCCACCGGCGCATCTACGAGACCGTCGGGGTGCGTTACGACGACGCCGCCGTGCTGCCGCGCATCGTCGAGGACGTCAAGAACATGCTCCGGGAGCATCCGGACATCGACCGGGGCCAGACCCTGATCGTCAACTTCAACGAGTTCGGTGCCTCGTCGTTGAATTTTTTCATCTACACCTTCACGCGCACCGTGGTGTGGGCCGACTACCACGCCGTCAAGCAGGACGTGCTGTTCAAGGTGCTGGAGATCATCGAGCGCCACGGGGCGGAGGTGGCCTTCCCCACCTCCACGGTGCATGTCCCCGACGGCCTGCGCCTCGAGGCCAATCCTGCGCTGTGGGCCGAGCCGCGGCAGGCGCCGTCTTCCGGGGCGAAGAGGGGGAGCTGAATAAAGGCAAGAGGCAAAAGTCGAAAGTCGAAAGATAGGGAGTAGGGCGGTTTGCGCGCCAGCGCAAGCCGCCGCGGGTGGCTGAACAGAGTCAAAAATTGAAAGGCAAAAGGCAGAATGCAAAACTCGGGAAATGTAGGCGCAGCGGTTATACTGGGCGCCCTGTCGTCAATCGATTCATGCAATGATTGGGTAACCTGACCGGTGCCCATTGAGAGCGTTTGAGCATGTGTATCACCGCCGCGGATGCCCAGGCCGTGCTGAGAGAATCCGATTGCCTCTATACCGGCGAGCAGGTCGAGGCGGCCCTGGATGGCATGGCGCGGGCGATCACGGCGGGGCTGAGGGACACGAACCCCGTCCTGCTGTGCGTCATGAACGGCGGGCTGGTGCCCACCGGCAAGCTCGTCACACGCCTGGAGTTCCCGCTGCAGATCGACTACGTGCATGCGACCCGGTATCGGGGAAACACCACCGGCAGGGAGCTCAATTGGGTGGCACGGCCCCACGTGGACCTCGCCGATCGCGTCGTGCTGGTGGTGGACGATATCCTGGACGAGGGCCTCACCCTCGCCGCCATCGTCGCCTACTGCCGCGAGCACGGCGCACGCGAGGTCTACAGCGCGGTGCTCGTGGAGAAGCTGCACGAGCGCAAGGGCGGCATCGTCCATGCCGACTTCGTCGGCCTCCAGTGCGAAGACCGCTATGTGTTCGGATATGGAATGGACTACAAGGGGTTCCTGCGCAACGCCCGCGGCATCTACGCGGTCAAGGGCATGTGAGCCCGAGCAGGATGCGGTAAGGGACGAACCGCATCGTTCGAGGTGGCATCCTCGAGGCGTTGGCGCTTGCTGGTGACGCTGCACCATTTGGACATGACGAGGCCAATCGCAGGGTCCCTTCTCCCCCGCGGGAGAAGGACAGGATGAGGGGATCGGAAAAAACGGCGTGTTGTCCGGTTCCGATTCCCCCACCGTGAGCCTCTCCCGAAGGGAGAGGAAGTCTATGGGACAGCAGTGAGGGGATCGCCCGAGTTTTGAGACTATGACAGACGTGGCAATCATTGGCGGTACGGGTCTCAGCTCCCTGAAGAACCTCGAGATCACCCACCGCGAGATGGTGCAGACGCCGTACGGTGCGCCCTCCGGGCCTGCCGTTCACGGCAGGGTCGGGGCGCGGGATGTGGTGTTCCTGCCGCGCCACGGAAGCGGGCACACCATCCCGCCGCACAAGGTCAACTACCGGGCCAACATCTGGGCGCTGAAGAGCCTGGGCGTAGAGAAGGTCGTAGCCGTGGCCGCTGTGGGCGGCATCACCTCCCGGATGGCGCCCGGCATGCTTGCCTTTCCCGACCAGATCATCGACTACACCTGGGGCCGAGAGACAACCTATTTCAGCGAGAACCTCGATTCCGTCACTCACATCGATTTCACGTACCCCTATTGTGCGGAGCTGCGCGACGCGCTCATCAAGACGGCCAGGGCGGTGGGCTTCGATCCTTGTGATCGGGCCACCTACGGGGCCACCCAGGGCCCGCGCCTGGAGACCGCCGCGGAGATTCGCCGCCTGGAGCGGGATGGTTGCGACATGGTGGGCATGACCGGAATGCCGGAGGCGGCCCTGGCCCGCGAGCTGGGGCTGTGCTACGCCACCTGCGCCGTGGTCGGCAACTGGGCCGCCGGCAAGGGCGAGGGGATCATCACTATGGACGAGATCGAGCGCCACCTCAAGGAAGGCATGGATCGGGTGCGGCTGCTGATCGAGCACGCGCTGAAGGTCATCTGAGAGTATTGCGGGATCTGAAGCTCAAAAGGCAAGAATGAATCGCGGCGAGAACGCCGCTCCCACTCCGCGTTCCTCGACCGGCGTTGATCGCGGTGAGAACGCCGCTCTTACTCCGCGTTCATCGACCGGCGTTGGAAGGTGAACCGATCTCACTCGCGGCGTTTGCGCCTGTACGGGCACCCGGTTCCTCGATCTCCGGGGGCTCGTAGGGTGCGATCCATACCAGCAGTCCGAACGCCGGGTGATCTAGATAATGCAGCTCCTCGCTGCGCATGCGCCGGTGGTCGCGCAGCCGAAGGCGCAGCAGGCGCCGGCGCTTATCGGAATCGACGAGCGGGGCGGGAGTGGCGCGATGCAGCGAGGCGGGCTCGGGCAGGCTGAACACGAGATCTGCGTAGACGTGCAGGTAACGTGACCGGGTGAGGAGCACGGTGCCGTCCACCTCCGGGATCAGCGCAACCTCGGCGTTGGCGGCGCCATCGGTGCTTGTGCTCGACCGGGGAGCCGCGTAGAGCACATCGAACCCCGGCAGCGCCGCACGCAGCGGGAGCTCATACTCGGGAACGCGGGTGAGCGCGTAGCGCTGACCGCCGCGCACGCGAACGGGTCGGGCCTCCTCCCGCTCGCCGATGGGCTGGCGCCAGGCGAGGTGCAGGATCGGCTCCAGGTGCGCGGCACGTTCCAGCGACCGCGCCACCGTCTTGAGCTCGGTGACCGCCCGATCCAGCAGGCGATGGGGCAGCGGCGCGGCGCCCAGCCCCGGCTTGAACGGCGGTCGTGCCGGCGACGGGGCGGCTGCGGGCTCGACGGCTTCGGTGAGGTCCGGCGTACCCGGGTTTTCGGGCCAAAGCTCCGAGGCCAGGCCGCCGAGGTCCCGCTGCTTGAACACGACCAACTCCACCTGGTACCAGCCTTGTTCTTGGGCCGGCGCAGGGACGGGCAAAACCATCGGGATCGCGAGCAGGGCCAGCAGGGTTCGGGAGAGACGGCTCATATTCACACGGTTCAGTCGGTCCGCAGCTACTATATCGGAAACCGGGGCAGCGGCACAGCGCGCATCTCACGCATGGGCCGCCGTGACGCCGGGCTGTGGCGCCAGGGCGTTCAGCAGCGAATCGACGACGCGCGGGCGTTGCTCCGGATCTCCGAGATTCATGGTGAAGCGAAGCCTCTGTTGTCCCTCCAGGCGATAGCGGTCCGGCTCGCCCTGCACCAGCTCGACGAGCTTTGCGGCGTCGATATGGGGCTCGTGGCCGAACACGATTCGCCCGCCCTTGTGGCCGGCCTCGATGCGCGCAATTCCCAGCGGCGTGGCCTTGAGCTTGAGCTCGGTGATGCGAAACAGGTTCTTCGCATGCGGTGGGAGCAGGCCGAAACGGTCGATCATTTCCACCTGAAGCTCGCGCAGCTCCTCGCCGTCGGCCGCGCTGGCGATGCGCTTGTACATGATCAGGCGCGTGTGCACGTCGGGCAGATAGTCGTCAGGCAGCAGAGCGGGCATGGCGAGGTCCACCTCCGGTCCGTGCTCCAGGGGCCGTTCCAGCTCCGGCTGGCGTCCCGACTTGAGCGCCTCGACCGCCCGCTGAAGCAGCTCGGTGTACAGCGTATAGCCCACCTCGGCGATCTGTCCGCTCTGCTCCTCACCGAGCAACTCGCCCGCCCCGCGGATTTCCAGATCGTGCGTGGCGAGCATGAACCCCGAGCCCAGGTCCTCCAGCGACTCGATGGCCTCCAGGCGCTTGAGCGCGTCGGCGGTCATCTGCCGCCGCGGCGGCACCAGCAGGTAGGCGTAGGCGCGGTGGTGCGAGCGGCCCACGCGCCCGCGCAGCTGGTGGAGCTGGGCCAGGCCGAACTTGTCGGCGCGGTTGATGATCATGGTGTTGGCCGTCGGTACGTCGATGCCGCTCTCGATGATGGTGGTGCACACCAGTACGTTGAAGCGCTGGTGGTAGAAATCCAACATGACCCGCTCGAGCTCGCGCTCGGGCATCTGCCCGTGGGCAACGCGGGTTGCGGCATCGGGAACGATCTCTCGCACGCGCTCGGCCATGCGCTCGATGGACGCCACGTCGTTGTGGAGGAAAAATACTTGTCCGCCGCGCTTGAGCTCGCGCTGAAAGGCCTCGCCGAGGAGCATGTCGTCCCACTCACTGACGAAGGTCTTGATGGCAACGCGTTCGGCCGGCGGCGTGGCAATCACCGAAAGGTCACGCAGCCCGGACAGAGACATGTTGAGCGTGCGCGGGATCGGGGTCGCGGTCAGGGTCAGGATGTCCACCTCGGTGCGCAGCGCCTTGAGCCGTTCCTTCTGGCGCACGCCGAAGCGGTGCTCCTCGTCGATGATCACCAGCCCCAGGTTCTTGAAGCGGACGTCGGGCTGCAGCAGCCGGTGGGTGCCGATGACGATATCGGTCGTGCCCTCGGCCAGGTGCGCCAGCACCGGGCCCAGCTCTTTCTTGGTTCGAAAGCGTGAGGCCACGTCGACTCGCACCGGCCAGTCGGCGAAGCGGTCGCAGAAGTTCTGATAGTGCTGCTGTGCCAGCAGGGTGGTGGGCACCAGCACCGCCACCTGGCGGCCGTCCTGCACGGCGACGAAGGCCGCGCGCATGGCCACCTCGGTCTTGCCGAAGCCCACGTCGCCGCAGACGAGGCGGTCCATGGGGTGCTCGTCGGCCATGTCGGCGAGCACCGCATCGATGGTGGCCTGTTGATCGGGGGTCTCCTCGAACGGGAAGGCGGCGGCAAAGGCCTGGTACTCCTCGGCGCGGTAGTGGTAGGCATGGCCGCTGCGGGCGGCGCGCCGCGAGTACACGTCCAGGAGCTCGGCGGCCACGTCGCGCGCCCGCTCGGCCGCCTTGCGTTTGACGCGCTGCCAGTGGTCGCCCCCCAGCCTGTGCAGGGGCGCGGCCTCGGGGGCCGCGCCCGTATAGCGACTGACCAGATGCAGGGAAGACACCGGCACGTAGAGCCGGTCACCGCCGGAGTACTCGATGGTGAGGAACTCGGCCTCGATCCCGCCTACACCGAGGTGCTGCAGGCCCTGGTAGCGCCCGATGCCGTGCTCCTCGTGTACCACCGGCGCCCCGATGTCCAGGTCGGTCAGGTTGCGAACGATGGCCTCGGCTTCGGCCCGGCGCCCGTCGCGGCGCCGGCGCCGCTGCAGGGCACGCTCGCCGAAAATCTGGCGCTCGGTCAGCACGGCGAGGGCCGGCTCGCGCAGCAACATCCCCTGCTCGATGTCGCCCACGGTGATCGCCAGCGCGGCGTCGCCCGACAGGAACGCCTGCCAGGACTCGTAGGGCCTGGGGTGCAGGCCGAAGCCCCGCAGGGTCTCCAGCACCGTCTCGCGCCGGCCGGTGGAGCCGGCGACCACGAGGACCCGGCCGCTGAACTCCTCTAGGAACCGCTTCAGGGCGGCCGCCGGCTCGGCCGCGCGCGGCTGGATGGGGACCATCGGCGGGGCGGCGGTGGCGAAATTGGTGAAGGCGCCGGCGCTGCCCGGCTCGCACTCGAAGCGCTGCAGGCGCATGCGGCGCAGGGATTGCAGTCCCGTATCGAGTGCCCGTGGCGTCAGGTACAGCTCGTCCGGCGCCAGCACCGGGCGCTCCAGGTCGTGGCGGCGCTGCTCATAGCGCTCCTCCACCTGCCCGTAGAACCGCGCGGCTGCTTCCTGCACTCCTTCCACGAGCCCTACCACCACCTCCTGGGGCAGGTAGTCCAACAGCGTCTCGGTGTGGTCGTGGAACAGGGGCAGGTAGTATTCCACGCCGGGGGGACAGCGCCCCTGGCTGACCTCCCGGTAGACCATGCTGCGCTGGGGGTCCCCCTCGAAGCGCGCGCGCCAGCGCTGGCGGAATCGGCCGATCGCCTCCTCGGTCATGGGCAGCTCGCGGGCGGGCAGCAGGCGGATGGCGTCCGCCCGCCCGGTGGTGCGCTGGTTGTCGGGATCGAAGGTGCGGATCGATTCCACCTCCTCGTCCAGGAGATCGATGCGATAGGGCTGGGTGCTGCCCATGGGGTAGAGGTCCAGCAGGGAGCCGCGCACGGCGAACTCGCCGTGCTCCATGACCTGGGAGACGCGCCGGTAGCCGGCCCGCTCCAGGCGCCGGTACGTCGGCTCGGGGTCGAGCCGGTCCCCCACCGACAGCATCAGGGTTCGTGCCTCCAGGAAGCCTCGCGGGGGCAGGCGTTGGAGCAGGGTGGTGACGGGCACGATCAGCACGCCGCCGGCGGCATCCGGCAGCCGATACAAGGTCTCCAGGCGCTGGGACACGATGTCCTGGTGGGGAGAGAACAGGTCGTAGGGCAGGGTCTCCCAGTCCGGGAAGGCCAGCAAAGGCAGCGTTTCCCCGGCGAAGAAGCGCACCTCGCGCTCCAGCCGGGCCGCGCCCTGGGGGTTGGGCGTCACCACCACGACCAGGCGCTCATGCCCGGCCGCGGCCGCCGCCGTCACCAGGGCGAAGCTGTCGCCGTAGAGCTGGGCCCACGTGAGCGGGACGCCGTTGGCCTCGGGCAACGGCGGGTCGAAGGCGGACCGGCTCGGGCGGCGCACCGGCGTCTTACCCGCACCTTGGATAGGGGATGTCGGTTCCTGCATGGAAATCGGGGCTTGAGCGGTCTACGAGGGCGGGGCCGGTCTATTGTCCCACATTGCGCCGGCACTGCCCAGGGTCAGTCGATCACCTCCACCTTGGCCTGGAGGCGGCCCTGCTGCTGGGTGCGTTCTCGGGCGCGATAGACCGTGCCGGCACCTCGCCGCTCCAGGTGCTCCACGGTACCGCCCAGGTCGATCCATGTGCCCAGCGGTCCCCGCACCGTGGTCTCGGCGCGCTGGACGTTTATGGTTCCACCGTGCTCGCGGCTAAGGGTATCGCGCCGGGCGGCCATGTGCAGGATCACGTCGTCCCTGGCCAGAAAGGGCTGGATGATCGGAAGCACTTCCCCTGCCGGGCGGTGTTGAAGATCGATCACCTCCAGTCTCGCCTCATCGCCGCGGGCGACGGGCACGGCGACAAGGGCCAGGAGCAGGAATATGGCCAGCAATGCCCGGCCGTCGGCGCGCTCACGATCGAGGCATGCATCGGCGGCACGGCGGCCGCCTCACAGGTGCAGGCGGCGCAGCTCCGCGTCGGGCCGGCTGCGCTCCCATAGCTCATCGAAGTCCTTGAGCAGTTGGCGCACGATCAGCGGCGCCTTGAAGTTGGCCTTGCCCTCGTAGCGGCTGCCGTCGGTCCTGTGAATATAAGCGGCTGCATCTACGACCAAGACCGCCTTGGCGAAATCCTGGTCCTGGCGTGCCGGCCTGTGCAGGTGGATGGAGCTGGAGAACCGGCGGGTGATCTCGATCAATCGGTGGCCGTGCTTCATCACATGGGCGGAATCCCCGACGAGCACGCGCACCTGGGAGAAGCGGCTGCGCACGGCGAGCCGCACCAGCGCCTCCAGCAGCGCGGCATCGTCGTAGACCGCCCCTTCGAGGTCCGGTGTGAGGATCTCGACGGTGCGCGTGGCTTGACTCATCATGGCCCGGGCCAGCTCCCGGTTCTCGGCCCGGGTGGCGAACGTTACCGCATGATCCGTCTCGCCCACGCGAAATCCGTCGAGCGCCAAGGTGTCGTCCCCCGCCATGGCCACGAGCATACTCCAGGCACGGGCGCCGCGGCTACCCGAGCCGGGGCTCCGTCATCCCTGATCCGACAATGATCGGGGGGCGTGTGGCACCTTCAAGGGCTGTTCTCGGCGGCGCAGAGTGGCCGTATTTTCGATCGGGGGGAGAAGCCTTGCAGCAGCGGGCCCGTGGAGATTCGCCCATAGAAAAACCCGGGTCGCACGGGATGGGGGTGATGCGACCCGGGTTATGTGGATAGCGCAGACGACGTTCTTGGGGAAGCAAAGCGGGAGGGAAGCCGTCCCTGCCATCCGGGTCCCATTATGCCTCCCATGGCCAGGGGCACAGCGCACTGTGTCACAAAACGGGAGATTCAAATGTTGCGGGCCTGCTCGGCCGCGTTGCCGGTATAGCTTCCCGGTGTCAGCGCCTCCAGGGCCCGTTTGGCATCGTCCGGGATGTCCAGTGTCTGCACGAAGGCGCTCAGGGCCGCCTGGTCCACCTTGCGGCCGCGCGTTAGCTCCTTGAGCTTCTCGTAGGGCCTGTCGACGCCGTAGCGGCGCATCACGGTCTGGATGGCCTCGGCCAGTACCTCCCAGTTGTCCGCCAGGTCGGCCCGCAGGCGTTCGCGGTCCGGCTCGAGCTTGTCCATACCGCGCAGCACGGACTGGTAGGCGATCAGGCTGTGGCCGATTCCCACGCCCAAGTTGCGCAGGACCGTCGAATCGGTAAGGTCGCGCTGCCATCGCGATACCGGCAGCTTCGCGGCCAGGTGCGCGAACAGGGCGTTGGCCATGCCCAGGTTGCCCTCGGCGTTCTCGAAGTCGATGGGGTTGACCTTGTGGGGCATGGTCGAGGAGCCGACCTCGCCGGCCACCGCGCGCTGCTTGAAATACCCGATGGAGATGTAGGCCCAGACGTCCCGGCAGAAGTCGTTGAGCACGACGTTGAAGCGCGCCACGGCGTCGAACAGCTCGGCCATGTAGTCGTGGGGCTCGATCTGGATGGTGTAGGGGTTCCAGTCCAGGCCCAGCTCGGTGACGAATCGCTGGGCCACGGCGGGCCAGTCGATATCGGAGTAGGCGGCGATGTGGGCGTTGTAGTTGCCTACGGCGCCGTTCATCTTGCCCAGGAGCGGAACGCTCGCGACCTGTTCCCACTGGCGCTTCAGACGGTAGACCACGTTGGCCAGCTCTTTGCCCAATGTGGAGGGGGAGGCCGGCTGGCCGTGGGTGTGCGACAGCATGGCGATGTCGGCGAGCTCGTGGGCACGGCGCCGAATGGCGTCGATGACCTCGTCCATCAGGGGCAGCAGCGCCTGGGTGCGGGCCTCGCGCAGCATCAGCCCGTAGGCGAGGTTGTTGATGTCCTCCGAGGTGCAGGCGAAGTGGATGAACTCGCTGACGGCCTCCAGCTCTTTGTTGCCGGCGATCTTCTCCTTCAGGAAATATTCGACCGCCTTGACGTCGTGATTGGTGGTGCGCTCGATGTTCTTGACCCGGTGGGCGTCCTCCTCGTCGAAGCGCTCGACGATGCCCTCCAAGAGCTCAGTGGCGTGGGTGGACAGCTCGGGGACTTCCTCGATGTCGGGATGGTGCGAGAGGGCGTGCAGCCAGCGCACCTCGACCAGCACGCGGTGGCGGATCAGGCCGTACTCGCTGAAGATCGGGCGCAGGTCGGCGACCTTGCCGGCATAGCGGCCGTCCACGGGGGACAGCGCGGTCAAGGGTGTGAGCTCCATACCATCTCTCCGAGCGTCGCGGTACGCCAACAACCGGTGCGGATGATACACGATCCGGGCGCCCCAATGTGCAGTGCGGGATGCATGGGCAGGCTTGCGGCGCGCCCTCGGCGGTGTACAGTCCGCCTAATCATCGGCTAAATGGATCGACCGCCAGGCGACCGACATGGCGCAAACGCCGCAGTTGATGGCCTTCGCTTGCATTCAACGCGGTTGTCTATGCGACTACCGGGTTCAGTCTGAGCGCCGGGCCCGGAAAAATCAATCCGACGGATATCCAGCGAGCAGGGGAGAGCCCACATGAAGCGATGCGGCAGGGCGTTGTTGGGAATGGGTCTGGCGGCGGCACTGAGCGCGGCCCGGGCCGGCGATCCGGCCTACGTGCACCAGCGTGCGCTTTCCATGGAGCTGGCCAACCGGTTGGCGATGGCCGCGGCCGAGGCCTGCCGCGAGCAGGGCTACCGGGTGGCGGCGGCGGTGGTCGATCGCAGCGGCCTGCTGCTGGCCCTGGTGCGCGACCCGCTGGCCGGTGCCCACACCGTCGAGGTGGCCCGGCGCAAGGCCTACTCGGCGGCCAGCTTCCAGAGCGCCACCTTGGACCTGCAGGGCCGCAGCGGCATGCAGCGGCTCAACGGCGTTCCCGACGTGCTGCTGGTGGGCGGCGGGGTGCCCGTGCAGGTCGGCGGTCAGTTCTATGGCGCCGTCGGCGTGTCCGGGGCCAGCGCCGAGAAGGTCACCGGCGACAGGGATGATGGATGCGCCCGCGCCGGCATCGAGGCTATCCGCGACACCCTCGAGTTCGCGGACTGACCGCGCTCACCCGGCGAGCTGGCGCAAGACGTAGTGCAGGATCCCCCCGTGGCGGTAGTACTCCACCTCCTGGGGCGTGTCGATGCGCACCCGTGCCCGGAACTCCTTGCGGGTGCCGTCGGCAGCCGTGGCAATGACGGTTACCTCTCTGGCCCGCCCCTCGTCCAGGCCCTCGATGTTGTAGGTCTCCGTGCCGTCCAGGCCCAGGGCGCGGGCGCCCTGGCCGTCCTTAAACTGCAGCGGCAGGACCCCCATCCCCACCAGGTTCGACCGGTGGATGCGCTCGTAGCTCTCGGCGATGACCGCGCGCACGCCCAGCAGGCGCGGGCCCTTGGCCGCCCAATCCCGGGACGAGCCCGATCCGTATTCCTTACCCGCGATCACCAACAACGGGACGTTTTGGTCCCGATAGCGCATGGCGGCCTCGTAGATCGTCATGAGCTCGCCGCCGGGCTGGTGACGGGTCACGCCCCCTTCGGTGCCGGGAGCCAGTAGGTTGCGCAGGCGGATGTTGGCGAAGGTTCCGCGCATCATCACCTCGTGATTGCCCCGGCGTGAGCCGTACGAGTTGAACTCACCCGTCTTGACGCCGTGCTCGGTGAGATACCGGCCCGCCGGGGTGTCGGCCCCGATCGCGCCCGCCGGGGAGATGTGGTCGGTGGTCACCGAATCACCCAGCAGCGCCAGTACGCGTGCCCCGTCGATATCGGCCACGGTCTCGGGCTCGCGGCTCATGCCCTCGAAGTAGGGTGGATTTTTGACGTAGGTGGAGGCGTCGGACCATTCGAAGAGCTGGCCCGCAGGGGCCGCGAGCTCGACCCAGCGCTGTGAGCCCCGGAAGACGTCGGCATAGGCCTTCTTGAAGCCTTCCGGGACCACGCTGGAGAGGACGGCCTGCTGGATCTCCTGCTGGGAGGGCCAGATGTCCTTGAGGTAGACTTCCGCGCCGCTGTCGTCCGTGCCCAGCGGCTCGTTGACGATGTCGATGTCCATGCGCCCGGCGATGGCGTAGGCGACCACCAGGGGCGGGGAGGCCAGGTAGTTCATGTGCACCTCCGGGTGGATGCGCCCCTCGAAGTTGCGGTTGCCCGAGAGCACCGAGCACACCACCAGGTCGTCCGCCTTGATGGCGTCGCTGATCGGCTGCGGCAGCGGCCCGGAGTTGCCGATGCAGGTGGTGCAGCCGTAGCCGACCACGTGAAAGCCCAGGGCCTCCAGGTGGCCCGTCAACCCGGCGCGCTGCAGGTAGTCGGTGACGACCTTGGAGCCGGGCGCCAGGGAGGTCTTCACCCAGGGCTTGACCTTGAGGCCGCGCTCGGCGGCCTTCTTGGCCACCAGCCCGGCGCCCAGCATCACCGAGGGGTTCGAGGTGTTGGTGCAGGAGGTGATGGCCGCGATCACCACCATGCCGTCGTCCAGATAGAACTCCTCGCCCGCGTGATGCACCCTGACGTGCCCGCGGTGCACTCCCTGGCGCTCGACGCCCACCGCGGTGTGGCCGCCCTCGCCCTCGAAGCGCTCGGTCTCTTTGTCCTCTTCCTCGATCAGGCCGCGCTCGTGCATGAGCTCGCGCAGGGCGCCGCGGATCATCGGCCTGGCCGCGTACAGGGGCACCCGGTCCTGGGGCCGGCGCGGCCCGGCCAGGCTGGGCGTCACCGCCCCCAGGTCGAGCTCCAGCATATCGCTGTAATCGGCCTGGGGCATGCCGTCGGTGCGAAACAGGCCCTGCTCGCGGGCGTAGGTCTCCACGAGGGCCTCCTGCTCGTCGCCGCGCCCGGTGAGGCGAAGGTACTCCAGGGTCTCCTGGTCGACGGGGAAGATGCCGCAGGTGGCGCCGTACTCCGGGGCCATGTTCGCGATAGTGGCCCGATCGGCCAGGGGCAGGTGCGTGAGGCCGTCGCCGAAGAACTCGACGAATTTTCCCACCACCCCGTGCTTGCGCAGCATCTCCACCACGGTGAGCACCAGATCAGTGGCCGTGGCGCCCTCCGGCAGGCGCCCGCAGAGGCGAAAGCCGACCACCTGGGGGATGAGCATGGTCACCGGTTGGCCCAGCATTGCCGCCTCGGCCTCGATGCCGCCCACGCCCCACCCGAGCACCCCGAGGCCGTTGATCATCGTGGTATGCGAATCGGTGCCAACCAGCGTGTCGGGATAGGCCTGGGGCATGCCGGCCCCAGGCTTGGCGAAGACCACCCGTGCCAGGTACTCCAGGTTCACCTGATGCACGATGCCGGTGTCTGGGGGCACGACGCGGAAGTTCGTGAAGGCCTGCTGGCCCCACTTGAGGAAGCTGTAACGTTCGGCGTTGCGCCTGTATTCCAGCAGGCCGTTGATGTCCATGGCGTCGGCGCTTGCATAGTTGTCCACCTGCACCGAGTGGTCGATGACTAGCTCGGCGGGCTGCAGGGGATTGATGCGCTCGGGGTCGCCGCCGAGGCGTTTCACGGCATCGCGCATGGCGGCCAGGTCCACCACCGCCGGCACGCCGGTGAAGTCCTGCATCAGCACCCGGGCCGGGCGGAAGGCGATCTCCCGGGAGGGCTCGGCCTTGGGGTCCCAGTCGGCGAGCGCACGGATGTCGTCGGCGCGAACGGTGACGCCGTCCTCGCAGCGCAGCAGGTTCTCGAGCAGGATCTTCAGGGAGAAGGGCAGGCGCGCCGCGTTGGGGACGGCGCCCAGGCGGAATATTTCGTAGCGCTTGCCGTTGACCGCGAGCACGTCACGGGCGTTGAAACTGTCGCTCATGCAAGCTCCTGTTCTGCGGGGCGGCGGCCTATTGTCGCGGAAGTCGCCGCGGGATGGTAGAGGGCTAGCCCGCATATCTCACCGGGACCGCGGGAGCAGGCGCCGGATTCGGGTTCGTGGGCGCCGTTCTGGAAGGAAAGTGGTAGCCGTAGCTACCACTTGACCGAAGAGCAAGCCTACGGGCCCGAAGACAAGCCTGAACCGCGATAGGACAACGGCGCAAACAGTGTGTCGTTGCTGGAGTCCCCTGCATTGTTCCTTATTCCTCTTGCGCTTCACGGTGTTGCGGTAAAGCCGTTGGCCGCCTGGTGAGATATGCGGGCTAGTGGAGGGTGTCGTCTCCCGGCGCGGTCTCGGGCTCGCCCGGGTATTGGCGCAGGAGCTCGGCGGCCTCGCGAACGAGCCGGCCGCGCTGGAGCAACAGCTGTAGCCGGCTGCCGCCGCACTGGCGCCACAGGACTGCCGAACGGATTCCGGCCAACAGGAGGGTGCGGATCATGGCCGCGTTGTCGGGATTGGACAAGACGCTGGATTCTCCGCTGACCATGATGCGGGGGGTGAGCGTGCTCACCGTTTGTTGATAGATATCGGCCAGTCGGGCAATGACGTTGCCGTGAGTCTCGGAGAAGTAGTCGGCCTGATCCCGGGCCGCGCATATGCCGTCCCGGACCCGCTCCAGCAGCGCGGCGCGCCGGGCCAGCTTGCGCTCCAGGTAGAGCAGCGCGACCGCGTAGCGGGTCAGCTCCGCGTCGCGGCGGATCCCGTCGCCGAGCTGGGCGGCCAGGCTCTGCAGCCCGGTGCGCAGGCCGGGTACGCCGCCGAAGACGTTGGCCACGTCGTCCGCGTCGATCTTGAAGATGCTGTGGATGCTTGCCCGCACCGCCGGCGTGATCTCCTTGCCGCGGTGGGCCGTATCGCGCACCAGACAGGCCGCCTGGAACACACCGGCCAGCGCCAGGGCACGGTCTTGGAGGCTGCGGGACATTTGGGCCGTATATGGTTTGCGGGCTGCTCCCGGGAAAACCGGGCTGGAGCCCAGTATAAATGGAATGGCCCGAGGGCCAAATGCGCCCGTCGCCCGGTCAGGCGGTGATGACGCCCCCGCCCAGGCATTCGTCGCCGGCATAGAACACCACCGACTGGCCCGGGGTCGGCGCCCACTGCGGATCGTCGAACTCCACGCGGCAGCGTCCCGCGCCCGCGTCCGCCACGATGCAGGGCTGGTCGGGCTGGCGATAGCGGGTCTTGGCGCGGCAGCGCAAGGGCAGCGCGGGCGCGGTCCCGGCGACCCAATGGAGCTCGAGCGCCTCGAGCGTATGCCGGTAGAGCAGGGGATTGTCGCGGCCCTGGGCCACCACCAGCACGTTTCGTTCCAGGTCCTTTTCCACCACGTACCACGGTTCGCCGTCGCGGCCGGGCCGCCCGCCGATTCCCAGACCCTGGCGCTGACCCAGCGTGTAGTACATCAGCCCCTCGTGCCGGCCCACCGTGTGCCCGTCGGACGTGCGCACCTCACCGGCGCGCGCCGGTAGATAGCGTCTCAGAAACTGGCGAAAATTGCGCTCGCCGATGAAGCAGATGCCCGTGCTGTCCTTCTTCCCGTGGTTGGCGAACCCGGCCTCGCGGGCCAGGGTGCGTACATCGGACTTCTGCAGCTCGCCCACCGGGAACAAGGCGCGGTGCAGCTGATCCTGCCCGAGGGTGTGGAGAAAATAGCTCTGGTCCTTGCCGGCGTCGGTGCCCCTGAGCAAACGCGCCCGGCGGTTTCGGTCGATGCGTGCATAGTGCCCGGTGGCGATCAGATCGGCCCCCCGGTCCAGCGCGTAGTCGAGAAAGGCCCGAAACTTGATCTCCTTGTTGCACAGTACATCCGGGTTGGGCGTGCGCCCGGCCCGGTACTCGGCCAGGAAGTACTCGAACACCCGGTCCCAGTACTCGGCGGAGAAGTTGATCGTGTGCAGGGGGATGCCGAGCCGCTGGCACACCGCGCGGGCGTCCTGGAGATCTTCGGCGGCCGCGCAGTATCCGGCGGTGTCGTCCTCCTCCCAGTTCTTCATGAACAGGCCTTCCACNNGCGCACATTGCTGCCGTCCTACGACCAAGATGAGTTGCGATTCAATTGTAAAGAAAAAACGGATGCCCGTGCAGAACGGGCGCGGCCAGTCTGCCGCCCGCTTGTTCAACCTGTCGAGCGCCCGAGCTCGGCGTCTTGATCGGGCTCACGGCAGGTCGGTGATCAAGTCGAGGGTGAAGCGCCGTCCGGCCAGATAGTCGTCGATGGAGCGCAGCACCATGGGGCTCCTCAGGCGATCGGCGCCGGAGTCGAGCTCGGCTCGGCTCAGCCAGACGGTGCGCACGATGTCGGGGTCCAAGGCGCGCCCCGAGGCCCTCGGCTCACAGTGTCCGCTGAAGCACACGCGCAAGAACGTCTGATCGGTTTTCGGATTGCGCCAGCGGTACAGGCCGATGACGAACAGGGGGCGAAAGGCGCGTCCCGTCTCCTCCAGGACCTCGCGCACCACGGCGTCGATGAGGCCTTCGCCGGGCTCCAGGTGACCGGCCGGTTGATTGTAGACAGCGTTGCCTTCCGGCGCCTCCTCGACCATCAGGAAGCGATCGTCGTGCTCGATCACGGCGGCCACCGTGACGTTGGGTCTCCAGGTCATGGGCCCCTCGCGTTGAAACAGCCGGCATCGGCCGCCAATTGTACCCGATGGCCGCGTCAACAGGGGCGTTGATCGCGGCGGGAACGCCGCTCTCACCGGGGACCGAGCACCGGCGCCGCAAGTGGAGT
>JABAHS010066248.1_pt3 | contig 19047 bp, 17 predicted proteins | sample 7062111 | NCBI WGS metagenome assembly JABAHS01 (sample SAMN14534600, study PRJNA622989) | marine sediment metagenome | biome: marine biome [ENVO:00000428]; feature: marine pelagic biome [ENVO:01000023]; material: deep marine sediment [ENVO:00002113]; isolation source: pool of 4 deep marine... | reverse complement strand
TCCTTTATAACTTTTCGCCGGGCATGTCAAGCCTGGAAAGCGACGGAGCAGGCGAAATTTTGAAGGGAGAAGTGAAAAGTGAGAAGTGAAAAAAGCTGTGTTTCTACCGGAGACCATATAAATTATTATTGATTATTTGGAGTAACGGAAGGTCCAGAGTGGGCAAATAAAATGCGAACCGAAGGTAGAAATGCGTAGATGGTTGAATAGGTAGAGATGTGCTGGGTCACTGTCCCCTGCCTACGACTTGCCGGGGCAGGCTACAACTTACAGGAATTCAGGCTGGCAAAAAAGATGTTTTAATGGTCACGAAAAGGCACACAAAAAGCTTACAAACATTTACTAAATGTTTACTTTTTCTCCGGCACCTTCTTGTATATGCTCTGTTATGAGTATTCAGAGGAATTTTAGGCCAATATTAACAGAAGAGTATAATCCTTTTCCAAAGAACATGAAAAACGAGAAGTTATAGCTTAGTTAATAAGAGCACAAACATAAATGAAAGGAGAACAACAATATTTACGCGAAAAATGATTGTGGCAATGTTCATGGCGATTTTGATTTCGATGAGCACAACAGCATGAAGGGCACATTACTACGTGGATGTTAATAGTGGCGATGATGCAAATGGTGGAACATCATGGGAAGATGCCTTTGCCACGATTCAGAAGGGGCTCGGTATTCAAAATCCGGGCAAAATTAAAAGCGTAGGTCCTTAAGGCGAAAATCGTCTTAAAAAACCGGCTTATAACTACCTCTCTCAGCTCGGGGCATAAACAAATTGAAGACATATTTTTTAAATCCAACAATAGGCGAATCTGACAAGTACATCAGAGAAGGCAGATGTATGCAGAAAACCGCTTCCTGGGTGGCAATCTGGCCGCCGATTGCCCTGGCATCTTTAGCGTCCATAGCCAAAAAGAAAGGCCCCGTCCGCCTACTCGACGGCAACGTTGAAACAATAACCATGGAGGATTTGTTAAAAGATATCAAAGAATTTGCCCCAGATCTGATTGTTATAAATACCGGATTTCCCTCCATAGATGTCGACATGGCGGCAGCTAAAGAAATAAAAAATACCTTTCCCAAAACCAAAGTCCTGGCATTTGGAGTCTATTTTACACTCCTTGAACAACAAGGTCTCGTTGATTATCCCTTTCTTGATTTTGCGATTATAGGAGAACCTGAAGACACATTTGATGAAATTCTAAGTGTCCTCGATGACAAAACGCCGGACTATGGCACAATAAGGGGGCTTGCTTACAAAGAGGACTCAGGATTTCAGGTGACAACGAAAAGAACTTTAATCGGGGATTTAGACAAAATTCCATTCCCTGATCGGGGTCTTTTAAAAAAAGACCGGTACAAGCTGCCTCACAACAATAAGACTTTCACACTGATTAATTCCGCCAGAGGCTGTCCTTATCCGTGTATATACTGTATCGTTGGTCCATATTACGGTAAAAAGCTTCGCTCGCATTCCATAGATTATGTCATAGACGAAATCAAGGAATGTGTGAATAAATACGGTATCCATGAGATACTTTTTTGGGAAGAGATATTCACCCTTGATAAAGATCGCGTCCTGAGTTTATGCGATGCTATTTCGAAACATAATCTTTCAATAAGCTGGGCTGCAACAACACGTGTAGATCGTCTTGATGAAGAGATAGTTTCAGCGATGAAAAATGCGGGCTGTTATCTTCTGGGTTTGGGGATAGAAAGCGGAGTTCAATCGATTTTAGATAACTCAAAGAAAAAACAAAACACCGCTGACATCAAAAGGGCGGTCAAGTTGTGCAAAAAAGCCGGATTAAAAACAATGGGTCATTTTATTTTCGGGCTGCCCGGAGAAACCAGGGAGACAGCCAACCAAACGATTAAGTTCATGTCAAAGCTCGGTCTCAATTACATGCAATGTTATTGTGCCGTACCATATCCAAAAACAGAGTTAGGAAATCTGGCCAAGAAAAATAACTGGGTCCGAGCGGAAAAGTGGTCTCAGTACGATTTTGGCGGAGAATCTATTTTGCATACCGACACCATGAGACCCGAAGACGTGTCTTATTTTCGCAGAAAAGCCTTCAGACGTTTTTACTTTAATCCGCTTTTTATACTGAGAACCCTCAAAGAAACTAAAATCAAGCGAATTTTTAGTTTATTTAAATTCGCCAAATGGATGAATCCTAAGAATTAAGGATAAGTCTGTGGATACAAATGTAGAACTCAGCGTTGTCATGCCTTGTCTGAATGAAGAAGAAACAATCGCCGACTGTATAACGAAGGCTTTTAATTCTTTTTCGGATATAGGTATTTCCGGAGAGGTTGTTGTAGACATATGATGTAAAAGGCCATGACCGGCCTTTTACGAATCCTTTCTTCCAGGATTTGCACTCGATCATATCCTCAAAAGGAATTTGCCAAGTTAAGCGCTTAACGATACAATCAAGTCTTCGATATCCCTGACAATAATACAACCTTACTCGAATTGCAAGTAATTAGAGTCTGGTTTTACAAATCCGGCCTTTTGAGGCTGTATAGGATTAGTTATACTTATCTAAATGTTGTGCCGCATCGGCAGCACCGGTTAGGTGGGAGAGCGCCTGGATGTCCGTAAATAATTCTGTAGCCGCATACAGGACATCTCTTAAATATCATAAGAACAGCCCAAAATGCAACCGCTAAAAGGAAAAATACGTATAAAAGCCAATGCCTAAAAACAAGAAGTAAGCAAGCGGATGTCAAAATCGGCGCAAGAGAACATATCATTATGACAAACCAGGCTCTAAAATTATTTTTTATCCCGGCAGGTGTTAAGGATTTTTTGTTTTTTATATTCGGCAGAGGCTCCTTAGTTAAAAGAAAGTATAAACCTATGACACCGAAAGGAAGACAGAGAAGATTAAACAGTAAAAAGGTCGGCCTTTGAGTATAAGTGCGGAGGTCCAAACCTTCCAAATTATCTGCAAAATTCAATAATAGCTTCGGCAGGAAGCAGAATATAGATGGGAGCAAGAAAATCAGGCCGAAGAATTTTCGCTTTCTGTTATCACCCTTATTGTTTTGGTCGTAGTTCATTTCCGAGCAAATATAATAAGTCAATTGCTTATTTGATTCGGGATTAATCTGAAATTGTGTTTATACGATATTACTCATATTAAACGCTTAGCTGCGCAACCAAGCCCTCAAATTCCATGACAATATTAAAATCCTACTCGCATTTTAACCAATCGGAGTTTGGTTTTATCAGTCCCGCCGTCAGGTTTCATTCAGAGGTTGCTATTTGGTGTAACGGGGGCTACTTTCTTGTTAATTTACTTCTCAATTTACCGCCAATTTCGCCGCCAATTGCTCCATATGCAGCATACATTACTATAGATATGACGAACGCCAAGATGTTTGTGTAATCATGCCAAAGGTTTACTCTGTTAATAGTAAGGCTGCCGTAAGCGATATATAACGGCGGTGAGGCAGCTAACCACAGCAGTAAAAAGACAGCAGCGGCCAATGCACCCACCGAGTCACTGTGCTTTCTTATGGAGAAACCCGCTATTGCTCCGAGCAAACATGGAAAGAAGCCGAAGATGACCGCGATAACAAGAACAAATGGGATTATGGTAAGAAAACCGACAAGAGTACCTCTGAGCAGGATTATCAGCAAGAGAAAAGTCAATCCCGCGATTATCCAAAATCCCATTAGTCTATTGTTCCTCATCCCACAGAATCTCACAAACAACATAAAAAAGGGCGGATTTCTGTTTTTTATATTTTATATCTATTTTGCCGTCAGGTCAAGCGGTTTTCAATTTCCGATATTTTATAGCTATCCGGCTGTCAGGTCAAACGGCGAGATGTAATCGCCGTGCCTGTCGCGAGCGTCATTTAGGCGCCGGCGATTTGCATCGAGCGTGTCATAGACAATCTGAGGATTGTTCGGCACATTTTCGCGAAGGTAGCGTTCTATACGTTCGACCTTGGCAAGATTTTCAGGGATCCGGATTGTGAACTGGCTGACGTAATCATCTTCGGGATAGTCCTTATCGAGCACCTGGCGGAACAGCGAGACCAAATCCTCATGGCGGGGTATCAAGCCGGTAGGTGCAGAGATAGCCTCGACATCATTGTGAACCCGCAGCTCCATCCATTTTACCCATACGTGTTTGTCGCGAACGCCATTGACGAACCGGCCTTCTTTGTCTCTAAGGAAGTAGTTGACGCCGAATACAAGAGGCGGTTTCTCGATGCTCTTTACGAATTCGATGTTATTCTGAATATACTTTCCAAGGGGAATGGCCAGAAAGTCCTGAATGCTCATGAGGTTAATCTCAGGTACGCCTTCCTTGCCGATTATTGCGAAGGTGGTTTCGGTTTCCAGCGAGACGCCATAGGAGACAATTCCATGAACCCAGTCGAAGCCCTGCTGGACGGGGACATAGGCCCTTGCATCCCGGCCTCCGTACATTATACCGCCGAGTTCGACGCCTTCCGGATTGTCCAGTTCGGGGTCGCAGTTGGTCAAGGCCTTGAGTGCAACGGTGTATCTGGCATTTTTGTGGGCAAGAGGAATAACGTTTCCTTTAGCATCTTTTTTTCCTTCGGTCCACTTTCCCGAGAAGTTGATACCTTCCTTTGGCGTGTCAATACCCATACCGAGCCAGTAGGGCTTTCCATCGGCGATGAAAACGTTCGTAAAAATCACCTCGCCGGGTTTGTTGAGGACATCACAGATAGCGGGGTCACTCTTTGGGGTGACATTCTGTATAATTCCGAAAATGCCCGCTTCGGCATTGACCGCCCGGAACTGGCCGTTGATGTTTCGAAAGTATGCGATATCGTCGCCCATAATTGTCTCGCCGGGCAGCATGGCGGTTGATGTTTTTCCGCAGCCGCTTGGAAAGGCGCCGGCCAGATAGGTCTTGCGTCCGCCCGGGCCGTACACGCCTGAGATGAACATGTGCTCGGCGAGCCATCCCTCTCTGTCTGCTTTGCGTATTGTGAGTCTCAAAGCGAGTTTCTTGAGGCCCATTGTATTGCCGCCATACTGAGTGTTTACGCTGTAAATGATGTCTTTGGTGTAATCCATATAGATTCGCTTGTTTTCGACGTCGACGCTGATCATGTCTTCGTTCATTTTTCCCGCCGAGTGGAGAAAACAAAAAACATTATCTTCCTTTCCTATCCTGCAAAACTGCTCGTATGCTATTCGATACAGCAAATCCTCGTTATGTGCGACGTACCAGGAATCCGTAATCTGGGCGCATGGAATACTGAACATCGAACCGGTCGGTCCCAACGACAGAAATCGCAAAATCATAGTCCTGTCCTTCATTGAGTCCTTGAGTAGTCCTCGGACCTCGGCAAGCCCCTGCTCCCTTTCTATCTGGTTGAGGGCCTTGCTCAGTTTTTCATTTTTGGGGACCAGATATTTTGTTGCTTCCCTGTCGCGGCCCTGGTCGTTAAATCCATCGAAGTGGTATGTATGGCCTTTTATGTTGAGGTGCTTTTCTTCGCCTCTTTTTACCACCTGCTCGCGAACATAGGCAATATCATCGGGAGAATCGGTACAGATAAAGACATCTGCCGGTGCACAAAGCTCAATTGCATCTGCGACGAAGGCGTGTGTCTTCAAGTTCTTCAGCATCATGATCTTATCGTAATTTTCGGGTGTCAGTTTTTGTTTTAGTAATTCGTTTGCATTATCCATAATTTACCTGTGTTCATAATAAATCTTAATTTGGGTTCAAAAAAAAGCCACGGGATTGTAACTATAGGAGGAGTAAGTGTCAACTTGATTTTCCTGCTCAAGTGTTATTATATTTCATATAATTTGTCCTTATAATAAGGAATTGTGTTAATTATATCTTTATGCGAATTTGGTCGCACATAACTGAGAAGTGTGCGTATGAGGGAATTTTGGGTGTATTGTGTTGAGGAAAGTGCTTTTTTATTGTCATTTTTGGTGGTAAAATATTCGATAATCAGGTTGTTAATGTGATTTTTAACGGATTGGATATAGTACATTGAAAGTTTGAAAAATGGATTTTAAGGAAAAGATTACAGATTATTGTCTGCGGCATTATAAACTTGTCACGGTCGTGATGGTAATCATAACGTTGGGGCTGGAGGGATTGATAGTCCTTATTCAGGTTGATACGGACCCGGAGAATATGCTTTCAGAGGATGAGGCGGTACGTGTTTTTCATAACGAAGTTAAAGAACGCTTCGCTCTCAACGATATCGTAGTTGTCGGTGTTGTAAATGATAAGGACGAGGACGGAGTATTTAATCCATTCTCTTTGAAGAAGATTTACGAGCTGACGGAGTATGCTAAAACACTTCGCTGGCCTGACAAAGAGGGGGGTGAAAAAGAGGTCGGTGTTATCGAAGTCGATTTGATGGCGCCTTCCACGGTAGACCATATAGGGCAGGGGGGGCCGGGAGAGGTTCGGTTTGAGTGGCTGATGCAGAAGCCTCCGACGACGCGTGCGGAGGCGCTGGAGGTTCGGGACAGGGCGTTGTCGAATCCACTGCTGATGGATACCATCGTCTCGGCGGATGGGAAGGCAGTATGTTTGTATCTGCCGCTGACGAGTAAAGACCTTAGTTATCGTGTGTATCGGGAATTGAAAACAAAGATTGCCGAATTCGAAGGTGATGAGGAGTACCATATAACGGGGCTGCCTGTTGCGGAGGACACTTTCGGGGTTGAGATGTTTGTGCAGATGGCAGTGTCGGCGCCGCTGGCGATGGTGGTGATATTTTTGCTGATGCTGGTTTTCTTCCGCAAGCTGGTGCTTGTTATCTCGCCGATGATTGTTGCGCTGGTTTCGGTGATTTCAACGATGGGGCTGCTGATCGGATTCGGCTATCCCGTGCATATAATGAGTTCGATGATACCGATATTTCTTATGCCGATAGCGGTAGTTGACTCGGTGCACATACTTTCGGAATTCTTCGACCTCTATACGAAAGAGAAGGGCAGAAGGAACAGCATGCTGGAGGTTATGGGCAATCTTTTCATGCCGATGCTTTACACCTCGCTTACATCGGCTGCGGGCTTTGCGTCTCTGGCACTTACGCCGATACCACCGGTGCAGGTTTTCGGTGTCTTTGTCGCAGTCGGGATTATGATTGCCTGGGTTTGTACGATAACTTTTGTGCCGGCGTACGTGATGATGATTAAAGAAAGCTCTCTGGCGAATTTCGGCTCGGCGTCGAGTGGGCAGGAGAAAAAGACCCTGCTTACGGTTCTGCTTAGAGGGGGCGGATGGTTTACTTACCATGCGGCAAAGCCGATTTTGATAGCCATCGTTCTTGTTGCAGGTGTTGCGGTGTATGGCATCACCCGAATCGAGATAAATGATAATCCTGTGAAGTGGTTTTCCACAAGTCATCCTATAAGGCGTGCCGATATCGAATTGAACAAGCATTTCGGCGGGACCTATATGGCTTATCTTGTTCTTGAAAGCGGAACCAGCGGCGTTGTCAATAGCGAGTATGTCACTGTATTGCGGGGTCTGCTTATGAAGAAGATGGTGGAACTGAAAGAGGAAGTTTCGGGTTTGGGTGATGAGTTTGCCGAAATGGATACAATCCTTGTGGACGATAAGTGGAAAGGTGTGACGAGGACCGAGTTCGTTGACAAGCTTGCCGAGTATGCAAGTGAGAAGGAGGAGACGGCCGACGGGAATGATGCGGTTGTATGGTATGAGCTTGCGGACTTTTTCGAGCTTGAAGGAGAGCGTCTCAGGGTATTCAAGCGGCCGGACGTTTTGCGTTATGTCGCAAAGCTTCAGGAGCATCTGAAAGGGACGGGGCTTGTCGGCAAGAGTAACTCGGTTGCTGATATCGTCAAGAAGGTTCATAAGGAACTTGTGGACGGAAAAGATGAAAGCTACATTATCCCTAACACTTCGGCGGCGGTGGCGCAATGCCTGATACAATTCGAGAGCAGTCATAACAATGATGATTTGTGGCATTTCATTACCTACGACTATATGAGCGCCAACGTGTGGCTTCAGTTGACAAGCGGTGACAACAAGGACATGGAAAAAGTGGTCAGTGCGGTGGCGAAGTTTTTCGAGAACAATCCTCCGCCGACGAGTATCGAACACAACTGGGCGGGACTAACGTATATAAATACTGTTTGGCAGGACAAGATGGTTTGGGGGATGCTTCAGTCTTTTATGGGCAGCTTTATCATCGTGTTTATTATGATGGCAATACTGTTCCGGTCGGCGCTGTGGGGTATCGTGTGCATGATACCGCTGCTGGTGACGATAGCGGTAATCTACGGCATCATCGGGCTGGTTGGAAAGGATTACGATATGCCGGTCGCTGTGCTGAGCGCGCTGACATTAGGGATGGCGGTCGATTTTGCTATACATTTTCTTGAGCGGGCGCGGGCGAGCGTTGGAAAAACCGGTTCGTGGAAGGAAAGCTCGGCAGAGATGTTTGGAGAGCCGGCGCGTGCGATAAGCAGGAATGTTCTTGTTATTGCGATAGGATTTTTGCCTCTACTGGCGGCGCCTTTGGTCCCTTACAAGACGGTGGGTATATTTTTATGTGCGATAATGGCTCTTTCGGGCGCGGTAACATTGCTGGTTCTGCCGACGATTTTGAAGCTTGGAGAGAAATTGCTGTTTAAGAGTGCTGCAGAGCCGGTACGGGCGAGCTGTAATTGCGGATTTTGTATGATAATTTCGGTTGCAGGGGCCTTTTTGGTGGCTTTAAACCTGCACCAGTACTGGAAAGTTGGCTGGAGTAAACTGGTCTGGATTAGTATAATAGCGATACCAATAATGGCGCTTATTTGTGGCATAATGTCGCGAAGGCAGGCTTGTAAAAGTGATGCAAAGCGACAAAGTATTGAAAGTGAGGTGTGACATGACGAGAGTCGTGACAATATTACTGTTAATGCCCGTTTTCCTGTTACTGATATGCAACAGTAGTGAGGGTGCTTCTGAGCCGAATTCGGCCGGGGCGGTTCCAAGCGTTGAGACAATCGTCAATAAGGCCAACGTGGTTGCTTATTATCAGGGCGATGACGGCAAGGCGAAGGTGAAGATGACGATAACGAACAAGCAGGGGCAAAAGCGTAACCGGGAGTTTATCATACTTAGAAAAGACGTCAAGGACGGCGGGGACCAGAAGTATTTCGTATATTTTCAGAAGCCGGCGGACGTTCGCAAGATGGTTTATATGGTCCATAAGCACGCCGACCCGAACAAGGACGATGACAGGTGGCTGTATCTTCCAGCGCTTTCGCTGGTGAAGCGGATCGCCGCCGGCGACAAGCGGACAAGTTTTGTTGGTTCGGACTTTTTGTACGAGGATGTTTCGGGGCGGAGCCTTGAGGATGACACTCATGAGCTTATCGAGACGACAGAGAAGATGTTCGTAATCAAGAATGTTCCGAAGAAGCCGGATTCAGTGGAGTTTGGCTATTACAATGTTTCGATAGACCGTAAGACGTATGTTCCGATGAAGATGGAATTCTTCGACAAGGAAGGTAAACTCTATCGCGTGATAGAATCCAAAAAGGTTGAGAAAATCCAGGATTTTTATACGGTTGTCAAATCCGAGGTTCGGGACCTTAAAAAGGAGAGCAAGACGGAGATGGAATTCAGCGATATTCAATACAATATCAAACTCAAAGACATATTCGAGGAGCGATACCTTCACCGGCCGCCTCGGGAGGCGACGAGATGAAACGGTCCGGGTATGTGGTGGTCGTGGTGATTGCGCTAGTTGCGGCCTTTTGTATGCCCGCCGGCGCGGAAGAAGAAGGCGGGGAGTCGGGGGATTCTTTTTTCGGTATATTCCCTGTAGAGACCCACGGCTTTTACGAGATCAGAACCGGATACCGTCTCAGAAACGATCCCTATCAGAAAGATATGTCAGTGATGGAGACCCGGCTGCAGGTCGATTTGTCTTCGTATCCTGAGTGGGGGGATTTGAAGGTCAAGGGGGACGTTTATGGGGACATGGTCGAGGAGCGGGGTGAGTTCGACCTTCGTGAGGCGTATATTTTCACCCGGCCCCTTGATTTTATGGATTTGAAGGTGGGCAGGCAGATTCTGACTTGGGGGACGGGGGACCTTATCTTTATCAACGATATGTTTCCCAAGGACTGGCAGTCATTTTTCATCGGCAGGGATACGGAGTATTTGAAGGCACCGTCGGACGCGGCGAAGGTCAGCCTGTTCGGTGACTGGGCCAATCTTGATATTGTTTATACGCCGCAGTTTGATCCCGACCGGTATATCAAAGGGGAGCGTCTTTCTTACTGGAATCCTGCGCTGGGCAGGCTGGCAGGGCAGGACGCGATAATTCATACGGACAAGCCCGACCGCTGGTTTCGGGATTCGGAGTTTGCAGCGAGGCTGTATAAGAATATCAATAATTATGAGGTTGCTTTTTACGGCTATCACGGTTACTGGAAGAGCCCGGGCGGTACGGACGGCACGCAGGCGATTTTTCCCGACCTTAACGTTTACGGGGCGAGTGTTCGGGGAAACGTCGGCAAGGGGATAGGGAACCTGGAATTCGGGTATTACGAATCCGCCGACGACCGGAGCGGGAAGAATCCCAACATCAACAATTCGGAGCTTCGTTTTTTAGCCGGGTATACGCAAGAGGTTGGGAAGGATTTTACGGCAGGGCTTCAATATTATATCGAATATATGATGGACTACGATGAGTATCTTGATAATCTGGGGAGCGGGCCGGCCCGCGACGAGGACCGGCACCTTGTGACGGTGCGTCTTACAAAGCTGCTTATGAACCAGAATCTGCGGTGTTCATTATTTACATATTATTCTCCGAGCGACAAGGACGTTTATATGCGGCCGAACCTGAATTACAAGGCGAGCGATAACGTGGCCCTTGAGGTCGGGGCAAATATATTCTTCGGCGATGAGCCACATACCTTCTTCGGCCAGTTCGAGAACAATTCCAATATTTATGGCGGAGTGCGTTACAGCTTCTGAGAGGATTTATCCCGAAGGCTTGCGGCGGGTAAGTAATTGATGCGATTGAACGCAGGATACCGATCTACGAGGCTGATTTGGATTCATTCTGTTCAACCGGTGTTGTGCTGAGCGACACAAGAACGGGAATCCAGATGGCAAGGATGTTAATTACAGCGAATACAACAGGCAACAACAAGACGAAAAAGAATGTGAAAACTAATTGTCCCCAGGAGGATATCATATTCAGCGCAACAAAAAGAAAAAGAGCGATAGGTATCAGTGCACAGTCTACAATCGTCACGATGGACCGCAGTATCATCTTAAGGGCCGTCCCAATAAGTCGGCCGGGAAGCCAGATTGCAAGTAAGTGAATTGCAGCAAATCCAATAGGCAACAACCAGAAAGTCCACGAACGAGACTCTAGGATACAGCCTACAAGACATGTCCCCGCAATCAGAATTAGTAGACCATTAGGGATCGTAGCAATGATTCGCAATATTATACTGGAGGCTATCACGGTAGTTCGCAGTTTCATTTCACTCTCTCATCGAATCTAATAGTATACACTGCGCTATTCGTAGATTTTATTGTGCGATTATGCTGATATCAACATGAAATTTTGTATTCTCTTGGAATTTGTGCGATTCATCGCGCCCTGTCTGGCTCACCAGCGCGGCAAATCGGTGTACGGTCCTACTAAAAAGAGGAGTGCCACCAGAATGAAGAGGATGGCAATGAGAAGTGAAGACAGATTCAGACATGCAGCGAGGACGGTCATTCGGTTTGCGCATCCTGAGGCCCTGCGTTCAGTTCGCCATTCGAGGATACCGAGGATGGAGCCAACCACTAAAAGTATGGGTATGAACGGCACAGAGAGTAAGGCAAGAAATGCAAGCCGGTCATGAAGGCGGCTGCTAATAATATCGTGCCCACTCGAAAGAATAACAGGGCCGATTATATCCAACAGCACAATGGCTGCTGCGATTACGAACAGGATGAGGCTTGCTTTCGTGCGTTTGCCGGGGGATTCAGAGTGAAATTCCAGTCCAGGTTTATCAGGCATTGCTTCACCTACTTTCTCGAATCAGCATCATTTGCTAACATTATACTGTCCACCGCCCTCACTGTGGTACAAATATGCACTGATTTTATGGTGATATTATGGTGATATCAACAGCAAATTTGTCTCTGCGTGTGACTGACTCAGACGGACAAGTTTTGTTACACACTTAATTAAACTACGATAAGAAACTGTCACCGGTTTCGTTTTTGTATTCGGTAAAGATTTTTCGATGTTCGTCGAGAACGTTTTTGTAATCGGGATTGCCTACGAGGTTCTCCATTTCGCCGGGGTCGTTTTTCATATCAATCAGCATCTCAGGCTGTTTGCCCTGGTTGAAGATGTAATATTTATAATCGCGGGTTCTTATCATTCTGCCCTCGAGGTTGATGGGTTTGCCGTCGGCGCGAAGGTCCTGAACGAAACAAGTTGAACAGGCGACGTATTTCCTTTTTTTCTCGGGTTTGTTGCCTTCTGCGATGTTCCTCAGGCTCATTCCTTTGCATTTTTCAGGGAACTTTGCTCCGGCGTAATCACAGATTGTCGGCATAATATCGAGGCCGTTATTTACCAGGAAGTCACTTTTGCCGGTTTTGGTTGTACCTTTCTGGCTGATGATAAAAGGTATCCTGGCGGTTTCATCATAGAACATATTTTTCTGCGCCCACCGATGCGCGCCGATACCATCGCCGTGGTCGGAGGTGAAGATTATCACCGTATTGTTTTCGAGCCTGAGTTTTTTGAGAGTTGCAAGGATTTTGCCCACTTCTTTATCTGCAAGCTCGACCATTCGGTAATATGCCCAGCGATACTTTCGCCAGTCGTCGGCGTCCCACTTTTCGAGCGGGGCGAATTTTCTTATATTCCTTTTTTTGTCTTTTGCTCTTAATCTGGCCTGCCAGACAGCCTCCAGTGCGTCAGACTGATTTTTTGCTTTTTCGAGATTGGCCGGGGCCGGCGGGCATTTGTCGGCGGCGGGTACCTGTCCTATATCGCCGTCAGGCAGAGGCTGGCTCCTGCCGTACTGGCAGATGTTGTGGGGATTCATCAAGGAGAAGACAACGAAGAACGGCCTGCTTTTATTGTTGTTGATAAACTTAATAGCCGGGGCTGCAATTTGGAAGTCGAGGGCATCAAATCTTTGGTCGTAACCGCTGTTTTCCGGAGTTGCTTTTTTAAAGGGATATGGCAGATGCCACTTGCCGAAATAACCTGTAACGTAACCTGCCTTTCGAAGGAGCATCCCAATATTCGGGAATTCCTTTGGGTCAATTGCTTTTGTTGAATTAATCTGCTTGCCGTGTTCGTGCGGATATCGGCCGGTAAATATCGAAGTTCTGTTCGGCACACACAACGGATTTGCACAATATGCTTTTGTGAACAACATTCCGTGGGCCGCAAGGCTGTCAATATTCGGCGTTTGGATATATTCGCGGCCCATTGTGCAACTAAGAGCATCTGCAAATTGCTGGTCGGTCATTATGAACAGGATGTTGGGCCTTTTTGCCTTTGCCGCCTGTAATGTCGGAGTCATAGCAGATATTGTTAAAAGGCCTGTAGTTTTCAGAAATTGCCTGCGGTTCATAGTATGATTTTTTTTGTCCATTGGCGCTATCTCCTTTTCAATATATCAAATGTATATCCTTGCTGCTTACCCTGCGAGGCTGCCTTTACTTTTATTTTTGCGATTCTGTTTCCATGGTCACTGAGCCTGTTGCACGCGAGACCAAGGGATGGGGATAGATATACGGGGTATAGCCCGGCCTTTTTGTGTCGTTGTGAAAGTCGCGGCCCTGTTTGATATGGGCCTGCACTTCCGGGCCGCCACTGACTGCGATGCCGGCGTTGGCGCCGTTGAGAGTGTTGTTCCATTCGTATAACGGGTCAAGCTGTTGAGGCGTCCCGGGCCCGCTATCTGTGGAACGGCCTATCTGGTCTATGGCCGGGTAACCATTGGGTTGTTGATTCCCATCCCACTTATTTGAGCCGTCGCATTTGCCCCATGGCGGGTAGGAGGCCCGAGATCTGTAATTCGTTGCGAGCGCAAGGGCCCTGTAACCTCCTGTTAGCTTGTTGTCGAAGATTACACCCGTACCGCCGCGAAGGAAAATTGCGGTAAAGTGCTCTCTCGGAGGGGGCATGTCAAAGCTGTTGGAATAAATTTCGTAAGATCGAATGGAGCGTCCTCTTCCGCTTGACTCGGTGCCGTGTACTGCAACATGGGCATTGATAAGTGTATTATGGCGGAAGACAACACGAGCGCCGAAGCATCCGTCGAGGGCAGCATTGGGTTTTTGCGCGTAGTATTTGAATGTGCAGTCTTCTATATATACGGCTTTCTCCGTTCCGAGTGAAAGTGGATTTTTCCAGGAGCCGTCGCCATGTTCTTTGCCGGCATAGTCTCTATGGGAAACGAATATGGACTGGCCGTTGTCCTTCTTATCAAAAATGCAATGGTCAATCAGACCAAAGCCTGAGACCCATAGCGATCTGCCGCTGTTTTCGAAGCTGCAATGGTCGATACGCCAGTTCGTGTATCCTGTGGTGGAGAGTAGGGCATCGCCGCCGGTGCCTTTGAATGTAAAACCAGTGATGCGAAATGGCTTTTCTTTAATTCCGCTAAATATTCCGGTTTCGCTTGTTTTGATGACAACCTGGAAGCACTTTGGACCGGTGGAATCTGTAATGACAGTCTTGCCAATACCGGCGCCTTTGAGCGTGATCTGTTTCTCATCGCCCTTTTTTGAAATAACCACAGCCGGTCGGTTCTGCTGCGAGGTCGTCCACGTGGCGGTGCCGGCCGGAACCAGTACGGTGTCGCCATTGGCTGCCGCGTCGATTGCCTTCTGGACCTGCTGCTGGGAGCAATCAGCGACCGCAATTATCCTCGCTTGAGTCTCAGTGACGAGAACAACTGCACCGATGAAAGAGATTAGAGATACCATTTTGATGAAAAAGCGGATTTTCATAAACGGCTATTCCTTTCCTCCAATATGTACTTGCTATCGCCCGGACGCATCGAGAGACAGAGTCTTCGAGCTGAGACTGGCGGTCGACGTTCAACCAGAACTACAATTATACCAGAAAGCGGCAGTTTGAAAATCAAAACAATTTGTTCTTGTGGGCTCACCTGCCGAACCGGAGATTCCCGCTTCGAACCTGCTAATCGAATTCATAAACCACTTCCTATCTAATTCTATTGCGAGTGATTTACTCTATTTTAATGTATTTTGAAAACGGCGACCAATGAAGAGTTATAAATCAAATGATAAAATCTCTGTTGCCACACTTTTTTTGTTTTAGGCGTCCCCTCTTGTGGTATTTCAGATAAAATTCACAGGTTACGAGCAAGCTTTGTGCGGTCGCTCGTTAGTTACTGTCCTTATCATCCACGTATAAGCCATGCTCCCGGCGGCACCTGTCTCTCAAGTTCCCAGCAGTCTCCGGGCGGAGGCTGTTGCCCCGGTGGTTTGCCCGGATACCAAATTCGACATTTGCCCGGCGGCGGCATATGGCCGGGGGGAATTTTCGGTAATGTACCCTCATAGTGACCCCGCCCCGGTCCTTTGTTTACTTCAACAGTGACTGACCCGGTATCATCTTCGATTCTTACCCTCCCATGTGTTGCGCATCCTACAATGCCAACCAAGAGGAGTGAGAGAATCGAAATACAGAAAAACACAGAAAAGACTCGACCTGCCATTGTTGTGACCTCCTAACGCATAAGAGATTTTTGGAGTTGTAAAATAACCAATAAATTTTATTCCCTAAGCCTAAATATCGCCTATGTGATTCCAACGTAAATCCCAAATACAAGACGCTTGTATCATACCATTGGTATATCAGGAATCACAACAATTAAAAAGTTTTTTTCTTCATCACCGCAGTTGTATTATTCTGTTCCTTTCAATCATCACGACATCTCCGGGAGGTCCCACCGTACATTGAACATGCTTGCCTATTTTTCGCTACTTTTTTGGTATCTGAACTGAAAGGCGTATAAATCCGCATCGCGCATTACGAAGCGCAGGCGGACTGGTTTGCCGGTAAGTTTGGCAACTGCGCTTTTGCCGTTCCATGTTACAACGCGGTTGATTTCGTTGGCTGTATAGATTTGGTCGCAGTCTTCGAGCGTGTAGCCGGGTATTGGCTTGTTGTTTTCGTCCAGGATTTCAACCTGTACCATGCCAACTGCTGATGTGTTCACATTTAGTACCAGTTCATAACCGGTAAAGCTCAAGAGAGGTGTTAGAAACTCGCCACCTGTATAATCGGCCCTAATCGAGACGAAACCATCCCGGCGAATGACCAAACGACTAATGCCGTGTACCTCAGTTTCCGGTGCTCCACCAATGCGACGCAGTAAACGCTTGTTTCGTTCTCTGTGCTGGTCATCCCTGTCCCAGCCGTGTAGCGTATTACTGCCGTAGTAATACATAAACATCTCGCTTTCATCACTGCCCGGCAAAACTCCATAGGCCATATAGATGCTGCTGGAATCCCACTCGTGCTTTAAGCCCAACTCTACAAAGGGTCGTCTGTCGTATCTTTTCCAGGAGATGCCGTCACGGCTGGCAGCAAAGCGGGCATCCAGTGAACCAGCATTAACGGGCTGGCCCTTACGAAAATCCTTTAGAAAAGTCATGTAGTGGAAGTACTCTGACGGAAACATATAATAAGCATCCTGTGCCCAGGGATACCTGAAAGTTCCATTCGTATAAAAATCGGCGACCTGGATTTTTGCCTTTATGGCGGGGTGATAATACATTGGGTCTTCATCATCAAATCCCAATACAACGGGGCAATCCTCGACGTCGGGGAAGCGGGAGAGATTTGTTGATTCGGCACGTGCAATACTACGGCCCTGCGAACCGACGGGACGTTGATTTCGCCGGACGTAGGCGACGTACTTTTTAATACGTTCATCCCGGAATATTACGTTCTGTGAATCGAGGTGATGCCTTTCGCTGCGGAACTTCAAAACGTTACGGTGCGTCAGCTTCCAGTGTATTCCATCGGCGGATGAGAATATATGCAGGTATCTTCCAAGCTCCTGGGGATTTGAGACAAGGCGAAACCTCTGATCCGAGGGTGCGAGAGGGTCTATAAAAACCATGCAGCCGTGTGTAGCTCCTTTTATGCCTCCAAAGCCGTGCCCCAGAACGATGTTGTTTTTTCGAGTGCCGTAAATTTCGACAAGTCCCAGGTCAGGCTTTTCCCAATTAATGCCGTCGGATGACCTTGCGTAGGCAATGCTCCTTACGGGGACAGCATTGCTGTCGGCTCCGCCGTATACTGTGTACCACATGTGATAGGTTTTATTTTCGTATAGTACCGAATGGTACTGGCCGAACCTTTGCTCCCACGGACGTTCACACGCGATTACGATTTGCCCGGTCTTACGCGGCCGGTGGACAACGAATTCCACATTCTGCGGCTGACGTACGAAACGTCCGTCGATGAAGACCTGCCTTTGGCCGCCAATGTCCAGAGGAGTTTCCGCAAGGACTACTGTCGGCAAAGTCAAAACAGTTATAGATAATAACCTAAAAATAATTTTTCCACTCATCCTTTGTTCTCCATAATCTGCCTAATGACAGAGTCAGTTTATAAACAGTGACATCAAGACTTTTTCAAGCAGGCCTCGAGATATAAGCGAGAGCGATTAATCTCGGCAGTCACCTGTTCCGCGGTTTTTCGGATTGGGATTCCACGGGGCACGGGATGCATAAAGACCTCGGTCCAGCGGGAGTAATTAATTTTCTTCAAAGCGGATAGAATCGGTACGAAATCCAGTTCGCCGCGTCCCGGCATTTGCAGCAGTTCCTGCTCTTTTGGAAGTTTTTTGTGGCAACCCATTCCATACTGCCAGGCATAAAAATGCACGAGGCTCTTATCAAGATCAGTAATTAACCGCGAAATCAATTCGGGTTCCTGTGTCAGATGATATGGAGCCAGTGCGATACCTATATTTCCGGAAGTTTTTAATTCGGCGAACCATCTCATAGAATCGGGTGATCGAATCAAGCTATTGCTGTGATTTTCTATGCCGATTGTAATGCCGGCCTGCTCAGCGACATCAACCTGAGGTTTGGTCTTATCGATAAACTTTTTGACAGCAGCCTTCAAGGCATCACCCTTGAGATTTCCCGGGCCCCGACTGCCGCAGATGACCATAGAACCATCGAGTTTTTTGGTCACTTTAATTTCGTCTTTGAGATTGAACGGACCAAGGTCGTAGCGTGTCAGGATGCCGAGTTTGACGCTGTGTTGCTTCAGCATCGCCGCGAACTGTTGATATCCCATTTCTTCGATTTGTTCACGCTGGTTTGCGTGTCCTTCGGGCCAGATATCAATGAACCGGGCGCCGGTTTTTCTAATCTCAGGGAGGATTTGCGAAAGCTTCATCCGGCCGAACATACTTGAGGCAACGATGTATCTGAGCCGAAAAGTACGCTCTTTATCCGGTTTTTGTGCCATCGCTAATCTCGCAGTCAGAGGAGCAAAAGCCAATGCTTTACAAACCTGTCGACGATTAAATTTTCGCATATCCATCTACACACCTCTTAGCTCTGCTATCATTTCGTCGGTAGTTTTTAACCTGGCGAACTTCCGCTTCCAAATGTCAAAGCATGCTTCAAGTATGTTCGGCCAGAGAGTGGCTATCGCGTCGGTAACGGCGGTGACACGGTATTCACGAGTAGAAGCGCTGAGCAGGGTACAATTAACACAGATGTCGGCCATAATGCCGGTGATGATCAGGTAGCGAATGTCTCTGCTGCGGAGGGCATAGTCCAAATTTGTGCCGTAGAATTTGTCGTATGCGTGAGCGCATACGACAAGCTCATCCTTGGCCGGGGCCAATTCAGAGATTGTGTCCGGTGAGTTCATATCCTCCTGTCCAACGAGACAGTTATCAGATGGATAACCGAAGCCTGTCGGCTTGCCCGGCTCAGATGGCAGATGCTGGGGGCCGAACGGATCGCCCCTAAGGCAAGGTAGTGCTCTGGAGTA
>JABAHS010132480.1_pt1 | contig 19103 bp, 30 predicted proteins | sample 7062111 | NCBI WGS metagenome assembly JABAHS01 (sample SAMN14534600, study PRJNA622989) | marine sediment metagenome | biome: marine biome [ENVO:00000428]; feature: marine pelagic biome [ENVO:01000023]; material: deep marine sediment [ENVO:00002113]; isolation source: pool of 4 deep marine... | reverse complement strand
TTCATTTTTTCTGTGGTTTATATGCTTTGGGATTACAAACAGAACATTCCTTTGTAGTTTGCATTGAACTGCCAATCAATATTGGGTGATACAAACGTCCGCACTTTCTACAATTCTTTTTTCTTGTCACTCCTCTCGGAACTTGGTTCTTGCCCATCACAATATTTCTCCTTAATTTTTTTTAACTTTTCAATAAATCTGCTGTGTTGAATTGAAACAGGTTTGTCTGAAATGGAATCTATGATTGCCTGTTCAATTTCTTTGAATATTTCTTTTGCAACATCACTCATTTTCTTTGTCTAATCTTTCCGTTTCAACCCGACGGCAAAGTTTTTCAAACTCCCTTTTAAATCTTTTATTAATATCTTCCTCTGATTTATTTTGTTTCTTCAAGCGCAGTGCTAAACTTTTTATGAAATCACAAAATTCTTTGATTTTTTTATTTGCTGTGTCTGAATCATAACCGATACTCCGATATTTTCTCCATAGCACCTGCTTTTCAACATTTGAAATTGCAGTCCTCATTATTCATTCTTTTTATTTGCTTCAAGAAGTTCACCGATTCTTACTAATACTTGACCAATCCCACTTATCAGGTTGTTTTGTTCGTTCAGGAGTTGGAGTTTTTGCAGTCGGTAATACCCGTTTGCGTTCAACTTCAACATCTCTGTTTCCAATTCCTCTGATGTCGGGGACACTGGTTGTTCCGTCGGTGCTTCCTCTGGCTTTTCTTTCTTTGGTGGCATTTGGTTGCTCCTTATTTAATTTATTTATTGCTTTATTGATTGTGTTCAATTCAAAACCGCTTTCAAGCAACATTCCTCTTGCTTGGTCATCTGTATATCCTTTTTCACGTGCAGACATTACAAAATTCTGAACTTTGTAAAAAGGTTTTTGGTTTTGTTTTTCTGCGCAATCAATTATAAAAGCATTGAATCCTGACTTTGCAAGTTTTATTTCTCTCTCCTGCCTGTCATTATCTTTTATGTTTTTCGTCGGGAATTCCTCATCAACTTTAAAAACAAAGTATCTTGCTTTTGCAATTTTCTTTTTATAGAATCTTTGCAACACAATTTTCTTTCCGCCCATAGTCCAGAAAAAGAAACATATTATCCAAGCAACAATCCCAATGATTGCACTTGTCCCAATGATACTTGCAACATTCATTTTAACCGCCGACTACTTGCGCACCCCCGCCGACTCTTTGTGATAATTGATGAACTTGATTCGCCATATCTCTTACTGCTTCTGCCATTTGTCCTGCTTCACTCCAAGAGTCCCCCATTGTTTTGAACAGAACAATAAACATTACTGAAACAACAAGAACAAAAATCAATGACATAATCATTCCCCCATACTTTTGCCAGAATGTTAATTTTTGGAATCTTTGCAATAAGTTCTTTTGAATTCCAAGTCTTTGCAATCTCATATCCTCGTCGTCATAACGAACTTTCAATCTTTTCATTGTTTCGTCAATGTCTTCAAGTTCAAAATTAATCCATTCTCCGTCTTTCCTTTGATAGAACCAGAATTCATCTTTTGCAATTTCAATTCTTGGTCTTGGCAATATTTTTTTAGATTTTCTTAATCTGCACCAGAAGTCACCTGCATTTCCGACTCTTTCAAACATTCCTTTGTCTGTTAAAACTCTTGTTGGTTTTCCGCCAACCTTTTTGAAAAGAACAACTGTTTTATTGTATTTGAATCTTTGAACAAGATAATAAGTTACAACTCCTGCAAGAATAAAGAAAATCAATGCTCCTATTCCCCAGATTGCGAGAGTTCCAACATCTGACATACTTATATTTGGAATCATTCCCCCGAAGGTGTCTTTAATAATTTCTTCTGCTGAAACTAATTGCAAAAAGAAAATTCCAAGACCTGACAGCATTAACTTTTTCATTTGTATTTTCCTGCAAACCAACGCATAGGGTTTAAAGCCCCTCTTGTTTTTGGTTGACCTTGCGTGTTTATTGTGATTCCGCCTTGCATAGTGTCTGTTTGCATAACTTGTCTTGCTTCTCTCAAAGATTCTCTTTCTCCACCGTGCAATGCTCTTAAATAAGAACTGTGAACAATATCAATTAATTCTCTTGTGATTATTGGATATAATTTTCTTTTCTCTAATGTGTCAAGTCCGAAGTCTTCATATTTTAAATAAATCAAATCTGCAATTTCATTTCCTAAATCAAACATCTTTTCATTAATAACTTCTTCGTCGTAATTTGAAAGAATTGTGTTTCTGTTTACATAATTTGTTAAGACCCTCATTATTTCTGCAACACCGTCTTCATTGAATATTTTTTCTGTGTCATCTGTTGCAGGTTTCCAAATCAAAGAACCTTTTTCAAAAGTTGGTTTATCTCCTCTCAACATATGTTCAATTCTTTCAAGAATAGAATCAAGTTCAAGTTGCCATTGAACTAAATTTTGAGCAGTTGCGCCAGTCACAAAAGATTGACTTGCAAGAGTTCTTGGGTCTTGCACTGCTCCTGTCTTTGCTTGTTGAAAAGATTGTTGTAATGCAGAAGTCCCGCCCTGTTCAACAACAACTTCATTAAGCGCCTTTTGAATATCTGCCTCTGTGTAACCCTGTGCTTTATATTGTTCAATTTGTTGGGGTGTTAAGACTTCACCGATATTCATTTCTTGTCCCCCTTCTCTCTAAAATTGCATTTCCTACAAACACGGGTTCCGTCTTTATTTACATAAGTTTGTGCAGAATAACATTTCTTACATCTAAATTTAACAGGTTTTTTTCCCTCTTTTTTCTTCACCATAAAAAACACACACAAATATAGTTTATAAATCTTTCTTCTTTTTCTTGATTGGCTTATTGTGTTTTTCAACTTCTTTCCAGAACGTTGAAATAATCACAGTCCAAAATATTGTGAATACAATTGCATAAAGAATTGTGTAAGCGCCATAATAAACCCACGTCATTAATTGCACTGTTAGAAATATTGAATACATTGCCCAATTAAAAGATAACTTTCTTTTTTTCTTCAACATATATTTTTTAAACATTTTAAGCAAAGATTATTATTGTGAACAAGTAAGCAATTAAAATTGCAGGAATGAAAGGAATTTCTGTTTTATCTACATCTTCTTTTCTGGTTTGTATTTTCACAAGATATTTATATCCAAACGCCATTAATGAACATAAGAATCCGAATATTGCAATCATCAAAAAATTTGGCATTGTGAATCCACAAGCAACAAATATTTTCCAGTCTGCAACCCCTCTATAAAGACTCAAATCAACAAGCAACATTCCGATTAAAAAAGCAAATGCCCCCCCTATTATTGAAGTTGCGCCAGAAGAAATGAACGCTAAAATTAAAAAAATAGTAGTCCAAGCAGAAGGCATAAATCCTTCTTCAAGATTGTAAGTTTTGTAATCCAAGATAGAAAGAACAATTAAAAATACTCCTGCAACTAAATATTCAATTGGTATCATTTTCACAAATGTTGCTCCATTTACTTAATTCAAATAAATCTGGAATGTCACAGATTTTTTTTATTTCTTCATATTCAGGAAAGTCTTTTCTTTTTAAAATTGTTAAGTTCTCGTGCATTGGATAAACACATAAATCCCCAAATACTTGTGAATTATCATAGCGCCAGTTTGAGCCATATTTTTTAATGCAAACCTTATCATTATCATACATAGATGTTGGAATTCTCATAATCATTAAAGCAACCATTACAAAAAATAGAAGAATCACTACAATAAAAATCCAAGCAATTATATCATCTTTTTTCATAAAAATGTCGCAAGGATACCCTGAACTTCAGCTCTGGGAGGAATTGCGACCTCCTTTTTACCTTGTATCTCTTGCAACACTCTTTCAAAGTCTTTGACCAACCCTTTCTGGTCTTTAAACTTCTCAATCAATGCTTTAAGTTCTTCCACACTAATCTTTCTTCCAAGTTCAACAAACTCATCTTCAAACCAATCTCCAACATACTCTCCATCTACTGAATAAAGACTTACTTGTTCCAAATTTGCTTGTCCTCTTGCAAATCTATTTCCTAACAAATCCTCAACAAAGCAAACTACATTCTGTCTATTCTTCAATTCTGTTGTCGGATTTATTCTGACCATATCCCCAACTTGAAGTCTGTTATAGTGTGGGTCTTTTCTGTCAAAATGTTTAACTCCCCCATGTAGTCTTCCACCGCAAGAACACTTACAATACTTGACATCAGTTTTCGCATTTGCACATCTATCGTTGTGAGTCATCTTAGTTGTCCTCCAAATCTTTTTTCACAAAAGACGCAAGTAAATCTTCTTATCATTTGTTTTTTGATTCTATGAAACAATATTGTTTAACTGCAATGATGTGTGAGCATATCGGAATCTCGTTTGAAATTCCCTCGTCAAGCAATTTCTTCTTTTTTTTGAATCCTTGACAATCACAACCCAATCCTTCTTGACCCTCTGGAAATGGATTCGGAATTGACCTTATGTAATGAGGTGTTTTATTATAATCTTTTATTGGTTTGCAAATCCAAGTTGAAAAGTTAAGTTGTTCAATGCAATGGTTTTGAAGAAACTTTCTTGCCTTGTTTAAAAGAGCAATTCCAAAACGTCCTGCTTGTCTTAACTCTTTGCTTGTTGGCTCCCAGTAAATTATATTTTCTGGTGTGTAATGTTCGGGGTCTTCATAAGTGATTCCTTCTTGCATTTTCTCTCCTTGTATCTTAAATATTGGTCATAGGCAATACAACCTGCCCAACCGCCAATGATAACAATATCAAGTATCATTTTGGCAATTCGTCAATTATGCTTTGCGCTCCGCCTGTTCCGTATTCATCTTTGCCTTCAATCTTCTTTGTTGGATATTTGACTTTGAGCAATTTGTTTTCTTTTTCAAGTTGTTTATATTGCTCTGTAAGTTTTCTCAACTCCGCAATTGTCATATTTTCAAATTGTTTCATTTTTTTACACCCCCTTTTTCTTTTTTGATTTCAACAACATCACCTTCTTTGAGTTTATGCACTTCTTCGTCTTCTCTTGTGAAAACTGCAACAAGATTATTTCCCCAACGTTTCAATTTCTTTTTCATTTTAACCTTCTCTTTGTCTTGAATATAAATCTGCAACAACCTTATTTGATTCTGCAATATCTTTCAAGTGCATTTCTATTTCTGGCAAAGGCATTGTTTCAAGTGCTCTTGCAATCCTTTCCAACAATAGATTAAGGTTTTGCATATCTTCTTTATCTATTTCCATATTAAACAGAGTTAAACGTAGTTTATAAACCTTACTATTTTTGTGTGTTATTTTTCTGGGACAACAATTTTAAGATTTCGTCAAATATTTTGTTCTGTTTATCAACACCTTTTCCTAAATCCTGAACGCTCTTGACGTGCGCCTTCAAATGCTTTGCATAATTTTCAAGGTTCTGTGCGTTCATTCCAATTGAATTTACAACAAATTCAGGAGTGAATCCCTCATATTTCTTGATTCCATTAAAGAAGTCTTGAACCTTTTGATTATCTTCAACTGCTGATTTTGGGTGCACTGTTTCTGTTTCGTGCAGATTATATGAATTATCAATAAGGAGCCAGAGCCCGTCACCTGAATAAACTTGCAATTTCTTGCCTTCTCGGTCATATTGTTGCGCCAGAGCATTTTTAATCAAGGAATAGTGCTGTCTTGACACTCTGAACTGATATTTGCCCCCAGAAGTGAAGTTTGCCCTGATATATCTTTCAAATGCTTTAACGGTGCGCAGAAAGGTATCAACAGCGTGTTTTTTTGATTCTTTTGATGTTTCTGCCATAAAACTTGACTTTTCAAAGATTATCAATGATTTGTTTGTAAGCCAGACTTTCCTGCCTCTGAATTGCATTTGTTGTCCGCCCCCAAAGATTTTTAATGGTTTGAACTTGAATCCGTGCTCCTTCAATAATTCTTCACGCCTTTTCCAATTTCTCAATCCTTCTGGAATCTTTAAGGTGAACATAAAAGCGTGACCTCTTACAGAATCAGGTTTAAAGTCTTTCATAGATTGCAAGTTGTTTGGGGTTACTTGGGTTGTTTTTTTTACTTCTTTTTCAGAATATTCTGCTGATATTTCCCAGATTCCATAACCAACTTTTCTAATCAATCCCCTCTTTTTTAAAGACGATAAATAATAATTCAACCTCTGTTTTGATACATTTAATCTCTTGCAAATCTGTGCAGGATTCCAACCTTCTTGAATCAGTTTATATGTGGACAAGTAAAAATTTTTACTTCTTGGTTGTTTTTTTACTTCTCTCATAAAAAAACACACACAAAAATACTTTATAAAAGTTTCTAACCATTAAGAAATGAATATGAGGGAAAGAACCTGCGCAGGTTGTTTCCCAGAATGTTTTGTCTTCAACTGTTGTTACTATTACAAAGTTAAACTATATAAATCTTGTGAAAATTGACTCGGGGGGAATTGAACCCCCAATCTTTATTTGCAAAACAAAGACACAACCATTGCACGAGCCATTATGGAAAAAAAGAAAAAGTGAGGGTTTGTTCGTGAGTGTCAATTAAGTTCTCTCACGCACCCTCGTTTGTAAAAAATAAATCAAATTAAGCCCCTTCTGTAATCTTACTTCTCTTAATTGAGGTGATGATAATTACTACAAGCAATATCAACACAACAAGAGCACCCAAGATTATGAAGGTTGGGAACCAATCAGTTACAGTGCCAAGTGATTGAGATGTATCATTGATAACATCAACTCCTGTTTCATCTGAAACATATGTGAAAGTGTAAGACACGTTCACAGGTAATTGATTAACAGACCCGTTGGTTCCATTAATTGTCATTGCTGACGTATCAACAGAATACCAAGCGGTGCCATACGCCCCCTGTGTGTAATTCCAAACTTCTGTGACTGTGAAATCATCAAAGTCATAATAAGAAGTGTTGAAAAAATCAACAGGATAAGGTGTAATGTTCAACCAAGCACCAGTTTCATTAGTCACGGTTATTGTTGTTCTGAATGTATCTAAATCTTCAACTGTTCCTTGAAGTTGAGCCCCCCCAATCACAAATACCATTACGATTATTCCAATCATAAACAGCATTGAAATTAAAGCAAGTAAAACTTCAAGACCTGCAACTCCCTTTTTTTGCTTTAAAACTTCTGCATAGTTTTTCATTCTATTTTTTGAATGAACCTGTCACTGCAAAAAGTTTTACGCTCCTTCTGTAATCTTACTTCTCTTAATAGATGTAATAATTATCACAACTAACAAGATTAGGACAACAAGTGCTCCCAAGATTATGAAGGTTGGGAACCAGTCTGTAACTGTTCCAAGTGATTGATATGTGTCATTAATAACTTCAACCGCAGTTGCGTTATTTGTCACAGTATCTTCAACAGTGTCTTGTAATTGTGCTCCGCCAATCACAAATACCATTACGATTATACCAATCATAAACAGCATAGCAATCAGAGAAAGTAAAACTTCAAGACCTGCAACACCCTTCTTTTCTTTCAAAACTTTTTTATAGTTCATCGGACAAAACCCCCTTTCAAATGGAGATAATCTCTCCGTTTGTTCCAGTTGTCTATGACAACCCCTCTTGGAATTATCTATTAAACACACACAAATATCCTTTATAAAAGGTTGGTTACGTTGGTGACAAACTTTAATCCTTGCTGAAAAAGAAGAATATCACAGACACAAGTGCAACTACAATTGTGATTGCATAAGTCACTGGGTCAAGCAGTCCTTCAATCAATCTCATCAATGTTGCAAATACAACTGTCACAACTCCGCCAACTGCCAGAGCCATTGGGAAATCCCCTGCTGTTGAATCTTTCTTCTGTGCAAAGTAGATTCCAAAGACAACTATGCACCAAATTGCAAACAGAAGAATTCTCATAAAGACTCCGTTTGTGACATCATTTATATAAATAAATAGAATGTGCAAACCTTCTGTCATATTTCTTTCAGTGATTAATTCGTGTGCCATTTTAACTTGAAGACTCCCCTGTTTTAATTGCTTTCCAGACAGCAAAGATTAATCCAATGATTAATATTGCTGAAACTATCCCTGTCACTAACGGCGGGATTCCGAGAACATTATTCAGTCCGCCAAGATAAATTGTTGTGAGATTGCTTATAACAGACCACATCAATTGAAATATTGCCCAGAGTGAGAATAAAACAATTGAACCAAGTGAAACAAAGAAATTGTCACTTGTGAATTTATCTTGCCAAGTTTGAGCGCTTGTTGTTGTATCATTCAATTCTGTTTCTAATCTTGTAAGATTAATTTGCTCGTCTTCAACAAGGGTTGAATTCTGATTATAATTTGTTGCAATCCCTGACGCAAAAGAATAAATTGCAACTATGAAAAGCCCTGCTAATAAAAGATATATAATGTAGTCTTGAAATCCTTTTGCCATTTTTAACTGTGCCTGTTTCTATTTGCTATTTTAACTATAATGATTACAATTGCAATTATGAGCCACATAAGAGGCGCCCCAACTCCAATTACTGAACCGCCTTGAAATAATGTCAAGATACTTGCAAAGATAAGTCCAATTACTCCGAAGACAAGTGTTGCAATTGCTCCGCTTGGAACTGCCATTAAAACAAGTGTCAGGAATAAAATTCCAACCATAATGATTCCAGTGTATCCGAAATTGTCAAAAGCATTTGGACTCAAACCAAATGATGATTGAACAACAAAGTTTCCGTCTTCTGTGACTTTTACATAATAAGTTGAGTTTGTTGCAGTCAAAGGAATATTACAAACCATTGTTCCTGCTGAACTTGTGAGAGTTTCTGTGCAAATTGAATTGTTCAAGTATGCGTCCCATTGAGTTACATTCAAGATAACAGAAGAAGAACTCCCGTCCCTTGTTGCAAATGTTAATGTCACATTTCTTGAAGTTTCATTTAAAGTTAATGAGTAAACAAGGTTGCTGAATTCTTCATAATTGAAAACATCTGAAACGTCATCTTGTTTCTGCAAATTAATTTGACAAGGAGTTTCCTGACAAAGAGCCAAGAAGTCTGGACTTGTATAATCAATGTCCCCCTCTACTCTTACAACTGCACGATATTGCACTTCTTCTGTAACAAAGTGAAGAACTGTCTGTCCGTTCTCGTCAGTCCTGCCGTGTTCAACGCTTCTGTAAACTCCCTCTCCGACGTAGAACCTTAACAAATCAACAATTGCATTTTCAACTGGCAAGTAATCTTCATTCTGATATTCTACAAGGAAACTTGTTGAGTCTGAACTATTCAAAGCGTGAAGGGAAATGTTTTGTTGTCCTGACGCATTTGTAAGATTATATCTGTCAAGGTAATGGAACTCTGTGACATAGCCACCTGCCTCATATCTTGTTGTTGTGTTCATTGTGAACCAAGCATTGTTTAACATTCCCGCAGGAACGCAGATTTGAGTAGTGTTCACATTATCCCTTGACACTGAATAATTCCAAGTTTGAGAAAGATTCACAGGACTTTGCAACCTTACATCTGTTTCAATTAATTGACCTGTGTGTGTGAAAGTTCTTAATTCCTCGTCAAGCAAAGTGAAGTTTAATATTATATCACCGTAGGTTGTGCAGTTATCAATAGCAACAGAAGTCACATTCACATCAACTCCGCTTGTGACATTCTTTACAATACCTGAAATGTTGAAATACCATTGACTTGTCAAGTTCCTGCCTGTTGTGTTTCCCCAACCCGACGGAATAATAACTTGCTGTGTGAACTTTGTGTAATTAGTAAATGCGGTTCTTACAGGAGTTGAATAATTTGTGTTGTTGAATTCAAGTATTGCAGAATCGTCTTCAATATCTGTTCTATTTAAAAATAATGTGAAGTCAACAGGGAATCCTTCTGCTGTTGTGCTCGGGTCTGCTTCTTCTGTGAATTGATAAAAGTGAATCCAATTGCTTATGCTCCCGCAAGTTTGGAATCCGAAGGTGTCGTTGCTACAATGATAAATTGTGTATTGACCCTCGTTTGTAAAAGTCACTGATTGATTTGTATTACAAGCATAAGTGTTGTTTGTTGAATAACTATTGTTAGACCACCAACACAAATCAATGTTTGAATCCTGCACTGAAACATTCATTGTCAAACTTACTGGCAAAGTGACTGTTGAAGAATTTGTGTTTGCCTTCGGGAAAATAAAGTTTTGGACTGGCGCTGTTGTATCAATATTTATGTAAGTTAAATTTCCAGTTGTGCTGAAAGGTGTTGTTGCGTTATCAGTTGCATTCATTTGTATTGTATAAGTTCCGTCAGACAAACTTGTTGAAAATGTGAATACAGAATTATTATAAAGTCCTTGTGAAGAATTTGTTTGATTCAAAGTTCCGTCAATATACCATTCAACTTTTGTAAGGTTCACATCATCAGAGGCAGTTGCGTTTGCTGTAATTGTTGACACTGAAAAGTTACTATTATTTACGGGGTAATGGTCTGTCACGACTGGCGAACTGTCATCTGGAATTGTTCCGTTAAAAGTAAAAATAGGTCTTGCTGATTGTGAAGAATGTTTTGCAAGAAGTTGTTGACTTGCATATTCAAATAATGTTCCGTTGAATTCAGAGTCCCCATTCTTTGCTCCCATATTTGCCCCTGCTGTTTTATTAACTATAATATAGAAATTTCCATTGTCAACTGTTGAATAAATCACATCAGAATAATTTGTTGCTAAATCTAATTTAACCAGAGGTGCAGTGTCGTATTTCCAAGCAGACTGACTCACATAAGCAAGTCTTACATCATTTTGCCAGATTGAAACGTTTGAAGTGCTTGAACCACTATCCCCTGAACCAAGTTGAACCTCTGTAATAACTCCATTACTCAAAGCATTTAATTTTATTTTAATGTCTTGAATATTTGCGTCCAAGTTTACAATATCGTTTGAATGTTCACCGACTCCTGAATATTGAGCGTGTTTTGTTGCTTTCTTTCCCCCGATAGTCCAAACAGCGTCAACAATTTGTCTTGGTTCTACATCAACAAGAAGTCCAATCCTTATTAATTTTGCAGGAACATCTCTTGAATTATAAGTGAGCCAACCTTCATAAGAATAATTTTCAGTTTTAAGAGGACAATTATATTTGGTTCCGTTGACAAAAGTGCTTTTACAATTATTTAAATCTTCAACTTCTCTTGTTCTTTGTTCTGTTCCCCAATAAACAAAAGAATAATCTTTGTTAATTGTTTCTCCTTTTCCAACATCAATGAATTCAACATCACCGATTCCGCTTTCATAAAGGTCAGTGAAATTAAAATCATACCACATTACAACCTGTTCTCCGACGCTGACTTCTCTGACTTCTGTTACTGATTTGTGACTCATTAGTTTTGCACTGCCATAATTCTTGCCAAGTCCGAACCAGTTTTTTAATTCAACTTTCAAATCTTCTTCTGAATAGGATAACTTGTTGTCCCATTCAAGAGCGCTTACAGTTCCAACTAAAAGAACTGTGCAAATTAATAACATCAATATCTTTTTCATTTTATCCAAACTCCGTTTGAGCCCTGTTGCTCCTGACCATATTTATAAACATAATAATTCCTGCAAGTCCCCCAATAACTGTAATCCATATCGGCAGATTCAAGAAGATGTAAGTCTGACCCCAGAATCCAGAGAAGGCAGTTGCCAGTAAATCATTTTGATAAATTTCTTCATAAACATTACTCAATGGAATTGAAACAACAATTGCAATTATCCATACAAAAATATATGCAACAAAGAAAACTGGATTTGTTCTGACGAGGAATGATGAGATTAATATTGACAGAGCCATTCCAATAATTAACATTGCTGTAATCCACCTTAAAGATTGATATGCGTTTGGAACTTGTCCGAATGTGTCATTGATAACATCAGTTGCATTCAATCCTGTTCCGTCAAGAGCAGTTTGGAAAGTGTCTGCTTGTGAAAGCAATTGTGAAAGTGTTTCTGTTCCGACGTAATATAACATCACAACAGCAATTGCCAGAGTGAATGCTATAATCATAAATACAAATAGGTCTGACAATGCACCTTTCTTATTTTTGGTTATTCTATTTTTCATATTCTTTTTTTATCAAGTTTTATTTTCAATCCCTTTTGAATTTGTTTCCTGCCCTTCTTCAATTGTTCGTCCACTAACTTGTTAAACATCTCTCGGTCAGGTATTGGCTTTCCGCTCTCGTCAATAGGTTTTGATTTTCTAAACTTTTTCAAGTCTTCTTTTAAAACCCAGATTTGCTTTTCTTTATTTCTTCTTGTATTTCCTCTTGGCATTTTTATCTTTGTGGCAGATTTCTAACTTTCAACTTGTGAAGTTTTAAATCCGCAGTCCATTTAATTAAAGAGAATATTACAAACATTAATAATACAGGGAATATTGCAATCCAAAGTATTGTGAAGATTAATTCAAATATTCTTGTTCCAATTGCAAAGTCAAGATAGTTTTCAGAGATGACCCAAGTCATACCAGAAACAAAAGTCAATAACAAATATGATAAGAAGAAAAGTCCTTGCTTCAAATACTTTCCATAATTTATTTTTACTAACTTGCCCATATCAAATTTATTTTCTCCGTCAATATGAACTGCAAAGAAGAAAGTCACAAACAATAAAACAACTAAAATAAATAAAACAATTCCGTGCATTAAAGATTGTGCTGTTGTTGGTGATTCTCCTGTTGGTGTTACTTGAAAATGGCTTACAGTTGCTCCCCCAACATTTCCGTCATCACATCTTATCCCATAAGCATAACTCCCTGTTTCTGTGAAATTTCCCCCTGAAACATTGATTGACCAATACAAATCATTTGGATTATAAGTTGCATTGTTTCCATACAAAACACTCCCAGACTCATCTGATATATAAAAGGTGCAGTTCATTGTGGAGTTACTCATAGGAATTCCGCTTGATTGATTATAAACAAACCAATTCAAAGTGTATAATTCATTTTGTTCAATAAATTCTTGTGGGGATTGTAAAATAACAAATCCTTCATCAAAATCAATATTTATATTTGTTTGAGGTTGAGCAGACACAATTGACATTAAGAAAATCATTGCAAATAAAAATAACATTAATTTTTTCATTTGATAATCACTCCCCTTCTAATTCCAAGACCAGTAAGTTTTGTTGATAATAGTTTTCTTGCTTGTGCAGGTGTCAAAACTCTTGGAGCAAGTCCAAGTTGTTTTGCAGTGAACCCTTCTGAAAATGTCAATACATCATCAACTCTTGCACCCTTTCTTCTTTTCTTTCTCTTTGGTGCCTTGCCCAAAACAATTGGCGGTAATGCAGGAATCACTGGAACAACAACTTTTGGCGGTGCTGTTACAAGAGCAGTTCTTGAAACTGGGACTGTTGCAAGTTGAAGTTTAGGAACCTGTGCAAGTTTTAATGATTGGACTTGAATTATTCTTTGTGTTTGAATCTGTGTAACTTTTGTTGTCAGGTCAAGTTTAAGTTTTGTTAATGATTTTAAATTTACAATTTGTTTTGTTTGAACTTGCAATCTCAATGTTTCTTTTATTCCAAGTGCTCCTGCTGACACAAAAGGAATTGAAGGTTTGATTAAAGCAGATTCTCTTGCAAGGATTTGCGGGACAAGTTGTTTCAATTGAATCTTTAAAAGAGTTCTTGTATCAAGAGTTGGCAACTTCAAATCTGTTTTTAACTTTGGAGTTTTTATTTGAGGAATTGGTTGTGTGACTCTTGGCGGTCTGAACAATGCAACCTGTCCTCTTTTATCTAATGGCAAAGCAACAAGGTCTTTTGTCTTTAAATTCAGAACGAGAAGTTTTCCTCTCAATGAATCTTTCAATAAATCTGCACTGATTCCTTTTGTTGTTGCAACAGTTGTGAATCTTCTCACATCAACTTTTCCAATTTTAACTGACGGAGTTGTAAGAATAAATTGTCTTGATTTGAATAAGGTGTCTGCTCTTGCTTCTGCAAACTCTCCAATCCCTGCAACCTTTTCAGTTCCTTTCTGAACTCTGAACAAATGTTTTTCTCCAAATGTGAATATCTCTTTTGGAAACTTCTTGACCTTCACAGGTTTTCCAACAGTCTTTACTCCTGAAAGAACAACAACTCTTTCAAGTCTTGTGAATGGTTTGAATAAATCTTTTGTTTTTATATCAACACCTTTGACATCAAGAATCTTTTTGCTGATTAAAATATCTTGTTTTGTGAATCCTTTTATCTTTGGAACTTGTGTGAACAATCTTGCTCTTGTTAGTTTTTCAGTTTCTAATGCTTGACCTTTTGTTATAACTTTCTCTGGCAATCCTCTTGGGACTTTTCCTTCAAGTCTTGAAATTGCTTTTATGTCTGATACTCCTTGTTTAGAAATGAATTTTGTTTTAATATCTGCAAGAGTTGTAATCTTCATTTTTGTTCCAGTCACTCTTGTTTCAAATTTTGACAATTGTTTTGCAAAAGTTCCTTTGCCTTTTACTTCTAATCCTGTTTTAATATCTGCAATACTTTTTGTTGTTCTCCCTGAAATAATTTGTTTCTCAATCTTTTGGAAATGAACTTTTGTTCCTTTGAATGCTCCTGCTCCGAATCCTGCAATCTGTCCTGTTGTTTTTAATCCGCCAAGCACAGCACCAATCTTTCCTATGTCTTCAACTTGCCCCGCTTTAAATCCTGAAATAGTTGACAATCCAATTCCAAGACCTGCAAGTCCAACACCTGCACCTTTCACAGTAACTCTTATTGCCTTCGGTAGTTTTGCAACCCTTGAACTTATCCTTGCAATTGCGCCAGTTCCCCCTGTTAAATATCCTATTCCAACAGCAACACCGACTTCTCTTGCAAGAGCAGTTGAACCGAGTGCAATATTTTTTGCAGACAATTTCTTGTCTTCTTTTAATAAACTCTTTTGAAGTTTTATTCCAACAGGTGCAACTTTCTTTTCAAGGTCTTTTGATGTGAATTTAATTTCTCCTGTGTCTGTGAACTTTGAAACAACACCAATCTTTCTCAAACCTTTTAATTCTGATACTGTTAACTTTTCAAATTTTGCTTGTTCTTTTGATAATTTCTGTTGCTCTTTTTGTAATCTTGCTTGTTCAGATAGAAGTGCTTTTCTTTCTCTTTCAAGAGATGTTAACTTTTCAGGAAAGGCACCAATGTTTGAGATTGATTTTGTTATCCTTAAACTTTCTTCAAACTTTGCAACGTCTTTTGTGAACTTCTCAACATCTTTTGTAAATTGAGTTGTGTCAGATAATTTTGATTGTTCTTCTTCAATCTTCTTTACTGATTTATTAATTTGTTCAACTTGTTGTGTCTGTGCTGAAATAGTTTGCTCACCTTCTTTTCTTAATTTCTCTGCTGACACAACTTGCTCAAATGTCAATGCAGTGTGAAGGTCTGAAAATCCGAATCCTTTTTCACCTGTTGGCTTGACCCCGAAACTTATGCCCCCTGCACCAACTCCAAGAATATTTGTTTTTGATAATGCTCTTATTGGAATGTCTTTTAATTCTGCTTTTACATCTTTTGGTTCACCCGCAGTCACAAGTGTTGATGTTGAGGCAGTCGGAACTAAAAAACCAAGTGTTGCCCCTGTGAAAATATCTCCTAATCTTTGAAAGAATTTCTTGAATCCTGTTTGTTCAACTGGCGGTGTTGGTTCACCGATAGGTTCCTCAATAACTTTTTGTTCAATTGATTCTGCTGTAACTTGTGAAGGCATTATCTTGGCAGGTAATTGTTTGCTTGGCAAATCCTCAAATCTTTCTCCTGTTTTTAAATCAACAAATGTTTTCTTTCCTCTTTCCCTGACAATTTTAAATCCAAGTTTTCTTGCTTCTTCTCTTTCTTTTTGCAACTTGCCTTTCAATGCTAATCTAAAAACTCTCTCTCTTTTCACTTGGCTTTCCAAAAATCCTGCCCTTCTTTGAATAACTTTTTGTTGTTCTGCTTCTGAAACTTCAAATCCTTGACTCTCTGCTTCTTTTACTTCTCTTAACAATTGCTCTGCAACTTTTCTTTCTCTTGTTAATTTATCAATTTTGGACTGAACTTCTGCAATTTGTTGTTCTTTTCTTCTTGACGCAAAGGTTCCGCCTTGCAATTCACTTCTTTGCTGTTGGAGAACTTCTATTTGTTGCACTAAATCACTCTGTTCCGTAGAAATCTGTTGAATCCTCTCACTTGCACTCACCATTTTTTAATCCTGTAACCTCTGTCACCACAACAACACACAAAACATTTATAAATGTTAGTTCCGTTAATTAATTAAATCATAAAAGAGGAAAATGCCAGAAGACGAAACACTCCCAGTCAAAGAAAAGACAGAACCTTTTTATCTTGCAAAATATTTTTCATTTACACACTTTCATAAATTGCTTTCAGAGATTCAGGTCTTGATTCAGGTTGCAAGATTTGGTTATGTTGATATTCAAGAGAAGATGATGTTGACTGAACAACAGATAATTCAAAATAAGATTGACGCTCTTGATAATTTATTCTTCAAACTTAATGACCAGTTGATTAAAAACTGTGAGCCCTTTATGGATTCTCAAAATGAAGAACTTGTTAAGAAAGAACAAGAAAGACTTGACGCTATTAAAAAGATGTTTGATGAGGCAAAGCCATACAAGAATAATATTGACCAGAGAACACAAATGACAAGCGTTGAATTGACTCAACCTTTCTTTGATGAGTGTTTAAAAGAACTTGTTGATATTCAAACTAAATTAAAAATTCCTCTAAACAACAAAGGTTTCTTATTTCCAAAGGGTGATGAGTTTGATATTCAAGAGTGGGAAGACAGGTTCACATCAGGAGAATAAATGAAAGTCATTAAGTCTGTTGGCTATCTTGCAGATGTGATTGAACAGAGAATCAAGAATAAATTTGATTTGATAATTACAGCAGAAGGAAAAAGGGGAATGGGAAAGTCAACATTTCTTTATGTTCTTGGTGAGAAGTTGAACGCCAGAGGATTAATCAGATTCAATCCTCACAAGCACTTGGTTTATTCAAGGACTGATTCTTTAAAGGTTCTGGCAAACAGTCAGAAGAAATTTATAATGAATGATGAGATGATTAATGTTGCATACAACAGGGACTTCTGGGAATCAGACCAGAAAGAATTAATTAAAGCCCTGAACAATTACAGAGATTCTTGCAATGTTTTTGCAATGGCAATTCCAAAGTTCATTGACCTTGATAAACAAATGCAGAGGTTGTGTGAATTGAGAGTTGTAATCTTAAAGCGTGGTCTTGCGCAGGTGCACCAACAACTGCGGGGAGTTTATAGGAGTGACCCGTGGGACACAAAAGAAAACATCAAGATTGAATTAAAGAGTAAGAAAGGATTTGCTTTTGGAAAATTAACAACCAAAGTCTTTTACGTGAAGTTTCCAGACCTGAAAGAAAGCAAGAGAGAATATTATGAGGAACTGAAAAGAGAGAGAAGAAATATTATTTTTAACAATAACAATGGGGATTCTGATGACCCTCTGGATAAATTCTATATCAACCTTTATGATTTGATTGTTAATTATAAGATGAGTCAAGCAGAGTTTGAGGCGTCCTGCCGTGCTGTTGGCAAGTCAATCAAGATTGTCAGGAATGCTCTGAATGATAAATTAAAAGATAATGGGTTCACCGAAAGACTCCAACACTTCTTTACAGAAACAGAGAAAGTGAGAAAAGAGCGTAAGCGAAAATCACAAATTAAGTCCAAGAAAATTGATATATCACAGACTCCCGCACAATCTTCATCATCACAGGGTAGTCTTAATAATAATGTTATAAGAGGTAATAAAAACAGTGATTCTTGGGACGGACTATAAGGTGAGTTCCTTTAATAAAAGTTAACGGAATATGCCTTCAAAAGTCCCGAGAGCCAAAAAAAATCAGATGATTTCAAAAGAAAATTGGGTTGAATGGTTGCAATTGAAGGGGTTGAATCAAAGGTCTATTGATAATTATAGTTACTACTTTGACCAGATTAATTTGCAGGACTTCAACCCTGAATCTCTGCTCAAATTCTTAAAGAAAAATAACAATGGAGTTGCCCGAGCAATGCTGAAAAACCTTTTAACAATCATCAAAACATCATCAGAGGTTCCACAGGAAATCAAGGACTGGGTCATCACCTTTGACATTCCAAAAAAAACAGGCAGGAAAAAACAGAGAGTCCTGAAAGTTTTATCAAAAGATGAAGTTCACAATCTTGCAAGAAGAATGGAAACAAAGCGTGATTCTTATATGGTGCTCCTCACCTTTTATCTTGGACTGCGTGTTGCAGAGTTGCTTTCATTGAATCTTAAATCTTTTGATTGGAAAACAGGCAAAGTCAGAATCATTGGCAAAGGAAATAAAGAAAGAGTCCTGCCCTTGATTCCAGAACTTCAAACAAGAGTTGCAGAGTGGATTAATGAATGTGTTGAAAAAGACCCAGAGTTTTATCTTTTGTTTCCAATAAGTGAGAGGCGTTGGCGTATGATTCTTTCAAAGATTTCAAAAAAACATCTTGGCAGGTCTGTTAATCCTCACTTATTAAGGCACTCCTGCGGGTCTGTCTTGCATAATCAGGGACTCTCCCTGAAAGAAATTGCTGATTTCTTGGGTCATAAATCAATAGAAGTCACTCAAATTTATGTTCACTTAAACAAGGAGAAGTTTGATTCTCGGGTTCTTGGAGCGTTTGAATGAACGGCAAAAAACAATGCAAGAGATGTAAAAAATATAGGAGCAAATTATTTGGCGGAATTTGTGCAAGGTGCAAGTTTAAAAATAAAACAAGAAAAAGAGTTAAGGATAGAAAACATCAGGGTTTTCCTTTTCCGTATTGAAAGAATATTTTGCAAAATAATCATTTCCAGTTACAGTGCAGGTGCAATACATCTCATCTGCTTTTTTTCCTTCAACCATTTTTTGAGCGCCCCAGACAAAAGGTTGACTTTTACAAGCAATTCCGTCTTTGTTGAGAGTTGCAAGTTCATAAAACATATAGGACATTCCAAGCACCATTAAAACAATCAGTGCAATTTTCCAGTAAGTATCAAATTTTTCTTTGTTCATTTTTTCTGTGGTTTATATGCTTTGGGATTACAAACAGAACATTCCTTTGTAGTTTGCATTG
>JABAHS010146459.1_pt5 | contig 19116 bp, 17 predicted proteins | sample 7062111 | NCBI WGS metagenome assembly JABAHS01 (sample SAMN14534600, study PRJNA622989) | marine sediment metagenome | biome: marine biome [ENVO:00000428]; feature: marine pelagic biome [ENVO:01000023]; material: deep marine sediment [ENVO:00002113]; isolation source: pool of 4 deep marine... | reverse complement strand
GCATGGATTCAAGTGACATGAAACGCAAGAAAACCAAAGAACAATATCGAGTCCGAACCCACTTGATCCACGGCAACTTCGAAAGCAAAAAGTGGGATTATGACCACCACGTCAATCCACCGATGTCGGCTTCGGCAATGTACCGTCTGAATTCGACGCATCGGGGTGCACAGGGCTTCTTTGAGTTTGCCAACGAGAGCATTGATGAGACCAAGCACATCCCGATTTACATTTACGATCGTCTGGAGGAACCGAGTCGCGGCATGTTGGAAGAGAATTTGGCTTACGCCGAACGCGGCGAAATGTGTTTGACCTTTGCCACTGGCATGGCGGCCATTAGCGCGGCGGTCTGTTCCCTCTGCGAACAAGGCCACGAGGTCGTGGCGCACGAAGTCACCTATGGCTGTACATACAGCCTGTTTAGCAATTGGTTGCCTCGTTTTGGTATCAGCCCAAAATGGGTTGACGTGAACAACGAAGAGGCGCTGCGTGAGGCGATCACGCCCAAAACCAGGGTCATCTATTTTGAGTCGCCTGTTAATCCGATTCTGACGTTAGTGGACATCGCTGCGGTCCGCAAGATAGTGGATGAAATCAATCAGAATCGGCCGGAAGAAACACAAATAAGAATTGTGGTGGACAATACGTTTGCGACGCCTTACTGCCAAAGACCGATTGAGCTGGGCGCGGACTTTTCCGTACAAAGTTTAACCAAGGGCATCAGCGGTTTCGGGACCGACATGGGCGGTGCCGTCGTCGGCCCCAATGAACATACCGGCAAACTGCTGCTTTATCGCAAAGATTTCGGCGGCGTCTTGAGCCCAAAAAGCGCCTGGATCTTTCTTGTATACGGTTTACCTTCTTTAGCGACAAGACTTGCAAATCAGATCAAAACCGCGCACCATGTCGCCAAATTCTTGAGGGAGCATCCGAAAATCGACAAAGTGGTTTACCCCGGTTTGGAAACGCATCCGCAATTTGAATTAGCCAAGCGGCAGATGTCCAATTACGATGGCAAGTTTGCGCCCGGAAACATGATTTACTTCACGCTCAAGGACGCGCAAATAAACGGAAAACAGAGCCCGAAAGTCGAGAAATTCATCGATTATCTCGCGGATCATGCTTACTGTATCACGCTTGCCGTGAGTTTGGGCTACATCAAGACGCTGGTGGAAAATGCGTATTCCATGACCCATCAGGCTTTGCCGGAAGAAGAGAAACGCCGGATGGGCATGGAACCCGGAGGCATCCGACTCTCTGTCGGCTTGGAAGACTGGCACGACATCAGTGAAGACCTGCGGGACGCTTTGGAGCACGTGTGAAGATTGGCCCGGACTCTTTGCAACGCCAGAATCCACAAACATGTCACCCTAAAAAGGAAGAAGGATTCTCTCTTTTGTAGCGTTTTTGTGCGGAAGAAGGTGAAACCGCGTGGAGGTGACAAGTTTATAGCGTTGGCTCTTCAAACTCCGGCCGATACCTTACGTCTCCCGTAACACCGTTCAAGGCGCCAGCCTGAAGTTCTTGCACCATAAAGGCGCTATCACAAAAAAATTTATTGCTTTAAATGTCGGAAATGCTTGGTTCGATCCCCCGGAGGCTCCGAGCCTCCGGGGGTCGATCACGTTCTTAAGCTGATTTTGTGCTCCTAACAGCGAGCCTTTCCCAAAAGTAAGAAAGCATTGACTCGGATTTCTTATTTTTAGGAGAAAGAGAGCGAGCTGTTACAGAACTTGCAATTTCCAGGAGTTGTGCTAAGTGATGGTTTTTTAGTGGTCTGCGCCAGAATATTTATAAAAATGCCACTTCGAGCTTCATGGTACATCCTTTGCCTTTAAACAAACAATGAATGAAAATTCTTTGTTCGGCCTGCTACCAATCCTTTTGGAGGTGTTAAAAATGAGAAAATCTAAGAGACCAGACGCAGACCTCAAGCTTAAGTACCGCAAAGTTATGGAAGTTAGCACCATCAGTTCTCTGCTAATCATGCTGTTCGTGTTTCATGGACTGCCTGATTTTGATCTGGGATCGGCAGAGATCGATGCAAAACAGATCGAGATTGAGGTTGCTGATATTCCTCCCACGGAACAAATCAAAAGAGCGCCTCCGCCTCCCCGGCCGTCGGTTCCGATCCCCACTGAAAGTGAAGACGTCCCCGAGGATATGACCATCGAATCAACTGAGTTGGATTTGACAGAACTTCCTCCTCCGCCGGAGCCGCCGTCTGATGAAGGGGAATATGAAACTTACACCTTCATTCCTTATGACGAACCACCGACACCGATAGGCGGGTATGGTGCGATATTGGAACACCTGAAATATCCCGAAATGGCCAGGAAAATCGGTTTGGAAGGCAAAGTGGTTGTTGGCGTGCTGGTGGATGAAAAGGGAAATTCTGTGCGCACTCAAATTCTCAGGGACTCCGGAGTGAACGTCGGGTTTGAAGCAGCGGCGGAAGCAGCGGTGATGCAGGTCAAGTGGAAACCGGCCAAGCAGCGTGAAAGGCCAGTGAAAGTTTGGGTGTCCATACCTGTGCGCTTCTCATTAGCCGATAAAGCTTAAATGGGGTCGCTCGTTAAGGACTTCTGCTTTCCAGGATGTTTAGAAAATGGCCAAGATTGAGCATATTCTCATGCCAACGGATTTTTCCGAAAGCGCAAATCAGGCGCTGCGTTATGGCGTCATGCTTGCGGATAAACTGGGCAGCGTGCTGACCTTGTTCCATGTTATATGCCTGCATCAGGACGATCGGTTTAGCGAAGAACAACACTTTCCGGATCTGAGAGAACTTTATGGCAAAATGGAGAAGAACGCCATCCTCAAGATGGATGAATTCACGTTCGAGTATGATAACGTGCAGGTGAATAAGCTCACCATTCGCGGTATTTCCCCGGCAGAGGAAATTGTCAATTACGCGCTTCTAAACGATGTGGACCTCATTGTCATGGGTTCGCACGGCCGTTCCGGGATTACTCATTTTCTCATTGGCAGCGTGGCGGAAAAAGTGGTTCGCCACGCCAACTGTCCGGTTCTTACGGTGGCACACCAGAAACAAGAGATGTACAGCTTTCCGAAACTGAAGTCGATCCTCATGCCAATGGATTTTTCTAAATATTCGAAACAAGCCCTGCCTTATGCATTTGAACTCGCTGAGATTTTTGGTGCGTCGCTGAAGCTTCTGCATGTCATTGATCAGCGCGTTCATCCTTCCTATTATGTGATGGGCGAACAATCCATATTTAGAGTGTATCCCGATCTACTTGACAAATCGATGGCGAAGCTCAAAGAATTTGTCAGCGACGAAATCCCGGAACATATCAAGGCCCAATTCCATGTGCGTGAGGGAAATCCGTATTCCGAAATTGTGAAATTCGGAAAGAACGATGACATCGACCTCATCGTGATGGCAACTCATGGACTGAGCGGATTGGAGAAATTGCTAATCGGTTCCACCACGGAAAAAGTCGTACGGAAAGCAGATCGGCCTGTATTTACCGTAAAAGCTACTTAGGCGATCGTGAAGGATACATCATATCATGATAAACAAGACAGCAAAAGACATTATGAACACGGATGTCATGAGCGTTCAGGGGGAGTTATCAGTCCATGAACTGGCGGAGTTCTTCACGGAGAACATGATTTCGGGAGCTCCGGTCGTAGATGAAGATGGACGGCTGATCGGCGTTGTTTCGCTTTCGGATATAGTGAGAAATGATTCTCGGCGTGCCCAAATCGTCAGAAACGCACATCAATCGGATTATTATCTGCACGGTTGGGAAGATGAGTTGGATGAAGCGGAGATTGAACGTCTGCATGTGGAAGAAGATGACGGACTCAATGTCCGGGATATCATGACCCCTTTGGTGTTCAAGGTGAGCGAAGAGACACCGATTTCTCAAATGGCGGACACCATGATCGGCGGGCGCATTCACCGCCTGATTGTAACCAGAGATGACCAGGTCGTTGGCATTGTCACGACTCTGGATATGTTGAAGGCCATCCGAGATCTGGAGCAATCAGAACCCCAACTGGGGTAAACGTAAAAAGAGCTGACGACACCGATTCGTTTGGCCTTTTTGCGGGACCTCAGTTGACATTTCTAGCGCAATGCTTATCCTTTCTCTAAGACTTCTCAAAAATAAGAATGTAAAACCTTCCTTTTGTCATTTTTGAGAAGTTGACCTTGTTTTTAATTTTTATTTCTATTAGTTAACTCTATTATTATCAATAAAATGAGTTGACTGCTTTTTGAAAAGATCGCAATGGCATCATTTTTGACGAGAGTTGCATCTAAATTATTGATTGGATGAAAACGTTGCGACTAAAGTTGGATGTGGTTCAACGACATATCTTGAAAAAGACTCAACGGGCTTCTATATTAATTTTAATTTTCGAATTCTGAGTGAGTTATGCTGAATTTTAAGACACTGCTTACCGGTCTGGCTGTTTTCTTCAGTATGATGCTTAATAGTTCCATGGGATGGAGCCAAGAGAGCTGTTATGAATGCCATGGCGATCCCGGCCTGGTCATCGAAGATGAGGCTGGCAACGAGATTTCACTTTACGTCGATGCCGAGGTTTACTCCAATTCTGTGCACGGAGATTTTGAATGTATCGTTTGCCACTATGATGCGGAAGAGATTCCCCATGCCGACGATTTAGAAAAGGTGGACTGCAGCATGTGCCACGATGATGCTTATGAAGAATTTCAAACCAGTATTCACGCCGAAGCCAAAGCCGAAGGCGCTGTCGACGCTCCAACGTGTGCCGACTGTCATGGCAAGCACAATATCTTGCCCTCTTCCAATACGAAATCCATGACGAATCCCTTAAATCTGGCCGCCACTTGCGCGGTTTGTCATGCTGATCCCAAAATCGTCAAAAAATATGATATCCCGATTCCGGATCCGTTGTCAGCTTACAAGCAAAGTGTGCACGGGATTGCCGTTCTGTCTGAAAGAAACTTCGACGCGGCAACATGCAGCAGTTGCCATGGCAGTCACGATATTCGCACCTTGGGCGATCCGGAATCTCCCATCTACTGGAAAAATGTCCCCGAAACTTGCGGTCAATGTCACGACAACATACTGCAGGAATACACGGAAAGTATCCATTGGAGTATGGCTGTGAGAGGGGTACGTAACTCACCGGTTTGTACGGATTGTCACGGGGAACACGAAGTGAAGTCTCCGGAGGACCCCAAATCACCGGTGCACCCTCTGAGGATTTCATCTGTGACCTGTGAACGCTGTCACGGGGCCGAATTGATCGCGGAACGGTACGGGATTCCCGAAGCGCGTGTTGCCACGTTTGAGGAGAGTTATCATGGACTGGCGATCAAAGGTGGATCGCTTGCGGCGGCAAACTGTGCGAGCTGTCATGGAATCCACATGATCTTGCCTTCATCCGATCCCAGATCTTTGGTGCATCCGGCCAACTTACGAGAAACCTGTGGCAGTTGCCATAAAGGAGCAACTGAAAACTTTGCAAAAGGCCCGGTCCACTTGACCAGAAGTACGACGCCAGGACGTGTGGTACAATTTGTGGAAACCTTCTACATTTGGTTGATTGCCATTATAATCGGTGGAATGATCATTCACAACGGCTCCGATTTCATTAGACGTTCAAAAAGGAAAGTCAGACAAAGGGAAGAAGAATGAGTGACCTCACAAGAGTGGTGAAAAACGAAGATACAACATACGTAAGATGGTCTCTTAATGAAAGAGTTCAGCATTGGGTGTTGGCGGTGAGCTTTATTCTTCTCGTACTAACGGGTTTCGGGCTAAGATATCCACAGGCCTGGTGGGTTCGACCGCTGGCTGGCATCCCATGGCTGTTTGATTTACGTGGACTCCTGCACCGTGTGGCAGGTGCGGTATTTCTTGCTCTCGGGATTTATCACGTCTATTATATGTTAGCGACAAAACGCGGCCGAATGATAACCAATGCTTTTCGTCCACGCATGCTGGATCTGCGTGACTTAGTGCACAATATCGCGTACAACTTTGGACTTCGGCAGCACCCTCCCAACTTCCGACATTTCAGTTATATGGAAAAGGCCGAGTACTTTGCTCTAATTTGGGGTGCAGTCATCATGGGCATCACCGGCCTGATGCTTTGGTTTGAGACCACGACCCTCACATTTTTCCCAAGATGGGTGATTGACTTGGTCACGGTCATCCATCTGTATGAAGCGTGGTTGGCAACACTGGCGATTGTGGTCTGGCATTTTTATTATGTGATTTTTAATCCGGATGTGTATCCTGTGAACACCTCAATGGTTGATGGCAAGATTACAGAAAAAGAAATGCGCCATGAATATTATCTGGAATGGCAGCAATTGCAGGAAGACCAAAATCAGGAAGCTCCCGACAGAGAACGTGAAAAGGCGCTTCAAAGACAACATTCGAAATAGCGTGGCTTGCCGTGAATTGTGAGGGAATTATGGCATCATCGTGGTCAATTCGTTCTGATATGATTCTCCTCTTGTTCGGTTTGATTCTTTTCAGTCCTTTGACTCTGACGGCTCAGGATGATGTCTGTTTGGAATGTCACGGTGAGAAGGACTTTGTGATGGAGAGGGATGGCCAGGAAGTCTCATTATATGTGAACAGCCGAAAATTTGCGCAATCTGTCCATGGAGAGATTGGCTGCGTTTCCTGTCACTATGATGCGGATGTTGAAGAGCTGCCCCATGCCGAAGACCTGGAACCGGTTGATTGCAGTATTTGCCACGATGATGTCAGCGAAAAATATCATGATAGCTTGCACGGTGAAGCTTTGGAGCAAGGCAAGTACTTGGCGCCTGATTGCATAACCTGTCATGGCAAACATGGTATTTTATCCTCAAAAAATGAGACGTCGCCAACTTATGTCATGAATGTCCCTTCGCTTTGCGGCTCCTGTCACAAAGAAGGGACCCGCGTTTCACAACTGCGTGGAGTTTCGAAACGACATGTTTTGGAAGACTACTCACAATCGATTCATGGCGATGGACTGTTCAAACGGGGGCTCATTGTAACCGCCGTCTGTACGAGTTGTCATACCTCGCACGATATCCTGCCACATGAAAATCCGGCATCGTCCATTAATCGGGACAATATCGCCAATACGTGTTTGCAGTGTCACACGCAAATCGAGCGCGTGCATCGTAAGGTAATCCGGGGTGAATTGTGGGAGAAGAAGCCGCACCAACTGCCAATTTGTGTCGACTGTCATCAACCGCACAAGGTACGTCGCGTCTTTTATGAAGAGAGTTTCCCCGATTCCGAATGCTTGTCCTGTCACTCCGACAAGAATCTGACAAAAAGTACGGACGGTCAAATTAGGTCATTGTATGTTGATTTGGATAGACTCCAGAATTCGGTTCACCGGAACAATCAGTGCATCAAATGCCACACGGATGTTAGCAGGAGCAAGAATCCCGTTTGTCTGAACAGTGGCAAAGTGGATTGCTCAATGTGCCACGCTGAGCAGGTTGAAGATTATCAAGTCAGTCAACATGGAAAGTACCATGCTGAAGGCAATCCGATTGCACCCTACTGCACCGATTGTCATGGTGAGCATGGCATGCAGTCGAAAGATGATATTGAGTCCCCGATTTTTGCCAGAAATATTCCTGATTTGTGCGGCCGTTGCCATCGCGAGGGTCAGAAGGCGGCGGTGGCTTATACCGGGGAAGAACATGAGATCATCAAGAATTACACCATGAGCATCCATGGCAAGGGGCTTCTACAGAGCGGTCTGATGGTCACGGCAACCTGCATTGATTGTCATACGGCGCATCGCGAACTCCCCAAGTCCAATCCCAATTCCACTGTCAGCGAGCACAACATTGCCACAACCTGTTCGCAATGCCATTTAGGCATCTTTGAGGAATTCAAGAACAGCATTCATAGCCCCGAGGTGAGCGATACCGACAAAGACCTGCCAGTTTGCAATGATTGCCATCTTTCCCACACCATAAAAAGGGTGGACGTGAGCGACTTTCGGCAAGGCATTTTGGATCAATGTGGCAAGTGCCATCTTGAGGTTGCCGAGACGTATTTCGACACGTTTCATGGCAAGGTATCCAAATTGGGTTCGGTCAGGACAGCAAAGTGCTACGACTGCCACGGTGCACACAACATTCTGCCGATTACGAACCCGAAATCCACACTCAGTAGGGAAAATATTGTCGAGACCTGCCAGAGTTGTCACCCGAATTCGAATCGAAAGTTTGTGGGCTATCTAACCCACGCGACCCATCATAACAAGAGTAAGTATCCGTATCTCTATTATTCGTTTTGGTCGATGTCTTTCTTGCTGATTGGTACCTTTAGCTTTTTTGGACTTCACACGATTTTGTGGCTGCCAAGAGCTATCCACGAACGGCGCAGGAATGGCAAACTAAAGCGCACCAACACGCTTCTCGAATCCAAAGTTGTCTCGTCAAGCAAAACGTATTTTCAAAGATTTGATCCGTTCTCCAGATTTTTGCATCTCCTGGTTATCATTAGCTTTTTATCATTGGCAATTACAGGCATGACCATCAAATTTTCCGGAGTCGGCGTGTTTCAAATGTTGTCTCGCATTTTAGGCGGGTACGAAGTTACGGGATTCATCCATCGGGCGGCCGCGGTCATCACGTTCGCTTATTTCTTTATGCACCTCGGTTACATCTTCTACAAGAAGCGCAAAGAGAAAATACCCATAAAGAAGCTATTCACCGGAGAGGACACAATTCTACCTCGCAAACGCGACTTTGTCGAGTTTTGGCAGACGATCAAGTGGTTCTTAGGAGTTGGCAAAAGACCGGAATATGGCAAATGGACATATTGGGAGAAATTTGATTACTTTGCGGTTTTCTGGGGCGTGGCCGTCATCGGAAGCAGTGGTCTGATGCTCTGGTTTCCGGAATTTTTTACGAACATCGGATTGCCAGGCTGGTTGATCAACGTGGCCACCATCATCCACAGCGACGAGGCTCTGCTGGCCACCGGTTTCATTTTTACGATTCACTTCTTCAACACGCATTTCCGGCCGGACAAATTTCCCATGGATCCGGTTATTTTCACGGGCAGTGTTTCGCTGGAGGAGCTAAAAGAGGATCGGCCGCGAGAATACTCCAGATTGCTTAAGACCCGGAATATCCGGAAGAAATTGGTGAAGGCGCCGCCGCCGTGGTTTCAGTTAGGCACGAAAATTTTTGGCCTCACGTGTCTGGCAATTGGGATTCTGGTAATCTTGTTGATCATTTATTCAATGATATTCCTTTACCAATAGCTTTGAGTTTGAAACAGTAACATCAAACACAAGGGTTCACGATGGACCTCATTCAATTACTGGAAGACAATTATCAAGTCATCATCGATGAAGCCAGCAACTCGTTGGCAAGAGCACATTTGAAGCACTACGAACAGGCCGGTGCAGAGCAGACTCAAGATCGGTTAAAATCGCTATTTGAGTTGACCGTTCGGTCAGTGAAAAAGAAAAATCTGGCACCGATGATTTCCTTCTCCGAACAATTGGCCTGGGAGCGCTTCAACGCCGGATTCGATCTTTACGAGGTGCAGACCGCATTTAACGTGCTGGAAGAGACCATCTGGAAGCGAATTTTAAAAGAGCTTCCTTCCGCAGCCTTTGCTGAAGCATTCGGTCTGGTAAGCACCGTTCTTGGCGCCGGGAAAGATGCTCTGGCGCGTACCTACGTTTCTTTGGCCAGCGAGAGCAAAACGCCCACATTGGATCTCACCGAACTTTTTGAAGGTGCCGAAGGTTGAAGTCAGTTTGATGGCGTGAAGCGATTGATTAGGACGTTTGGATGAGGGACATAAGTACTTTCTCCGCGAACTCGGGGGTCTCGGTGTTGATTCGGACTGGTTCGTGGTGAACGTTCGGTCTTTTTATTGAGTAGGATGGAGTCTATTGCAGCAGTTTATTGAGGCTCACCTTGCATCAAAATTGGGGATGATTATTTATGCGGAAGACTGTCTCAAATGAGCTAAACAGATCGAGATACTGCTCAAGATAGCGAGTCATTAAAAACTTCTGCCTGACGGTTTCTCTGGCGTTTTTCCCCAATCTTCTGCGCAGTTTTTCGTCTTTGACGAGTTGGACGATTCGCTGAGCAGCCTCTTCCACGGAGGAAACCAGAAAGCCGTTTTCTCCGTCCTCAATCTGGTAACGAATTCCGCCGACATTGCCGCCAATCACCGGGGTGCCTTTCCACATCGCCTCGCTGACAGTGAGCCCAAATCCCTCCCGGATGGACTTCTGAAGCACCACGGCGGCCCGCCGCTGCAGAGAATTCACCAGGGCTGTATCGTCGCCATACGGCAGGACAAGAACGCGTTCTTCGCGACTGTCCAGCAGCGATTCGTATATCTCCGCACCCTCGGGATCGTCCGTTGCGAAGTTCCCGAGTAGTACGAGAGTGCAGTCTACTTCTTTTTGTGCGATCTTAAAGGCGTCGACCACACCTTGTGGATCTTTCCAGGGGTCAAAGCGCGAAATTTGCACCACCAATGGCAGGTCCGTCGGGATGTCGTAATGCGCTAAGCGTTCGTCAACTTCTGTTTCACTTAGCTCCCGGTTCTTGATGTTGAAGGGGGTGATTGCTGGCTTAAAGAAGAATTGCGGCGTATTCATCTTTTGAGCGTATTCTTTGCAGCTTAAGACAGCCGCATCGTATTTTTCAATAAAGGGAAGCAAGTAATTCCATGTTTCTGCATGCGGGCTCGAGAGATCGATGTGGCAGCGCCAAATCCAGGGGCTTCGCTTCTTGTAGTGATTGATCATCGGAAGCGGCTGAGGATCGTGCAGGATGACCAAATTGTGGTCAAGGTGATTTCGGAACGCGTTTTCGTAAATCACCTCTTCGTAAATATGCATCTTCATTTCAGATAGATTGATCTCGCCGCCCTGCAACGCATTGTGCATTTTCTTTGTGATGTTGAAAAAATCTGGAGTTCCCTGAATCACACGCCACTCGGTTTTAATTCCCAATCCGTTCATCAACAAGGTCAGCGACGACAGCATTTCGGCGACACCGCCGCCATAGTACGTGGAATTGAAATTGACCACATGCAGATCTTGCAGGAACTTTGCCTTGTTCAAAATTCGTTCGATGGATTCAGCACCGACATATTGTTCATAATCTTCAACTTTGACGATTGTGTGTTCCATATTCATTCTTTATTCCTTATTCCTTTGGTTTGCCATATCTATAGAATCCTGAACATAACCAAAACTTAACACGATAGAAGTTGTATTCCCCGAATACAGATTTAAAATTTCAAAAATATTTAATATAAACTGGAAAAGCAAGAAGAAGTTTCTACTCGTGGATATTTTTGGAGGTCTACCTTAAGAGGGTTGCACATATTGACTGAGAGTACAAGCCTGTAAATTTAATAAGAATATAAGGATATAAACTTCCAATATTTTAAGAACTATTTGAGATTGATTGTTAAAGAGTTGAATAAACTCTCAAAATCTTATGTAAACGATCGTGCATTATATTTCGTCAAAAGTATGAACTGACTATTAGAGAGAAATTAATGCCGGACCCAGATAGCCGTCTGATTCGAAAAGCAAAACAAGGAAATGAACGGGCATTCAAAACGCTCGTCGAAAAGTATGAGCTGAAAGTGCTCAACCTGGCATTTGATATTTTGGGCAATTATGCAGATGCAAAAGATGTGGCGCAGGATGTGTTCATCAGAGTTCTTGATAAGTTCCACACATTTGAAGGACGTTCGCGTTTTTCGACCTGGCTTTACCGGATCACCGTGAATTTAGCAACCGATTACCACCGTCGGGCAGATAGAAGACAATTTGAATCTCTGGATGTGAATCCGGACTCCGGGGATCGCAAAACGTCTTCGGACGATATGGCGCCGCAAGCAGAGGTCGAGCTAAAAGTGGAGCAGGAAGAACTGAATTCGCAAATCAGAGACGCACTCGACATCTTATCACCGAATCAGCGCATCGCGATCGTCTTGCGATACTTTCACCAAAAATCGACAAAAGAGATTGCGGAAATACTCGAATGCCATGAAAACACCGTCAGGATACATGTTTTCCGAGCTTTAAAAAATTTGAGAAAATGTCTGATACAAATCCAAGCTGAATAATTCATGAAGCTGAAATAACTAATGTGCAATCCTTTGATGTTGTGCTGTTTGAGAATGCGGATTAATGGATTGCGGGAGTACGGACTGACAGTGGTGCTTCCATAAATCCATTAGTCCGGCATTCCATAACTCGCTGATCATTAATACTCTTGCTCACTATATTCTACAAGGGTTCCTAAATTTATGAAGAGTTCAAACTAAAGGAATATGACCGACATGAGTCAATGCCAATACGAAGCCCTCCTGCCTGAATATTGCAGTGGAGACTTGACTTCACCAAAAAAGGATGAGGTGGCCAGACACGTGGAAACATGCGACGCCTGCAAGAAACTGGTGCAGGAACTCTCTGAAGTGCAGAGTGTGCTCGCAGAACGACAACGTCCGGCTGTATCCGAGGATTTGATGTCCGAGTACAAGCGCACAGTTGAAAAGACTGTTTCATCGAAATTCAACGCTGTGCGCCGAGTGAACCGGGCCGTTCAGTATTCCCGACATTTGCTCGTCGGGAAAAAACCCTGGATGAGATTTGCACAAGTGGCCTTTTTGCTCCTGGTCGGTCTGCTGCTGGGAAAAATTATTTATGATACTCAATCGCACGAAGACCAGGTCGCCTTCACCCCAAAGGTTCGTCAACTGCCCTTTTCTGCTGCAGATCTCAGATTGGTCAGTGATTTTCTGGAAGAGTCGGAAATGATTTTGCTGGAAATTGCCAACCACGATCTTTCTGAAATGACGCAACAACCCGATCTCTTCTTGGACGCGAAAACAGCCCAAAAACTGCTGATGCAAACGTTCATCATACATGAACACGCGTTGCGAATGCAAATCAAAGGGCTCTCGGAATTGCTGACTCAGATGGAGTTGATACTCTATGATCTGGCCAACTCGGAGGTGAGTGATGACAGAAACGAACTACTGAAAGAATTGAGACACATCATTTCAGCCAAACGCCTGCTTGATGTTAACAGAGAACTTAGAAGCCAAATAGCGGGGTTACAACAAAATCGTGATATCTGAAACACTTGATTTAAGAAAATGAGGCATTCAAAATGAAGTCCATACTGTCCATAATTTGCTTTGTATTGTTGCTGCAAAGCTCGGTCGCTCTGCCTTTGTCAGATGATGAGGAACGCGATAAACAACTCTATTTCGATGCGAAAAAGCTGTGCGTTGAACGAAAGTGGCAAAAGGCTCAGGAATTGTTCCTGCAACTTGTCGAAGAATATCCCGAGAGCGGACTGCGTGATGACGCGCAGTTCTGGATTGGGTACTGTCTCGAGAAAAGAGAGAAATCCCAATTAGAGGCCTTTCATGCGTATGATAAACTCATCGGCGATCATCCTTCCAGTTCGTGGGTCGATGACGCAATCGTTCATCAGATTACAATTGCCGAGCAATTGGTACGCCGAGGCCAGAAGCAGTATCTCGAGTTTTTAGCCGACAAGCTTGAATCAGAGGATTCAGCGGTTCGGCAACATGCCGCTCTGGCATTGGGAAGACTTGGCGATCAACGCGCGCTTCCCATTCTAAATGAATTAGAGAACGAGCCGGAGCTGGGGCATCTCGCGACTGATTTGATCGCACAACTGACGAAAACTCCGGAAGTAAGCGTTGGCTCTTCTCAAAAGCCTCACGTCGAAATCGAGCGTGCGGCAAATCTGGAAGATAGCGGCGATGAGAATAGAGACAAAAATGCAGACCGGGATTTCCTGTTCTGGGGGACCACCAAATACGAGCAGTACCGCTCCATGCTGAAAAAGGATGAGGACTGGACAAAAGCAGAACTTCTGGAATTTGGACTTTGGCACATCATTCCAACCGAGAAATTCGCCGAGTACAACTCACTGCAAGGCTACGACCGGAAAGAATGGTTACGCAAATTCTGGAAACTTCAAGATCCGACTCCGACGACGAAGCTCAACGAAAAGTATGAAGAGTTCAAAAGACGGGTGATGTATGCCAGGGCCAACTTCTCCGAGCTTTGGGATTACAAGCGCTCCCGATTTCAAAAGGACCAATATCTGACGGACCGCTGGGCACATGCACCGTGGGATGCACGTGGCGAATTGTATATCAAATATGGCGAACCGGACTTTCAAACATTTGCAGGCCTGAACCAGGAGGACTGGAATTACTATCAGATGGGTGTTGATTTCATCGTGAAGCGATACGTAACAAACATCTACGGCAATGCGATTGAACCCGGCCCGAATAGCCAATTCAATTACCGGGATAACAAGTACTACGTCGATGCCAATTTTATCTATTATCCCGAATTTCGCGTGGATATTCGAAATGCTTATCTCGATATCGGCGGCAAGGACAAGAAAAGCCGGGCCAACTCACAGATTGTCGAGTTTCGCTATGAAATACCCGCCACTGAGTTCAAGATAAAAAAGAATGCCGATCACTATCAAATCAGTTATCTGGAGAAATACGTTGTCTTTGATGAAGACATGCATGAGGTCACGCGTGGAGAAACAACGCAAAACATTTCCGACCGTTCTGAAAACGCACTCAAAAATCTGGGCAAAATCGAGAATAGTATCCGATTGAATCTGAAGAGAGGGAAGTACATGGTTGCCTTGAGAATCGAGGAGCTTGAAAACAAACGTCTCGGTATCTTTGTGGAAAATATTCATGTAGATTAATTTCATCTGTATAAATCGGGAAGGAGTTGAAAATGATGACAAAAACAAACTATTTGACGCTTGTGTTGACCGCAATCGTATTGTCTTTTTGTGCCTGCACCAGCACCGACAATCCGACCATACCCAAAGAAGAAGAGGAGGATGACATGGAAGTTATGATTGAAGAGCAGCTATTAGGTCGATGGGTAGGGCAGGTGATCAACACGACTTACCCCGACACCAACCGAATTTCTTTCTTTCTCAGGGTGGAGGATACCAAGCTCCTCGGCACGTTGGCGCTACTCGATGTAGATAGTGATGGTGTGGGCGCGGTACCTATCTCGAAGGATCATCAAGATAGAGTTCGTGTACAGGAGCTCAAGTTTTCTAACGACACACTTTCTTTCAGAACGGATTCTGTTGCGATATGTATCTCCGGAGCCGGTGGAGACCCGGAACTTGTCGAAAAAGCCATTGAAGTTCTGCAGTGGGAAGCGGTTGTCACGGATACTCTGCTATCCGGCTCGTTCAAAGGGACGCGTATCTTTGTTGGTCCGTCCACGATTTTGTCATGCAACTCTTATGGGCAGGCCGACAAATGAAGGCACATGGCAGGTTGAGAAAGTGGAGTGATCACGCCACTGAGCAGGACAACAATCACCGACCTGACCTTCACAGAAAAAAAGTATAATTCTGAGAGTCTGTATAGCAAAATAAACGGTGTAGTGAGTAGAGAGTCATGAGTGGTGACTTGGATGTCTGGTGTGCAACGCAATTTCCGCGCCCGATGCTAAATCTGCAACTTCGATGAATCTTTCAAGGGCTGTTCGGTCCCTATTCACGATTCGCTAGCTAGTCACTACAATACCCTTCAATCATGGTGGCCTGCCATCCCCATCGGCTGCGTCAACCAATCGCTTGCCGAGACTCCATTTAGCGAAGCTCTCCCAGGTAACGACTTCCTTCCACATGGCGCCGTCATCACCGACCACAATGAGATTTTTCTCATCGAAGGCATGTATATGATTTAGTGCACTATCTCGCTGGACTTGGCGCTGTCGGGGTTCGGCTGGAGCCGCATCCAGGCAACAAGTTAACAGGAGGATCCACACAACCGTTCGGATTGTATTTCATGACTATACTCCGCATTTATCCGCGGTTCAACAAATCAATACAATATCCCCATTTTCAGTTCAATGGATTTGTTGTGAATATCGGCGACCCCGGACCTGGAAATATTTGAAAAATCCTGTGAATAAGAAATTTCCACGAACAGTATATCCGCGGCGAGCCCTGTGAGTTCTACTCCAGCTCCCATAAGCGCACCCCATGCGTTTCTGCCTTCTATAACACTGCCAGATATTTTTTTTGAACTGCCCCGCGGGACTTCGTCAAATAACTGACTTCCTTTCTCGCTGAGAAAGATTCCGTAACTCGGACCTGCAAAAAGGTAGGGATTGAAGCCTCCGGAACTGATTGCTTTCATGCGAAGCTTTGGATAAATTGCAAAAGTGAGGTACTCCATTTTGGATTCATGACGAAACACAGCTCCTTCATCAAATAATGGAAATGAAGCTTCACCGCGAAAGCCCTTGCGATTATACGAGATTTGGACAACAGCGCTCAATAGTTCATGGTTAAAGACTTCAGAAAACAATCCAACAGAGAAACCTGTACGAAAGTCCCAGTCGGGATTTTGAACGCCAAAGTAGTTGATTTGCTCCCATTCTTGAGTGGAAAGATCGACTCCGGCTTTAAACCCAACCCCGCGAAGGAGCTGTGCCTCGCCATTTGAAAAGTACATCAGGACAACGCAGAATGAAATGAGAACACGTGACATGATTACCACCTCTTTATTTATTATTCCTACAAAAGATTTTGAAGCTTAAGTATCAGTCTAACAGGAATTCCGGAAACAAATATCTCGCAGGTGCCATGCAAAATCTATGACAAAGATTATACCAAAAGAGATCATAGTGGAATGCACGTTCTTAAATCGATCTTGTGTATAGTCTGTTAACACGTCTTCACATTTTGTATATAGGGGAGGACGCGCGTGTCCCAGGATAAATTGCCACTCGTTTTGGTTGCGACAGTGCTTTATGGTTGTAGCACTTTAAACGCATTTCAATCCTACCTTAGTGCGAACCCTGTGAGGGTTGGGTGCGTGCGTGAAAATGTCAGATCAATTGTACAAAACACGACCCTTATGTTGTAAACAATTTCGTGGCTATTTTTGAACGAAAAAGGTTATGCTCCAATCGGGACACTCGTGGCAAATCAGCTTCACACAAAAAATCAAGTCAAAAGGAAGAACCACATTCAGTATCGTAGCCGCAAACACCTCGGAACGGGAACAGGAAGGGAGAAATCTGATTTAGTTTGAATGGTACAAAGTACAGTTAGAAATTGCAAAAGAATTTTTTGTCATATTTCACCACCTCTCCAGAATACGCTGCGGGCCGGGCCGCGATTCCAGCACGGCCAGATAGCGTCGGAAGAGCTCGCCATCCAACCGTTGCATCTCCTCGCGGGCGTTAAAGTCGATGTCGCCGTGCAGTCCCGATTGGTCGACATACAGGCAGAGGGCAAATTGGTGGCTGCGCTGCGTCGGGTAGAGCAGCAGCTCGGCGCTAAGATCGAAGCGCCGGCGCTGAATGAATTTGGCCAGATAGGTGTTGCCGGGCGGAATATGCAGCACCCCTTGCAACCAGGCTTCCGACGGCAGCAGGGCGCGAGCCAGGTCATCGTCGTGTTGCTCACACAGCTCGTCATATATCGTGCGGATTTGTGGCTGTTTGAGCATGGCCAAATCTACGGCCTGCGGGTCCATGAACAGCGCTCGTAGGTAACCGCTGTTGCTCTCATCGCTGCGATTCAACAGGTAGCCAGCATCGCCGAAATAGCCCCACAGCAGCGGATGCGATTCCTCGGCATGTGCGGTCAGATAGTCCAGTAGCTTCTTGTGGGCCGCCTCTGCGTTCTGCAGCACCAGGTGGCAGTAGCCGATATGCAACCCACCGGAAGAGGGATGCACATAATCATTGTAATCGTCCGGCAGCCGCTCCAGAATGCGCCGGCAGAGGGTGGTTTCCAAAATTGCGTACATAGTACGGGACGGAGTCGAATCTTTGGCTTCGCGAAGACGGCGCCAGGCCCGTACCAGACCCGGCGGCCGGGTTTTGGAATGGACGCCGACCTTGCGCAGGAAATCCACAGTGTGGGTCAGCATCTCGAGGTCGGCAAGACTCGGATCGATTTCTCTGGCGGTTTGCAATTGTTCCTGCGCTTCCTTTAACGCCAGACGCTGCAGAGCTGTCAGGGCTTTTTCTTTGTGGATTATGGCCGGTGTGAAAAGGTTAATTTGTGCCATCTTGAACCCGTAGTGAGACGTTAAACATAATTTAAATAAAAAGAGCCGAAATGCAAGTACCACCCCCGGATAGAGGCGGTCCCTGAACGCCATGCCAACCTGCGTATCGCAAACCACCCCCCGGATGGCCGTCAGGGACGGCCTCCAACCGGGGTGGGGAGGAAAATCTCACCAAATCAAAAACCACAAAATCTCCGTGGGCTAGAGGCGGTCCTTGACCGCCATGCCCGGGCTGCGTACTGCGTACCGCAAATCGCCGCCGAAATGGCCGTCAGGGACTAACCGGGGCCGGGGGGAGTCTCACCAAATCAAAGACCAACACAACCTTTCAAATCGGCAGCGGATCCAAATCGATCAAGGTGTTGTCTCCCAAAATGTAATTCCTTGCGCTCGAATAAGTGTAATCTTCCATGCGCGCCGCCAGATCGGCTCGTAAGGCATTCCTATGCAAATATTCCAGTTTCTCCTGCAATTTCTCCCACCTAACAATCTCAAAATCGTAGCGGCCTTTGTGAAACAAACCATACTCGTGGCGTTTGTGCCCCTTACGCTTGCGAACCACCACCCTCAACTTTTTCAATACCTCCGGATAGCGTTGTTTCATATCGTCGATTATCTGGCGGGCAATATATTTGTTCATATCCTCTTTCAATTTTTCAACCGTTTACTTTGCCGAGGGTATTGACCACCAGATGATAATGGTCAGGCATAATAATGAAACCATAAAGGGCAAATCCGAATTTCTTGCGATAAAATTTGAAGTTATCGATAACCACAAGCGGATATTTATCCTCAAGCGCAAAGTCAGGAACGCGATTAAGAATGACCTTGGTTATGAAGAAAATTTGCGATTTCTCCATTTTTGCCTCCTTCCTGGGTCAAAGATTTTTTGGGTCGTTAGGTGCAATGGCCGTCAGGGACGGCCTTTAACCGGGACCGGGGGGAGTCTCACCAAATCAAAAACCAGACAAACCTCTGGCAGGCTAGAGGCGGTCCC
>JABAHS010045838.1_pt1 | contig 19119 bp, 15 predicted proteins | sample 7062111 | NCBI WGS metagenome assembly JABAHS01 (sample SAMN14534600, study PRJNA622989) | marine sediment metagenome | biome: marine biome [ENVO:00000428]; feature: marine pelagic biome [ENVO:01000023]; material: deep marine sediment [ENVO:00002113]; isolation source: pool of 4 deep marine... | reverse complement strand
GCGCGATAACTCCCTGCACCTTCTCGGCAACGACAGTCCGTTTGGTTTCAGACAGATAGCCGCTCACCATGCGCGAAAGATCGAGCGGATCGGCCGGATAGAATGTCCCCGCCACGGCCGGATGCCGTTCCTCATCATGATATGTATCCTGGGTAGCCATGCACTAAAGATAAGACGAATATATCAGATTTCAAGGATTTTGTTTTCTGGTTGATGCGATTAACTCGCGAGGCTTGTTTTTATTGACAAAATATCCATTCATAGTATATTTCCCTCATAATGGGGAGGTTTAGTGGGTACACATTTCAGAATCATATTAATGCTCATGATTCTGCCGGCCTGTCCTCTGATGTCTGCCGACAGCATAGGGCATTCTGATAGCGATTATCAGCAAAGCCTTGCGTCTCAAACTCCTGGACTCTTTCAAAATCAGACCATTCTCATATCAGGAAGAGAATCTTATTCTANNATCATATAAATCCGAAAGGACGGCTACGACACTGGCTCTATTCCCCGGATTTCTGTTTCACGGTCTGGGTCACTTTTATGCAGAAGACTTACTAACGGGTTTCGAATTGCTCGGGGTCGAAGTTATCTCATTACCTGTGGTATGGGCTTTGTTTGATTACGTACCTTACGAGAATACCAAAGATAGCGAATCAGCCTTTCGGACTACGCTGATCTTTGCAGGTGTTCTGGCTTTCTTCGGAAGCTGGATATATGATTTTGTTCATGCGGATTCCGCAGTCAGAAGCCACAATAGAAAGATTCGTGCAGAGATATCTATTCCCGAGAATCGGCCCGGCGGCATAGAACTCTCCCTGGCATTTACATTCTAATCGGTCGAAATATCCCTCCTGAAATTTGGACTTTTTTCCATATTTTTGCGTAGTGTGCATACGTAATAGATCAGGATTTTAGTAGTATTGTCAACTATGCCTCCTCAGGCTATCTTTGGGTCACGATAATTGCTGAAAAGGCATGTAAGAAGATATCTCTGAAGATAGAATGCAATCCATAAAGCAGGAGGAGGGTTCAATGAGAACGAAAGTCATTTCAATCGCTTTCAGCTCATTGATGTTAGTTTTTATTCTCGGACTCGGAATAAACAGTCTGGCCCAGGAGGAGATGCCGTTTGGCGGAGCTGATGATGTCAAATTTGCCAACAATCTCTGGAAAGCCATGCAGGGCTATGAAGAGTGGCCCATGAGTTCGGGAGTTTATCCAGGCACATCCCCGCATGGTAAGTTTCTGCGCATGTATTACAATATGGTGCATGTTGACGGTACGCCTTACCATATAATAGTCAAGGACAACTTCGGAGGGGAAGACGCCACCCAGGAGAAGGTTGCTGAATCGCCCGGCGACTATCTGGCTGCTGTAACCATAATGCTTCAGCGCGAGGATGGTTACGATCCCGAAAATAACAATTGGTTCTGGGTCAAATACGGCCCGGACGGAAAAATAATGCAGAACCCAAAGGGGGTCGCATTAGCTGGAAGGGTAGCCAAAGGAACAGGGCAGGCATGCATTTCTTGTCATGCAAAAGCAAAAGGGGATGATTACCTGTTTTCAAATGATCAATAGAAGATCACGGCTATCTTCATCCTTCACAGGTCAATTCGGTTTTCAAAAAGGAAGAGCTTTTTGATTCCGGGTTTAGTCGTGGAAAGCCTCGGCCTCGATAAGGGGCCGGGGTGTTTATTATCGTAAAACCGGGGAGGAAAATGAAAATACTGATCGTTATCATTATTATTCTTGCGCTCGCCATGGGATTGTTCATAATTTTCATTAATTCCGGGATTTATAATATAGCGGCAACCTCCGAACACAACAGCCTGACACTGAAAATTATCAATACCACAGTGGATAATTCGATCAAAAGGCATGCCGAGGGTATAGAGGTCCCTGATCTCACCGACTCAAATATGATTGCCAGAGGATTTGAACATTTTGACGAGATGTGCGTGATATGTCATGGTGCAATTGGAATCGGCAAAGACGAGTTCGCGATTGGGCTCTACCCCGAGGCGCCCGCGCTTGAAGAGGAAGCCGAGGAGTGGACGGCTGCGGAACTTTTCTGGATCACCAAGCACGGCATCAAATTGACCGGAATGCCTGCGATCGGCGATGTGCACAGCGACCGGGAAATATGGCCCATAATTGCTTTCCTGCAGGTTCTGCCGGAGATGACTTATCAGGAATATATCAGTATGCGTCAGACTGGTGAACAGGAGTCCGAAGAAGCGGAAGAAGAAAATTCTCAGAATCACGGTTCTCACACCCATTAGCTCCGTGATTGTTCTGTCATAATGCAGGGCGGATGTGGGGATGTCTGCCCTCCTCGAAGCCGCCGGAGCACGTTCTCCGGCGGTTTTGAGTGTATTTTTGATAATTTAGTCTCTCTTTGGAAACATTTTACATTTACGCCAATTATAGGAAGAGCCGGACAAATAGATTAAAATTGTCAACCTTAAGAGGTTATGAAAATGGGTTCTTATGAAATAACATTAATTCCGGGCGACGGCATCGGCCCGGAGATTACCAAAGCCACACTTGCTGTGATCGAGGCAACCGGTGTGGAGATAAAATGGGAAAAGCAGATTGCCGGGCAGGAAGCAATGCCGGAATATGGTCAGCCGGTGCCCAATGAACTTCTGGATTCGATCAGAAAAAACGGTATTGCCCTCAAAGGGCCTATTACGACGGTAATCGGCAAGGGCTTTCGTTCCGCCAATGTCACTCTCAGAAAAGAGCTTGACCTGTATGCCAATCTGCGACCGGTAAAATCTATTCCGGGCATAAAGTCACGTTATGAGGATATCGATCTGGTTATTGTGCGTGAAAATACAGAGGATCTTTATTCGGGAATCGAGCATGTTATAGCCCCGGGTATTTCGCAGTCGATAAAGGTCATAACTGCTCTCTCCTCGGCACGAATTGCCCGCTGGGCTTTTAATTATGCTCAGAAGAAGGGACGCAAGAAGATTACAGTCGGCCACAAAGCAAATATTATGAAATTGTCGGATGGGTTGTTTCTTGATTCCGCTAAAGAGGTTTCAAGAGACTTCCCCGAAATCGAGTATAACGAAAGAATCATTGATAATCTCTGCATGCAGTTGGTAATGAATCCGCATCAGTTCGATATACTTCTTCTGTCAAATCTCTATGGTGATATCGTATCCGACCTTGTCGCCGGTATGGTTGGCGGTTTGGGTGTTGTGCCGGGCGCGAATATCGGCGATAAATATGCGGTATTTGAAGCGGTTCATGGTTCCGCACCGGATATTGCCGGAAAGAATATCGCCAATCCGACTGCGATGATCTTCTCGGCGCTTCTAATGCTCAGGCATCTGGCCGAGAATGAGGCGGCCGACCGAATTTTTGAAGCTGTCACCAGTGTATATAAAGAGGGAAAACATGTTACACGCGATGTTGGTGGAGAGGCTGACACGACCGAATTTGCGGATGCGGTGATTCAGAAAATGGAAAAACCTGTAAAGGCATCAACGTAGATTACAGAAATTAAAANNCGCAGACCTTTTTATATTTATCTCAGTCGAGAATTATTCGCTTTTTCTTAAACCGCCCATGGAACCGCTGCGCCGTTCGAAACGCTCACGCATCTCGGCCCGCTGCTGCATCATAAGCGATACCGGCGTAGCATCAACAGTATCACCGATCGAAATTCCGGAGATGACCTGGGTGTAATCCAGATTTGATTTGCCCACGGTAACCAGCTGTGGCACAAATTCTCCCTCGCGCTTGACCATGACTACCTTTTTGTCGGCCATGGCCTCCATCTGTTCCTGGCGGCGCTTGCGAAATTCGGCGATCTCTTCCGGGGTCATATTCTTCATCCTTTCGCGCATTTCTTCTCGGCTGGGGCGTTTCTGTCCTTCTTCTCCGCCAATTTTCTGCTCCCCCTGAGCGATTTCGCCTGTGTAGCCGACGGCCTCTGGATCCTTGATAGCATCATTGGGCACCAGCACCGCGCCATAGGCCTCGGCTGTTATGATTTCGATCGAACTGTTCATCCCGGCCTTGAGGAAACCTTCGCTGTTGTCAATTTGCGTGGTAACCTCAAAGACGGTTACATTTTGCTCGACTGTGGCCATGGGCGCTATCTTTTGTACCCGTCCCTCAAAATTCATATCCGGATAAGCATCAGCATTGACCTTGACTCTCTGCCCGGTTTCAACCTGCCCGATATCTGTTTCGTCAACCTCGGCCACAACATAGACAGAATCCATCTCGGCTATCTGCATAATGAGGGTACCACCCGTGACCGTCGATACGCCCGAAGATATAATCTGGCCTTCTTCAACCTGCTTCTGCAGGACAATTCCGCTTATGGGAGAGCGTATCTCGGTATCCTGGAGTTGTTCCTCGGCAATGGAAAATGCCGCTTCAGCTCTGACCAGCGAGGCTTTGGCCTGTTCAAGGAGCAGCTCTGTATTGTCCAGTTCCTGCTCGGACAGGAGGTCCTTTTCGAAAAGGGTCTTCTGCCGTTCAAATTCCCGCTGGCGCTTTTTCACTGTAACCTGGGCGACATTCAGGTCAGCCTTGGCCTGCAGGTAGCTATTCATGACAGTTGTAGTATCGAGACGGCAGATTAGGTCCCCTTTATTAACATAGTCACCTACATCAACTGCAAGTTCGATTATCTCGCCCGAGGCTTTGGATTTTATTTCGACAGTCTGTACCGGGGTCACACGGCCATTGGAATGGATCGAAACCACAAGGTCCCCCTTGAAGGCCTCAGCAGTGATCTGGTCGATTTCAAATGGATTGTCGTCGCCGTTTTTACCGTAAACGAAAAAGTAGTAGCCCAGGGCCGCTATGATTAACACAATTGCAATTATAATGAACTTTTTCATTCTAAACTCCATATAACCGGCATCACGCTGCCATCATGAAAAATTAGACACTCAATTTAGCACAAAACTTGCAAAAAACAAGCGTATATGGCAGAATGGCCGATTATTTGTTTCTTGACCTCTTAGAACAATTATATTAGAATCGATGTTTAAGTTTCATATGAATTACTCGAAAGACGAAATATTCAGGTTAACCGAGAAAGTCTCCTGTGCCGGTTGAGCTTCCAAGCTCGGTGCAGGTGCACTCAGCCAGATCATAGGGGCTTTGCCCCAGATCAATGATGAAAATCTGCTGGTAGGATCGTCCACAGCAGATGACGCCGGGGTATATCGAATTTCCGAGACCGAGGCGCTGATTATGACCACCGACTTTTTCCCTCCGATTGTCGATGATCCCTACCGCTTCGGGCAAATTGCTGCTGCAAATGCGCTTTCGGATATTTATGCCATGGGCGGGAAGCCGCTTATCGGACTTAATATTGCCTGTTTTCCGGCCGAAATGCCGCATTGCTTGCTGACCGATATCCTCAGAGGCGGGCAGGATAAAGTGCAGGAGGCTGGAGCAATTATTATTGGCGGGCATACGGTCAAGGACAAGGAACTGAAGTACGGCGTGGCGATTACAGGCAGAATCCTGATCAAGGATATAAAGACCAATGCCAACGCCAGGCCCGGCGACCTTCTGATTCTGACCAAGCCGCTGGGAACGGGAATTATTTCCACCGCCCTCAAGAATAATCAGGCCGACAAAGCCGATATTGAGTTTATCATGGATCAGATGTGCGAGTTGAATCGTACCGCGGCTGAGGTTATGGTAAAATATAAAGCCAATGCCGCCACTGATATTACCGGATTCGGCCTGATTGGCCACATGATTGAGATGGCGCGGGCCTCCAATGTCAGCTTCAAATTGCAGTCACAGAGTGTGCCCTTGATTCCGAATGTGCTGGGTTATGCCAAAGGCTGGATACCGGGCGGTTTGAATGACAACCGTAAAGTCTTCGAGAAAGATGTCGATATCAAGGGTGATCTCGATCAGGATCTTGGAACTGTTTTCTATGATCCGCAGACCTCGGGCGGGCTTTTGATTTCCGCTCCGCCGGGAAATGCGAAACAGATGCTGGAGGAGCTGCGCTCATCAGCTATAGAGACGGCCGCCATTGTAGGGGAAGTCAAAGAGAAACAGGCTCATTATATAGAAATCCACTAAACCCTAAACAAGGATTTGCCATGGATAGGTTTACATTGAAGCCCATAGGTATAATCCATACGCCATATAAAACCACCGAGAACTGCCCTAAGGGAGATTATCACGGCAAGGGCGTAAAAGCATATATCGAACTCCAACCCGAGTACAGGGATGGCCTCATGGATCTTGACGGCTTTTCACATCTTATACTGGTATGGGTGTTTCATGAATCCGAGGGGTATGAACTGATCGCATCACCTCCACATGATGACGAGCAGCATGGAGTCTTCGCCACCCGTTCACCCAAACGTCCCAATCCCATCGGATTGACAGTTGTGAAGCTGAAAGAGATTGAGGGGACCACGCTTTATATTGAGGATCCGGATATGGTTGACGGTACACCGCTTCTGGATATCAAGCCATATCTTCTGCCGCCGGAGACCCTGGGTGAGGTCAAACGAGGCTGGCTGGAGAAGAAAAAATAAGCCCTATTTATTATTCTCAGTCATCAAATCCAGCTTGGCAAGATTACTCTTGCGTCCGATCAGGACAAGGATATCGCCGACCTCGATATTGGTGTTAGCGCTGGGATTGAAGTAAATGGTCTTGTCGGGCTTCTTAATTGCCACCACCATTATATCCAGCTTATTCTTTAAATCGGAGTCCTTCAGCGTGACGCCGTCGAGGCTGGAGTTTTCTGGCACAATGACCTCCTCGATCGATATCTCCGCCTCGGCGCCGGCCGATTCAAGTTCCATGAAATCGACGACATTGGGACGGATGATCGAGAGAGCCATACGCATACCGCCCAGTTCGTAGGGGCAGATGACTCGATCTGCTCCAGCACGGTAGAGTTTCTTTTCGGCATCGGGGCTGTCGGCGCGTGCGATTATTTTGAGGTCGGGATTCAGCTGTCGCGCGGAAAGTGCGAGGTAGACATTATCGGCCTCGGAGGGAATAGTGGATACAAGTCCCACAGCCTTTTCAATTCCGGCCTGGTGCAAGACCTCGTCCTCGGTGGAATTTCCCTCTATGTAAAGGCCGCCTTTATCCTGCAGTATGTTTATCATCTCGGCATCGCTTTCAATCACGACGAAAGGCTTTCCGCTTTTTTCGAATTCATTATAGACTATCTGCCCGACCCGGCCAAAACCGGCCAGGATATAATGGTTCTTGAGCTTTTTTACGTCTTTCTCCATTCGTCTCCTTCCTAAAATAGTTGCGATCTGGCCCTCCACCACCATCTGCATGAGCACAGTGATACCATAAAATATGGTTGCCACGCCGGATAAAATCAGAATCATGGTGAAGATTTCGAGCTGCGGGGTGATCTCGAAGACTTCCCGGTAACCGACGGTGGTTATCGATATTATTGTCATATAAAGTGAATCAAGGAGTCCCTTGTCGGTGAGGAGCATATATCCGATAGTACCCGCGATTATGACGAAGATAATCATCATCAGCACTATTTTCAGCTGTCGTTCGGGCTTCTGGGCCATATCCGCTCACACCTCGAATATTAGAATGTTGGCCAGATTTATTTCTGATCCGTTAATATAGTTTTTGTTGAAGAGAGTTTCAACTATAATAAAAAGCGATCCAACTTCATGCCATTCTGTACTAAATCCTCACTTTGATCTTGACATAGGCTCTGTTTAAAGGTTTTAATCATCATATGGAGATTAGTATTTTAGGTTCGGGTGGGATTAATCCGCCACCGAGGCCGGGGTGCCAGTGCCGTGTCTGCCGGGAGGCACGTAAACGAGGGATACCGTATTCAAGAAGCGGCCCGGCCATGTTTTTATTCAATGAATCGCTCCTGATTGGTATGCCCGAGGATATCCGCCACCAGCTCAACCGCGAGGAGATCGATTTAGTCGAGAACCTGATTATCCCCAACTGGAAGCCGGAATGCGCCGGCGGGGTGCGTGTAATAGAGAATCTCAATTATGATTCTGTGATTGATAATCCAATCTGGGAAGCCATCAACGTCTACATTCCCGCACTGAAAGACGAAAATAATTATTTCTATAAAAAACTGAAAAAATACCGCAATGATTTTTGCATAATAAACCTGATCGAGATGCATGACTGCGAAATTATGGGCATTGGTAATATTAATGTCCTGCCAGTCAAGTTAGATGGCGATGACGGTTATTACTTTGTAATTTATGACGGCGCCCATAAGATTGTTTATCTGCCTTCACGATCCGATCAATTCAAACCGATAAGCGAGGCGTTTGACGCCGACCTGCTGGTCGTGCCCTGCTATTTCTGGGAGGACAAGACCGTCTTTCGAAGAGAGATAGTGAATAAAGAAATCACATCAAGCAGTATCAGTTTCGAAAGAATGCTTGAAACTGCTGAGCAGATGCGTGCTTATAAGATTCTGATCACTCATATCGAAGAGGATTTCGGCATGTCCTACCGCAACCTGCGTTCCCTGCCGGCGATAAAATATCAATATTATCCAATTGAGTTTACTTATGATGGGATGCGGATCAGTCTCTGAGGCTGTCGGACTATTCTTTCAGATCACAATCCGCCCAAGGGCGAATCAGGATCTGACGGAACTTGAAGTGGACATGGTTTGATCAGCTGATTTCCTGGATAAATTTCAAAAAGATATTATTGAACTCATCCGGCTTTTCAAATGATACTAAATGCCCGGATTCGAATTCGATGAACTTCGAATTCGGCAGTTCAACCCGTGCCAGTTCCGCAATTGGATAGAAATCCTGATCGTCTTTACCGGCAGTGATGAGGACNNTATCAGAAAGGATATCGAATTTCGCTTTATCGTTTTTCAGATTTTCAAACAGTCTGAAATTTTTCCATGTTTCCCGAGCCTGTTCAACTCCCTCTTTATGGGTTATCTTGAACATGTTGGGCCAATCCTGGAATTTCATATATCCGACTATATGCGAGCCGATCAATGTCAGAGAATTTGCCTTTCCCGGATTCTCGATCAGATAGCGGACCGCCACTGCTCCACCCATGGAAAGCCCGATCAGATGAAAATCTTTCAGATCAAGATGCTCGCCCAGGTTTTTCAGGTCATCGGTAAAGTCTCCATAAGAGTAGCCGGTTTCAGGAGCCTCGGACCTTCCATGCCCGCGAAGATCAAATGTTATCAGGCGGAATCCGTCTTTTAGGGCATTGATCTGGTATTTGAAAATACGCCTGTCGATACCAAGGCCATGCACAAGTACAATCGGAATTCCCGAACCAACATCCTCAAAGTATATTTCAACCCCTTTTGAATCTATGGAAGGCATAGTAATCTCCTATATAATTATTCTGGGAAGCAATGGATTTATTCTCGCTACGATTTCGTAGTTAATGGTCTGTGCCCATGATGCCATCTGTTCCGCGGTGATAATATCACCATCCTGACGGCCGAGAAGCACAACCTCATCCTCGATCTTTACATTCGCTATATTGGTGACATCCACCATGATGTTGTCCATGCAAATTCTTCCGCGCACCTGAGCCCGTTCGCCCTTGATCAGGACATACCCCAGATTCGAGAGCTTGCGGTCATAACCATCATAATAGCCCAGAGGAAGCACGGCTATTTTTGAATCAGCAGTCGTGCGATAAGTGCAGCCATAACCGATGAATGATCCCTTGGGTACATTCTTAATCTGGGCAACCTTCGTCTTCCAGGTGAGCGCGGGTGTCAGAAGATTATTCTCACCGCCGGCCAGGCGATAAGAAAGATAAGTCTCCTTGGATGGCCAGAGACCGTACAGAGAAATCCCAAACCTGATCATATTGTAGTGAGTCTTTGAAAATAAAAGCGATGCCGCCGAGGAGGCCGTATGTTTTATCGGAATCTCGAAGCCGGCATTTTCTATTTCAGCTATAATTTCTTTATAATGATCAAGCTGAGACTGCGCATAAGAATGGTCTGTTGTATCCTCGATGTTGGCAAAATGAGTGGATGCTCCGACCAGTTCGATATTTTTTGTCTCCTTTAGAAGATCGATGAAGGCTGGAAGTTCCTTTTCGTCAATCCCCTGACGGTTAGTTCCTGTTTCCAGTTTGAGATGGACTTTAGCTTTCCTTGATATCTTCAGTTTCTCGAGTTGTTTTATAGTATCAGTATTATAGACAGTCAGGTGAAAATCCGACTCGACAGCTTTCCTGAGTTGATCATAGGGTACATAGCCGACAATCAGAATTTCCTGTGAATATTCGCCCTCCTTTAGTATGAATGCTTCCTCGAGGCTATGGACGGCCAGAAAATCGATCTTCTCATCTTGCAGAATTTGAGCAATTTCATGATAGCCGTGCCCGTAGGCATTGGCTTTAACTACCGCAGCGATTTTTACATCAGAACCGATTTTCGTTCTGATGACCCTGATATTATTGAGGATATTCTCGCGGCTGACTTCGATCCAGCTTAATGATGTCGAAATTTTGGTGCTATTCTTCATGTGGCTGAATATATGCTGTTAAAGGTATAAGTCAAATTTTAACACAAAACGGGTCATGCCAGCGAATAGCCGCCGTCTACAACCAGCACCTGACCTGTTACCCAGCTGGCTTTGTCGCTGCATAGAAAGGCCACAACCTCTGCTACCTCCTCTGGTTTTCCGGCACGGCCGTAGGGAGTGCGGCGGATCGCCTCGTTGAGCATATGCTCATAGCTTTCGAAACTTTTCAGAGCATCAGTGTCGATAAACCCGCCTGAAACTGTGTTGACATTGATCCGGCGTTCCGCAAGTTCGTACGCCAGGTAGCGTGTAAGAGTCTCAATTGCCGCTTTCGAGACACCGATTGCGGCGTATCCGGGGATATACCTGTTGGAGCCGAGCGAGGACAATGCCACGATTTTGGAACCATCAGGCATCAGGGACTCGCCTTTCTGGACCAGGACCAGAAGCGCCTGGGCATTGGTATGCATCGAAAGATGCCAGGCCTTGTCGGTCATCTCGATTGCCCTCGTGGGTAATCCCAGGGCCGCATTGGAAACAAGAATATCCAGTTTTCCCCATTTTTCCTTGATCTGTTCGAAGATAGGGGGGATGTGTTCATGGTTGCCCACATTGGCCCTGACAGCAAAAGCATCCGAGCCGTATGACTTCAATTCCTCGACTGCGGCATCGGCATTCTTGCGGGAACGAAAATAATTCAGACAGACATCAGCCCCGCCCTTTGCCAGGATCCGCGCCGTTTCAAGACCGATTCCCCGGGTCGATCCTGTAACAAGCGCCTTCTTCCCTTTGAATTCCACAAATTCCTCCTTGATGATGTAATGTGGACAATAATACTCTTAATAGTTTAATATGTCAATCATTGTTTGCTAAAAACCGGATAATGGATATGTTGTTCCGCAAAATGAAATTTTCAATCAGCAATTACCCTAATTGCAGGATAATCCGGCACCGATATGAAAAATCGGGTTGGTAGTCTTTGAATACAGATTTAATCCAATTTCATTTGCATTATCTGCAGGAATAATTATAATGATTTAAGCCTTTATACCTTCAGGGGGTTAAAAAATTGGGCGCAGAGGATTCACATGGGGGCAAGACCCGTTCGACTTTAATATTGGCTGTTGGAAGTCTGATATCTCATTACAGGATCATTGAGAGGATTGGCTCGGGGGGAATGGGTGAGGTCTTTCTGGCGGAGGATATGGAGCTGGATCGAAAAGTCGCCATCAAATTCCTGCCACCGAAAATGTGTCAGGACGAGGAGTCCCGTCTTCGTTTTCGACGCGAGGCGCGGGCAATCGCAAAGCTCGAGCATTCCAACATCGTCACAGTCTATGAGGCTGGTGAGCATACCGGCCGGCCGTTTATTGTGATGCAGTATATCGAGGGTTTGCCGCTGCGAGAATACATGGAAAACATGCACCCAATCAGGGACGAGATCCTCGATCTGGCCCTGGGAATTTGCTCAGGCCTGCAGGCGGCTCACGAAAATGGCGTTGTGCACCGAGATATTAAGCCGTCAAACATACTGGTAGATTCAGCGAGGCGTCCCCAAATAGTCGATTTTGGGCTAGCTTGGATTCAGGATGACCAGTCTCTTACAACGTCAGGATCGACTCTCGGCACCTCGGGCTATATGTCGCCCGAGCAGATTCGAGGCGAGGAGGTAGACTCTCGAACAGACTTATTTTCACTCGGTATTGTCCTTTATGAAATGATAGAGGGAAAGCCCCCTTTTAAGAAAGAGCATCCGGCGGCTACTCTCCATGCTATCTTAAACGAACCTGCTCCACCGATTACCACTGGCTGGAAGAGGATGCAGGAAATTATCTACAAACTGCTCAGCAAAGATAAGAAAGAACGCTATAAATCCGCCTCTGAAGTGATAAACGATCTTAAAAGACTGAAGCCCGAACTCCGCCTGAGGATAAGCGATAAGCATGCAGGAATGTCCGTTGCGGTGCTGCCCTTTGCCAACCTGAGCGCCGATCCGGAGCAGGAGTATTTCTGTGATGGCATGGCTGAGGAATTGATCAATGCCCTGGCCCACCTGGAGAATCTTCGTGTCATCGCCAGAACCTCTTCCTTTGCATTCAAGGGATTGAATGAAGATGTGCGCGAAATAGGAAGGCGTCTCAATGTTGAGAATCTCCTGGAGGGGAGTGTCAGGAAGGCAGGGAATAGACTGCGGATAAATGTTCAGCTGGTAAAAGCGGGAGACGGTACACATCTCTGGTCTGATCAATATGACCGGGAACTTGCTGATATATTTGCAATACAGAATGAGATTTCAACGGCGGTGGTTGATAAACTGAGAGTCAGGCTTCTGGGGAAGGAGAAGACCGCAATCACCAGGCCTCACCTCGAGCATTTTGAAACCTATCGTCTATATCTTCTCGGACGTCATCACTGGAACAGCCGAACTCCCACCGGATTACAAAAGGCAATTGAATGCTTTAACAAGGTATTGAAACTTGACCCGGAATATTCCCTGGCCTACTCGGGATTGGCAGACTGCTACAATCTGCTCGAACAGGTATGGCTTTTGCCTCCTAGAGAAGCATATCCCATGGCAAGGGAGATGGCTAAGAAAGCGCTGAAGCTTGATGGATCATTGGCCGAGGCTCATGCCTCATTAGGTTTGATCAGATTCAATTATGATTACAATACTTTGACTGCAGAACAAGAGTTAACCACGGCACTCAGGCTAAAACCAAATTATCCCACCGCCTACCATTGGTATGCTCTTATGCTGGCCTCAATGAGCCGCTTTATTGAGGCAAAAGAGATAATTCGAAAGGCAATTGAGCTGGATCCACTATCTCCCGCAATATGCACCGGTGCGGTATTTGTAGAATTTTTGGCGAGAGACTACGACAAAGCTGTGGAGCTGGCGAAAAATATACTGGACATGAACCCGGAGTTTCAATTTGTTAACCTGCCAATGGCCTGGGCCCTTGCTGCACAGGGAAGGCATGAGGAAGCGATCAGGAATCACTTACAGGTTGAACCCTCCTTCGGACATTTATCTGAACAGAACTATAAGCAGCTTAAAGAAGCCTTCGAGCTGAATGGACGTGAAGGTTACTGGAGCAAAAACGCCGAACTTCTGGAGGAACTGGCACTGTCGAATTATGTCCCCCCGACTGAGATTGCCACCTCGTATTCACGTCTTGGCGATGCTGATCATGTGTTTGAATGGCTTGAGAGAGCGTATGAGGTCCGGGATTCGAGGTTGAGATTTCTCGGGATCGATCAGGCATTCGATGATTACAGAGATGATCCCAGGATGGATTCGCTTCTAAATAGAATTGTACCCGGCCGACGATAAGTATATTTATAATCTCTGCACTTTTCTATTAACTTGGCGACTCCCTGTTTGAGTCGTGATAACCAGCAATAGAAACTAGCTGATCCATAGATTAGGAATAAAATCGTCCGACATAATTTTCACTCTCAGCAGTCCGGCTCCTCATTGCCGTCCGTGTCACATGGGTCATTCCCGCCCACGAAGACATAGTTGATAATCCAGACAGCGTCGGAGACATTGCAGGAGCCATCACAGTTGCAGTCGCCCGATTCCATTGGATCGGGAGGATTGCCGCCGACAAAGACATAGTTTATAATATGTACCGCGTCGCTCACATTCACAGTTTCATCACCGTTTGAGTCACCACAGAGATAAGTACTGCATTCATACGACACCAACCTGACATCATCAATGTTCCATCCGCAATAGCGCATACCGCCGTTTGTGCTTCCCATTGTAAATCGAATGTACACGGTCGGCTCGCCGTCGACGAATTCTGATATGTCATAGTCGACTTCCATCCAGACATTGTCGTTGATGCAGCAGGTGTTTTCCCAGATCTTGGTCCAGTTAGTGCCATCAGTTGAGATTCGTAAACAGGCATGATCGCGATTTTGCCCCTCTATTCCCAGCCAGCGGTAGAATTTCAAATGGATATTTGAATAAGCGCTGCAATCGACAGGAGCGCTGGTGACATGATATTCAGGAATATTATCGAGATAGTCACCTTCCAGATTATAGCCCATGACATTGGGACCAACACATCCGCTTTCCGGATCTGGATTGGGGTACTGCTGGTCGTCTCCGCCCAGCCCTGCCGGTACTCCTCTTTCCCACTGGCCGCCCGAGATCGTCCACCCAAGGTCGGTCTCGAAATCATCCTCGAATATAGTTATGAACTCATCAACTACCTGTACCTGATTCGGAGTCGCGGGAGACGGATGATAGAAATCCCCGTTACCGGATTCCTGGGCGCTCAGGTAGTATTCGAATGTGTCACCGCAATCAAGCGCGGGCAATTCGACTATATAATTGTTTGATGAGATTTCCGTCAAAGGTTCAGCCAGATATTCACCGCCGTTCAGGCTATAGTGCAATAGGCCGCTGCCTTCTATCGGGGTACCCCCGCAGGTTCCCTGCACCGCGAGATCGAAACTGGCCCTCTCGCCCGGAGCGACGGTCTCGGGCACACCGTTGGGATAAGAGAATATCAATCCCGGATCGATCCTCAACTTCAAAGTTGGGTCTCCAAAAACATGCAGTTGATAATAACACCAGCGCATGCAGGGCTCATCTATGCGGTAGAGGTTATCCTCTTTGGAATCCTGATTTGCTCTTCCCAGTTCGGGCATATTTTCAGCCGGGTTGAAGATTGCATCGACGAATTCCCGGTTGAACCTCTGCGAGGGCCCGTCAGTATCGTAAGCTCCAAAACCGTAGCGGGCATTCATGATGACAGCCACAGACCCGTGAGGCACCATAACCGTGGCATACTCCGCCCAGCAATCCAGGCCGTCGAAATGTCCTGCCCTGCAGCCCTGGGTGTAGATAAAATTCAGATCGCTGTTGGATACCATGGTGACAATATCTGCGTAATACATCTTGAGCGCCCAAAATTCGTTACAGTGGCCGTAATGATTAATGAAGTGTACACCGTTGTTCATTCTGGTCGTGATCTCGGTTTTGGGCCAGTCATTCAATGCATAATCCCGGTCATAAAGACTGTCGATTTCAAACATGGCTGAAGGGAACCCGACTGTGCTGTAGCCATGCTCATCGGTGCCGTCGATATATTCTTCCAGCGAATATGAGCCATACTCTCCCAGTCCTCCAAATCTCAGATTTTCTCCCGCAAGAAGCACTTTATTTAGATAAGGATCCTCAGAATTCAAATATTGAAACATCTTGGTAATATATTGATTCGTTTCCGCGATTGTGTTGACCGGAATCCTGCCCACAAATAATTCGGCTATAAGATCGACATCTCCTCCGCCTTCGCCATCTGTCGGCTCGCCCCAGTGAGTATCTCCATCGTAATTATAGGTACCGTCCAGGCAGGCATAATATATATCCCCGGGCATATCGACTTCGACATACGGATCATCACTGTCGCTGGATTGGACATATAAGTCAAGAGCGGGGATTAGATCGTCGTCAGCTCCAATCAGAAGATACTGGAATCCATCAGCGAGATAGCTGTCTCTAATGAAATCGCGGATTCCAATCGGGGCAAAGAGGCTGATCTCATCTGTCGTGTGGATTTCCGTAACTATGCCGGTTGAATCATGATAGTCCTTCAAATCTTGAAATGCCGGCGCTAATTCGGGAGTTGTGAGGATCATCATATCATAACTCCGGCTGCCATTCCCGGGAGCATTATCATAAGAATAAAGGGCATCTCTGTTATCGATCATATCCATGACCGCCTCATAATCCTCAGTCAATCCACGATAAAGCGGATTGACATCATTATCTTCAGCCAGTGTGATTTTCACGGTCAATTCTGCATAATAATTCAACTCTCCGGTTATGGGGATATATTCCACCGGTCTCAATTTGAGTACCTGAATCCGGTATCCCCGGAATCCGAAGGTCCCGACATTATGTTCAATCCTGGCCGGAAATGGATCCGATGATGAATAGATTTCGGGATTGGGTGATGGGGCTTTGATCTCTTCCGGGGTTGCCGNNAACGACATTAAAGCCGCTTCCCAACGAGTATTTCTCTCCCTTCGAAATTTTTACTTCTTCGATCTTTGAACCATAAGGGATTAGGATATAGGCGCCTCTGGCGGGAAGCGCTGGTTCGCCTATATTGCCGCCGTCAGGCGCATTCGGCATATCTAGTTGCTGATAGACCGCACCATTGATGGTAATGTCTGTTATCTGAGGCCTTTCGAAACGATAAGTAACGCTAATTTCCTCGGCCACAGCCGATGTTGAACCTACCAGAAAGAGGAAAAATACTATCAGGGTCAAAAACCCGCATAATCCGGTCTTCCTATAATGATTAATTCCATGCATTTGTTATACCTCCCGTTGCACGGGTTCAATAAAGGGACTATATCAAATCGAACATTACATTCCTTACCGGAGGGGTAAATATTTGAGGTTCGGAGGCTCTCATTTAAAATATACTATAAAATCGTTGNNACTGGTATCGCAGGGATCATTCCCACCCACGAAGACGAAGTTGATGATCCAGACAGCGTCACTCACGTTTATTGAGCCGTCACAATTAGTGTCACCTGATTCATAAGGATCAGGCTCCTGTCCGCTCACGAATACATAATTGATGATGGCGACCGCATCACTGACATTCACCGTCAGGTCACCATTGGCATCACCGCAGACATAACCAATTTCGGTGGTGAAATCACAGACCGGCATGGAAGCAATTCCGCCGTATCCGTCAAATGCCTTAACATACCAATAGTAATGTGTCTCGTTCTCGAGTTCAGGCAGGTCGCAGGTTGTTTCGGTTAGGCCGGTAGCATACGACTGGGGCGGATTCTGCATGCCGAAGTATAATGTATATTCGACATCATCCCCGTCCGGATCACCACCGGTCCAGCTCAAGTCTGCTGTGATCGGTACATCGACTGCGTCATCGGCCGGGAAGGGATCGGACGGCGTATTGGGTGGATTATTGGCCACGGTGAAGAAGTCGAATGTATATGTACCGGCGAGCGGCATCCCCTGCGAGGATTGTATATCGGTAGTCAGATCCACATAGATCCTCTGATCTTTATCGAAATTGCTGTCACATACAAAAGCCGCAGTTCTCGATAATGGAATGTAGTTGACAGTACCGCCGTAATATTCACCCGCTCCAGTTCTCACCAGCATGCTGCTCTCATTAATCGTTGAACCGTCCATATCAATCGAGAAGGAAGCCGAGATCAATGCATCTATGGGAACTTCGGTGGCACCATCGGCGGGATCGGTTGTCAATACAAGCGGCGTAGCCGGATCTATGGTCAGTACGACTTCCGCCTCCTGAGGTGAATTCGTGGCTCCCGCACCTGTAACAGTAATTGTATCGTAATATGTGCCCACCGAGAGTCCGGATGTGATGACACTGAGCTGGACATTGCTCGGAGCAATTCCGCTTGCGGGGGATATATTGAGCCAGGTCTTGGTTTTGGTAGCAGTCCAGTTGAGCACCCCGCTGCCGGAGTTTGTTATTGTCAATGTGTCATACATGGTGGCCTTTTCACCCTCTGTGCCCAGGAAGCTGAATGAGCTTTGTGACAGATTTATGACAGGGTTGACATCCAGAACGTTGAACACATGCGGGCCATCCGGGCCGACATACGGGTGATGTTCCACACGCCCGGAGTTGTCACCAGCCTGCACATAATATTCTATTTCTGTGCCCCAGGATTGGGCCGGGATGGTGCCCTCGTACATGTATGGATCGACTCCAGCCGAAAGCATGCTGGACTCCCAAGCTCCGCTGTTAACTCGGTAGTAAATCTTGCAGGAATCCATAATCAGGCCGGTTTCGGAGTAGTCGACTATTTTGGCGGTTATTTCATAATCATTTATGGTATCATTGGTAACATAGAGCGGTATATGGTCGACAAAGAGCATCTCTCGGTCCGGAACGCCCATCGTACGGCAATGTAAAGCGTCGGTATTGTACCAGCTTCCGGAAAAGCCCAGCACCTCGTAGCCCGGCATGGCATCCTGATATGCCTGTAAAGCCGCAGCATCATTACCGGTACCGGATACAGGCACCAGAACTTTATCATTTAAGATTACGGAGTTTGTATACGCTTCGCTGCCTGAACTGTAAACTCTTACCACGGTATAGGGGCGTCCCCATGCGCTGGTCAGCGATTCGATCGAATCGGCGGCATCATTCAATTCATCATACTGGGAATGCCAGCTGGGCACTTCCAGAATCAGAACTGTCTGCGGACTCAGGAATTTTCCCCAGCAGTCAATATGTTCGATATATTCTCCCAATGGGTCGGGATACATAAAGTAATCGTTGCCGAGATAAGCCAGAATCATTGAGTCGATCTCGGATTCTGTCAGCCCGGGATTCTCGGTAAGAGTCAAAGTCGAGGCCATCGCCTGCCCCAGGCCGTCGGACATATAATTGCCGCCTGCGGTTTCGATGGAAAGTCCGTAGACCGGGACGCTCCAGGCTGTCCCGATAGCTGATGGAATTGCATCGTCGTTGGGACGGGGACGGTTGTAGATCGGATCCACAATTCCGAAGTCGCCGTTGCCGTCGAAGATAAACCAGGGGCCGTAATCTCGTGTCCAGTAGCTGTCGGTTGG
>JABAHS010125458.1_pt1 | contig 19143 bp, 17 predicted proteins | sample 7062111 | NCBI WGS metagenome assembly JABAHS01 (sample SAMN14534600, study PRJNA622989) | marine sediment metagenome | biome: marine biome [ENVO:00000428]; feature: marine pelagic biome [ENVO:01000023]; material: deep marine sediment [ENVO:00002113]; isolation source: pool of 4 deep marine... | reverse complement strand
ATATTCGGCGTAAAGAGAAGTACATAAAACTTAGTGGAGGCATGCAAATGTCAGAAGAGACAATCGGCACAGTATCAGATTTCTTTGCCCACCCGGTAGTAGCGGCTATCGAGCTGACGGGAACTTTAAAAGTAGGCGATAGAATCCGAATTAAGGGCCATACTACGGACCTTGAACTGGAAGTTGACTCGATGCAAATTAATAATGAGCCGGTTCAAGAGGCCAAAGCCGGAGACTCTATCGGAGTGAAAGTTTCCGAGCGGGTAAGAGACGGCGACACGGTCTATAAGATTGTTGACTGAGACACAGACCGTACCCCAATGTAAAAGTTGTAAATTACTTTGAGACAATCTGTTATCTGTCGGAACGGCACCAAAGATAAAAGCATAACAACAACGTCTATAGACCAATTTGACGTCTCAACGCTACCCATTTTTTTACTTTTGCGAAATTTAGCAGAGAAAGCTTCGATATAACCTTTTGTACCACTTTGGGCCTTAGCGTGCGGGAAAGAAACGGAGGAGAGCAACGCCATGCCTGGGGACTTCGGTCTCGAACTTCTCTTTAAATACGCCGATATCCTTATGACGCCAGAGGTCCCGTACCCTCCGCGGACCTTCGATCTCCAACTGCGAGAAGCTAACCGATATAGGACCGGCCACCTCATCGAGATTGAAGAGGCCGACGGCCAGCGAGCCGTCCTCCATCGGCTTGGCGAGGATGAATACCTGTTCGGTTCGGACGATTGGCTTAGCCTGTCGGCCCAATGGGTCCTGATCGACCTCAATTACCTCGGCGTTGCAGAGAATATTGAGGGTAAACTCATCCAGCCTTGCCATATCACCGGAGTAAAATAGAGGTGCCGCCATTAAACACCACATTGACATGTAGCTGTACTGCTCGTTGGGAGTAAGTTTCGTAGGTATTGGAGGGTGGTCTTTTTTACGGGCGTTACCGACGTATCCGATGAGGATATAATCGGGGTCGTTCCACTGGCCGGGTTTTGCGTACTCCCAATGACGGGCATTGCTCAGGCCGATACGATAGAATCCGGGCAGGTTCGTGCCACGAGCCAGGCCCAGGTCACCTGTAGTGCGCCAGCAATTGCCTCCGACCTTACCGCCCCACTTCCAGACCTCACCCATTCCATACTGACAGAGGTTTAAGACAATGTCGCGGTCGAGATTTTTGAGTATGTTGCCCATCTTTATATAAGGTTTTTGCAGTTCAGGTAATGACCGGTCTTTTGCAATCCTACCGTATGAGCACCAGTCGTACTTTAGGAAATCGAAGCCCCACTCGGCGAAAGTCTCTGCGTCCTGCTGCTCGTGCTGATATGTTCCGACAAAGCCAGCACAGGTGAGCGGTCCCGGCGAGGTATAGAGTCCGGCCTTTAGGCCCTTGCTGTGTATGTACTCCGTCATCACTTTCATGTCGGGAAATCTGGCGTTGGTGTTTATGGTCCCATCCGGATGTCGATTGGGCCCTTTTAGCTCGGGATCCTTCGAACCGGGCTTTATCATCCAGCAGTCGTCGATGTTTACATATTGGTATCCGTAATCGGCCATGCCTGATTCGATCATGACATCGGCAGCCTCCCGCAGATGCCTATCTGTTATCCTGTTGTACCAGGTGTACCAGTGGTTCCATCCCATCGGGGGGGTGAGCGCGAGTGTATCTCCTACAACAATATTAAAGTCTCTCTTGGCCTTACCGTGCGAATTTGATGCGGTTAGGATCACCTTGTAGCGGCGGGGCTTCTTCGGTGTCGTTCCTGTGATGATGCCGGTGGCTTTGTCCAACTTAAGACCGCGAGGCAGTCTCTTAGCTGTAAACACTATGGGCCTTTCTCCCGTACATGGGATACGATAGATAAAAGGCCTTCCAGGTCGACAGCCGTAGACAGTTGGCCCGTTTATTCGAGGCTCCGGGCCGGGTTTCGGCGTAAGAATTATCTTTTCCTCTTTTATAACCGGAGGATCCATCGCTTTTGGTTTGGGGCCGGTAACCTCAAATTTTGCCTCGGCCCAGTCTGCATGGTCGTAGCCGACACCATCGCTGGTAGAATCGACCAGTAATAGCAGTGTCTTTATTCCTTCGAGGTCTACGGACACCTTCTTAGCAGGTTCTCCGGCTTTCATAACACCGCTGGACCACAGCGATTTTCCATCCGCATAGACGCGGAATTCGACACTTGCCGGTTTTCCCTTAACTTCATCATCAACGCCAACGAAAGCGGAGAATTTTTTTGAGCCGGCCTGGAGGTCGATATACATCATACTGCCTGCATGGCTGCCGACTCCCTTGTCAAACTTTCGGCCGGCGATGGAAAGTGGTTTGCCTACGATGGATTTGTTGACCTGAGGTTTTCCCCATCCGACCGTCATCTTACTGAGATCAAGGGAAGAAAGCCAGACCGTTTCCTGCTCATCTGGCTCATCCGACCATAAAGGAACCGCTAAGGACATTAATGCTACTACGACGGTAAGTATATACACACCGACAGTTTTAGGATTAACGTTAATCAATCTGAAAGTATTCATGGTAATCTCCTTATAATACAAGTATTTACCAAATCCGGGTAACCTCAACGATAGAATATCGTAACAAAACCGAGCCTTTTTGTCATTATGTTTCTTTCAATCAGATTCCTCTTTTCGGTCACGGCGGGAATAGAAACGCCGCAAGAGGGACAAAAACAAAACACTCGATTATCACGACTTCCACCTCAGGGGGACTTTTGTACTACAGTTTTCAGGATTGTTAGACTAAAATCGGCACCTGTTACGTCATATTGGTGATTGAGCGTTCATAAGGCCGGTTACTTGAATCTTCTGGGAATTGCACCTATGTCGGAAGACAGACAACTATTAAAAGGTTTGCATCGCGGCGAATCTGCTGCTTTGCGACAGATATATCTAAAGTACAAAGATGATCTGCTCACGATTGCCCGGTCGCTTGTTCATGATATCAATACAGCGGAAGATTGTTTGCAGGATGTTTTTGTTTCACTGGCATCAGATGGGTACAGAATCAGGAGCAACCTTAAAGGGTATCTGCTCAGTAGTGTAGTCAATCGGGCCCGAGATTATCTGCGCAGAGAAACCGCTCAGTCAAATTTTCAAGTTAATATGCAAACTAAGCGTATTGATGCGACGGAGACGACAAATATCCCGGCCTTGGACGAGAATATGAAAACGATAATCCGGGCACTTGAGAAATTGTCGCTTGAACAGCGAGAAGTTATCGTCCTGCATCTGCAGGGAGATATGAAGTTTCGCGAAATCGCGACGATGCTGGATATGTCAATCAACACGGTTCAAAGCCGGTACCGGTACGGAATTGAAAAACTGCGACAGGTTCTGACAAAGAAGGAGGCGATATGATGTCGTCCGAGAAAATAGAAGATACGATTCGTAACGTAAGATTAACGACGAGTACGGCAACAGACGAACGCATAATGATGGCGGCCGAGGCCGCTATGACAAAACCAAAAGAAAAACAGCCTGCTCGGATTGACACGAGTGGGCAGATAAGGAGAATTATCATGAACAGCAAATGGACAAAACTTGCGACAGCTGCGACGGTCATCGCTGCGATAATGCTGGGAATACACATCCTGACCGGTCGCGGGACGTCGGTTACAATAGCTCAGATGAGGGAGGCCATGCAGGGAATCGACTGGATGCAAATCATCAACGAAGGCGAGAAGAAGGGCGACGGGCAAGTGGAGACAGATTGGTATTCATTCGTCTCGAAGGTACATATCGGGGTAGGCAACGGAGTAGTTGAGTATGAAGATTTCAACACCGGCAAGAGGCTTTGGTGGGATCCTGACGGCAGTTCCATCATCGAATATCCCATTGCCCAGGCAAAAGAATTTGCAAGTGGCGCCAGCGGACCCTTCGAAATGATCGACAAGACGTTTCGAATCATACAAGCCGAAAACAACTCGGAGATTGTGAAGGAACTCGGAACTTACGAGGGCCAAAAGGTCGAGGTATGGATAATAAGTCATGACGTAAAATCCGGTGAAGGTCGGACGCTCACGGTGTACATTGATGCCTACAGGAAGTTCCCTGTTGCAGCCACATACGACCATACACGACAAGACGGCACTGTTTTGCGTGAGAGCAATATCGAGTTTAGGTATCCCGAGACCGGCCCAGCCGATATCTACGAGGCCGGTGCGCCCAAGTCGGCACAGATTAAACATGCTCCAAATCCGTAAAACCACGAGAACTGAACGCGTATGAAAAGACCCTCGTTCTGATGTCCGGGGGTCTTTCTTTATCGAATTAGAGCATTTAGTTTTAGAAGATTGTAAACGTACTGTTAATCAACACCACAAATCGCAAATATCACTATTCTGAGTAATATTCTTGCTATTAAAGTTTCTTTCCTATATCCTGTACCGCATAGACAAACTGGAGTGATGGTAGACAAAAACTCTAAAATCAACTCATGGTTTATGCCTAGAACATGTAAGACAAGCTTTACGATTTTTCAGGTTTGGATTAATTGGTCCAACATTATTGCTATAACATTTTCTTTGAAAGGGGCAAGGTAATGTCGTTGAGGAATTTTGTGTTAATCCTGTTATTTTCTCTAACTATTTGTCATATTTCATTCGCCGATTTCATCTTATTCGAGGATCGTATAGACTCGCAGCAAAAAACCGAGATTCGGTACGATGTTCCCAGCGGTTGTGTGGTTACGGGGCTGGGCTTTCGTGCCGCTTATGATAACATCACCACAATGCACTGCCGATATAACCGGCTTTTACCTAACGGCAAACTTGGTGAGGCCAAGGAAATTCACCTTGGCAGCGAAGCCGACCACGCGTGCGAAGCGAAGGTGATGCTTCCGGACGGCTGGGTGGCCGTTGGTTTTGGCGCGGCAGGCGAGCCGGAATGGGATGTAACGTTGCTGCGTGTCTGGGCGAGACGGCTGAACGCGGACGGCACATTAGGCGAAATGAAGACTTTTAGCGACGGTTTCAAGCCAGAGCGCGGTTGTGAACGAGAGATTATCATAACCGACCCAGATCGGATGATGGTTGGGGCGGGATTGCGATTCCACCATAATGACATCCAAGGAATTTATTGCCGCTCAAAGCGCATACTTATATTGGACGAACAGAGCCGCATGAACCTGCGCAAATTCACGGGGCGAGGCTGGATTCTGGATGCCGANNATAGATTTGCGATTCGGGAAAGATTTGCAGGTGCGCGACAATAAGGCAATCCTGGCTCTGTCTAAATTGTCGGCATCAGCCCACAAACAAGGCGTAGAGAGCTATGCATGGATCGGTACCATCAACCGTGACACCGCGCAAGAGCTTTTTGTCAGGCTGTCTTATCTTACCGGTGTCGTCGTGGATATTTCATCCCTGTCATCCGAACAGCAAACGGAGGATATGTTAAGGATGTTTTACTCTGTCTGCTACAGGGCCCGGCGGCGTCTATGCCTTCGTTTGGGTGAGTGTGCAAATTCGGGGTACGGTCGAATCACAGATCTCATTCGCTCGCTGCCGAAAGATGTCGGTTTGATTGTGCCTTTTAACGAATATCAGACAAACAGATGCAGAAATACAGCTTTCGATGTCAACGTATATGGTAAGCGTGATATAACGGTCGAACTTGCTTTGACAAGCTGTCCGACGGGGCCGATGCTGCCTGATGTTCGTATGGATAAACTGGCCAGCCTTATTATCGAGGCTGTTCTAAACGGGGCAAAGGGATTCATCGTACATGCCAACATTTCCGACCATTATGTTCCTGATAGTTTCAATGCCATCAGCTTGTACGCGCTGAGTGAGTTGGCAGATAATCCGTTCCAAGGGACAGATGTTTTGTGGAATAAATTGTGCTCAAAACTTTATGGGGAGGCCGGCAATGAGGCGATGGCAGCCCTGAAGCTTACAGAATCCACCAATGATCTGATTTTCCGGATGTTTGGTGTGCCTGTTCTTTGGGATGGCAGCAATATCTCAACGATGGATGTTGTCGAGAAGCGATTAAAAAAACATTTTCAAGCCTCGACATCGGCCGGGACCAAAGAAGTACTGCAAAAATTATTAGAGCCAACAGATAAAACGGTTGAACGTGTACGGGGGGACAAGGAAACAGCTCTCTGGCTTATTAGCCAGTCAACGGCAAAAGCAGAAGCTGCGGCAAAAATCAATCCCACAGCCGAATTGCGTGCCCTTCCTGAGGCCATAGAACAATTGCGAAAGACAGTGTTATTCTGGCAGGAAGCGGGACAGGCATATTTGCTGGCAAAGATATATGCAACCGACGGAGCGTCCAGTACGCGCAGAGATGCCGAAGCTGCCCTAAAGAAGTTGTCCAGCCTCGTCGAAGAGGGGACAGAGACGCAGGACATTGTATCGATGTTTAAGGGTACGAATGCGTTTGTATCATCTGTCGGGAAGTGGCTGCAAGAGAAAGAGAACACCGCCGAACTGCCGCGCAGTTTCGGTCGTGTAAAAGAACTTATGAATAAAAGACAGGATAAAGCGGCGGTGGAAATGTTTGTTGAGATCCTAAGAAGTAAAAAATTTGCAGCACATCTTAAAAAGCAGAATGAGACAATCGGCAATATAGCATCATCTTTGAATGCTTTTGGGGAACCGTCAAAGACACTGCGAATAGTACGGGGCGGGGACGGACAATGGGATGTGCGGAAGGTAGGCGGTCGCTGGTGCTGGGTAATTGGACCAAAGAAACCCTGTCTTTACCTGGACGTGCCGGGTGGTGCGTTGAAAAAGCCTGCCGATTATGTGCTTTCGTTCGAATATTTCGATAAAGGTGACTGGAAGATATACTTTCACTATGATTCCGACTACCCGCCTGAACAGAAACGGGAATATCATCCGGTGGAACCTTTGCAACTAACAAATACCGGGACATGGAAGAAGGATTCGTTTGTTCTGACGAACTGCCGGTTTGCTTCAAGTCAGAATGTTAACGCGGACATGCGTTTTGTCTCGGGAACGGGAGCCTGCATCCGAAATATTCGTTTAGAATGTAAATAGCATCCGAATGATAACCATCTAAGTTGCAACACTGATGAATACTGGATTGAAGAAGAAAATTCCCGGTTCATGGCTCCAAGTGAACCGGACTTCAACGAGCACTGTTATTCTGTTTTTGTCAACCGAACTTTAATTCATCAATCCTATGGACATTCAGATAGAAATAGCCCAAAATATTTAGATCATTGCTATTCGGTCCGAATTGAGCTACGGCGGAGGTCAGGTTGGGTATATTCAGGGCTTGTTTATCCATTTAAGCCTCGATATTCCTCCAAAAAGCTGCTTTTTAAGGCACAAGGAGTTGTTTTTTTTTGACCACAATACAGGTATAAACAATAATATACATGAAAAAACAATAAAATACTTGACATTTTAAACATTGACCTATATATTTGAATAAAAACAAATTAAACTTATTCAAGGAAAATGCAATGGAGAAGAAAAGAGTATTATCGCTGGAATTCTTTGGGGATTTTCAGGACAAAGATAAGTTCTTCGAAAAAATGACGAGCGAGACAGAGATGTTTCACAGGGCATTAAACCAATATTTACTGCTGAATATATGTACATTTCTTTACGGCATCGCCATGGGGAGCTACAATGGTTTTCGGCAAGCGATATCCTCAGGCATAAAAGTGCCTCTTCTGCTTTCACTTGCGTTGTTGGTATGTTTTCCTGCATTTTTTATTATTCAATATGCACTTGGCTCCAAGCTTAGGTTTTGTCAAATGTTTATGATAATCCTTTCCGGTTTTGTTATTACAGGCCTAATCCTGCTCTCGTTTTCTCCGATTGTTATTTTCTTCCTCATAACCGGTTGCAACTACTCTTTTCTAAAACTATTACATGTAGCGATATTCGGGCTTTCGGGATTCTTCGGGATGAAAACCATCTTAGATGCATTGCGGTTTTCCTGTGAGAAAAAGAATGTTTATCCAAAGATTGGAGTTGTTGTTTTTCGTTTCTGGATTTTGATCCTTGCATTCGTAGGCATGCAACTGGCCTGGAATTTGAGGCCGTTTGTTGGCAGCAGAGATCTGCCTTTTGAGCTGTTTAGGAAACGTGAAGGGAACTTTTATATAGCTGTGATTCAGTCAGTTGGGGATTTGATATCTCCACCAACAAAAAAAACGAACAAGTAGGTTGGGTAGACTGCCTCTTAAGGTTTGAATGATTAAGCAGGGAAGGTTGAAATCAGTGGAAGATGACATTATGACATTGGAAGAGGTAGCTGCTTACCTTAGGTTAAAACCTCAGACGATTTACACGTGGGCACAAGAGAAGAAAATACCTGCCGCCAAATTAGGAAAAGAGTGGCGTTTCAAAAAGTCAATTATTGACGAATGGTTCCTTCAACACATCGATGAAAAGTTTCGTGATGTTATCAATGTCTGGAAAGAAAAACAAAGAAAGCAGAGGGATCTATGAAGATATCAAGAAGAAGTAGCTGATTCCAGCACAGATCCTAAAGAGAAAATCAGTATTTTGTGGCAATCTTTTCCAACCCACCTTGTATAGAAAATATGAAACACCCGTCATTTGTGCAGAAAAAGAACAAAATGACCGCATACAATTACTTGCCAACGGTAGCTCCATATAGTTGTATTGGCGAAGGAAGGTGAAAATTGATGACAGATAATAAAAAGGATTAGGCCTTGTGCATGTCCACGATATTTGATATTTTATCTTATCGACTGGCCTTCGCGTTTATTTGTTTTGAACAAGACAAATAACAGTTGATTATCGGTTAGAATTATGACCTCTGGTGACAAGTTTGAATACAGGACAACGATAGAAGACGAACACTGGCGGAACGAAGAGCTGCAGTGGGCGCGGATTCTTTCCTCCGGCGAACCGGCCAAGGGTATGGTCCTGTTGTATATACAGAAGGCGTGTACGGCATTTCACGAGTTCGAGCCCGCCTGGAAAAAGGGCGCTTTGGACAAGAGTCAGGTAGATTTTTTCCGAAAACGATTAGTAAAGAGAATCAAGCATGTACTGGTAACAATGGAGAACAACAGCCTTGATACTGTTAAAGGCACCTCGGAACTGGTGGATATTCTACACTCTGTCGAAACGGCAAAGACCATAAAAGAAATAGCCCAACTGACTGAAAAGCTACATGCCGTCAACCATGTGCTTCTGGATTCATTGGAAGAAAAATAGCAGTCAAATAGCAGAGGATACTCAGCTTGATACAGGATGATAATTGAGAAGGAGGATAGGTATGAAGACTGTCACTCGTCGAGATTTTGTGAAAAGTTCGATTGCAGCAGGAGTGATGACGACATTGCCCTTTTCCCATGTACGCGGCGCCAATGACAGGATTCTTGTGGGTGTGGTCGGTTGTGGCGGTCGCGGTACGGGGGCCCATATACCATCCTTTGAGAAGCAGAAGGATGTGACTGTAGTTGCCCTCAGTGATCCTGACCGAGAGCGTATGGGAAGTGCCGCCAAAACGATCGAAGCAAAATACAACCATAAGGCGGCCCAATACGTCGACATGCGAAAGATGTTCGAAAGAAAGGACATCGATGTAATCGGCAACGCAACACAAAACTACTGGCACGGACTGAGCACTATCTGGGCGTGTCAGGCAGGTAAGCACGTCTATGTGGAGAAGCCGCTGTCGCATTACATCTGGGAGGGCAGGCAGATGGTCAACGCTGCAAGGAAGTATAACCGTATTGTCCAGTGCGGTACCCAGCGGCGCTCGCAGAGTTCGGTCGCCAAGGGTATCCGATGGATACAGGAAGGAAACCTCGGCAAGATAAAGTACATCACCGCTTTTGCCAACAAGCCACGCTCTTCCTGCGGCAAGCGAGAGACACCGCTGCCAATTCCCGATACTGTTGACTATGATCTCTGGTGCGGTCCCGCAAAAAAAGTGCCAATCTATCGCAATCGTCTCCAATATGACTGCAGCTTCGACTGGAACACGGGGGACGGGGAATCGTGCAACCAGGGTGTTCATGAGGTGGATGTGGCCCGTTGGTGCCTTGGCGAGAAGAAGCTATCACGCCGGGTAATGAGTATCGGCGGTCGATTTATTTTCAACGACGCATGCGATGTTCCTAACACACAGATAATTTACTACGACTTTCCCACGGCCCCTCTGCTTTATGAAGTTCACAATCTCCATAAGGCAAAAAGCTCTACCCAAATGCCTTCATTCCGGGGCGAGCGGGTCGGTGTGGTAGTCGATTGCGAAGGCGGCTCTGTAAGCCTTTACCGTGGAATAGCGTGGGACAAGAATGGTAAGGAGGTCAAGAAATTCAGCGGCGGCGGTGATCATTTTGTTAACTTCATTGAGGCGGTCCGCAGTGGACGACGGGAGGATCTCAACGCCGAGGTCCTAGAAGGTCACCTTTCCACGGCCGTGACTCATACGGGCAATATATCATACAGACTCGGCAGTAAGGCATCAAAGAAAGAGATGCGCGCCCAGGTCCAAGACATACCAATCTTCAATGATATGTTCGACCGGCTTCTGGAGCATCTTGCAGGCCACGAAATTGACGTCTATACCAAGGCCGTAACACTGGGGCCATGGCTGGAGATTGACCAGGAAAACGAGAGCTTCAAGAACAATGAACGAGCTAACAAACTGGCTCGAGGCTTTTACCGCGAGCCTTATGTCGTGCCGAATTTGTCAGGTTGAGTCTAAGCTTTATAATGGCAAATTGATGACTAAATCAAAGTGGAGCATCCAATTCTTTGTAGATCCGAAATTTTTAGTTAAGGTCTTATTTGACTTTCCGCTAGCGATTAGTAAACATAATGGTTGTTCTTTCAAGAAATATTTTGTAAAGTAACATGGCCAAAGCCCGGTTGTGTAGCCGGGCAGATTCAAATTAAAGCCTCGCATATGGAGGTTGTAACAGGGGCAATTTTCCATGATGGATAAAATAGAACAAGAAGCCCAAAAACATATTGACTTAACCCGCCGTTACTTTCTCAAACTCGGCGCAGCAGGATTAGGCGCGATAACAACCTCCCAACTATGGGCCCGGGAGAAAAAGAGCCAAGAGCATCCACTGCTTACCGAGGCGATATCAAAACTGGAATACCTGACCCGGGAAGAGAACTTCACCACTTACGGTCGGGGAAATCCGCCGCCTCATAAGCTACCGGTTGAAAAGCATCGCGAAGCCGGATTAGTTCGCGAGACATGGCAGCTTGAGGTGCTGCCGGATCCTGACAGTAATACCAAGGTTGAGAAGCCGCTTTCTAAAAAGGATGGGACCGCCCTGAACTGGGATGGGCTTATGAAACTTGCTGAGAAACATGCCGTACGTTTTATGAGCGTGGTAACCTGTACAAACGGGCGATTTCCATGTGGAATGGGTTTATGGGAGGGTGTTCCCCTGAGGGAAGTTGTTTGGCTGGCTCGGCCGACAAGTAACGTCCGACGCCTATTTTATTATGGGTATCATAACAATGATCCTAAACAGAGATTCCAAAGTTCGCTGCCTATCGGTCGTGTTTTTGAAGATCCGCCCGGAGAACACCCAATAATATTAGGTTACAAGCTAAACAACCAATGGCTGACAATCGACCGTGGGGGACCGGTCCGTATGATTGTACCTGATGCTTATGCCAACAAGTCGGTGAAGTGGCTACAGTGTATCATGCTGACTAACGATTATCAGGCAAACGATACTTATGCACTCTGGAATAACGACACTGTCAGTCATATAAAGACGTGCGCACGTTTTATTCACACACCAAAAAAAATCACAGCGGGAGAGCCGGCACCGATTACAGGATTAGCACAGGTGGGCATTTCCGGCCTGACTAAAGTTCAATACTGGCTACACAAAAAAGAGGAATCCCTTCCAAAGGATGATCCTTACTTTACGAAGGCCGAATGGAAAGACGCAGATATTTTACCTGCTCCGGACAAGTGGGGGGGAGGACTTCCGGACGGCAAGCTGCCTGCAATCCCACGGCAGATCGATGCTGTCACTGGTAAACCAAAACAATGGCCAATTCGAAATACAATTGTTCACTGGGCAGCGCTAATTACAGTCGAGCGGCCGGGACGATATGACCTTCGGTGTCGTACAATCGATGCCAACGGGGCCGCACAACCTATGCCGCGTCCGTTCCCCAAATCAGGCAATAACAAGATTCAAAGTGTGCAAGTAGTCGTTGAGAAGCAAACTTAGTATGCAAATCTCAAATTAATCAAAAGCTGAATCGCCCGGTCTTAATTTTATAAACTTACACCGACAATCCCAGACCGTAAGATACAAATATTCATATTCGCGCAGTGTTACCGATCAGATTATCACAGTTCTTTTAGAGTGCAGTTCTGAAAGAAGACAGTATTAGCATTCTAGGAACACAAAATCCCTTTTAGAGTTAACCTGTGAGATTCTATGAACCGGCTAATGTCTTCTGACGCGCAGCTTCATACCCCTTCTTCAAGCCTACAGTCCAACCCTTTTTGTAGCCTACACTCCAACCCTTCTTGTAGCCTTCACGACAGCCTTTCTCATAACCTTCTATGTTCCCGTCCCTACGGCCCTTTCCATATGCTGCGTTAGCTCCTTTCAGGTAACCTTTCTCGTAGGCTCTTTCATGGTCATTTTCACCGACCATTTTTCTATATCCTCCAAGAAAAATACAAACCGTTATAGTGTAGGGATACCGATGAAAGAACGGCAAAAACCAAAGAAGAATAGTATGCCCTACTCTCCTTCCAATCCTTTGGAAATGGCAAAAAGCAAAATTATTATATGAGGTCTAACCTGCAAATCAAGAAAAAAAGAACAAAACTACAAAAAATTCGTCCGATATAAACTGGCTGTATACCGGAAAAACAACATATCGTACACCAGCGACATCAGTTCGTCGGATGTGTTTTTATTGATTCCCGCGCGCAGCAAAAAATGTTTCCGTGCAAGAGAGAAACCTACTTAAAAAATCGAAAAAAAACTTGACATAAGAGCCTATAAGTGATTAAATAAGTTTTTGTGTGAATGCGTTTTCAATCACATACCCAACATAAGATTATGCAGCACACTGCATATCACAGGGGAAAGGAGCTCCATAATGTCATACACAAGAGTAGTAGTCATAGTGATTCTGTCACTTGTGACGATTAGTTCAACAGGTTGTTTCTCATCTCATCCCAAAAACATAGAGGCGTATCTAAAGCCCCGACAAGTCAATGTAACCGCCGGTACTTATGTTTTACAACCGCCAGACGAGATTGAGATATCCTGTTCGAAGGTACCTGAAATCGACAAGCAACGGCAGCGAATCAGGCCTGACGGCAAGGTAAGCTTTGAAAGTATAGGTGAAATAGAAGCCGCAGGCAAGACCCCTTCAGAGGTTTCCAATATGTTGCGAACTAAGGTTTTAGAGCTTTACAAATTACCAGGCAATCAGCCCGTGGACGTTCGGATTGTTGTGTACCGAAGCAAAGTTTATTATGTATTGGGCGAGGTCTATTTGCCGGGCCCGAAAGACTACACGGGACGTGATACAGCGCTGAATGCGCTTGCTGGTGCAAAACTCAATCCTATGGCGTGGAAACAACGCATCCAGGTAATAAGGCCATCAAGCGATGAGAACGTCAAAGCCAAAATCTTTGAAATAAACTATGACCGTATGGTTGCTCACGGTGAAACGAGCAAGGATATCCTGCTGCAGGAAGGTGACATAATATACGTGCCCCCCACTATATTAGCTGCTATAGCACAGGTAATAGAAGAATTTGCACGTCCGATTGGCCGAGCTTTCTCAACAGTATACATTGTAGAAAAACCATACGGTGGAAGTGGATACGGCGGTTATTAACAAGTTTTTTTACGTTGCTAAATCCTCTACAGTGCGATCAGAAAAAGGGACCACAATTTAAAGGGAAACAAAAGTGACCCGACATAGGACATTGAAGTTAATTCATCTTGCCAACACGGTGTGGTTCATCCTGTGTGTTGGCTATATTCTGGTTTTTGCACTGCGTAAAGCAGGTGTTCATTGGTGGATTATCTTTTCCCTATCAGGTCATTCTACTTTACTTGTTCTTCTTATGGTCAGCATATATTTATTCGCTCTTTTCAGAGGCATGGACAAAAACCAAATAATCGAAGCGGAACATCCGTTAACCAGTACGAATTACTATATTGTTTTTTATATTATTGCTCCAATTTTAGGAGGCCTTACCGGCTGCGTTGGAATGATAGGTGTGAGTGCAATGAAGCAATTTTTTTTGGGAGTTGCGCTGGGCACTCTAGGAACAACATTTTTGGTCTGGGTGATTGTGGACCCGTTGACCGCCCTTCTTGAGACGCTGTTGCCCGCAACAAGCCGGAAGCACCGTACAGAACGTCTTGACCAAGCTAAAGCCGAACGGGAAAAGAGGCAGAAAGACCGTGAGCATTTGATAGCAGAAGTACTGGCAAACGAAGAATTAGATCGGCACCGCTGGCGGGAATTGTTGAAACCACAGGCCGAAATACTTGCGGGACTGCTAACAACCAATAGCGCCAACTTCGTACAGGCAGAACGTAAAGCAGCGGACATAGGTGTTAAGGCCTGGCAAATTGGAGGATTAGTTTGTATGCACCAACTTCGCGATATGGCGATAGATTTATGCAGACAAAAGAATGGAAACAAAGCTGTTGTCGACTATATTTCATTCTGGTGGGAAGGTATCGGAAACTGGCGAATACCCTCACTTGAAAGGATGATGAATCTATAAACACGAGAATAAGATTTTACGGTTTCAAAATGAGTGCGGGGATAGAGTCGATACAAAATTCTTAAAGACCTGCCAGCCAATTATCAATAAAAATTCCAAGGTCCTCTATACCTACATTACCGATCCGGTCGAGGTCTGTGCCATTACAATTATATGATGCACCGCAGTTATCCTTCTGCCAGTGCCATGCAAAAAAAGAATAATCGAAGAAATCTATGCCATCCGGACAGACAAAATCTCCCAATGTAAATTCCGAGGCCAACTTGGGATAATTAACGAAATCTTCACAAAGCCTCCATATATCTTCCGTTCCATTGCTTGTCTCTCCAATAAAATCCCATCCGGCATTGGTAAAAGTGCTCTTGGTTTGCATGTTTGTTGTGGATTCACCTATTACGTTAGGATCGGTTGTGTTTCCAATCCCTGTAAACAACGGATTGATGGTGTTATCCCAAAAAGAACTACTGTAAACGCCGAAGTTGCTATATCCTACCAGTCCACCTACATAACTGACTCCCTCAAGACTGCTGGCTGCATAGCAATTGGTGATCTTCCCGCCGGATTCACCTCCCAGAAAGTTATATCCCGACAGACCGCCAATCCAATAATTCCCTGAAACGTTACCACCCTGTGTATAAGAATTGGCGATTGTACCTCCATTTCCTCCCGTCAATCCACCTGCGGTAAAGTCTCCTGCGACACTGTCGGTTGCATAGCAGTTAGTGATTTGGCCAGCATTCAATCCTACCAGCCCACCAGCCAAATTACTACCAGAGACAGTGCCGCCATTTACAAAGCAATTTGTGATTGTACCTTCATTAGCTCCCACCAGACCGGCTACAAAATAATTTCCTAAAATACTGACATTTTTTGCATAACAGTTTTTGATTGTACTACTGTTACTTCCAGCCAATGCACCGACGTAATATCCTGTACCTGCATTAACTTCGACGTCAATCAATCTCAAATTATTGATCCTGCCACTCTCAACGTACCCAAAAAGACCGATGTAATTTGTATGATTCGAGTCGTACGTGAAGTTAGCAATAGTATGGTCTTTTCCGTCAAAGACACCTGTGAAATTTGTAATGATATTGAATTCCGTCCCGGTATAATGGCTTAAGTCGATATCTGCCATTAGTTTGAATTGCATATCCCACAGGCATGGAAACAGTCCGATTATGTTCAATTCCTCATGTGTATGGATTAAGTATGGACTATTAGAATCACCATTGCCCTGCAAAGGAAATGTCCCAACAATAGGATCGCCCGGCTTCTGTTGCCAGGCAAGTCTGGGGTAGTCTACACCTTCCTGAATCGTCCAGACCTCTTCACAAACTCCCCAATTAAGAAAAGTATCTGCCATCCTCATTTGGTCGATTGTTTTACCCTCTCCAGCCGCACTGTTAGGCTGACCGCTCGTCTCAATATTCCAATAAGAGTTGATAACATGTCCGGAATTAGATCCAATTAAACCGCCAGTGTTCTCATCTCCAGTAACACTGCATGTCGAATAGCAGTTTGCGATTGTGCCGGAATAATGACTTCCCACGAGGCCACCAACATGGTTATTTCCCGTAACGCTGCCTGTCACATAACAGTTAGTGATTGTGCCACTATGAATATACCCCACCAGGCCACCCACCATAAAATCTCCTATAACAATAGCGTCTTCTAAGTAACAGTTGATGATAGTTCCAGATCGGACATTGCCAACCAACGAACCAATATAATTTCCTGTTCCACCGACATTAATTTCTGATTGAATCAATCCTAAATTCCTGATCACGCCGTCATCAAAGCATCCGAAAAGCCCTGTGTACCCAATACGATTAGCATTGTAGGTGAAATTTAAAACCGCATGATTATTGCCATCAAATACACCAACAAAGGGATAATCTTCGTCAGTTCCAATAATATTGAACTCATCTGCCTCATAACCTGACAGATCAATATCCTCAATCAGCTTAAAGCATTTATCCCAATCGTTTGGTTCAGCCCCAACAGCATTCATATGGTTTGCATCGCATATCAGATACGGGTCCTCCGCCGTTCCTGTGCCTCCGCCATATTTGGCCTGGGCCGGCAATACCAAAAAACAGATGGCAAGCAACACAGCAAGCAAAAGTATTGTTAATCTGTTGCTTTGTTCGTTATTAAGCAAATTAGACTGCCTTCTTATAACGTAGTAAAAAGCCCCTGACATTCCTAAGATTTGGCTTAATCGCCTCATTTTTCGCCCCTGACACAAATTGTCTGTTATCTTAAATGTGCTCATTATAACGCTTTATCGAACTTATTGCGCAGAGATTAGCGTTAAAAGAACCGCATCAAGTGATTCTCCTCCTTGATAGCCGAAAAATCCATCATATAGAATATTCTAACAGATTTTTTCTAAATGTCAAGTAAAAGATTTATTTCAACAGGATTAATTCAACTTAACTTAGAGAAGTACTCACCCAATTTTTTCACGGTACGATACCTTCGCTACCAACCGATAAGATATACACCAATATTATGAAGTGAAATAACATCAGGGCAGGAATCCAGGTAACATTGTGAGAGGCCGGGAATAATCCCGGCCTCTCATTTTCACTCAATACCAGTTATCTTAACACCGTACACTAAAGTACATTGAAGTGCGCGCAATTATAGATAATCGATATTTCTGTACCTGACAAGATTATATCAGCGTTCCTTATTTCCTATACAACGCTGTCAATGGATATAATATAAATTCAAGTTTTAGAGTTTAGTTCTTACAGTGTCCTTCTCCTGCGAAGCCAGCCGACAAGAGCTATACCAATACTTCCGAGGAAAATAGAACCTGGTGCAGGGATCCAAGTCGTGTCATGAGAGGCAGGATTCATCTCCCAGCTATATTTCCATGTGCTGTCGATGCCCTTTACTTCTTGTCCGTACATATCAAAGTGTACCCAGTTGTATCCATCTACAGTAACCTGATATTCCTTCACCTGACCTGTGGAGTTGGTTGGAGTTATNNAGGATCGATGTCATAAATGATAAAATCTGAAACATCGTCCTGCAAAGGATAGTGGTTATTGAAGTTTGCCGGGAAGAATGACGTGTCACTGTAGCTGCCAATCAACGCAGGGTTACCGTCGTCAAGAGGGTTTATAGCAGTAACCGTAATAGTCCCAGTTTCACCATCCGGAACGGATATAAGCAACGTGACATCCATCAAAAAATCGGTGTTGGTATGATATGCACCTATTGTCCATAGCTCAAAGGGGCTGCTGCTGTCCACGAACCAGGTATCCTGATCCCCATTATAATCGCCTGAGTAAACGGCATCGGGGCTATAAACCTGGAAAGTAGGCTGGGCCAATGCCAAATGGCTCATTAGTAGTAACAGTGCAAGAGTTATGACACTGTGTAATTTTGGTATTTTCAAATTATTCATAAATCTTTTCATTCCTTTCCATAAGCAAGAAAGAATTCCTTTACGAAGAAAGAAAGGTTAACAACGCTCTCAGGCAAGTTTAGGCGGACCTCGTGCGAGGTTGTCAAAAATGAATGCCGGTGAAAAAGAGATAATCTGCTCGACTTTTGCAGCCAAGCATTTGGTTGCGGTGATTGTGTAGGAGAAAAGCCCCCATATTGCAAATTGAGGTGCTCTAAATTCATCCTGGGTTTGGCCGGATTTATGAGAAAACGAGTGAATTGTGCCGTCCGGTATTCCAGCTAAATGATGCAGGAGACCTATGTACTGCGTGCCTTCAACATCACTGCGCAAACGAGAATTTTCAAGGTTATATTGATAAGTAAATTCCGGATAATATTGCTGCTCGATACGACTTCTGTCGCGAAAATGCAGAGCCAAATGAGGGAGAGCCTGGATTCCTGTCTGTCCCGCCCATAATAATCCTGTGAAAGCAGCCAGCCAAAACCGACGGTCCTTAACCAGTGAGACACAAAGAAATCCCGTTAAGCCCATTAAGAGCGCTCCGGGTACAGCAGGTAAAGACCTTGCACCTACAGGTACAGTTGGTGAACTCGTAAAAGTCTGCGGTGGTTTGAGAAACTCAGCGGCAGCTTGGGACAAGTTAGAACTACCGGCTTCTATATTGCAGGTGATATCAACTGTAATGGGGATATGGGAATCTTTACCGGTGGTCTGAATACAATCAACAATACCACGACTGCTTAATGTTGGCGAGGCATTTGTCACAGAGAACACAAGCAAAGGTAACAATAAAACTATCAAATTGTTTTTGAAGCGAAACATCATCACTCCGTTTCCCCAGGGGAAACTTAGTTGTCAATCAAAGAAAATTTAGATCACTTCCATGTGTATCCGTATAACCCCCTCTCCATAAAGAGGTTATAGGTTACTTTTACCGGATAGCTAAACAGACGTCAATAAAAA
>JABAHS010025865.1_pt1 | contig 19148 bp, 15 predicted proteins | sample 7062111 | NCBI WGS metagenome assembly JABAHS01 (sample SAMN14534600, study PRJNA622989) | marine sediment metagenome | biome: marine biome [ENVO:00000428]; feature: marine pelagic biome [ENVO:01000023]; material: deep marine sediment [ENVO:00002113]; isolation source: pool of 4 deep marine... | reverse complement strand
TTTGGACTCAACGCCTGCTGCGTGCGAAAGCGCTTTGCTATAGTGCGCGCCTCGGCACCCAATCCAGGTAAGCCCATGGCCCGACAACCCAGCGAAATCGAGCAGAACCTGCATCTTGCCCACCTGGCCGAGATGCGCGCGCATGGTGGCGACGTCGGCACGCCCGGCCTCAATGACGATGTCATCCTGGATTTCCTCGGGCGCGATTCCTCGCTGGCCGCGGCGATCGACCGTGCTTACGAACATTACCTGGGGCTGAAATCCTCGGATCCCGGCTTCCTTGCGCTCGACGAAGCCGAACAGGTTCGTCGTGCGCAGCAGGGGTTTACCAATTTCTACGACGTCGAAGCGGTCAATCCCTACGTCGCTGCCGCCGCAGCGGGACCCTGGATCGTCACCCTCAAGGGCGGGGTCGTCTACGATTGCGGCGGCTACGGCATGCTCGGGCTCGGCCACGCGCCGGAAGCAGTGCTCGCCGCGATGAACCAGCCGCACGTCATGGCCAATGTAATGACTGCCAGCGTCAGCCAGATGCTGTTCATCGAGTGCCTCGAAAAGGAGATTGGGCACGCGCGGGGCGGTTCACCGTTTGCCCGCTACCTGTGCCTCAACAGCGGCTCCGAGGCAAACTCGGTGGCGTCGAGAATCTCCGACATCAACACCAAGACCATGACGGACCCCGGCGGCCGCTACGCAGGCGCCCGGATCCGCGGCATTACGCTGAAAGGCAGCTTTCACGGACGCACCGCGCGGCCGGCGCGATACTCCGACTCGACTCTGGGGGAGTACCGCAAGTACCTCGCATCGTTCCGCGACGATGACTACCTGCTGACCGTCGAGCCGAACGATGTCCACGGCCTGGAGGCGGCCTACCAGGCCGCAGAATCCGCGGGCGAGTTCATCGAGGCCTTCTTCATGGAGCCGGTCATGGGCGAAGGCAACCCGGGACAGGCGATATCGCCGGAATTTTATCGGCGCGCTCGGGAACTGACGCAACAGCACGGCTCGATGTTCATCGTGGACTCTATTCAGGCGGGGCTGCGGGCGCAGGGCGTGCTGTCGATTGTCGACTATCCCGGGTTCGAAACCCTGGACGCGCCGGACATGGAATCCTGGTCGAAAGCGCTCAATGCCGGCCAGTTCCCGCTGTCGGTGCTGGGACTTGCCGAAAGCGCCGCCGAAATATTTCGTCACGGCGTCTATGGCAATACGATGACGACCAACCCGCGTGGTCTCGACGTGGCCGTCGCGGTCCTCGAGCAGTTCACACCCGAACTGCGGAAAAACATCCGCGAGCGCGGCGTCGAGCTCGTCTCGAGGCTCGAGGCGCTGGCCGGCGAAGTCGACGGCGCCATTACCGGCGTGCAGGGAACCGGCCTGCTATTCAGTTGCGAGCTCGACGAGCGCTACAAGGTATATGGCACCAACAGCACCGAGGACTATCTCCGCCGCCACGGACTGGGCGTCATCCACGGCGGCGCTCACTCGCTGCGCTATACGCCGCGCTTCGCGGTCGGCGCCGAGGAGGTCGACCTGATCATCGAACTGACGCGCGACGCGTTGTTGAACGGTCCGCGAACGGATTGAGCTAAGCCCTGACGGCGACGCCCAGCCACTGCGCAACCAGCGCGGGTCTCTCATTTCCTTTGATCTCGATCACGACGTCGGTGGTGAATTCAACGCCGCCGTTGTCGCGCACACGCGCGCCGGCGAACGTAAAGTTACCGCGGATCTGCGAGCCCGCCGGCACAGGTGCCGGAAAGCGGATGCGGTTGAAGCCGAAGTTGAACATCTGCGTATCCTCACCCGCCGCGAATCCTGCACGATTGAATACCTGGTAGGAGAAATAAGTCAGCATCGACAGGGTCAGGAAGCCGAACGAGATCGTCGTGCCCAACGGCGAGTTCTCCCGCGCCCACTCCGGATCGATATGATAGGGATCTTCGTCTTTCGTCAACGTTGCGAAGGTATTGATGTCGTCCTGCGTCACCGTGTACCAGTCGCTCGTGCCGAGCTCAGTGCCGGCCGGCAGCTCCAGAAGTTCCGTGAAATCTTTCATCGATGCTCCCGGGATATCGCCCGGCTCCTCGCGTCAACTACAATGAAATCGACGGTAACCATAGTGGAATGATGCAGGCATGGCCAACGTCCCGGAATATATCCAGCAATGGGAACGGCACTGCCGCGAGGTGGAATCGACCGCATTGCCCGCCAACTTCCGCGCCGTGCTGGACAACGCCGCGCGCGACTACGGAAACCGACTGGCGCTGCAATTCATCGACAGCGACGATCCGGGCCTGACTTTCAGCGAATTGCGGGATGCGGTAATGCGCGTGGCGTCAGCGTACTCGCAGATCGGCATCGGCGCGGGCACCCACGTCGCGGTGATGATACCGAATCGGGTCGAGTTCCCGCTCACCTGGCTGGCTTTGGCCTGCCTCGGCGCGGTCATGGTGCCGACGAATGTGTCCTACACCGCCGGCGAGCTGGACTACGTCTACAACGATGCCCGCGTAAGCTACCTGGTGATTGATGACTCGCTGTTACCGGTATTCGCGGGTATGCAGGACAGGCCGGCGGCATTGAGCGATTCGAATGTCATTGTCGTCGGCGAAGGCGCTGACCGCTATCGCCGTTACGAGGAGATCGTGGCGGCGGCGTATCCGGGCTTCGAGCCGCTGACGGAACCGGAACCGGATGCCCTGCTCAACATCCAGTACACCTCGGGCACGACAGGTTTCCCGAAAGGCTGCATGCAGACGCAGCGTTACTGGATCGTCCTCGGTCGCACGGCCGGTTCGATGTCCGCCCCGGTTCGCTCGCTGCTGACGGATCACCCGTATTTCTACATGGATCCGCAGTGGGAACTGATGTGGGGACTGCTGGACGGCGTCACCGTGTACGCGGTCGGCAGGATGAGCACGTCGAGATTCTGGGAGCGCGTCAGGAAACACGCTATCGAATGGGCGTGGTTCCCGAATCCCATCCTCAAGCTGCCCGCAGCGCCGAACGACGCCGATAACCCGATCCGGGCGTTTGCGGCGGGCTGGATATCGGCCGCGGCCATCAAGGAGGCGGAGGCGCGCTACGGCGCGCCGGTACGCAGCGCCTACGGCATGACAGAGATCGGCGGCGGCACCTTCGTCCCCCTGGAAATCCCGGACGATGACATTCTCGACACCGTGGGGCTGCGCGCGCCGTTTCGCGAACTACGCATCGTCGACGATAGCGGTCATGACGTGCCCGACGGCACACCAGGAGAATTGATCGTGCGCGGCGACGGCCTGTTCCTCGGCTACTACGACAAACCTGAAGCTAACGCCGAGAGTTTTTACGACGACTGGTTCAGGACCGGCGATATGTTCATCAGGACGGCGTCCGGTTACTACAAGATCATCGGCCGTTACAAAGACATGATCCGGCGCAGCGACGAGAACATCTCGGCGATGGAGGTCGAGCACGTCGTGCGCATGCTGAACGCCGTCAAGGAAGCCGCCGCCGTGCCGGTCCCCGACGACTACCGCGGCGAGGAACTAAAAATGTACGTGAGTCTGCAAGACGGGCTCACGCCAGCGGATTGCGCGCCGGAAGCGATCATCGAACATTGCCGCGCGCATCTCGCGCCGTTCAAGATCCCGCGCTATATTGCCTACGTGGAGGCCATGCCTTATACGCCTTCGAACAAAGTGGCCAAGCACGAGATGATCGCCGACGTCGACGACCTGAGAACAAACGCCTGGGACGATCAGGACAAGGTCTGGCGCTGAATCCTGCGCACCAGTAACCAGGACAGCAGCAGGGCCAGCAGGGCGAGGAACAGCGGCGATACCTGGCCACCGCCGGCGCCGCCGGTACCCTCGTTGACGCCGACCTTGACGGTGCGAATCGTCGTGGCCTTGTTGCCCGCCCTGTCGAAAGCCGAGTAGTTCACCGTGTAGGTGCCGATCACAGCGGAATTGACCGTGCCGGAGATAAGCACGGAATCGCTGACGTCGCCGTCGATGTCATCCGTCGCCGTAGCGCCCTCTTCGATGTACTCGGCGCCTGCAGGAAGCTCGATCGTCGCAAGCCCGTTCAGCGCGATCGTCGGCGGCACCCTGTCACCCAGCCCGAGTCTGCCGATGCCATTATTGGCATGAATCTCCAGCACACCCGCGACCCGGCCGGCCATGATCAGATCAAGGGAATCGTCATTATTGAAGTCGATCAGCAGCGCGCTCTGCATGCCGCTGCTGACGATCTGTTCGGGCTGCAGGCTGAACGTGCCGCCTGCACCGCCTTTATAGAGCTGGTGCACGCCAGCCTCGTTCAGTGTCACGATGTCGGGCACCAGGTCCGCGTCCATGTCCCCGGAGATCATCTTCGTCAGCGGCGACGCGCCGATGGAAGTGCCTGACGGAAACGTACCATCAGACCGCTGAATCAGGAGCTTGCTTTCCGGCAGTTCGAGATCGTCTCCGTCGATGGCCAGGAGCAGGTCGACATCGCCGTCCCCGTTCAGATCGTTCGCCGCAACTGAAGCGACGCTGCCGCGCAGCAAGCGCTGCGAACTGTAGTCCCGGCCGTTACCGGAATTCTTGAGTAGCCGAACTGCCCGGTCGCTGGCATCGATCATCACGATATCCAGCCAGGAATCATTATCGAGATCGGCGACCGCAACATCCAAGGCGCCGGCGCCGGGTAACGCATTCTGTGCATACCCGGTCGCGCCATCGCTCAAAAAAACGTAGGCATCCCCTTCTCCGACCACGACGAGATCGTCGTTGCCGTCGAGATTCAAGTCACCCGTTGCCGCGGCCGTCACCAGTCCGGGGTTCGCGCCGGTGATACGGATCTCCTGGGAGATGCCGCCGCTACCGTCGTTCAGCCAGACCTTGGCCACTGCATTGCTTGCGCCGGCGACCGCGATATCTTTGTTGCCGTCACCATTCCAGTCGAGCGCAACAACGGCGCCGCCACCGCTACCCGTGCCGAGAGACGTGCCCGGCGTTCGCAGCGATCGATTACCGTTGTTGAAGTAGACTGAGGTTTCCCCGGCGGTGGTCACGGCGATGTCGTAAAGGCCATCGCTGTCGAAGTCGGCGCCGGCGAGGCTCACTGCCGCAACACTGACGGTCTGGGTCGGCCCTTCACTGAAAGCCGCTACGACCTGGCCGCCCTGCAGGACCGAGTTGTTGTCCGGAGACGGATCGTCTGACACGGCAATCGCGAGCAGCGAGTGATCCCCGTCATCACCCTGGGTGCCGTCGACCGCGAAGGACGCAATGGCCCGTCCGCCGAGGCCGGACAGGTTACAGGTCATCGACGGAGACCGTGAATTGTTACCGGTCGCCGAGCAGCCGGCCGGGATCGTCAGCGACAATGCGGGACCGCTCGTATTCCACTGCGCGCGCAGCTCGCCGGTCTCGAGCGCCTTGGCGCCGAGATTTTCGACGTCGATATTCCAGCGAATGGATTCGCCCACGGCGACCGGATTGGCTGCAAGCGAGGCGGTGACTTTAAGATCCGCGCGGTCATCCGGGAAAATCATCAGCAGGAATTCGAGCGAGGCGGATGCGCCGGCGCGATCCCGGGCGGTGATGGTCACCGTATACGCCTCCTCCCGGGCGTCTGACGAGCCGGGCGTTCCGGACAGGATCCCGCTGTCTTCGTCGATGTCGAGGCGCCTGCCCGGTAACCCGGCGGCGGAGAAGGTCAGCGTATCGCCCTCGTCGGTATCCTCGAAATAGGGCGAGAGGTCGAGTTGGTAGAACTGGCCCTCGAGGGCCTCCTGGTCGCCCGGGGAGCCAACCGTGAACGGCGGGCTGTTCGGCGGCGCCAGGACTTCGATTTTTACGGCGGCTTCCCTCGAATAACTCGTACCATCGAAAGCGCGATACTTGAACTCATCCTTGTCCGAGTTGCTGCCGTTATGCTCGTAGAAAAACGTTCCGTTCTCATTAAGGACGACAACGCCGTGTTTCGGCGATTTCGTCAGAACAGCAATCATCGGGTCACGCTCGAAGTCCCAGTCGTTGGCAAGCACGCTGGTCGCGCCGTTTTGCAGTGCCGAGACACTGCCGCCCCTGATCACCTCTGCAAAATCGTCCCGTACGAAAGGAGCCCAGCCGGTCGCAATGGCGGCAGAGCTCACCAACGTTGCGACGAAGGCGATACAGATACCGGCGAGCGAGTGCCGCCGAAACCGGCTGTTACTGGACGGGACGATATACAAAACGCTTTCCCTGTTGTGTTTTTTTATGGGGTGCGTTTGATCGAGTTTACGGAAAATCGATCGTCCGGAACAGGCAAAGATCGATGTTTGATACTTTATGGTAAATACACGAAATGTCGCGCAATCTAATGTATTACCTGATGTTTACTTGACGGAAAAAATCGGGTTATCGAGTACCCTGACCGCGACCTGTTGCCCGGTGACCGAGTACCCGATGTACTCGTAGGACATGCCCGAGGCTGCCACGAATTCCCGAAATGCCTTGAACTCGTGCTGTTGCCAGCGCGGGAAATTGTAGTACTCGTCGAACAGGATGATCGCGCCGGGCTGCAGCCGGGGTCCGAGCGCGTCGAGAATCGTGACCGTCGACGAATAGAGATCGCAGTCGACGTGCAGGAAGGCGATCGGGTCGTCATGTTTTTCAAGAAAACCCGGGATCGTCTTGTCGAACATGCCGATCTCGAACTTCACGTTCTCGGGCACCTTCGGCAAATTCTTCTGCGCAAACGCGCCGACAGGGTTGCCGTTCCAGTACTCGGGAATTCCTTCGAAGGAATCGAAGCCGTACACCGGCCGTCCCGCGGAAGCGCCAATCCAGCGAATGGACTTGCCGCGACCGACACCGAATTCGAGATACAGTCCGGGCAGCGAGGCAGCGTGCACGACGTAGTCGACGAGCGCCTTGTGCTTCTCGAAGTAAGGCGCATCCGGCATGTTGGCCCTGACGTAGTCCAGCGTTTCTTTCTTCGCCTCGAGCTGCAGGTCGACGAGCAGGTTCGAGCCATAATGCTTCAGGACGAAGCGCCGGAACAGGAACTCGCTTAAGGTGCGCTTGAAGAGTGGCATCGCGGCAATCGGACCCGGTAGCGTAACCGGCCGGGAGTTTAGCACAGCGTTTTATTCGCCCGCCGGAATTCAGGTATATTGCCGGCCTCCGCCAGATGCACCGGAATACCGAGGACGTCCGATGAAATCGCTTCGCGCGCTGCTTCTCCTGCTGTTCCTTGCCGCCTGTTCGAGGGAAGAATCCGCACCGTCGGGCATTGAGACCGCGCCGGAGAGCGACGGCTGGAATCTCGGCGCGATCGCGACCGCGGCCAATCCGCACGCTGTCGCAGCCGCAATCGAGGTGCTCGAGCAGGGCGGCCATGCCGTCGATGCGGCCATCGCTGCCCATGCCGTACTGGGACTCGTCGAGCCACAAAGCTCCGGCATCGGCGGTGGCGGATTCATGCTGGTCTACGAACGTGAGACGGGCGAACTGGTGTTCCACGACGGCAGGGAAGTGGCACCGGCTGGCGCAACCGTCGACATGTTCATGCGCGACGGCGAGGTCATGAGCTTCTTCGAGTCCTGGCAGAGCGGGAAGGCAATTGGCGTTCCGGGCGCGATCGCAATGTACAAAGCCGCACACGACGAACATGGCAAGCTGCCATGGGCAGACGTCCTGCAGCCTGCTATTCGGCTGGCGACGGCGGGCTTCGAGGTTTCGCCTCGCCTCGCGAACTACCTGCCGATGATGGCGGAACGCTCGCGGCTGAACGAGAACCCGGGGTCGGCAGAGTACTTCTACCCGGGCGGCGAACCGCTGCAAGTCGGACACCTGTTAAAGAATCCAGAGTACGCCGAGACGCTGACCCGCGTGGCGGATGAGGGCATCAGCGCGTTCTACTCCGGTGAAGTCGCCGCAGCGATGGTGAGGGCAGCGCAGGCCGAACCGAATCCTGGCACGCTGACCGTCGAAGACATCGGGGCATACCGGCCCGCGAGACGCTCGGTGATTTGCGGCGATTTTCGCCACCTGACGATCTGCACGCCGTCACCACCATCGTCCGGCGGCGCGCAGCTCATGATCGCCGTACTTTATGATCACCTCCTGACCGATCAGGCAACGCAGGCCGACAAGGTCGCGGCATTCGTCGATGCCCAGCGCCTGGCCTATGCGGATCGGGATCACTACTTCGGCGACCCGGACGAGGTCGACATTCCGCTCGACGACCTGCTCAACCCGGTATACCTCAGGCACCGCGCGACTGAGCGCTTCGAACCGGGCGCCGCGCCGACTCCCGGTGACCCGGGCCTGGTGCTGCACGGCGAATCCAGTGCCTCGCTGTTTTCGATGGACACGACCGAAGAAGCCGCGGGCACGACGCACCTGTCGATCATCGACGCGGAAGGCAATGCCGTATCGATGACGGCAACCGTCGAAGCGCCTTTCGGCACCCAGCGCTGGGCTGCCGGCTTCCTGCTGAATAACGAACTCACCGATTTTGCGCGTGAGGTTCCGGCCGATGGCAGTCGTCCCGCCAACGCGATCGCACCGGGTCGGCGGCCTCGTTCGTCGATGTCGCCGAGCATGATCTTCGATGCGGACGGTGAGCTGCTGATGGTGACGGGTTCTCCCGGCGGTAACTCGATCCCGGCGTATGTATCGAAGACGATCGTGGGCGTTCTCGACTGGGGCATGTCCGCCCAGGCGGCGGTCGATCACCCGAACATCGTCGCGCGCGGCGAAACGGTACGCGTCGAGATCTCGGTCGAGCCGGGTCAGGCGATCGCGGACGACCTCAAGGAACGCGGCTACAACGTGCAGGAACGCGAGGGTGAAAACTCGGGCCTGCACATCATCGTTGTCAACGAGGACGGACTCGACGGCGCGGCCGATAAACGCCGCGAGGGCGTGGTTCGAAGCATCGCATCCGAATAAGCCGATCGGCTAGCGACCAGCTAATCACCCGCTGTTGAAGCCTCCAGGTCGTGACGCAGCTTGCTGAGCAAGCTCGCTGACGGGGTCGCATAAGCCTCGATCCAGCGCTCGTGGATGCGCTGGATCGGTGCGACGTCGAGATAATTCCAGCGGCAGCGCCCTTCCTTCCTGGAAATGATCAGTCGTGCATCCTCCAGCACCCGCAGGTGCTGCATGACGGTGGTCCGATCGAGATGGGGCAGGTGTTTGCCGATCTCTCCGGTGGTCATCGGCGCGGCGCGCAACAGGTCGAGGATCTGTCTGCGATCCTTTCCCGCCAGGGCCTTGAAGACCCTGTCATCCTGGTCCTGAAGCTGCGCCCTTCTCTGCATGCCTTTTGTCATTTGACAAATATGTTATATTTTTATAACGTATTTTTCAAGTGGCATCATGAGTCTGAGAGGAGGATCGAACATGGCGCGCAACTACACGGTACACACGAAGATTCTTCGCCCGGTCGCCGCGGTTTTCGACGCCATCGTGTCCAGGGAGAAGCTCTGCAATTACTTTACTGACGAGGCCAGCAGCAACCTCGTCGAGGGCGCCGAAGTGAAATGGCGCTGGAAGCACTACCACGCCACCCTGCCCATTGTCGTGAGCAAGATCGTGCCGAACGAATTGATCGAGTTGACCCTGAGCTCGAAGGCCTGGAAGAAGACTGCCGAGGAAGACTACGACGTGAAGGTCGTTTTCGAGTTCAAGGCGCTTGACGACGGCTGCACGATGCTGGCGATCAGCGAGGAAGGCTGGCAGACCGACGCCGAAGGTCTCAAAGGTTCGCATGATAACTGCGGCGGCTGGACGCACATGGCGATGTGCCTGAAAGGATGGATCGAGCACGGCATTGACATGCGGTGGGACTAGGCGGATACGGAACGCTCTCCTGTCTCGTCGTTACCGGCAACAGCAGCCGTAAATACGACGTCGGTCGAACTGTTGAGCGCGGTCTCCGCCGAATCCTGCAGGATGCTGATCACGAAACCGACGGCGACGACCTGCATGGCGACGTCGTTCGGAATACCGAACAGGCTGCAGGCGAGCGGGATCAGCAATAGCGAGCCGCCTGCCACGCCTGACGCGCCGCAGGCCGACAACGCGGCAACGACCGACAGCAGTAATGCGGTCGGCAGGTCGACATTGATGTCGAGCGTATGCGTCGCCGCCAGGGTCAATATCGTGATCGTGATGGCAGCGCCGCCCATGTTGATCGTCGCGCCGAGCGGGATCGACACCGCGTAGGTGTTCTCATCCAGTTTCAAACGCTCGCACAGCGCCATGTTGACCGGGATGTTGGCTGCGGAACTGCGAGTGAAAAAGGCCGTGATGCCGCTTTCGCGCAATGCCGTGAACACGATCGGGTATGGGTTCTTACGCGTCTTGACGAAGACGATCACAGGGTTGATAACGAGCGCCATGATCAGCATGGCGGACAGCAGTACGGACAGGATACGCGCATAGCCCTGCAGCGCCGAGAAGCCGAACTCGGCCAGGTTGCCGGCAACCAGGCCGAAGATGCCGATCGGCGCGAGCCGGATCACGACGCGCACGATCATCGTAATCGCATGCGACAGGTCGGCAAGCATCGTGCGCGACGTGTCGCTGGCCATGCGCATCGCCAGGCCGATAGCCACACCCCACATCAGGATGCCGATGAAATTGCCGTTCATGACCGCGCTGACCGGGTTATCGACGATCTTGAACAACAGGTTGTTCAGGACCTCACCGATGCCCTGCGGCGGATTCATCGCGACATCGGTAACGCTGAGCAGCAGGGTCGTCGGGAAGAAGGTACTCATGAGCACCGCCAGGAAGGCAGCGCTGAACGTGCCCACCAGGTAGAGAATGACGATCGGCCGCAGCTGCGCGTGATGGCCTGCCTTCTGGTTTGCGAGCGCCGAGGCGACCAGGACCAGCACGAGCACAGGCGCGACGGCTTTCAGCGCTTGCACGAACAGGTTGCCTAGCAGCATGGCTTCGCTCGCCGCGGCGGGCCAGAGCAGCGCAAGCCCGATGCCCGCTACGATGCCGACCGCAATCCTGGCGACCAGGTTACCGCCGAAAAATGCATCAACCAGCGACGACGCGCCGGCCGTTCGTTGCTCCTCGAGAGACATCGTCCCCCCTTCTTCGAGGTCCTTAGGCGGCGGATATTGTCAACTGAAACCATCGGGCGCCGCAACAGACCGGCTTTCTTGACAGAAATTGGCATTTATTGGCGGTAAGATAAACGGTTGCGAGCGACTTTCTGCTGAGGACCGATAACTTGCGAAGCAACGGCAACAAGGCGATCGTGCCATGGTGGCGGATCCCCGTGGCGACGGTAGCGCTCTCCTGTGGCACGGCAGCATACGCCCAGGACCCGAATCACCTGGTGCAGACGATCTGCATTGCGTGCCACAACGAATACACGCTGCAGGCGGGACTGAATCTGCAGGCGTTCGACGCGAATGCGCCGGAACAGAATCCTGTCGTCGCAGAGAAAATGATCCGTAAGCTGAGCTCGGGACAGATGCCGCCCCGCGAGATGCCGCGCGACCAGCAGGCCATTGATCTCCTGGTCAGCACGCTCGAGGCCAATCTCGATCGCGCGGCGGCCAGGGCCGATCGTGCCGGCAGCCGGCCGTTTCAGCGCGTCAACCGCGCAGAGTACGCGCGCCTGATCGACGACCTGCTCGGCCTGACCGTGGACCCCGCAGAATGGCTGCCGGAAGACCAGATCAGCGAAAGCTTCGACAACATTGCCGATGTCCAGGGCATGTCGACGACCCTGATGGTGGCGTATCTCACCGCCGCGAGCGATATCTCGCGGCGCGCCGTCGGCCAGGAGGACGCGCCGGCTACCGCGAAGACCTATACGAACCCGGCATCCCTGTCGCAGCACGAGTGGGAGCGACTCGAGGGCGCGCCCTACGGCACGCGCGGCGGTGTCAGCGTGCTGCATGCTTTCCCGGCGGATGGCGAGTACCGCTTTTCGATGGGCTTCATCTCCGGCTGGGGCGAACGCTTCCACGACATCGACATCTCGATCGACGGCGAACGTGTCGCGCTGTTGCGCTACGGCGGCCGCATCGACTTCCAGGGCCGCAAGGGATTCCCGATCGAGACCGACCCGGTATTTATCAAGGCAGGCCAGCATCGCCTGACCGCTGCCTTTATCCGCCAGATGGACGGCCCCTACGAAGACCTGATCCGGCCGAACGACTGGTCGCTGACCGGAACCGAGACCGGCTACGGCACGACCTCGCCCCCGCACATCACGCGCTTGACGGTGGAAGGACCTTACAACCCGGTCGGCATTTCCGAGACACCGGCGCGCGAGCGGATCTTCTCCTGCCGGCCGACTTCGGCCGAAGAAGAAGCGCCTTGCGCCGAAGCAATCATCGAAGACCTGGCGACGACGGCCTACGGCCGGGAGGCAACTGCCGACGACGTCGATGACCTGATGCGCTTCTACAGGCTCGGCGCGGAGGAAGACGGTTTCGAGACCGGCGTGCGGACTGCGCTGGAAGCGATCCTGTCGAGCCCGCATTTCCTGTTCCGCATGGAAGCCGAACCGGCGGGGCTCGATCCCGGCGAACGCTATCGCCTGGCTGATCGCGACCTCGCACGACGGCTGTCGTTCTTCCTCTGGGGTAGCAACCCGGACGCGGAGTTGCTGGCCGTCGCCGAATCCGGTCGGCTGCACCGCACCCGCACCCTGCGCGCGCAGGCAGAGCGGATGCTCGAGGATCCGCGTTCCGAGGCGCTGGCGACGCGTTTCGCCTCGCTGTGGCTGCGGCTGCAGGACCTCGACAAGGTTCAGCCAGACGCATTCTGGTTCCCCAATTATCACTACCAGCTGATGGAGGCGATGCGCACGGAGACGCAGATGTTCTTCGACCACCTGGTGCGTGAGAACAGAAGCTTTCTCGAGCTGTACACGGCCGACTACAGCTTCATGAACGAGCGACTCGCCACGCACTATGGCATCCCGGGCGTGATCGGCGAGGAATTCCGCAAGGTCGGATATCCGAACGACCAGCGCAACGGCCTCCTCGGCCACGGCAGCATACTCGTACAGACCTCGCTCGGTAACCGCACGTCGCCGGTTCTGCGCGGCAAGTGGGTCATGCAGGTATTGCTCGGCACCCCGCCGCCTCCGCCGCCGCCCGGCGTCCCGGATCTCGAGGAAACCGAGGGCGTGGCCGAAGGCGAAGTCCTGACGACCCGCCGGCGCATGGAGATGCATCGTGCGGACCCGATCTGCTCGGCCTGCCACAAGGTGATGGACCCGATCGGACTCGCGCTCGACAACTTCGACGTCACCGGCAAATGGCGGATCCGCGAGTTCGGCGCGCCGCTGGACACGGCGAGCACGTTCTATGACGGCACGGCCATCGCGACGCCAGCCGAATTGACGGCGGTGTTGATGAAACGGCCGGTGCCGCTGGTGCGGGAGTTCACTGCCCGCTTGATGTCCTATGCCATCGGACGCCGGGTCGAGTACTTCGACATGCCGACGGTGCGGCGGATTGTCCGCGATGCCGAAGAGGATGATTACGCGATGCAATCGTTGATCCTGGGCGTCGTCATGAGCGACCCGTTCCGGATGAAAGATGCGTCGCTACCGGATAGCGAGGAAGAACTCCTCACCCGGTGAGATTATTGATTGAGGTTTGCTATGCAGTTCGTGACGAAGAAAACCATTGATCGCAGGACGTTCCTGGCTGGCGGCGGCGCAACGATCGCGCTGCCGCTGCTGGACGCAATGACACCGGCCTTCGGCAAGCTCGGCAACGACAGGGCACGACTGGTCTGCATCGAAGAGGTGCACGGCCTGCCCGGCTGCAACGAGTGGGGCGCGACTCGGCACCTGTTCGCGCCGTCGCAGGAGGGCCGCGATTACGAACTGGTCACGGACAACGCGCTCAAGTCGCTCGAACCGTGGCGCGAACACTTCACGATCATCAGCAACACCGACGTCAGGATGGCCGAGGCCTATGCGCCGTCCGAAGTCGGCGGCGACCACTTCCGCTCGTCGGCCGTCTTCCTGACCCAGTCGCATCCGAAGCAGACCCAGGGCTCGGACCTGTACGTCGGCACCTCGCTCGATCAGCTGCACGCAGCACGCTTCGGTCGCGAGAACCTGTTGCCATCCCTGCAGCTGTGCATCGAGCCGACCGACAAGGGCGGTGGCTGCGACTACAACTACTCCTGCTCCTACACCGACTCGATCAGCTGGAAGTCGCCATCCGAACCGCTGCCGGCGATCCGCAATCCGCGGACGGCCTTCGACCTGCTGTTCGGCGCAGGCGGGTCCGCTGAAGAACGCGCGGCGCGGCGCCGCACACAGAGCAGCATCCTCGACTGGGTCACGGAAGAAGTGGCGGCGATGAACCGCCAGATCGGCGCCGCGGATCGGCGCCGTGTCGACCAGTACCTCGAAAACGTCCGCGAAATCGAGCGCCGTATCCAGATGGTGGAGAACAGCAATTCGAGCGCTGCGGAACGCGAATTGCCGGGCGCGCCTGCAGGCGTGCCGGACTCCTATTCGGAGCACATCAAACTGTTGTTCGATCTGCAGGTGCTGGCTTTCCAGAACGACATGACGCGCGTCGTCTCGCTGAAGACCGGCCGCGACGCATCGAACCGGACATTCCCGGAAAGCGGCTCCGATCGCGCCTTCCACCCGGCGTCGCACCACGGCGGCCGGGAAGACGGCGTCCTGGAGTTCAACAAGATCTGCCAGTACCGCGTCAGCCAGCTCGGCCACTTCATCGAGCGGCTCGCGGCAACGACGGATGGCGAAGGCAGCCTCCTCGACCAGTCGCTGGTGATCTGGGGTTCGCCGATGGGCGACGCGAACCTGCATAACCACCGCCGGTGTCCGCTGCTGTTTATCGGCGGCGCCAACGGCCATCACGATGGCGGCGCGCATATCAGGGCGGCGGACGGCACGCCGATGGCCAACGCGATGCTGACGGCGATGAACTGGCTCGGCCACGACATTGAATCGTTCGGCGACAGCAGCGGCGAGCTGTCTATTTGACGGAGTGAGTCGATGAATTCCCGGTCCACGCTGAAAACTTTCATCATCCTCTGCCTGGCGCTCGTGCTTGCAGGCGCCAACGCCGCGGTCAAGCCGCTGGTCGACGCGGCGTCGCGCGGCGATACCGAACGCGTTCGACAGCTGCTGCGCGAAGGCGCCGACGTGAACGAGGCCCAGGGCGACGGCATGACGGCGCTGCACTGGGCCGCCGAGACCGGCAATGCCGAGCTCGCGGATATGCTCATCTATGCCGGCAGCCATCTCGATGCCGGCACACGGATCGGCCAGTACACGCCATTGCACATCGCAAGCCGGCAGGGTCAGGCCGACATCGTTCGCGCGCTGATCGCTGCGGGCGCGAACGTCGAAGCAGCGACCACCAATTCCGGTGCGACGCCTGTCCATCTGGCCGCGGCGTCAGGCAATGCCGACGCCGTTGCCGCACTGATCGAGGGCGGCGCCGATGTCGAGGCGCGCGAGAACAAGTGGGGCCAGACCCCGTTGATCTTCGCGGCGGCCGCGAATCGCGTCGATACGCTGCGGGTATTGCTCGATGCAGGCGCTGATCCGTCAGCCGCGGCGCGCTTCCGCGACACGGCGGTCATGGAACAGGCCGACCGCGCGGCCGAGCAGCGCATTTCCGAGTTCCTCGCCGAGTTCAAGGAGAAGGAAGGCGGCGGGCCGAACTGGCAGCCGCAGCCCAGCCAGGTGCAGGCAGCGATAGAGGCGTCACGCGAAATCCAGCGCAAGTGGCCGAATGTTCCCGATCCGAGCTGCGATGACTACGTCGCGGGGGAAGACGGCAAGGCTACGAGCAAGAACAAATGTGCGAATGCGGTTACTTACGACGCGGACGGCAACCCGATCTATGACTATTCGGAAGAGGAGGATCCCGAAAACCCGCGGCCGCCGAGCTACGGCCAGCGTGTCGACAAGTGGGGCGGCCTGACGCCGCTGCTGCACGCGGTGCGCCAGGGGCACCGGGACGCCGCGCTGCTGCTGCTGGACCGCGGCGCGGATATCGGCCAGGTTTCTACCGGCGACCGGACGTCGCCGCTCCTGATGGCCACGGTGAACGGGCAATTCGATCTTGCGCTCGAACTGATCGAGCGCGGCGCCGACCCGAACGTCGCCAGCACCGCAGGCACGACGCCGCTGTTCGCCGTCATCGAACGGCGCTGGGGATCGAAGTCGTCCTATTCGCACCCGACCGAACATCAGCAACAGCAGGCGACGCATTACGAGGTCATGCAGGCGCTGCTGGACAAGGGTGCGGACCCGAACGCCCGCCTCAATACCCATCTCTGGTATTCCGAGTACACGTTTTCGGTCATCGGCAACCAGTCCGCCGGGCTGCATTACAAAGGCGCGACCCCGTTCTGGCGAGCGGCCCACGCCCTCGACGTCAACGCCATGCGCATGCTGAAAGTGCACGGCGCCGATCCACACATTGCATCGATCAAGCTGCCCGAAAGACGTCGCCGCCAGCCGATGCCTATGCCGGCAGCAGAAACCGAGGTCGCGGCGGCCGACGCGAAGAAGACGACGGCCGGCGGCCTGGCCGCGCCCGCCGTTGCAAGAACGAAGGCGGACGAAGACCCGTCAGGCATGCCGCCGGTACCGGTCGGCGGACCGATGATTTCGCCCATCCATATCGTGGCGGGCGCGGGTTATGGACAGTCATGGGCGGCGAATGCCCACATCCATGCACCCGGCGCTTGGATGGCGGCGCTTCGCTTCCTCGTGGAGGAATGCGGCGCCGACGTCAACCTGCGGGACGCGAACGCCTATACGCCGCTGCACCACGCCGCGTCGCGCGGCGACAGCGAAGCCGTGCAGTACCTGATCGACAAGGGCGCCGACGTGATGGTCGTGAGCCGCAAGGGCGAGACGACGGTCGACATGGCGAACAGCCCCTACCAGCGGATACCGCCGTACCCGGAGACGATCGCGTTACTCGAAAGTTATGGGGCGATCAATAACCACAACTGCGTGAGTTGTTAAGGAAGGCCGGATCGCTTTCCTGAATTGACTCAATTCGAAATCGATTTTCGTATCGCGTCCGCCGTGTGCGCGGCCCTGAACGCCGCCATCTTGCGGCCCAGCTCCACCGTGGCCTCGAGGTCGGAGATGTCGACGCCGTTGATCGACGCCAGGTCGGCGTCCAGCCGCTCCTCGTAGCGAACCGACGACGGGTCGGTCACCATCATCAGCGCGGTCACCCAGATGTCGTCGTGATGACCATCGTTTTTCGTTTCGGCCACGCCGAGCACCTCCTCGGTATAGCGCTCGGTCTCGGACCAGCCTGAGGTATAGAACTCCGCAATGAAGTGTGCACGGGTGTCGTCCCGCCACTGCGCGTTCAGAGCATCGGCCGTCGCCTGCATTCCGCGCTGATTGCCGCCGCTGTCGCCAATGAACACGATGTCGCTGAAGCCGTGCTGTCGCAGGCTGTTACCGATGTCCTCGAGCAGCGCCCGGTAAGTCTCGGCGCGAACACTGATCGATCCCGGAAAATGCATGGCGCCGGATGGCGGATCGATGTTGCCTTCGGGAACAAACGGGACGACGGGCGCACAAAGCGCATTGCCGAGCTCGGCGACGATCATCGGACACATCGTTCTCAGGATGACATTGTGCTTGCCGGTCGCCAGGAACGGTCCGTTCTCCTCGATGCCGCCGGTGGGGATGATCGCGATCGAGGCTCCGTCTGCGATCCTGTCGCGGACTTCCATGTAGGTCAGTTCGTCGATCCACACCGAGTCGCTTGCTGCGAGCGGATTCGGCTCCGCCAGCATGCGCGTGACCCGCGCCATGCGCTCTTCCTCGCTCATACCCTGGGCGCCTGTTGCAAACGGCAGCAGGGCGAGGACGGCCATGAGCAGGATCATTGTCTTTTTCATGCTGCTACTCCCGATGGATCGAGGTCATTGTGACACATTGGCGCTCAGACGAGCGCTACGAATGATCGCCATACGATATACGCGCCGAGCGCCAGCACGCCGACCAGGAAGATCGTCTGGAACTGCGCTTCGTCGATCCGGTCTCGGGTCCAGCGGCCTGCGTACATGCCGGCGAACGACGGTATCAATGCCAGCGTCGAATTCGTTGCATCTTGAACAGTAATCAGTCCATTGCGGCCGAGCGAGACGGTCAGCGTAATCGTCGACAAGGCGAAAAACACGCCCATCGCCTGCACCAGCATATCCTTGCCGAAGCCGAGCGCCTGCATGTAAAGGACTGACGGCACCATAAAGGAGCCAGTGAAACCGGTCAGCATGCCGTTGATGAGGCCGAGCACGAGCGACAATGAAGATTCGTGCTGCCTCGGCACGCTGATCTCGACATCCAGCAGCCGCGAGATCGCGAATAGGACGAGGACGGTGCCGAGAAGCCCTGTCAGCCAGTTGACGTCGACCCTGGCGATGAACAGCGAAGACAGCAGGATGCTGGCCATCGCGGTCGCGAAGTAGATCCCCATACGGCTGAATATGTCGCGCAGGTAGGGCCCTGACAGGGCCTGCCAGAGATTCGTCACGATGGTCGGAACCACGATAATCGCGAGCGCGTCGAAAAGGCCGACAGCGAGGGTCAGGATGATCAGCGCGACGATGGGAAAGCCGAAGCCGAGTACGCCCTTGATAAACCCAGCAGCGACAAAAGCAACTGCTGCGATCGCGACGAGGTCCATGCCGATATACTAGCGAACAAACCGCAGAGGAGAACAGGATGAGCCGTGTCAGTGCCGTACTGAATCAGGGAATGGTCGTAAAGATCAGCAATGGTCGCCACGAATGGACGGCCGACGAACCGCCCGCTGTCGGCGGCTCTGACTCCGGGCCGAATCCCTACGAGCTGTTGCTGAGCGGCCTTGCCGCCTGCATATGCGTGACGATTGCGATGTACTGCAGGCACAAGCAGATGAAGCTCGATTCCATCCGCGCCAGCTTCCAATTCAGGAACATTCACGCTGATGACTGCGAGCAATGCGACGACGACCTGGCCGGCTACATCGACCACATAAGGAGCGACGTTCACATCAGCGGCGATTTCGACGACCAGCAGAAGAAGCGGCTCGCGCAGATCGCAACCCGCTGCCCGGTCCACAAGACACTCGAGAAAGGCGTCATCTTCGAGGACAACGCCCGGTTTGACTAACC
>JABAHS010062552.1_pt1 | contig 19155 bp, 21 predicted proteins | sample 7062111 | NCBI WGS metagenome assembly JABAHS01 (sample SAMN14534600, study PRJNA622989) | marine sediment metagenome | biome: marine biome [ENVO:00000428]; feature: marine pelagic biome [ENVO:01000023]; material: deep marine sediment [ENVO:00002113]; isolation source: pool of 4 deep marine... | reverse complement strand
TACCAGAAAGGTGAAAGTAACAAAGGTGTAGATTACTTCTTCACTTGGTTCGCTATAAGCGATGACGTATGGCCGGGCTATGACAAAGCTGCAATATTCTCAAAACCCTTGTATAAACCCGACGGCAAAGCAGATACAAACCCGCTGTACCATGGAATGCCACTGCACAATGAACCATTAGAGAGCCCTGACCCAGACTTAGCAGCGGAATACCCATCCATGTGGGACGAGAGATTCGACGTAGTCGTAGGCAGCAAAGATGACTATCCCCACGTTCTTACAACGTTCCGATTAACTGAACACATGCAGGCTGGAGCCATGACAAGAAACTTGCCTTGGCTTGTTGAAACTCACCCATCAATGTTCGTTGAAATGAGCCCTGAACTTGCCGCAGAAATAGGTGTAAGCAGCGGTGACGATGTGCTTGTAACAGTCAGCGAGAAACACCACTGGCATTAAAGTTAAAGCCAACGTCAGCGACCGAATGAAGCCAATAACAGTTAACGGCAAGACTGTTCACGAGGTTGCTATGCCTTGGCACTGGGGCTTCAAAGGCCTTAGCACAGGAGCGAGCGCAAACGAACTCACCATGGACGCCGTGGATGTTAGCGCGAACATTCCAGAAACCAAAGTCTGCTTAGTTAAAGTGGAGAAAGCCTAATCAAATAGATAAGCGAAAGCATGCGCCTAACGTGAAAACATGGCTGTTAAGCCTTAACAAAACAAAGGTCATATGATGATGAACACTGAAAAGCCAACAAGTCATCCCGTAGCCACATCAAAAATCTCTGGCATTGTATCTTCTCCAGACGGCGCGATGATTAAAAGCGCCAAAGTTGCTTGTGAGGAAATGGAAACAAGAACACTTGCCGACGGCTCTTTTGTTCTCGATGGCTTGGCCACCGGAACCCACAAAGTCACAGTTAGTTTACAAGGCTTCAAATCGATAAGCAAAACGGTCTCAATCCAAGAAGGAGAAGAGATGACTCTGGATTTCTGTCTTTCTAAAGATACGGGAACAGCTAAAATCCATGGTCACGTTTATGATGTCGCGTCTAAACAACCTGTAGAACCGGGTGGCACGGTTATACTTATCTTACCTGTAGCCAACAAGTATAAACACATTGACAGGAACGGTTACTACGAATTTGAGAATTTGCCCGCAGGCACTTACAAACTCTTAACCTCCATAGCAGGATATGAAGACCGCAAAGTTATTCTCACAGTAGATAATGACGAAATAAAGGCGCATGATTTCTTTTGTAAAACCCAAAAAATGGAGGAACCACCATGGGGATAGAACAAATGCATAATCTTTTGCAGTTACTTTTATATTTATGTAAATACTATAAAAGCAAAACTTGCAACTCTAGAAGGTTGAAGGCATGGAATATGCAGTATTAGTTGATCCTGCAAAATGCATAGGCTGTAGAGCCTGCCAAGTGGCTTGTAAACGATGGAACAACAACCCCGGCGAAGAAACAACATTTAGTAATGAATGGACAAATCCGCCAAAACTTTCCTACAACACCTATACACACATCAAATTCAAACTTGAATATAACGAAACTACCGAAGATACAAAATGGCGTTTCTTCAACTGGAGATGCATGCACTGCGAAGTACCAGCGTGTGCAGAAGCATGTCCAGTTAAAGCCATCATTAAATACGAAGAAGGTCCAGTGGTAGTTGACCAAGATCGATGTATTGGCTGTAAATACTGCGTAAGTGCATGTCCATTTGATATTCCTAAATTCAATTCGGATAGCGGAAAAGTCAGTAAATGCCATATGTGTTTCGATCGAGTTCCCTCTAAGGAACCCGCATGTGTCCAAAGCTGTCCAACAGATGCCCTTGTGTTCGGAACGCGGGATGAAATCATAGAAGCAGCCAAAGTACGAAAAGAAGAATTAGACGGATACATTTACGGAGATGTTGACAATAAACCTCTGGGAGGTTCAGGTTTCATCTACGTATTAGACGCTGAACCGTCCGTTTATGGTCTTCCTAACGTTGGTGAAAACCTATCGCCAACAGTGCCTGTGCTCAACCTATCTAAATGGTTACTAGTACCTGCCGCTCTCGGAGGTCTAGCTTACTTAGTAGCATGGCGAAAGAGAAGAATGAAGGAAAAGGAGGAATAAATGTTGGCAGGAGAAAGAGAAGTTCAAAAAAAGAAATATCCCCCTGAAGTAAACTATTCCACGGTTTTGAAAGGAATGGCACGTGAATCATTAGTTGACATTGGTTTTCACACTTTGATGGCTATACTTGTAATAACCGGCCTTATCATAGACTTGCTTGGACCATGGCTGGGCGGATGGCTTGCATCAATTCGCTCAATTGCCCATGGCTACATTGGTGCTCTTTTCGTATTGGTTTTCATAGTATACATCATCAAAATAGCTATTTCCAAGAAAATGAGAACCGTTCTAACAGTCACTAACTACATAGACTTTCTGCTCTACATTATACTAATTATTACGGGAATAACTATAGCTTCACCAAACAGACCTTGGATCGACCTTGTTCCCGGACTCGCAGAGGCACTTGCCCCAATAGCACTATATGCCCCAATGATCCATGTAACAACAACTTATGTTTGGATAGTCTTTGCCATAATATTTCCAGGCGGTATCTTGCATGGACTTGCAAGCGTATATATCATTTCGCATCTTAAGAAAAAATACAAAACTAAGAAGTAAAGAATGAGGTGAAAAAATGGAACCAGAAAAATTCATAGACAATTTCGGAAGATCAGAAGCCTTATGGATGTATGCCTGCTCAAGATGTGGAGCATGTGTAGATGTTTGTCCAGTTTATACAGAAACTGGAGATAAATACACCGCACCAGGCTTCAAAATAAAAAAGATGCGCGGATTGATAACCAAGAAACTAATGCCCTTTCTGGGAAGCGCTGACGCAGAAAGCACCAAAAAAATCGTCAAAGGACTCTACGACTGTACCTTATGCGGTCGTTGCTGGTCCGTCTGTCCTTACAATTATGACTTAGTTGCCCTCTGGGAAACAGCTAGAGAAGGCGCTTTTGAAACTGGCTTTGGACAAGACCCGCATAAAGAGATGATAGAAGCCTTAAAGGAACAAAACAACATTTTCAAGCGACCACATGCAAGACGCAGAGACTGGACAAAAGGGTTGGATGTTCCCATAAAAGAGAAGGCCGACACGGTTTACTTTGTTGGTTGCCTCATGTCCTACAGAGGACAATTAAAGCCTGCGGCAAAAGCTATGGCCACCATTCTAAATGCTGCTGGAGAAAACTGGACAATTCTGGAAGGCGAAGTGTGCTGTGGAGTTCCAATGAAATTTTCAGGCGGTATCAAAAATATGGAAGAATTAATTGATACTAATATAAGTGCTATTGAATCAACAGGAGCGAGGAAAATCGTATTCAGTTGTCCCGGTTGCTACCGCATGTTCAAGCAAGAATACTCTAAAGTTCTAGGTAAGAAAATCCGTATGGTTCACGGGATTGAACTTGTTGACAGTTATATAAACGCAGGGAAAATTAACCTTAAGGAAAAATCAGGAGAAAGGATAACTTATCACGATCCATGTGAATTGTCGCGATTGTTAGGGATAACCGAAGAGCCTAGGCGGGTATTCGCGAATTTGACAACGCAATTCGTCGAACTTCCTGGAAACAAATTCAATGTTGTATGTTGTGGTGGAGGAGGATTATACAAAGCTGTAGATCTTGAAGGGTCTTTTGGGATAGCGGAAAAAAGGATAAACCAAGCAGAAGGAATCAAGGCAACAACTCTAACGACCGCATGCCCATCATGCTACATGACTATTAGCCAAACTGCTCGCTCCAAAAAATCAAACGTTAAAGTCATCGATTTTGCTGAAGCTGTTGCGCAACAACTTGAATGAGAGAACGGGGACCTAAACTAGCTTGGAAAGATCGAAAGCCTTTGTTAAATTAATGAGGCCTAGATATACTACTCAAATTGTTGGAATAGTTGCAATCTTTAGTATTGCAAGCCATGGCGTTTCGATACAATCTCTATTTGCCATCATTTCATCTCTTTTCATGTCCATTTCCATCTTTTTTTTTGATGGTGCTCATGATTATAAAAGCGACCAAATAGTGCACCCGCAACGACCGATTCCGAAAGGTTTAATCACAATTCGCCAAGCCTATCTAGCTGGCGCCATCTTCTTGTTTATGGGGATATTATGCTCTTCAACGTTGCTTTTCTACCAATTCGCTATCTTCCTCGTCTCAACATTCATTGCAGTTGCAATTGTTTTTTTCAATGTCAAGTCTACATTGAGAGCATTCCTTACTGCTTTTATAATGTGGGCGTTGGTTCCTTTCGGTGCTTTTCCTGATCTGAACAGTGTGCTTTTCGGATTAATAGTGGCGCTTCCTCATGTTGGAGGCTCTATTGCAAAAGATTTTATTCACTCGCGCGGGGACGTGATTCAAGGGTTAGATCCTCCACCAGATTGGTCGAGATATCTAGCAAGCGCCGCATTTTTCTTGGCTGGTGCAATCGTTTGGTTGCCTAAAATACTAAATTTCGTTAATTGGTTTTACGTACCTCCTATAATCCTAACTGATGTAAGCTGCATTATACTTGGATTTAGGATTTTGAAGGGACGCTATGAGAAAGTGTACATCTACGGAGCTATTGGGATGTGTTCAACTCTAACTGCTTTTCTCTTAGGAGGAATATGACACTAAATTCAAACATACGAAAAAGATTAGTGTTTTTGATCCAATGAAACTGCCGAAGATTGCAAGAGACTTGAAAAGCATGACATGAATTCAACAAAGCAAGTTCTGGTGTGATTAAAACTAAGTTCAGCGTAGAAAACCAAGAACAAATTTCTCTTGGACGTTGCAAAAACTTGATGTGAACATAGAAAAGTGGAACGAGCAAATAACAAAATAAATCTTAGCGAAACTAATAAATAAGGAGTAAATAATTAGAAACAATGGAGAAGGAGATAATACAATGTTTGGTTTGGGTTGGCCTGAATTGGTCATTATTCTAGCTATACTGTTGCTTCTCTTTGGAGGGTCAAGATTGAAAGGTTTAGCCAAAGGTCTCGGTGAAAGCGTAAGAGAGTTCAAGAAAGCAACCTCTGAACAACCTGAAAAAGAGAAAGAGGAAGAAGAAGCTCTCATCACAGCTGCAAAAAAGATGGGAATCAAAACAGAGGGCAAAGACACCGCAGAGATACTCAAAGAAATGAATATGCAACTCGCTGAAACGAAGGCTTAAAACCTACTTCATTGATACTCTTCGTTTTCGATTTTGTTAAACCTTACTCTAAAATCCGTTTTTGTTACATTTTTTACTGGTTAGGTTCACTCTTCTTTTATGTGGCTCGATATTTACGGTTTCTATATATTGTTCTACTTGTTAAGGCAAGTATTTTGGAAACTGAGTATGTAGCAAGAAATCTAAAGTACTTGTATGAAGTTCTCCTTATCCTGATCGCTATTGAGGATCCAGAACTTGGTCTTGTGGCTGAAGATTTTCTGTTCATATCTCTCGTTATACTGAAGAGGTGAGCATGATAATTGCGGGGAGAATTGAAAAAGCTCGTGAGGCATCTGAGTAGTGCTATTGACCCCCTGAGGGAATGCTTAACTTCGCCATGAGTTCTAAAATTATTAAGATTATTGTACCGATTACCAATACGATTGTTAGATAATTTATTGAGGTTTCAACTCTATGAATTGAAGCTAAATCTTGAAGGGTTAGAATGCTATCCAGAGATCTGTTGTAGGAATCTATGAAGTCAAGTTCTCTGTTGATGTTTTCTATTGCATTATCTACAATTGATTTCGCTTTTTCATCGAGTTTAATTCGGGGAATCATAGTCTCGTTTATATCAAGCATAATTTCCTTCTCAGTTATTAGAAGTCGATTAATTGTGGAAATTTTCCTTTTAAGTGAAAAAATAGAGTATATAGCATGTTTTTTCCCAGCTTCTTCAAGGGATTTTTCCTCAATCTGGTCTATTGCTTCTCTGATGGATAACATAACATCTGAGTTCTTGGATGCGATTTCACGAAGCAACAAGCCAATTGCCAAAGATGAATTCGGTTGTCCCCCTTCCTCTACGTGTTCCCTAAATCTTCTAATTGAGGATTTAATGATCATTGAATGTCCATGTTCTTCTTCTTCTCCCCACGTGATAAGCATTTTATTCTTCACAATCATAAAGATAGGACATATTCGTAGCTGTTCTTCGAACTTAACGGAGGGGATGGAAAGCAAAACGTAGTCGTGAAGCTTTTCATACATTGTACGTATTTTTGTGGGGTTACGCATGCATTGCATTTTAACATCTTCCACAATCCTTGGTTCATTTCCAAGTAATTCTGAAATAATTTCACTTTCTTTTTCATCTGGATGGAAAATGTCAATCCAAACCCAGTCAACTTTACTACTGGAATCATTTAGTTCTCTTAACGAAGTTATGTCCATTGCATAGAGTTCGTTTCCTCGCACGGCATACATCCAAATCATTAGTTATGTCTCCCAAGTCCAATGGCACATATCTCCGTATGCTGGTATCTTCGAGTCTGTTTGGAAGCTTTGCAAACCAAGTTATCACTCGACCGAAACCTATAGAGAACCTTTTTCAAATTTATACGTTTCTCTTGCGCTCTAATAAATGGTTATTGAATGAGTGTTAACATTCATTCGAAGTTAACAAAACATACTGGAAGTCACACGTTTAATTTTTAAGAGATAAAATGGTAAGTAGTTATGTAATGCCTTTGAGGCGGGTCAAGTTTATGGTAGGAATTGCCCTCGTAGCAGATAAGAATACTGTAACATGCTTTAAACTAGCTGGATTAAGGGACGTTTATTGTGTGGAGACCGCTGAGGAGGCTGAAAAGTGCATTCACAAACTTTTAGAGGAACCCAATTTGGCGATAATTCTTGTGACGGAGCGTGTGGTTAACCAAATTTATGGTACACTTGAAAAAATTATTGAACGTAAGTACCCATTAATTGTCCCAATTCCAGATACGGGCGGCTCAATAATAATGAAAACTGATCTTATAGTTGATCTCATCAGACGCAAAGCAGGAATCGAGGTTAAATTGTGAATAAAGGTTTTTAAGCAAATTATGATGATGGTGATTTGACTTGTTAAGGGTTGGCACAATCTTCCGCGTCGCGGGTCCGTTTCTTATAGCCAAAGGAATGAGTGGCTCGCGGATGTACGAGCTCGTGAGAGTGGGAGAAGCTGGAGTAATCGGAGAAATAATCCGTCTTGAAGGTGAAACGGCAGCGATACAAGCATACGAGGAAACCGCGGGGATAAAACCAGGCGAGAAAGTTGAGGGAACTGGTAAGCCCTTATCGGCAGAACTTGGTCCGGGTCTGATTGGGCAAATATATGATGGAATTCAGCGACCTCTCCCTGTTATCCAAGAGTTGGTTGGACCGCGTATCAGGAGAGGAGTGACTCCTCCAGCTCTGGATCGAAAGAAGAAATGGCGTTTTCAACCCAAAGTGAAGAAGGGAGCAAGTGTACTCAGCGGAGACATAATTGGAGTGGTGCAGGAAACTCCGTTGGTTGAGCATAGAGTTCTCGTTCCGCCTACGCGTGCGCTAACAATCAAGGGTGGAATTGTAGAGGACATAGTTCCTGAGGGCGAATATACTGTGACCGATCCGGTAGCTGAGATTAGGACTGGGGACGACTTGGAGAAGCTGTATTTGATGCATACTTGGCCTGTAAGGCAACCTAGACCATACAAGATGACGTTGCCCACAGATGTCTCATTGCTAACTGGTCAACGGATAATTGACGCTTTCTTCCCTATCGCTAAGGGGGGGACAGCGACGATACCTGGTGGATTCGGAACTGGAAAAACCGTTATGTTAGAGACTCTTGCGCAATGGGCTGATGCGGATATAGTTATTCTTGTGGGTTGCGGCGAACGTGGAAACGAAATGGCTGATGTCACTGAAAGGTTCCCGAAGTTGAAGGACTTTCGTTCCGGTAAGCCGCTCATGGATAGGATGGGCATCGTAGCTAACACTTCTGATATGCCAATAGCCGCAAGAGAGGCAAGCATCTACACTGCCATAACACTTGCTGAGTACTATAGAGATATGGGCTATGACGTTGCAGTGATGGCTGACTCTACGTCAAGGTGGGCTGAAGCCCTTCGTGAGATATCCGGTCGGTTGGAGGAGATGCCTGGCGAGGAAGGTTATCCAGCTTATCTCGCCTCTAGATTAGCTGAATTTTATGCAAGGGCAGGACGAGTCAAAACAATCGGTAGCGAAGAGAAGTATGGGTCTATCACGGCGATAGGGGCTGTTTCGCCTCCGGGCGGGGACTTTTCGGAACCCGTGACGGAAGATACTCTTAGGTTAACTAGGGTATTCTGGGCGCTTGATTTCTCTTTGGCTCATCGTCGTCACTTTCCCGCTATCAACTGGTTCATGAGTTATTCAGAGTACATGCATGTGCTAGAAAGTTGGTACGAGAAGGTGGGACCGGATTGGTCGAGACTTCGTGAGGATGCTATGTCCCTATTGAAGAAGGAGGAAGAGTTAAGGGAAGTAGTGTCTCTGGTTGGAGCAGAAATTTTAGGTGATAAACAACGTTGCGTCTTTGAGGCAACAAAAATGGTAAAAGAGTATTTTCTGCTGCAGAATGCTTTCCATCCCGTTGACATGTATTGTCCGATTAAGAAAACCTACCAGATGCTTCATTTAATATTGAGGTTTTATGAGAAGGCAAAACAAGCAGTAGAGGTGGGAGTGCCGTTAGTTAAGGTTCTTTCTCTTAGTGTCAGAGAAGACTTAGCTCGAATGAAGATAATTCGACCTGAAGAATTTGACGAGGCGAGTTTGGAAATCGATAAGAAAATGAATGAACAATTTACCCAGCTTGTTGGGGAAACAAAAGAAGATGAGTTAACATGAGCGAATTAGTTAAAACTGGTAGAAAATTCTTCACAATTAGAGAGATTTCTGGCCCCCTGCTCTTCGTGGAAGCTGTAAGTGGTGTCGGCTACGGTGAACTCGTAGAGGTGCTCACTCCCACTGGTGAAGAAAGAGCGGGACAGGTTATAGATGTCAGCGAGAAAGTCACAACTGTCCAAGTTTTTGAAGGTACTTCTGACCTAGACGTTAAATCATCTGCAGCCCGCTTTACCGGTGAAACATTCAAGTTGCCCGTTTCGATGGATATGCTTGGAAGGGTATTCACTGGAGGCGGCAAACCCGCAGATGGCGGCCCAAACATAATTCCCGAAGACTACTGGGACATCCATGGCGCTCCTATCAATCCATATTCACGAGCTCATCCAACCGACTTCATTCAGACTGGAATCTCAGTAATTGACGGCATGAACCCGTTGGTTCGAGGGCAAAAGCTTCCGCTTTTCTCAGGGTCTGGTCTACCACATAAGCTCATAGCGTCTCAAATAGTTAGACAGGCAAAAGTGAGAGGAGAAGAAGAATCTTTTACAATAGTCTTCGCAGCTATGGGCATAACCGCTGACGAAGCCAGATTCTTTAGAGAAGACTTCTTAAGTATGGGAGTGCTCAGCCGAGTAGTGATGTTCATTAATTTGGCTGAAGACCCTGCCATCGAAAGAATCCTAACTCCTAGACTTGCACTTACCGTAGCTGAGTACCTTGCATTTGAGCAAGACATGCACGTACTCGCAATCCTGATTGATATGACAAATTACTGCGAGGCGCTACGTGAAATCTCTGCTGCTCGCATGGAAATTCCTGGTAGACGTGGTTATCCGGGGTACATGTACACTGACTTGGCCAGCATATATGAAAGAGCTGGGAGAGTTCATGGAAAGAAGGGAACCATTACATTAATGCCTATTTTGACCATGCCCGATGATGATATAACCCATCCAATTCCAGATTTAACGGGCTATATTACAGAAGGGCAAATCATTCTGGACAGGAAGATACATAAGACTGGCTTGTATCCCCCCTTAGATCCGTTGCCATCACTCTCTCGACTTATGGACAAAGGAATTGGCACTGGTAAAACGAGGGAAGACCATAAGCAACTATCTGACCAGCTTTACTATGCCTACGCTGAAGGAAAAGTTGTTAGGGAAACGGCGTTGGTTTCGGGCGAAGCAGCGTTGACTAACGTCGATAAACTCTACCTGCAATTTGCAGATAGATTTGAAAGTGAATTCATAAGTCAGGGAGCAAACGAAGATCGAGACATAGAGAAGACTCTTGATCTTGGCTGGGAACTTTTGTCAGTACTTCCTGAATCTGAGTTCGCGAGAATCGATCCAGACATCATAAAGAAGTATCATCCAAAATATGAACATGGGGACGTGGAGAATAGCCTTGTCAGTTGAGCTTGCCAGCATACATCCGACACGTTTGGAACTTTTGAGGCTAAGACGTCGTAAGGCAATGGCTGAAGGGATTGTCGATATCTTGAAAAAAGATTTAGATGCATTGACTGTGACGCTTTTCGACTTTGTAAAAGAAATACCTTCCCTACGAAGTCAAATACGGGAATCGCTAAGAGAAGCCTATGATCTTTTCATCGAGGCTAAGATGATTGCAGGCTCAAGGAAAATTGAAGAAATCTCGTTAGTTGCTCAACCAATCGATTTCGATATTAATGTGGGTATAAAAAGCGGAGTTCTCGGCATCTCTCTTCCGACTTTTAAACTCGCCCAAGAAACAGCTCATATTTTGGAGCCCCGCTTCAGTATATTAGACACCCCCGCGAAGTTAGACGAATCAGTCCTCAAAACGAAGTTTGCGTTAAGTCACATAATCAAACTTGCGGAAATAGAAGCATCCATGAGAGAAATTCTTGACGTCATGGCTGTCAAAAGACGGCAAATAAACAGAATTCAGTATAAGATTCTACCACAACTAGACGCTGCAATACGATATATTGAATTAATTCTTGAGGAAACAGAGCGGCAAGACGCACTCAGAGTAAGAGTTCTTCAAAGAAAACGAAAAGAGCGCGCCTTAAAATCAACTTAGACGTCCAAGCAAGCGAATGGCAAGGTGATTTTTGAATGAGCGCGTGGAAGTACAAACGCGTAATGCCTGAGGTTATAGTTGCTAAACTTAGGCTTATTGAGCCAAATGATATAGTTGAATTAGCTGGTAGAAGACCCCGTGATGTTCACTCAATGTTAGCAAAGACATCGTATCAGGTAGAGATCTCAGAGATACCTGCCAAACAACTTAGCTCTATTTCTCTGGAAAATGCTTTGCTAAAAAATTTCATGAGAACCTGTGAGGAAATTATGAATCATTCACCGAAAAGTATCAGTTTCTTGCTTTCTACGATTTTGATGAAGTTTGAGGCGAACAATGTAAAAGCTATACTCAGGGCGAAAGAGGCTGAGCTAAGCGTTGATGAAGCCATGAAATATATTGTGCCTGTAGGAAGATTGGATGAGGCGAGATGTCTAAAAATCTTGGAGAACTCTAAAAGCGTTAGCGATGTGATTGAACTTTTATCAGAGTTGGAATACGGACCAGTGCTTAAAGAGGCGCTGAGAGGCCATGAGGAAACTAGATTTTTGCTTCCGCTTGCAGTTGCCCTAGATAAATATGTTTACGGTAAGATTTGGAGGGCTGCTGGAAAACTTAGAGGTTTGGACAAGAAGATTGCGAGAACGGTCATTGGGATAGAGATAGACTCCATTAATATCAAAGTAATTTTAAGGTGCAGAGCAATGGGGATTAGCGAGGACCAGATAAGACGTTACATTATTCCTGTATCCGAAGTGTTTGGTGAAAAAGAGTTAGAGGACGCCATAAGAGCAGAAGACATCAAGTCCTCTATCGCATCTTTGCTGGCAGCAGCTAGGCTTGCTATGGCTAGAGATTATCGATATGTGTTAACGAACCTCCTAAGAGAGTATGAAACTTCTCAGTCACTTTCACAACTAGAAATGGTTCTTGATAGAGGTTTACTTAAAACCAGTTTAAGAATGCTAAAAAGATATACCCTCTTCTTTAACATCGGACTAATCTTGGCTTTCCTAAACTTGAAATGGTTTGAAGTTAAGAACTTGAGAGCCGTTGTAAGAGGAGTAGAAGATAAAATCCCTTCAGATAAAATAAGGAAATTGTTGGTACTTTCCGAATAAGTGATGTTCGGATGGCAAATTTTTCTACTTTGAGTAAAGCTAGAAGATTTTTGCTAGTGACGTTTTTTGCGGTGGTTTTGTATCCATTCTCTGAGCGCCAAACCTTTCTCAGTTGTATCTAATGACTTTAAGTCAAACACAGATGGAGGAAGCTTTCTATACATTAACCTTCGTAACTTTTTCTGGGCACTCACGTGTATTTTTCGTAAAATCATGCGACTTTTCATAGCTAACGAAGAAATGTGCTCCTTTGAAGTGTTGATTATGAAATGTGTGCGGAAAATAGCTTCTTGTTTGCTTTCCCCATGTAATCGCTTTAGCATGTTCTCTTGCTTTAACTTTGCTCTGGTGACGTTCATTTCTCTCTTTATCTGAAATCTTGACGATCTTTCCTTCTCGGATTTTAGTTTTTTCTTTAGTCTTTCTATTTCCCTTTTTAGTCTGATTGATTCAGCAAGATGTGGATAATGCTCAGCAAAAACTTTGTATTCGGTGGTTTCTAGCACCGACTGTTTAAACCTCATTTTCATAAGTTTCTCATAGTATGGATAACATTCCACTTTTTCTTTCATGAGTTTTGCTCCGATGCCAAAGATTGCATCGCTTATATTTGGCCAATAATCATGAATGCTATTAAGAGACCGTAAATTGCGAGGGCTTCAGAGAGGACTACTCCTATGACGTTCGATGAAAATGTTTCGGGTTTTTCAGCTGTTGCGCCGATCAGTGAAGATCCATTATAGCTAATTCCTGCACCAGCAGAAATTGTTGCGACAGCTATGATTACTCCTGAAATGAGAGCTTTATTTGCAGCTTCCATCGTTGTGATATCTGATAACTTTGATAAAAGCATAAAGGCAATGAGTAGGCCATAAATTGCTAATGCTTCACCTAAGACAACAGTTATAATTAACTTACTAAGTAACTCTGGTTTTTCCGTTCCAATTCCAGCTAAGGCAGTTCCGCAAGTTATGATTGTGATGGCAGCAGAGAGAATGGGTACACCAATCGCTAGCACTATTCCCATCAGACTAATAAGGATAGGGTCCATTCCAAATCCCTTCCTAATCTACTAAGTGTGCCTAAATGGTTTAAAAGGAATTCCCTCTCCCGTGTGGAATTTTGAAAACCATTCAACCCAGTGGAGACGGAGGGTGTGTACAAACACGACTAGTCCTTCTATGATCATTACGAGGATTGTTCCTATAGCTATTAGAGGGATGCTCGCAAGCGGAAAATGACCGTGTTCTACTCCGCCCAGCACCAAAAATAAGTAGTTCATTGCGCTGTGAATGAGGCCTAATGCCATCAATCGGCTGTAGGACATAGAATGGCTTAGAGTTTCAGCGAAAACTTCTACGCTAAACCCGACACCTTCCATAAAACCTTCGGCTATCCCGGTAAATACTAGTATAAGCGCAAGTGGTAGTATGATAAGTCCTGCAAGCATAAGGCTGCCATCAGCGAACCACTTAGAAATATTCGATATACCACGCCAGTATGCCCACATATACAAACTGCCTATAAGTAGCCATAACCAGCAAATCGGTATTGGGGAGAGTTTATAGTGTTTATGTCTTATTTCGTTTATAAATCTGAAAACAAGACCTAAACTTATGTGAATTGCTCCTACGAGTATGGCGAATCTTAACATTTTCATAGGTTCCTGTGTAGGTTCAAATCCACCTATGTAGAAAGGTCCAATTTTACCCAGAGATATTGGGTGAATCAAACCTGATGGGCCGAAAAACTCGCCAAAGACGAATCCGAAAAATATAGCGGAGATTCCCAACAATATAAACATCTCACCGCTAATAAGGAGGTATTGAATTATATCTCCAACTTCCTCCAATTTGATTCTTCTCCGAAGGAAGGTGAGTATAATTCCCATTATTACAAAAATTGCACCTTGCCCAACATCTGCAAACATCATGCCGAAAAGTAAAGGAAAAGTTATTGCGAGGACACGAATAGGATTGACGTCTCCAGATGATGGAAATCCAAATGAGTAAACTAACTTCTCAAAAGCGCGCAAGTAGCTCGGAACTGGTTTAAGAATGATTGGCACTTTTTCATCCGGAGCAGGCGGATCATCTGTGACTATACTGGTTCCGCCAGTGACTTTCATTATTCTTTCTGTAGCTTCTTTAACATTATATTCGGACACCCAAGCCTCAAAATAAATAGTTTTGGCACTTCTAACGAATTTTTTTTGTTCTTCTGCTACCTGCTTCTCTATCTCCACAATCGTTCGCAAAGTTAGAAGACTTTCATAAGTCTTCCCGAGTTTAGTTTCTGCCTCAATTGATTCTCTTGCCTTCTCAACAAGTTTCTTCAGCGTTAAAAGTCTCTTCGCGAAAAATGGTTTGCCTTCTAAGATGTGCACGCGCGCAAATTCAGCGAGCTTCTTATGAACATCGATTTCCTCTCTAGCTGCCACAGTCTTTATTCTATCTACCATTGCTTGGCGATCTATCAAACCTGTAGTTTCAGCTGTTTTTTCAATTTCAGACAGTTCATATTCGATTTCAGCGAGGCTTTCCTCTACCGGTTTCTTAAGTGTAACCTCTTTTGTTTCCTCTGGCTTTACTCCAAGGATTTCAATCAATTGGGTGATTCTTGAAGTCAATGCTGAGCATTTAGTAATGGCTTCAACTGGCAATTCTGCTAGGTTTTGTTCAACCTTAGCTAGTACTTCTTCTATCGGGTCCTTTGTAATTGGTACCTCTTTTGAAGGTAGCTCCTCATGTTTTAAGCCAAGGTTTTCAAACGAAGCATCGATTTTCGAAAGAAGATCTGAGCATTTTGTTAGGACCTCCGTTGAAACTACTTGAGAAGCTAAAATTCCGTTCCATTCCTCTAACTTGTCCCGCATATCAATAAACTGAACTATGCCCGCCTCATCAAGAGATCGTACGACAGCGTCGATATCATCCTCAAGGGTAATAACCCTGAGCTTTCGCATCTCGACCGTAGTTCCACCCTCATATATAAGATTGTCGACCTATGCACACTCTCATGTATAAAGGTTTCGTGGTCACTTATCCGTTTTCAGTTAACTGGGTGACCATACAAACAAGGGGAAGACTCTTAAAGTCTTTTGTTCAAATTTAAACTTGCTTTGGTGTCAGCCTTGCTTGAGGTTCTTAAAAAAATTATGGAGGGGGAAATCGAAGGCAGAAGAATACTAGAGGACGCGAATGATCAGACGGAGAAAATTAAACGGGAGGCGCAGGAAAAAGCAGAAGAAGTTTATAAAAAGGAATATGAAGAGGCTATCGCTGAGGGCGAGCGTAAGTCCATGGAATTAAAGAAAAAGGCAAGAGAAAACGCTGAGCGTGAAGCGGAGAGTATTCTCCGCCACGCGGAGGAACAGGTAAAAGAGATTCAGGCAAAAACTAGAGAAAGATTTGATGAAGCGGTCAACGCTATCCTAGGTGAAATAATATCTTAAACAGGTGGGATTATGGAATCAGAAATGCACGGAATTGTTGATCGAATTCTCGATGATTCGAGAAAAAAAGCGAAATCTATTATTAAGGAGGCGCGCAAGTCGGCTGACATGATGTTAGAAAAACAGAAAGAGTCAGCTCGTCAAAAAGCAGGGGAAAAAGTCTCCTCTATGTTGAAGAAAACTGAAAGTGACTTGGCGACTATTAGGGGAACAGTGTTTACCGATGTGAGGAGAAAGGCAAGTTGGACTGTTTTATCTGAGAAGGAACGTTTAGTTACCAGCGTCTTAGACGAAGTGAAAACTAAACTTGAGGCTTTATCACAGTCGAAGAAGTATATTTCTATTCTTGAATCGTTCGTCGTGGATGCTGGAACTGTTTTGGGTGGCGGAACGTTGGAAGTTTTGTTGAACAAGCGCGACTTAACTTTACCATTGAAGCTTAATGTGTTGGCTAAAACAATAGCTGAGAAAACAGGAAAAAAAACGCAACTAAAACTCTCTAAACAAAAAATTGAAGCCTTTGGTGGCGCTGTGGTTAAAACGGTTGATGGCAAAATTGTTGCAGACAACACTTTTGAAGCGATACTTAAGCGACGTGAAAAAGAACTGCGGTTTAAAATAGCGAAGATTTTGTTCAGAGACTAAGTAAAACTATTTAGAATGCAAAAAATAGCATGTGCGTGTCTATTTGTTCCTTTTTCTGTGGAAACGCTGATAGAATTCAGTTTAGGTTATACACGCGCATCTAGAAGCATATGCTCTGCTTTTTTCAAATCTTTAGGTGTGTTAATATTGAAAAACGTCGTTAACTTTGGGTCTATTTGTTTGAGAACTAAAGTTGATACGTAACGCACTTTCTTTAAGGCGTCTATCATAGAATGCATATTCTGTTTTTTGTTTTCTAATGCTTTGTTTGCTACATTTAGAGCTGACTTTGTGTAATAGACCGCTTGAAGAGGTTCTATATGGCCATTAGGCCATCGGGGAATGACTGCATCCTTGTTAACGCATAACTCTAAAAGAAATGATGCAATTTGACTTGAAACAAAAGGAGCGTCGCATGGGAGTAACAGTGAATATTTGCCTTGTGCCTTTTCAAATCCAGTTAATGCGCCAACAAGAGGATTTTGCGTCTCATATTTGTCGATAACTGTTTTCGCCTTTTGCTTCAAAAAATATGTGTAAGCTTTTTCTTGACTTTTTGAACTGACAACAACTAGGACCTCGTCAACCACAGTTGACATTTTATCCAGGATGTGAAGAATGAGGGGTTTGCCCGCCAACTTGAGCAGACCTTTGTCTTGTCCAAATCTCTTAGAAAATCCGCCTGCAAGAACTACCGCAGATTTTTCCAATGGAATGACGCCTCAGTAAGTGATTCGTTCTGGATAAGTATAGACATTCATACGTTTTCCTCTGACAAAGCCGACCAAGGTTATTCCAGTTCGTTGAGCTACGTCTACGCCTGAATTGATAGCCGCAGCCAGAGAAGCAACTATGGGAATCCGCATTCTAGCACATTTTAACACGATGTCACCCGTAAGTCGTCCACTCAACGTTAAGAAACACCCTTCAAATTCTGTTCCCTTTGAGATTCCAGAACCAATGACTTTGTCCACTGCATTGTGGCGTCCCACGTCCTCTGCGAAAGCTATTAGATCGCCACCTGCAGAGTATAACACTGCTACGTGAACTCCACCTGTCTTTCTGAATGTTTCTGCAATTCTGTTGAGTTTCTTAACTGATTCCAAAATCACTTTTGCTTTTATAATTGAGTTGGGCACTCTTGGGAGGTCAAGTCTGTCCATCAGTTTTGTAATTGGCCAAGAATCAGGAGAGCCACATGCGGAGACAATTAGTCGGGCGAAGGGTCGAGACATTGGAATACGTTTTTCAGTTTTGATGTCAGATTTCAATTTTACTTGACATTTTCCGTTGGGTTCCAAGCTTATCTCACGTATCTCATCAACTGTTTTTAGTATGCCTTCTGATATGAGATGGCCGATAACTAGTTCTTTTAATTGGTTTGGAGTGCAGAGAATGGTTGCATAATGTGTTTTATTTATTAATATGTGAAGAGGAGTTTCCTCTGCAATGTGGTCTTTTTTTTGTTCAATTCCTTTGGAAATATCAATTCGTGAGATAGGGATTTCTTTCATAGCGTAATCCTCTAAGCCTTAGGTTCAGAAAAATGTATCTGTCAACTTAATATGTATGTCGATTCTGCTTGTTATTGTGCAAACGTTTTCTATCCATCTAGTAGCTGTCTTTGCCATTTATCATCCCAAGAGTTGTTAGTGATTGTAACCGCAAATTTCACAAGATGAAATAGCAAAATTGCCTTCTACGCTGTCGACTGATAATCTTTGTTAGATTGTGCTATTTGTTCTTTTATTTTTGAACGCGTCTCCTCTGACACTGGACCTAATTTTGAAATTCTTTTGTTAAGAGTTTCAAATATATTCAGTATTTTATTGTATTGTGGAAGGGTTGTTCTAATTGAAAGTAAACGTAAAGATTTAACACCGTACTCGCGTAGCTCCTTTTTTAGCTGGATAACATGTTCTCTCATTTTTTCTTCAGTTAAAACGCTGTCATCTCCTTCTACAAATATGACGCCGTCGGCTCCGTAGGCAAAAGCTTGAAGCACATGTTTGAAACCGATCCTTCCAATGCTTGGCACTCCAATTATCTCAATGTTTGGAGAATAAGACTCTCTAGTTTGTCCAGCCAAATCTGCAGAGCCGTAAGCCGTGTCTCCTCCTATGAAGGCAATAATCTTTGGCAATTTTCTGCTTTCACACAACCCACGAATCTGCGCCATTAACTGAGCTTCAGTGCAGTGATTCAAGTCAATTGCCCCTAAGGGACAGATTGGCACACATATTCCACATCCAACACACGAGATCGGGTTAACTATTACACCGTTAGGAGACTTTTCTATTGCTGCAACAGGACAGACTTCTATGCATATGCCGCAAGTATTGCATCTATCTTGGATTATGTAAGCCACTTCTGGCGGTATGGAAATCTCGCCCTTGCCCACGAAAGTTGCGACCCTAGAGGCTGTGGCCATCGATTCTAGAGTTGTTTCTCTAATATCTTTGGGGCTCACAGCGCATCCGGAGATAAAAACTCCGTCGCGTTGGCTGTCCACTGGTCTGAGTTTGTAGTGTCTTTCTAAGAGGAACCCGTCTGAGCCAACTTGGATTCCTAATTTTCGAGCCAGTTCATAACTGGTGAGGTGTGGAAGGATGCCTGTGCTAAGCACAACAAGGTCAAATTCTCCTTCAATGTCTTTTCCAAGCATAGTGTCTTCAGCTCTCACTAACAGTTTTTCTCCGTTTGGGATGACTTCTGCCCCTCTTCCTCTAACGAACCGCACGCCATGGTCTTGAGCCGTAACATAGAATTCTTCGTAGCCCTTTCCATCAGCTCTTATGTCGGTGTAAAATATCCATGGTTCAGCGTCTGGAACGGATTTTTGAAGCAACATAGCATGCTTAATTGCAACCATACATCCTATTTTACAGCAGTATTCAACTCCCCTGTCAGTATTCATCATTCG
>JABAHS010147278.1_pt1 | contig 19188 bp, 19 predicted proteins | sample 7062111 | NCBI WGS metagenome assembly JABAHS01 (sample SAMN14534600, study PRJNA622989) | marine sediment metagenome | biome: marine biome [ENVO:00000428]; feature: marine pelagic biome [ENVO:01000023]; material: deep marine sediment [ENVO:00002113]; isolation source: pool of 4 deep marine... | reverse complement strand
TCGATAACCGAGCATAAATGTAAGTTAGCGGCCGGAACCGGGGGGGGACAAGTGGCACCTGACCGTCAGGTAGATTCACAAGGCAGTTCATCCAAAGAGTCGAGGGTCGAGAGCAGGAGCAGAAAGCGGGGCCAGAACAAAATTAGCCGTATGAACTAACAAGATTGGACGTGGCGAGTGACAAGATTCCACGTACCGTTACTGAGCGGCGGGTTTCACATTTCTCCCCACAGTATTGTAAGCGGGTTGGGAGTCGGCTAATCGACTTAGTACGAGTCAAAGCTCCCGTTACTTCAGATCATATTGCTTCGCGGCAGCCCCTCTGATTAGGAGCGCTGGGTCATATTGGTGGTCTCACGGAACGGGTACTGACACATCGCAGTGAGCCCAAGCGATGACGGCGAATACCGATACCGATTCGATGCCCTGCGGTGAGCTTGCAACTCTTCTCGTCGCGCTGATCGTTCTGGGCCGCTGTGAAGTTGGTGCAGGCGAGGCGGATCTGAAGGCCGAACGCAATCTATCACTAGCTTGTGCTGGGGATACTGCTGAGCTCGTTCTCAGGGAGACTACTGCGTATGGATTACCGGCCGACGTGAATCCGGTGACTGTCGCTGCACTTCCGGGACGGAGAGTGTTTATGCTCAGGCAAACCTCTCAAGGGAGTCGATCCATCATTGCCGTTGTGAGTGACTCCATTCTGAATTTCGGCTATGAGATGAGCCTGAAGGCAATGGCTGCAGAAGACGAGAGACTTCTGGTTGCCACGGATTCTACAATCTATTGGGTGAACTCACGAACTGGTGTGGAAACACGAGTCAAACTTTCCGACTGGTCTCCGGCAAGTGTCACGGCCGTTGCTGCTGACAACCGTCGTCTGTGGTTAGCGACAACATCCGACGATGGGTCCTTACTACACCTTTTCACTGAAGGTGGCCGCACGGCAATCGATACGCTGGTAAGACTTGCGGCGATCCAGCTTCCCGGGCCGTCCCGTCTCCACGACTCGTACGCCGGCGGGGTCGTTGCTGCGGTGGTCGACTCGCCATATTCGGTGCTCGTGTATGACTCGGTAGGACAGCTGTCGGAGCGGTTCTCGCCACCTGACACTCTTCTATTGAAAGGAGAGACGGCGGGGAGGGCACTTTACTCTCTCATAGCTTTCCCCTTGGATTGCAACAGGATTCTCCACATTCTGGTCGATTTAAGATCAGATCGGCGCTGGTTTGTAGTATACGATAGGAAGTCGACCCGGGTCATTAGAGGACGTGTTGTCCACTCGCCCTTAGGGTTTGTTCAGTCGATACCAGATGAGCGATTGTTAGTGGGGGTTCGAGATCTTCCAGGCCGGAGGGAAGTCGTTGTATTCCAGTGGTCATGGGACCCGTTTTGAGTGAAGGAGGTTGACATGCGCTCTCTCGTCATCATGCTGGCTGCCTCATTCTTTGTCATAGCGGCACTTCCCACCAGTGTCGGCGCACAAGATTGTCACAACTGCAAGAACGTCGGTCTCTGCGAGCAGGACTGTGACTACCCAAAGTCGAGTGGCGGCGACCGCTGCGAGATTGAGTACGTCTACTGGCCAGAATGTCCGGGTCAAGTGTATCGTGTGTGCAATTGGGTTGGCGACTGTGGTATTAAAGAGGTGATGCTAACCCCGACCAAGCTGACTCCGGCTGGCACGTATCTGGCGGTTCAGGACGCGATCGTTCGGGGAGAACATGTGATTGTGACAAAGTGTGATGGCTATATCGTCACTCACGAGGATGACCGGACTCTACCGGTGCGAGAAACCGGTTACGGGATAGCGTTGCGGGAACCTCAGACAATCCGGATTTGAGTTTCAACACCTGCCGATCAGGGTGATTCGATGGGTAGAGCGACTTTCCTCTGGCTGAATGAAGACGGTGCAAGCGACTTCCGTTGGGTACAACGCAGGCTTACCCCAATAAACGTAAGTGTTTCAGGCAAGGCTGCCATTGCTGGGGCTGCCTTCGTTCTACTATCAATGCCCAGTGTGATCGGTTCGCCAGAATCGGTGTATGGTCAACAAGTGGTCAAGAAGTCTCAACTGATACTACAGATCGGCGAGGAATTAGGCCCTGATGAGTACACTTTTAATCTGATAGCTGATGTCGATGTGTCTCCCAGGGATGGTGGAATCTACGTCCTCGACGGGGGCGACCAGACTGTCAAACGGTATGATCGATTGGGTAACTATGTAAGCCAGTTCGGTCGTGCCGGACAGGGACCAGGTGAGTTTGGTCTCCCCCACGCGCTAAGTGTGGACTCGACGGTCCGGGTTTACGATATAGGTCAGCGCCGCATGAGCGTGTTCAGTCTCGATGGCGAGCACATTCGAACGCGTCGCCTTGGCCTGATTGGGCCGGCGAATCTCTCGATGGTTTTTCCGATCAGGAACGGAATGCTGGTCGGCGTCACAACCCCGCGGTTCGCTTACGGTCATCAAAGCGACGATCCGAATTTTGCGGTCCTCGCGCTGTATCCGACTGCGGATGCGATCGTCGATACACTGCTGGTTTGTCATTCCGGAGGAACCGTCTGGCACGCTCGTGGGAAACCCGGGCCCTGGGGGATTGCCGATTCACCATTCGGATTTGGCGGGGCGTGGGCAGTTCACGCTGACAGTCTCGTCGCCGTTGTGAATGGCTACACAGGTGAGGGTAAGGTATACCTGGCAGACTCGACGGGCCTCACGATCATGCGCCAGTTCCAGCTACCGTACGAGAGCCGCCCGGTTTCGGAGCGCGACGTGGCAGGAGTAGAGGAGAACTTTCGGGCCCGTCGGGAGGGGCTGGGGCACCCCGTCGGCGCGATAATGCTTGAGCCCCCGCCGCGATGGTCGATTGCTCGTCGCGCTCTATTCGCGCACAATGGTGACCTTTGGATCAACATCGGGAGCATAGCAGAGATCGATGCTGAACAGTTCCTTGTAATCGAACAGGAAGGCGACCAGATGAGCGAGTTCACACTCCCCGCCGGATTCCAGCTCTCTGCAGTTCGCGAGGATCTTCTGTATGGCACTGCGCAGAGTGAGCTGGGCGCGGGACTGGTACGGGTGTACAAGATGTCGTCCTCCCCTTGACGCCTTGTATAGCCGTGATTTTGACGAGGTCAGCGAGGGGAACGATTCTCCGCTCTCAGCATCTCGGACATCCTGCTGGCTGGCGCGAGCCAATCGCTGAGCGAGCGGCCCCAGCGGCGTGGGCGCGTGCGCGTCGGGCCGAATCGCACGCTGCAGGTCGGGATCGACGAACCGATCTCTCTTTACCTTGAGATTCACGCGCTGTACAGAGCGGACGGTCGTGCTGAAGGCCGATCGGTCGATGGAGTAAGTGACGATGGACCTGCGTTCGCTCGAGCCCGGTGACCGCAAGGTCCGGTTCACGATCACCGATCTGCTCGGCGGGACGACGGCGACGGCGGAGCGGCACTTCGTCGTGGAAGAACAGTTCGAGTTCGAGCCGGCAGTCGGTGTCAATCGCTCGAGTTCTCATGAACCTCTGTAGGATGGGCCGATTCTCACTAGCCTGCGCTATTAAAGATGGTTTTAACAACCCGCCCGCAGTGAAAATACGCCCCTTGCTTCTTTAATAGCGTCATTCGAATTCACTCCGGTCAAGCTGGCCCGGCACACTCACACACCGGCTGCGCGGATCCCCTCGATTCCAGCCCGCCCGAGTTACGGGTTTCTTATCGTCGCCGAATGACCGGTCGACCCGACCAGCCTCTCGTCGAAAGTCAGCAGGGGCGCACCGAGCGCTTCGGCTAGCGCGACGTACGCGGCATCGTTTGCGGTGAGGTTGCCCCGTAAATCCCAGATCCGTGGAAGGAGAATCGCGTGCTCGTAGCGCTCGATGTTCAGCAGCCCGAGATGCTCGAGGGCCAGACGGCCACGCTCGGGCGCGATCTGGCCGGCCTGTACATAGCGCCGCAGCGTTTGGGCGACCTCGAGATCGATGAGATGAGGCGCGTGCAGCGAGATCTCGGGTGAGCGTACCGCGACGGCAACGCGCTGGCCAGCCTCCGCGCCCATCAGCAGCTCGACGGCGGCCGACGCGTCGAGAACGATCAACGGCCCTCGCGCTCCTCGCGGATCAGGGCGGCCGGCCTGGGCTCCAGGTCGGGCGCGGGCAGCTCGGCGATGCGCGCCAGGATTTCGTCCCGCGTCGGGCGCTCCAGCGCCGTGCTCAACAGGCGGAGCGCGTACTCGGACATGGACATGCCCGCCAGGGCCGCTCGGGCTTTGAGCTGGCGGTGCAGGGGGTCGGGAACGTTGCGTATCTGGAGCATGGTGCCCATGCATATAGTATGTTTTCATGTATATTGCATGTCAAGCCGGGAACCGCGGTTGCCAGTCCCTTGACGGTTGCCGCCGTCGCTCCTAGCTTGGGAAGCCTCATGAGCACGTATCACTCTCTCCGGTATGCCGGTAACGGCTGGTGGGCCTGGTGGTGGCCCGGGCCGCAGGGAGTGGTGCGCGGCTTCCGGAGGACTACCGGCTAACAAGTAGACCCCGGAAGAGAGCCCGACGAAGCGGGCGCGCTCCTCTCCCTGAGCGAGGGGACCGCGCCCGCTTTCTTTTTGTCACCCGGAGTCGTGGACTCGACGATATGTTCAGAGAAACGCTACAGCCAACGCTGGACGAGGTGCGGGCGACGCCGGCCGACGCGTCGATCCCGGTCTGGCGGGCGCTGCCGTCGGACACCGAGACGCCGATCTCGGCCTTCCTGAAACTGAGGCGCGGCGGCACCGGCTACCTGCTGGAGAGCGCCGAACAGGACGGCAGCCTGGGCCGCTACTCGTTCATCGGGGTGGCGCCGGACGCGGTGCTGCGCGCCGACCTGGACCGGGGGACGGTGGAGACCCAGGCCGGGATCTCGTCGTACGAGGCGACGCCGATCGAGGCGCTGCGCCAGCTCGTCGACGACGCGCCGGTCCACCATCCGGGGAACGGGCTGCCGGGCTTCGTCGGCGGCGCCGTCGGCGCGCTGGGCTACGACTTCGTCCGGGGCTTGGAGCGGCTGCCCGACCAACTGCCCGACCCTTCACCGTTCCCGGCGGCGCTGTTCGCCCGTTACGCCACCCAGCTCATCTTCGATCACCTGAAGCAGCGGATGCTGGTCGTCTCGGTGATGCCGCCGGGCGTCGACCGGGACGAGGGGTACCGGCGAGCGGCGGCCCGGGTGGAGGAGCTGGCGGCGGCGCTGCGTCGCGCGGCGCCACCGCCGCCGTTCGAGGCGATGGGGAGCCCCGCCGACGCCGATGCGCTGCTCGAGTCGGCGGAGCGAGCGCCGGATGACGCGACGTTTCTGGATGCAGTGGCCCGGGCCCGGGAGTACATCCTGGCCGGCGACGCGATCCAAGTGGTGCTATCGCGCCGGCTCACGCTCCCGGTCTCCGGCGATCCGTTCCGCCTCTACCGGGCGCTCAGAGTGCTGAACCCCAGCCCCTACATGTTCTTCCTCGAGTTCCCCGAGGCCGCCCTGATCGGCGCCAGCCCCGAGATGCTGCTCCGGGCTTCGGGCGACGCGGCCCAGGTCTGCCCCATCGCCGGCACGCGGCCGCGGGGGAAGAATCCGGACGAGGACGCGGCGCTGGAGGACGAGCTGCGAGCCGACCCGAAGGAGAAGGCGGAGCACGTGATGCTGGTCGACCTGGGTCGCAACGACCTGGGGCGCGTCTGCACGCCGGGGAGCGTGGACGTGCCGACGCTCATGTCGGTGGAACGCTACAGCAGTGTGATGCACCTGGTCTCGACGGTGACCGGGCGGCTGCGGGACGACGTCGACACGCTGGACGCGCTGGCGGCGTGCTTCCCGGCGGGCACGGTGAGCGGCGCGCCGAAGATCCGGGCGATGGAGATCATCGACGAGCTGGAGCCGGTCCGGCGCGGGGCGTACGCGGGAGCCGTGGGCTACATCGGGTTCGGTGCCCGCAGCCTCGACACCTGCATCGCGATCCGCACCATCGTGGTGCGGGGCGGCGTCGCGCATGTCCAGGCGGGCGCGGGGATCGTGGCCGACTCGGTGCCGGAGCGGGAGCTGGCGGAGACGAACGCGAAGGCGCGGGGGATGATGGCGGCGCTGGGCTTAGCGAATGGGTCAGTGGGTCAGTTGGTCAGTGGGTCAGTGACTTAGTGGGTTGGTGGGTTGGTTGATTGGTAGGTTGGTTGATTTGCGTAATCTCCCCCAAGTTCACCAACCCACGAACAAACGGGGTACCCGTGATACTCGTGATCGACAACTACGATTCCTTCACCTACAACCTCGTCCAGATGCTCGGTGCGCTGGGCGCGCAGGTCGAGGTGTACCGGAACGACGCCATCGACGCCGATGGAGTCGCCGCCCGTGAGCCGGCGGGCGTGGTCATCTCGCCGGGGCCCTGCCGGCCCGAGGACGCGCCGGGCGCGATGGAGATTGTCCAGCGGATGGCGCCGGTCTGCCCGACGCTGGGGGTCTGCCTGGGCCACCAGGCGATCGCCACGGTCTTCGGCGCCCGGGTGGAACGAGCGCCGGCGCCGATGCACGGGAAGACGAGCCGGGTGGAGCACGACTCGCAGGGCGTGTTCATCAACGTGATCAACCCGCTGGAGGTGGGCCGCTACCACTCGCTGGCGGTAATCGAAGAGACGTTGCCGCCGGAGCTCGTGGTCACAGCCCGCAGCGACGACGGCGTGGTGATGGGGCTCCGGCATCGGGAATATCCGCTGGAGGGCGTGCAGTTTCATCCCGAGTCGATCCTGACTCCGGAAGGGGAGACCATGCTGGGGAACTTTTTGAGGATGGCGACGCATCCCACCGCAGGGTGGAGGAGCGCGGTGCGTGGATGAGTGGTCAGTGGGTCAGTAGATCAGTTCCACAAGAGTGAGTGGTGATCATGAGTGAAAAAGCGAACGGCGAACTTCGGAGTACCCTCGGCCAGCTCGCGCAGGGCAAAGATCTGACGCGCGAGGATGCGGCCGCGGCGATGAGCGTGATCATGGAGGGCGGCGCCACGCCGGCGCAGATCGGCGCGTTCCTCATGGGGCTCAGGGCGAAGGGCGAGACGGCCGACGAGATCACCGGGTGCGCGGAAGCGATCCGGGCCAAGTCGATGCCGGTGCCGCACAGCTACCCGAAGCTGCTCGACACGTGCGGGACGGGCGGCGACGGCGCATCGACCTTCAACATCTCGACCACGGCCGCGTTCATCGCCGCCGGCGCCGGCCAGAAGGTGGCGAAGCACGGCAACCGGGCGATCAGCAGCCAGACCGGTTCGGCCGACGTGCTGGAGGCGCTCGGTGTCCAGGTCGACATGGCGGGCCCCGAAGCGGCGGGCGCGCTGGACGAGGTGGGCATGACGTTCCTGTTCGCGCCCACCTTCCACTCCGCGATGCGGCACGCCGCCGCTCCGCGCCGCGAGCTGGGGATGCGCTCGGTGTTCAACGTGCTGGGCCCGCTCTGCAACCCGGCGGGCGCCACCGCGCAGGTGATGGGGGTCTTCGACGGCGACCTGGCGCCGAAGCTGGCCCGGGTGCTGGGCAACCTGGGCGTCGAGCGGGCGCTGGTCGTCCACGGCAGCGACGGGCTGGACGAGTTGACGATCACCGGGCCCAGTCGGGTGGCCGAGTGGACGGGCGCCGAGGTGAAGGAATACGAAGTGGAGCCGGAGGACGTGGGGCTGAAGCGCGGGTTGCTGGAAAGCCTCAAGGGCGGCGACGCGTCGACCAACGCCGAGATCCTGCGCGCCGTGCTGGAAGGGAAAGACGGCGGCCCGCGCCAGGTGGCGCTGCTCAACGCCGGCGCGGCGCTGTTGGCGGCCGGGCAGGCTGCGGATCTGCGCGAGGGTGTCGAGCGTGCACGCGAGGCCGTCGATTCCGGCGCCGCACTCGCCCGGCTCGAGTTGCTCCTCGACTACTCCCGCATGCTCCGGGAACGTGAGGGCGGCACCCGGCGCCGGGCCGAGAAGCTGGAAGGCGGCATCCCCGGCTGGGGCCAGAGCTGAGGACCCGGACTCGAGACGATGGGTTATCTGGACGCGAAGGCCGTGGCGGTTCGGGCGCGCCGCGCGACGGCAGCGCCCCGGGGGCGCGACCTGGACGCGTTGCGGGAGCGGGCAAGCAAACGTGGCGACATCCCGTCGTTCGAAGCCGCGCTGCGAGCCGACGACCGTGTGGCGCTGATCGCCGAGTTCAAGCGGCGTAGTCCGTCCGCCGGGCCGCTGGCGAACGAGGACCCGATCCGGGTCGCGTCGGTCTATCGGGAGGCCGGCGCGGCGGCGCTGTCGGTGCTCACCGACAAAGACGACTTCGGCGGCCGGCTCGATGATCTGAACGCGATCGCCACGTCGGTCACGCTGCCGGCGCTGCGCAAGGACTTCATCGTCGACGCCGCCGGGCTCTACGAAGCGCGGGCGGCGGGCGCAGCGGCGACGCTGCTCATCCTGCGCATCCTGTCGCCCGACGAAGCGGCGACCCTTATCGGCGCCGCGAACGAGATCGGACTGGGGTGTCTGTGCGAGGTGCACGATGAGGCCGAGCTGGACGCGGCGCTCGAGGCCGGCGCCTCGATCGTCGGGATCAACAACCGCGACCTGCAGGCGCTGACCACCGACCTGGCCGTGACCGAGCGGATCGCCCCACGTGTGCCCGACAGCGTGACGCTGGTGAGCGAGAGCGGGATCCGCGACGCCGACGACGTCCGGCTCGTGCGTGACGCCGGGGTCGACGCCGTCCTGGTCGGCGAGTCGCTGTTGCGGCTGCCGCCGGATGAGCGGGCCCGCAAAGTCGAGGAGCTGGCGGGGGTGAACCGATGATCGTGCGAATCATCAACGGCGAGCGATCGAGGACGCGGGTCAAGATCTGTGGGCTGACCCGACCCGAGGACGCGGCCCGCGCCGTCGAGCTGGGCGCCGACGCCCTGGGTGTCGTGTTTGCCGACAGCCCGCGGCAGGTCGATATCCATCGCGCCCGGGAGATCTTCGCCGCGGCGCCGGCCTATGTGGCGCGTGTCGGCGTCTTCGTCGACCCGAGCCCCGACTTTGTCGCCGACGCCGCCAGCCGCTGCGGGATCGATTGGGTCCAGCTGTCCGGCGACGAGACCCCGGAGCTGGCCCGGGCGATCGATGCGCCGGTGATCAAGGCGATCCATGTCGAGAGCGCCGCCGACCTGGAGCGCGCTCGGGAGTTTCCCGCCGCCGCGTTCCTGCTCGACGCGCCGACGACCGACGGCCGCAAGGGCGGGACCGGCATCGCCTTCGACTGGGCCGACGCCGAACGGCTGCCCTGGCCGCGCGACCGGGTGATCATGGCGGGCGGCCTGCGACCCGACAACGTTGCGCAGGCGATCCGACGCTTGCGGCCCGGCGGCGTCGATGTTTCGTCGGGTGTCGAGTCGGAACCGGGCATCAAGGACGCCGTTAGACTCGAAGAGTTCATTACCGCGGTGCGTGAAGTCGACCGTAGGATCCGGTTGGCACAATGAGGCCGAGTACTCCTACTCGAATATGATGATGAAGACTGCCACAACCCCCGGCCGTTTCGGCGAGTTCGGCGGACGCTACGTTCCCGAGACGTTGGTTCCGGCGCTGGATGAGCTCGAGGCCGCGTTCGACCGTCTGTGGAACGACGACGATTTCCGCGCCGAGCTCGACATGCTGCTCCTCGACTACGTGGGCCGGCCGACCCCCCTCTACCACGCTTCCCGCTTCAGCGAGCGCTGCGGCGGCGCGACCGTCTATCTGAAGCGCGAGGACCTGGCCCATACCGGCAGCCACAAGCTCAACAACGCGCTGGGCCAGGCGCTGTTGGCCCGGGCGCTGGGCAAGACACGGCTCATCGCCGAGACCGGCGCCGGCCAGCACGGCGTCGCCACCGCGACGGCCGCCGCGCTGCTCGGGCTTCCCTGCCAGGTCTACATGGGCCGCACCGACATGAAGCGTCAGAGGCTGAATCTCATCCGCATGGAGCTGTTGGGTGCCGAGGTCATCCCGGTGGACAGCGGGGCGAAGACGCTGAAGGACGCGACCAGCCAGGCGATCCGCGACTGGATGGGATCGTATCGGGACACGCATTACGTGATCGGCTCGTGCGTCGGCCCGCACCCGTATCCGCTGATGGTGCGGACCTTCCAGAGCGTGATCGGTGTGGAGGCGCGGCGCCAGATTCTCGAGCAGCACGGGGAACTGCCCGACGGGCTGGTCGCTTGCGTCGGCGGCGGCAGCAACGCCATCGGGCTCTTCCATCCGTTCATCGATGACGACATCCCGATGGTCGGTGTCGAGGCGGCGGGCGCCGGGCTAGCCAGCGGCCGGCACTCGGCCTCGCTTGTCGGCGGCCGAGCTGGAGTGCTCCACGGGTCCTACTCGTTCCTGCTCCAGGACGACGACGGCCAGGTCGCGCCAACCCATTCGATCGCCGCCGGCCTCGACTATCCCGGCGTCGGCCCCGAGCACGCCTGGCTGCAGGCGACGGGTCGGGCCCGCTACGTCTCGGTGACCGACGACGAGGCGAGCGCGGCATACTCGGCGCTGGCGAAAACCGAGGGGATCATCCCGGCGCTGGAGTCGAGTCACGCCCTGGCATATGCGATGAGCTGGGGTCGCGAGTTGGGGCCCGACGGCGTGCTGCTCGTCAACCTTTCCGGACGTGGTGACAAGGATGTCGTTCGCGATGATGATGATGGGTAGGATAACGATCGCGAGACAGCGGGCGGCATGACGACCATCGCCTCCGCGTTCGAGCGCGCCAAGCGAGACCGCCGGTCGGCCCTCATCGCCTACCTCGCCGCCGGGGATCCCGACCTCGCCATGACGATCGCCCTCGCCCGCGCCGTCGCCGAGGCCGGCGCCGACATCATCGAGCTCGGCATCCCGTTCAGCGATCCCCTCGCCGACGGCCCCATCATCCAGGCCGCCTACACCCGTGCCCTGGCCAGCGGCATCTCGGTGAAGCGCATCTTCGAGCACCTGCCCATGATCGCCGAAGTGACCGAGACCCCTATCGTGCTCATGACCGCGCTCAACCCGGTCCACGCCTACGGGCCCGACGCGTTCTGTCGCGATGCGAAAGCCGCCGGCGCCGCCGGGCTGCTGATCCCCGACCTGCTCCCCGAGGACGCGAGTGACCTGCGGGAGCAGGCACACGCTGCCGGTCTCGACACCGTCTTCCTCGCCGCGCCCGACACCACGGAAGAACGGCTCGCCGCCGCGGCGGCCGCTTCGACCGGCTTCTTCTACCTGATCAGCCGCCGCGGTGTCACCGGCCCTGAGGGTGGGGTCGGTGAAGAACTGGAAGCCGAAGTCGCTCGAGCCCGAAAGGTCTGCACCGTCCCCATCGCCGTCGGCTTCGGCGTCACGGCCGGCGCCGACGCGCGCCGCGTGGCCGAGGCCGCCGACGGCGTCATCGTCGGCAGCGCCTTTGTCCGCCTGGCGAGCGAGGTGTTCGAGGAGGCTCGGGAAGGGAACCAGTCGCACTCAGCGGCACGCGCGGCCGCCGCCGAAGCCGTGAAAGCGAAAGCGCAGGAACTGATGGATGGGATTAGGGGAGCCCGCAGCAAGACAGCCCGCACAGAAACAGAGAGAGTCGAGACATGATCGTCGTCATGGAGCCCAACGCCAGCGAAGGCCAGGTCGCCGACGTGGTGAACGCCATCACGCGGGCCGGCTTCAACGTCCGCCGCTCCGGCATGGATCGGGTCGTGCTCGGCGTCTACGGCGTCGGCCAGGCGCCTGAGCCCGAGCTCATCGCTGGCCTGAGCGGAATCGCCGAAGTTTCGGTGGCCGGGCCCCACTACCGGCTGGTCAGCCGCGCCTTCCAGCCCGAAGACTCGCGGATCGAGTTGGGGAACGGCGTCGTCGTTGGTGGTGAGCAAGTCGTCGTGATGGCCGGGCCGTGCTCGGTGGAAGACGAGGAGACGGTGAACCGGATCGCCGAGGCCGTGGCGAAGGCGGGCGCGCATATCTTACGCGGCGGCGCCTACAAGCCGCGCACCAGCCCGTATGCCTTCCAGGGGCTCGGCGAGGAAGGGCTCTACCTGCTGCGGCAGGCCGCCGACGCCCACGGCCTGCTGACGATCAGCGAGGTGATGGAGCCGTCGCAGATCCCGCTGGCCGAACATTACTGCAACGTCCTCCAGATCGGCGCCCGCAACATGCAGAACTTCACGCTGCTCCGTGAGCTGGGCCGCTCGCGCCGGCCGGTCATGCTGAAGCGCGGACCGGCCGCCACGCTGGACGAGTGGCTGGCCGCCGCCGAGTACATCGCCTCCTGCGGCAACCCGAACATCCTCCTGTGCGAGCGCGGCATCCGTACCTTCGAGACCGCGACCCGCAACACGTTCGACCTGAGCGCGATCCCCGTGGCCAAGTCGCGCAGCCACCTGCCCGTCGTCGCCGATCCCAGCCACGGCACAGGAGTACGCGAGCACGTGCTCCCGATGGCCCGAGCCGCGATCGCCGCCGGCGCCGACGCGATCATGGTCGAGGTCCACGTCGAGCCGGAGAAGGCGCTCTCTGACGGGGCGCAGTCGCTGACGCCGCCGATGTTCCAGCGGATGATGGCCGAGATACGTGATGTAGCCGCAGCAGTGAATCGCGGTTTGTAGAAGAAAGTGGGTCTAGCGGGCGGTTGACAGTAGTGCGATGGCCCGGAGGCATCGCGATGACCCCCGTTTAATCTAGACGCGCCTCTTTCGAAAACGGTCCCGCGTGGCGGCCGCACTTTCGTCAAACGCTGCCTAGCGTTTGCGGTAGCACGGATCGGTTTGCTGATCATGGTTCTGGTACCGACCCACCGGGACACTCTCACCGCACACCGGCGCACGGCACACCGCGCACCGATTTCTATGGGCCGACCTAGATTCGGTCGATGATGGCGATGGTCGAGATGATGATCGCCGCGGCCGACAGGTAGGTCGCGGTCCGCTGCAGGGTCCAGAAGCTCCGGGGAACGTAGATCCAGTCGCCCGACTGTAGGCGCAGAGACTCCGAGTCGGTGAGCAAGGTGGCCCGATCGATGTCGATGATGTAGCGCTGGCCGCCCCGGTTGAGCTCGATCTCGTCACGCTTCGCATCGAACAGCAGGCCGCCGGCGAGCCCGATCACATCCAGCACGTTGAAGGCGGGGTCCACCGTGTAACGCGCCGGCTGTCTCACCTCGCCAGTCACGCTCACCCCCAGTCTCACGTTCACTACGATCAGCGGGTCGGCGTAGTAGTCACTGTATCGCTCGGTCAGACGCGCCTGAACCTCTTCCGCGTCGAGGCCGGCTACATGAACCGAGCGCAGAAGCGGCAGATGGATGTTGCCCGACCGGTCGACGATCCGCTCGCCGGTCAGCTCCGGCTGCTGCCAGAACTCGATCTGGATCACATCGCCCGGTCGAACCGTCGCCGTCGGCGCGGGCTGCAGTTCGGAGATGGGAAGTCCGCCGGGGCGGCCGCCGCAGGCGTTGAGGTTTCCGATGACCAGGGAGAACGCCAGCCACCCGATGGCCCTGCTTCCGCACCGCATCCGCCCCTCCGGTCAGAATTGAAGCTCGAGCGACAGGGTGTAACGTCGAATCGGCTCGAGGTTCCGCTCTATAGTTGTATAAGCGTAGTTGAGCGAATTGTCCACCGTGAAACGGATCACCTGTTCACCGAACCGGTACGCCGCCCTCAGGTCGAGGACGTCCTGTGGCACGATCGGGTCGGTGCGCGGGTTCGTAAACACCTTCACCCGGTCGTAGGCGGAAGCGTAACGGTAGTCGGCGCTAAGCTCGAGGCGGCCCAGGGTGAACGTTCCGGCCGCCGTCACCATGTGCGTGGGCCTGTAGGCCAGCGCTTGGCCTGTCGCGTCCTCCTCGGTGTCCAGATAAGTGTAGGCGACCCGCGCGATGAGCCGGTCGCGGAAGAACGAGGTGAGCGCGATCGCCTCGATTCCGCGGATGCTGGCGCTGGGCACGTTGCCGAACCGGATCGTGACTTCGCCTTCGGGGGTCGCCACCGTGTCGGGCTCGATGTAATTGTCGAGGTCGTAGTGGAATCCGGCGACATCGACCGAGAGCCACGACGTGAGCAGTTGCCGGATCCCGACCTCGGTCGTGATCGAGCGCTCGGGCAACAGCGAGTCGTTCGGGATGACCAGGAAACCGCCTACCTCGGTCGCCGTGAACAGTTCGGCCACCGTAGGGGCACGGAACCCGCGACCCGCCGACGCACGGATCCGCGTGTAACGATGAGGGCGGAGTACCAGACCGGCCCGGGGGCTCAGCTCGTCGGCGTAGTCGGTGCCGTCCACCCAGACCCGGTCGTAGCGGGCGCCGGTCGTCAGCGTCAGCCACGGGAGCACGCCCAGCTCGGCCTGCAGGTACCCGGCCGCGCCGGTCATGTCGTGGCCGCCGAACAGGTTCGCCTCCACGGTCGTGTACGAGCCTTCGCCGCCACCGATCAGGTACAGCCAGCTGGCGGCCTGCCAGCCGAGCTGCAGCTCCGAGCCGAACACGTCCGCCACCGACCCGAGAAGTTCATCGCCGAAATCGGTCTCCCAGTCGTTGCGCTGGTATGAAAAGCGGAGCCGCGAGTTGAAGCTCTCGCTCCAGCGGCGCTCGTGGATCAGGTGGGCGCGCGCCTTGTCGGAGCGCGTACGATCATCCCGGGCGCTGGTGGGGATCCGGAGCGGCTGGTAGGCCAGGTTGCTGTCGTCCCGGCACTCGCCGCGGATGCACCAGAGGAGCGCCGAGCCGTAACGCTCGCTCGCCCACGAGCCGAACACGGTGAGCGTGTCGCGGCTGCTGGCCAGCTCCATCTGGGTCGACAGCGTCGTGCGCTCGAGGTTGCCCGCCTGGCGATAGCCATCGTCGAACCATTGGCCGGCCTGCACCCAGGCACCGAAGTCCCCAAACCGCCGGCCGTGGGTGAGTTCGCCCGACGCGTAACCGAGCGTCTGGTTCGCCCAGATCCACTCGGGGAACGGCGGATCGTCGTAGAAGCCGCCGCGCAGTCGCAGCTTGGTCAGCGGCTGTTCGGGCGGCCGCGCCGTCACGACGTTGACCACGCCGCCCAGCGCCGCGCTACCGTACAGCGCCGAGCCCGCGCCCTTCACCACCTCGATCCGCTCGACCTCGATCACCGGCAGCACGTCCCAGTTGATGGCGCCGCTGTCGCCAGCGTTGGCCGGGACCCCGTCGATGAGCAGCAGGACACGACTACCCGTCCCCCGGGCGTAGCCCGAAGAGCCACGGATGTTGAGCTGCTCGCCCACGAATTGTGCCGACGGTACGTAGGCGACCGCGTCGGCCACCGTCTCCGAGACCCGGCGCAGCACTTCCTCCTCCTCGACCACCGCCACCGAGACCGGGGACTCCGTCGAGAGCGACGAGCGCTTGACCACCGCCGCCACGATCTCGCCCATCGCCACCGCCCGGGGCTCCAGCTCGATCTCGACCCGGACCGTGCCGCCGCTCTCGACCTCGACCACGGCTTCCCCCGGCGCGTAGCCGATCCGCTCCAAAGACAGATGCCGCGTTCCCGCCGGCACGCCACCCAGCACGAAGCGTCCCTCATGGTCGGCGAAGGCGATCAGCACCGTTCCTTTCACTCGCACCGCCGCCGTCGCCACCGGTGCCCGGGAGTCTGCATCCAGGACACGACCGGCGACGGTGCCCGTCCCCTGGGCCCGGGCCGTACTGGGGATGCACAGGGCGGCGACCAGAAACGGGACGATGTGCCTCACCTGATCGCCTCCAACGCCTCCTCGGCGGTGAGCAGTTGCCCGAAATCGCCGGTCACGGTCAGATCGCCGGTCTCCGCGTTCGTTTCCACCTCGATCGGCTGTGGCGGATCGAAGGGCCCGCTGCCGCCGGTGTACCAGCCGATCACCCGCAGGGCCTCGGGCGACAGCGGGGCGTCCTGCCGCTTCCAGACGATGGGGAGCCAGGCGTATCGCGCCGCATCCAGGCCCAGGATGAATTCCGGGTTCTGCACCCCCAGCGGCAGGGTATCGGAAAAGGCGGCGAAGCCCAGCAGGTCGAGGGGTTGCTGGGGCAGGTCGCGGTAGGCGACCAGCCGGACCCAGTCGGTGGAGTCCGGTACTTCGCCGACGAAGCTCACGGTGCCACTGATGCCCTGGAAGGGGACGGGCTCGAGTCCGTCGGAGCAGGCGAGGCCGACGAGGCCGACGAGGGCGGCGGCCCGAAACAGATGTTTTCGCACGTGCCCTTTCTTGCTTGACAAGAAGGTGGACGGAAACCTAAGATGGAATACCCCGCCAGAGCAATCCATGTCTAACCTGTCCGGCTTGGGGTCATGAGCTTGACGTTCCGGATAGACCCGCAGTTGTGTGTCGATTGCATGGCCTGTGTCAGGGTTTGTCCGGTGGAAGCGGTTCAGACCCTGGAGGGCAGCCTACGCATTATCGAGGACAGCTGTATCGAGTGCGGCCTGTGCGTGCCGGCCTGTGGCCACGACGCGATCAGCGCGGCGGGCGACCTGGCAGCGATGCGTGGCATGCTGGCGGGCGGCGCGGCGGTGCTGATACTGGGGACGGAGTCGACCGTCCACTTCTACCCAGCGGCGCTGGATCAGGTGATCGGTGCCTGTTACGCCGCCGGGTTTCGGGCGGTCTACCCGAGCGTTCTGGGAGACGAGCTGGTCGCCCACGAGTACCTGAGACTGTGGCGCGATCGGCCCGACAGGACGACGATTCGCTCCACCTCGCCAATCGTGGTGGAGTACGTGAAGCGGAAGTACCCGGAGCTGTTGCCGTATCTGGTGCCGGTGGCGACGCCGGCGGTGGCGCAGGCCCGGTACTTGCAAAAGCTGCACGGTGACGGCGCGAAGATCGTCTATTGTGGGATCGGCAACCTCGGGGCGCCCGAGGCGGATGAAGAGCCGATCGACGCGTCGATCACCTTCGACGAGCTCGAGCAGCTGCTCGAGGAGTGCGGTGCCGTCCCGCTGACGCAACCGAAGCGCTCGGGACGGGAGATCGTCGGGCGGCGGCGCCACCTGTCGACCGCGGGTGGCATGCCGTTGCCGGTTTTGGAAGAGGAGCGCGCGATCTCGCGCCGCTTCCGCAAGGTAAGAGGGCTGGCCGAAGTGCCGGCCATCGCGGAAGCCATCGGCCGCTCCTCCGGCGAGCCGCGTCTGGGGTTCATCGACCTGCTGCCGTACGAGCGGGACCTGGACCACCCCGTGATGGGGCCGAAGGCGCAGCTCTACTTGAGGCGCGAGATCGCCGCCGGGTCCGAGCCGGCCCGTTCATCGGTGCCGGTGATCGACATGAAGCTGCCGATCGACCTGTCGGTCGATTGGCGGCCAGCCGGGAACGGCGGCGGAGTGACGGCCGAAGACGTCGAGAAGCTGATCGACGAGCGGATCGGCCGTGCGGCGGATGGGCGGACCTGGGACTGCGGCGCCTGCGGCTTCGAGGGTTGTGAGGCGTTCGCGGCAGCGGTTTTGAGGGCCCGGGCGCGCCTGGAGATTTGCCCGTTCTACCAGGCAAAACGCTACGAGCAGGCGGTGGAGGACGCCGCCTACGATGCGCTGACCCGGCTGTATTCATATCGGGTGCTGCGCAGCCGAATCATCGAGGAATGTGCCCGGGTACGGCGAACCGGCGGGAAGTTCGTGGTGATCTTCCTCGACCTGGACCGCTTCAAGCCGGTGAACGACCGGCTGGGTCACGCGGCGGGCAACCAGGTGCTGCGGGACGTGGCGCAGATCATCAGAGAGTCGATCCGCGCCAACGACTTCGCGGCCCGCTTCGGCGGAGATGAGTTCGTGATCATCCTGCCGGACGGCGACAAGAACGGCGCGTTGAGAGTTGCGAGTGACATCCGCACCCGGGTGGGTGAAGTCCGGGCGCGGGCCGACGGGACCGAGATGTCGGTCTCCGTCAGCGTGGGCATCGCTGAGGTCGGACCGGGGGATTCCCTGACCGCCGGATACGACGAGATGCTCGCGGCCGCCGACGCGGCGCTGTTGGAGGCGAAGCGAGCAGGCGGCGACATAATCAAAATCCACGATTAACCGACATATTCTCCCGGACCATCTCCCCCGCCGGGCGACGACCCATGGGTGTACCATGGAGACGGACGACCCTGACATGACAGAGGCGCGGCGGTTGAGAGCAGTGACCGGTGATGGCAATCACGAGACGTTGCAACAGGCAGAGACCCTGCTCAGCGAGCTGACCGGGGTCGTATCGGCCCGCATCGTCGCGGACCCGGACGGACAGATCGAAGAGATCCACGTCCTCACCGACGACCGCGTGGCGCCGAAGCAGACGGTACGGAACGTCGAGTCGGCGCTGCTGGCGCAGTTAGGCATCGAGGTCGATCACCGGAAGGTGAGCGTCGCCCAGACGCAAGGTTCGTCCGGGCCCGTGGCCGATAAGGTCATCGGAATCGGGCAGACCGCCGGCGTCCGGCGCTATCTGTTCGACGGCTACGAGTTCGAGCGCAAGATGCCGCAGAGCATCATCTGCCGCGTGCGGCTGCGGCTGGACGAGCAGGAGTTCGTGGGCGAGGCGGAGGGCACGGACATCGAGCGGGGCCGGCTGAACGCGGCGGCCCAGGCGGTGCTCAGCGCGTTGCAGGCCGCTGAAGGCGACGAGATCGCCTTCGCCCTCGACGGAGTGCGGTCGATCGACCTGTTCGACCTGCCGGTGGTCGTCGCGGCGATCTACGGGCTCTCCGGCAGGACGCGCACGTATCTGGCCGGTGCGGCGCCGGTACAGGAGTCCGCGGAGCACGCGGCGATCCTGGCGACGCTCAAGGCCACGAATCGATGGATATTGTCGACCCGCTGAGCGCGGGTCCGGGTTAACCCGGAAAAGGAGCCGAATCACGAGGTAACCCGCCTGCCCTGTGAACGGGACAGGACAAAAAATGAGATACTGAAAAAAACCCCCGATCTCTCTAGGCTAGCTAGCACGTCGTTTGAAGCGAAGCGAATAGCCGACTTAGCGGAGCGATTCCCAACTAGCACGCTGGAATAGCGAAACCGGCGTGACTTATCCCGCGAAAGGAGGTGAGCTTCAATGGCGTGGCTGCTCCGGATGCTGCTTGCTATCGCGAGTTTGTTTGCCGGCAACATTTCTTGGGGCTAGAGTTAGATAGGGGGTTTTTTTGGCAATTTCGCGCATTAGCCAAGACGAGTGGGAATGAGCCGGATACTTATGGCGTTCATATTTACAATAGCGCTT
>JABAHS010028196.1_pt2 | contig 19200 bp, 17 predicted proteins | sample 7062111 | NCBI WGS metagenome assembly JABAHS01 (sample SAMN14534600, study PRJNA622989) | marine sediment metagenome | biome: marine biome [ENVO:00000428]; feature: marine pelagic biome [ENVO:01000023]; material: deep marine sediment [ENVO:00002113]; isolation source: pool of 4 deep marine... | reverse complement strand
ATAAAACTTAAGTAATGCACTTAAATTCATCCTCCATCCTCCTTTAAGAAAAGGGAAGCAAATCACAAGCGACTTGCTTCCCCTCTTCTTTTTTAAGTGATTTTTACCATAGTTACAATCAGTTATAATTATCAGCTAATTATGGATCAGGTACATATAATACTTTTTTATAAGTTTACGGATATAGAGAATCCCGAAGATTTTATACAAGAACAGCTTAATTTCTGCAACAAAGAAGGTCTTCTGGGGAAAATCCTTGTTGCAAAAGAAGGTATAAATGGCTCTTTGTGTGGCTCAAAAAAGCAAATTGAGAAATACAAAGAATACCTAAGTGACCAAGACCAATTCACTGACATTAACTTCAAAGAAGAGATTAGTACTTTCAACCCCTTTAAAAAACTGGTAGTAAAGCAGAAAAAAGAAATTATAAGAATGGATCAGGACTTAGACTTAAGCAAAAAGGGCAAATACATATCCCCCAAGAAGCTAAAGGAATTATATGAGAGCGATGAAGAATTCATAATATTTGATACTAGAAACAATTATGAATCAGATGTGGGTAAGTTCAAGAATGCAATTACTGCAGAAATTGATACATTTCGTGAATTCCCTGAAGCTCTCAAATCGCTTGAAGATATGAAAGATAAGAAAATTATCACCTACTGTACCGGTGGTATTAGATGCGAAAAGGCAACCTGCTATATGATCGAACAAGGTTTTAAAAATGTTTATCAATTGGAGAACGGCATAATCAATTTCTGCCAACAGTTCCCTAATACTTATTGGGAGGGCAAGTGTTTTGTATTTGATCAAAGACTTCTCTCTCATGTCGACCCGGATGCTGAACCTATCACCAAGTGTATCCACTGTAGCAAAGACTGTGATAGATACAAAAACTGCAAGAACCCAACATGCGATGATTTTATAGTTATATGCGAGAGCTGTAGCCAGAAACTTAACGGCTCTTGCTCAGAGAAATGTGTTGAAGAATACAAATCTTATTCATTACGCAAATCCAGACAAAGACAGGGATATAAAAGTAAAGAAAACAGACAGGAGAATTCATAATGAAGACACTATTGTTATTTGCTTTACTATTAATTCCTACTAATATTGCGCTTGCTGAGGAGTGTACAAACTATATGCAGGCTTTCAACAAGCATCAACTTGTTATAAAGGGCATGATGGATATGAATTTTGCAGGCAAAATGAATGGGGATGTTGGAGATGAAATAGGCTCAAGGCTCAAAGAAGCCCAAGGCCCTCTTGATTCTGGAGAATTTAACAAGGCTTGTGAAATTTACGACTCAATAATTGCTGATTATGGATTTGACACATCCTTTGGAGAAGCTCCACCTAGAGAAACAAAGCCATCTTCTGTTGGCTCATCAAGCTCAATCAGTGAAGCTGTAGCAGCCCCTTCTTCCGGAGCAACTGCACCAGAGGGAGAATAGAACTATTTTGTGGAAATAATGTAGTAGTGTTATAGCTGTAATGATATGACAATTGTGGATGGGGAATTTTAATCGTCGCTATCTTGCTCTTTCATTGCTCGAACTATAATTGCAAATACAAAACCCGAGAGAGCCAATGCATAAATTACTGGTCCCAGAACTTCCATAACGAATGCTTTTACCCCCAAAGAAGTTAATATACATATTATGCTATGCTTGAGACTATATGTCTATAGCCCCAAGCATAGATATTTTTTTGAGATAATACTTACTTTTTCTTCTTAGTAGCTTTTTTAGCTGTTGATTTCTTTTGAATAAATTTCTTAAGCTCTTTTTGATCAGACTTAAGAAGCTCAGCAACTCTTGGTGGATTTACTTCAGCAACAATAACGTCACCTACTTCCATGTGAACATCACCGAATATTCCATGCTTCTGCATACCTTTGGTCTGCATTTGATTATCATCAGTTGGGTTCACATAGTGAATTGCTATTGCTTTATATCTGTGTATCAAGAACAGCGATAGAAGCGCATTCAACCTTTTCTGACGATACTCAGTATCAAATGTGTTTTGGTCTCGAACAAAAATCAAGGTTTTGCCTAGTCTATCACTTATAGTTGAGAAAATAACATCGGCTATTTTGCTATTATCACCATCAAACACTGCAAGTTCTAATAGCTCAGATCCAGCAGTATGTGGTCTTAGCTGCACACGGAAGTTATCTTCAAAGTTGTAGTGATCCTTCCAAATCTCAAGCCAATCCTCGAGCAGCCTTGGTGGAACCTCGGTCTCAACAAGATGTTGTACCTGAGTAGATCCTTTCCCCATAGCTTTTGTAGTAGCAGTACGGCCTGAAGATGCAGCCAACGCACCGTCCATTCTAGGTCCACCAACAAGTGATTGCGGTGTCTTATATGGAGAATCAACAAGTCTGAATTTCCTCTGCAATCTAGCAAGTGCCAACATTCCGTCCTGTTTGAGAGCTGTGGAGAATTCTTCCGCTGCAAGCCCGTCAATTTGATGACCACCATAGGTAATAAAGTCGAATACAAATCCTAATTTCCCAATCTCTTTTGGAAATACCCGCATCTCTTCCTCAGTCATACCTGTAGTGTCCCAGTTAAATGAAGGAGAAAGGTTATAAGCAAGCATCTGGTCTGGATATACTTCATGCATAGCTTCTGCAAACTCTCTTGCCTCTTCTAGGTTAGCTGTCTTTGTTTCCATCCAGATCAAATCTGCATATGGAGCAACCGCTAGAGATTTAGCTATTGCATACTCGATTCCACCCTTCACCTGATAATATCCCTCAGGTGTACGAGATAGCTCACAATCCCATGAAGCCTCAATACCCATGGATCTTGCTTTCTCTCTTGCATGATGGAAAGAAACACCTTTAGCAAAATCGTACCACTCTTCTATGGTCATATCTAAGTCTCTGCCCTCTTCAATCTGGAATTCCATTTTCTCCGCAACAGCCTGAGCAAATGTCATAAGAGCTGACTCAGCTTCCCATGTTTCTACAAATTTTGTTGCTGCATTATCAAGTGGCTTTGTAATACTTCTCTCTTTACCATCTTTAAGAGCCTGAATGCTCTCATCAATTATTGCTGTTAGACCTACCTCATCGAACCATGCGTAGGCCTGATCATATTCATCATCTGAGATTTGATATAGTAAGTGACCATTAACATCAGTAATTCCTTTATCGTAGAATCTCTTAAGTATGGAAAGGTAGCAAATTTTATATCCAGGAACATCTGTGTTTGTTGCTCCAAGAATAAACGGATGGTCACGCTCATCTCCTCTTCCATCTAGGAGATTTGCTGCCTCAGCGTCAGTTCTAGCGACAATAATTCCAGGAACCTTCATTATGTCCAGCTGGAACCTTGCAGCAGTTAATCTTTTAATTTGCTCATCTATGGGAACAAGCACCTTACCGCCCTGGTGTCCGCACTTCTTGGTACCGGGTTTTTGGTCTTCAATGTGATATCCAGTAACACCAACTTCAACAAAACGGCGTATCAAGTTCCTTACATGCGCATCACCACCGTGTCCCGTATCGGCATCTGCAATTATGAATGGTCTGTAATCGTATTTTGGTGTAGATCTTCTTTCCTTCTCGGACATTCTTGATCTAAAGAACTTCTGGTTTTTATCAGCTGTAAGTAGCGCTCTAACCAATGTAGCAGCTTCGTCAGGAACCTGGCTTAATGGGTAGCTTGCTAAGTCCGGACCTGGATCCTCGTCCTTAGATCCTTTGGCTGAAGTTGCCCAACCGCCAAGGTAGATGCCTTCGATACCAATTCGTTTCATTGCAACTATCTGGCTAGGAGAATATGGTCCAAAGCTTGTGATCTGCTCCCCTTTTGAGAATAGTTCTCTTAATCTGTCGTAGAATTGTTGAGAATATACCCTGGCAACAGTGTAATCAGTATCGAGTGTGCCTCGTTGCTGTACTACCTGACGTGCGGAGTATAGACGCTTAACCCCTTTAAAACGTGGGCTTGCAAAGTATTGCTTAGTTTCATGAACCTCTCTTTCAAAATCTTCCATTTCGTCCTCCAATGAGGTATCAATTCCTTTTTCTGGTACAAAATCAAGATTCTCTGTAATTCTTGTGCCATCTTTCCTAAATGCATCCATATAAGCTGCTATTCTGTCTTTAGCTGTTTCTAAGTTGTGATTGTTAAGGTTAATATTCAAAAGATCGATGTACCAAGGTGTTTTTACTTCATCCAACACATACGCTTTAACAATCTCTTTTGCAATCGGTAGCGTTGTTGGTTTTGAATCGTCATGTACATCTTTATCTTTAGCTTTTAATAATTTGTCATATTCTTCTTCAAGAAGTCTATCAAAAAGCTCAACTGTAAAGGTATCACCAGCTTTTACTTTGGTTTCTTTATCATCTTCATTCAATTTTCCACCTTTGTGGAGCCATTCCCAAAGAATACTTAAGCGAATCTCACCGGTTGCCGCATCTTCCATAAGGTAGAGAATATCGTCATTACCAAAGAAGTCTGCAGGTTTAAGCGCCGCTGCCTGAAAACCCTGTCCAAAAGCATTTCCGTACTGAAGTGCTACACTAATTAGGTTGCGAGCGCCCCTGATTGACCTTGGAGCTTCCTCAAGAAGTGTAAGACCTTCAGCATCTTCATCTGTATATGTAAGTGGTGGAAATTTTCTTCCAAGCTGGTTAGCATCACCAACTTTCTCCCAAACAGGTCTAATAATATGTACCATTTTCCAGTGAGCAACCCACTTTCCGCTAGCACCTTCTTTCTGCTCTCTTACAGCCCCAGCAAGTGCTTTTTCCATGCTACTTTCAACACCCTCTTTAGACCCAACGGGGATGTTCGGCTCCATTCCACCCTGCCATAGAGCAAAGTTGCCATTTACATCAGGAGTATTAACCGCTCTTCTTACACGGTCTTCATAATTTCTCATATAACCATAAGTCATGGTTATAGGCTCAATATTAGGATTAACAAAGTATTTATCCCAAGCCATGGCGTCAGAAACACTATTAATGTAATCCCATCTTCCAGTGTTAAATCCGACAAAGTGTCTACCAAGCGCTGCACGAATCTCCATTAACTGGAATGTTTCTTCAAGCTGTTCAATAAGCACGTAACATTTGATAGATCCTGCAGGGATATTCAGATGATCTTCTAGTGCTGATAATAATTCGTTCCAAAAAGCAGCTTCTTCTGCCGTCTGAATTTTTGGTAGATAAAGAACAATTGAAGACCCTTTTTCTTGTAGTTCTCTATAGTTATTAACAACATATAGAACAATATCTACAATTGAAGCAGATAGGGCTAAACCGTTTTCATCGCGGACATGTCTATCATCAAGATGTAGCCCTCTTGCACGAAATATAATAGTTGTGAAATCAAGTTGCTTTTTCCAATCTTTTATTTTTTCTTCACCAAAAAAGTCCTTAGCCCATTTATTGATTTCTACGGCTACTTTCTCAGCTACTTTTAAAAATTGTGGATCTTTTTTAATTGCAAGTTTTAGGTTTCTTTGGTTATCAAGTGACATTGATATGATCTGCCCTAGAGCATCCTCACCATCAAACATCCAACCATCGGCACCTGAAAGGAGAGCATAAGCAACATTACGAATGCTGCTTTCTAGCGGGGAGTTAGGTTTTGCAGCAGGACCTGTGCCTTGTATCCATTGTCTCTGCAAATCATGAGGAATTTCAGATCCGACAAACTTTCCATCCCTAGCATCCTGAACTTTAATATCAGTGCGCGGAATAAAATCATGTGGATCTAAAAATCTTATTCTTTCTTTATTACGGAATCTCTGCGCTCGTCTGGCATATCTCTTTTCCATAAGTAATTTCTGATCCTTATTGAAAACAGATAAAACCTTTAAAGCATCTATCACTTCATCTGTATATATATCGGGGTATTCATTCTCCAGACCATCTCTGATCTGCAAACCTTTATTTGCTGAAATCACTCTTAGCGATTCCTGTGATAAATTCCTTACCGTGCTCATATCACCTACTCTCCTTACTTTGTGTTTTTCACAAATCTAAAAAATAGGTCTATCATTATAATATAAGAAACAGTTAAATCAAATTTCTGTGTGCAAAGGTTTAAAAAAAATTATTTAATGCAATGATCAGTGCATGTTGCAATGATTGCAAGGTATGAAATATATTGTGCAGTGCACAATAAAAATAAGACTAAAACTAGGTTTTTTATATGCTTATCTTATTTTTTATATGCTTATCTTAATCGTTTGGCAACTACTTTTCTGCATGACGTGAGTTTTTGTATATTAGGGTTCAAATTTCACACCTTATTATATAAAATAGAAAGGGCGGAAATAATAAGACATGGAATCTAACTACTTATAAAGGTATGAAACAAAAGAACTTAAAACATCTATCCATATTGACCCTCGGTATTTCGCTTTTTTTACTTGCCTACAATAGTTCTGGCCAAGAAGTAAAGATTATTTACTAAAGATCATATGGAGGAAATAATGGCTGAAAATGTTTGGAGAATATATCTATCCGGTGAAATACACACAGACTGGAGAGAGAGAATAGTCGATAGATCGAGAAATCTACCCGCTGAGTTCTTCTCACCCGTAACTGATCATGAAGCGAGTGATTTATGTGGAGAACAGATACTTGGGGCAGAAGAATTAACTTTCTGGCGTGACCGAAAAGGAGCTGGTATTAATTCTATTAGAACAAATACTTTAATCGAAACCTCGGATATTGTTGTTGTTAGATTTGGACCAAAATATAAACAGTGGAATGCTGCCTATGATGCAGGATATGCTTCTGCTTTAGGCAAACCGATAATTACTCTACATGATGAAGAACATGACCATGCACTCAAGGAAGTAGATGCAGCTGCAAGGGCAACCGCTAGAACCCCTGAGCAAGTTGTTGAGATTCTAAAATATGTAATTCTCAAGTAACTGTTCTATGGCGCATAGAGGCGACAAAGATATAATAGCCAATACTCATAATACAGCCAGGTTCTTCACAGAGAACAGGCACATATCATGGGTATTGCTGTTTGCAGTTCTAGTGTGGGGCGCGTACAGCTGGATGGTTATGCCCAAGAGCAAAGATCCAGAAATCCCTGTACTAGTAGCTGTAGCTATTTGCCCTTGGCCAGGAGCAGATGCAGAGCAAGTTGAGCAACTAATAACAAAACCTATCGAAGAAACAATGGCCAAAAAATCTGAGCTGCATGAACCCGATGCAGGTAATGAGTTTGCAATAAAGTCTATAACCCTACCAGGCTACGCGATAGTGCAAGTGCAGTTGTCTGAAGGTCTCACTACTACAACAGATCAATTTAATGACATTAATCTAAGGCTCGAGCAACTTAACAATCAATTACCTCAAGGTGCTGGTCCAATTAAGTTTAATAGCGGCTTTGGTAACACTGCAGCGAGAATGATCACCATAGCAAGCCCCAAGGAAAGTGATATAGAATTAGAACTAAGAGCTAATAACATAAACTCCGCAATTCAAGATGCCCGAAATTCTTTGCCTCAAATAGATGGAGCTAGGCTCTCGCTGATAGTTGCTCTCCCTACCTCTGTTGACACAGCAGCGCTAAATAGTGTTATGGAACTGCTGACTATAAACATGCTGGAAGCTGGAGTCGCGACTCAAATACATCCATTAAAGGGGTCTTCTTTCATTGGTCTCGATCTCTCTTCTTTGGTAAACGAGGTAGAGCTTACAAAATACATTTCAGCTTTTTCGAAGCAAAAACTGGGTATATCTAGCTTCCATATTGATGCATGGGACCCAATTCTTGTTTCAGATACAAAAGATACTAAAAATAAGCTAAAAGAAGTTGATGGGGATAAATATAGTTATAGAGATTTAGAGAATATATCTGAACTCATTGCTGAGACTTACCAAACCCTCCCACAAGTTTCTATAATTGAGCGCTCAGGCACACTGGATCAAAGAATATATTTAGACTATTCTCAAGATGTTTTTGCCTCTTATGGAATTACCCCTGTAAAGATAAAAGATGCTCTGAGCAGCCGAAATATTACTACACCCGGTGGTGAGGTGGAAATTGATGGAATGGAGGTAATTGTATATCCATCTGGAGCTTTCAACTCTGTGGAGGAGATAGCAGGTGTGGTAGTTTCCAAAACTCAGTACGGTACACCAGTATATCTAAGAGATCTAGGTGAGATTGTACGGGGATATGAGAGCCCGCCAGTTTGCTGAATTACTACAAATGGCAGGACGAATCTGGACAATGGCAAAGAAGCCGCGCTATAACACTTGCAGTTCAAATGCGTTCAGGAGACCAGATCGGCAAGTTTGGAGAAGCACTTGATCAGGCCGACATAATAATAGAACCACTTTTACCATCGGATCTAATAATTGTTAGCACATCAGACCAGCCGCAGCAGGTAAGAGACAATCTTGAGCTATTTATGAAGGCTCTTGTTGAAGCTGTAATTCTTGTTGTGTTTGTGGCCTTCATAGGTTTTAGGGAGTGGCGCTCGGCAGCACTTTTGGCAATATCAATTCCACTTACTCTTGCTATGACTTTTGGTTTTGCTAATTTGCTAGGGATCGATATCCACCAAGTATCCATAGCATCCTTAATTATTGCGCTTGGCCTTTTAGTGGATGATCCAGTTGTGGCAGATGATGCGATAAAGAGCAATCTCGCTCTTGGCCATCCGCCAATAATATCCGCATGGCTAGGCCCTACAAAGCTTGCTACAGCAATAATGTTTGCAACTGCAACTAACGTTATCGCGTATTTGCCATTCCTGCTAGTAACGGGCACAACTGGGCAGTTTATTTACAGCCTGCCCATCGTCATGGCATGTGCGCTAATAGCATCCCGAATCGTTTCAATGACTTTTGTTCCTCTACTTGGCTATTACTTGCTTAGGCCCAGGAAAAAAGAACTCACTCTCGAGGAAAAAAGGACTCAGGGGTTCACTGGGTTTTACTACCGCATTGCTAAATGGTCTATAGATAACAGGAAGAAAGCGTTTGGTATGTCTTTGGTATTCTTTGTAATAGGAATACTGATTGCTTCAAACATAAAGACATCTTTCTTCCCACTTGATGTTCAACACCTATCTTATGTTGATGTGTGGATGCCGAATGAGGCTGCTCTGTCATCTACAAATGAGACAGTGATAAAAACAGGAAATGTAATTAGAGACGTAGCAGAGCAATATGCAAGAGAAAATAAAGTTGATAACCCACTTGTATCTATCGCCTCCTTTATTGGAGGAGGTAGTCCAAGGTTTTGGAGTACTGTTGCTCCGGAGCAACAGCAAAGAAACTATGCGCAGATGATTTTAAGAGTAAATGAAAGAAAAGATACACCGAAGTTAGCTCCACTATTCCAAAAAGCCATTTCAGACCAAATCCCCGGAGCACATATTGAAGTTAGGCAAATACAATTAAATGCCGTTGACTACCCAGTTCAAATACACCTGATGGGAAGAACAGATATTAACTCCGACTTGCAAACTGAACAGCAAAATATAGACACACTAAGGGCTCTTGCTGACGAACTTATGACTATACTGAGGGAGATACCAGAAACTCAAATAGTAAGGGATGACTGGTTTGAAGATAGCTTTGTTATTAGTCTCGACGTTAATCCAGATCGTGCAAAACTTTCAGGAGTTTCAAATCAGGATATAGCTATCTCATCACTCACTGCGCTTAGCGGATATGAATTCACTACATACAAAGAAGGAGACAAGAACATACCGGTAATGGCGAGGCTTCGTATAAATGAAAGGGCTGAGCTTGCGGATCTAAAGAGCATGTACATTTATGGATTAGCAAATGATGTAAAAATACCTATATCTCAAGTTGCGGACTTAAATCATTCTATGGAAACCTCTAGAATCGTAAGACGAAATCACTTCCGCACTATGACTGTAATTGCATTCCCTGAACCTGGACAGCTTCCATCTACAATTCTTAAAAAAGCTAATAAGAAAATTGAAGCATTTATAGAAAATTTACCTCCAGGATATGAACTCGTGTGGGGTGGGGAGAAAGCAAAATCACAACGAGGAAACCGAAACCTTTCCATGGTTTTATTAATATCCGTACTTGGCATATTCTTGTCACTACTAATTCAGTTTAGGAATGCAGTTAAACCGCTTCTAGTTTTTGCGGCAGTTCCATATGGTATTGTCGGATCTTTAATAGCGCTTGCTATAATGGGCCAGCCATTTGGATTTATGGCTTTTCTTGGAATGATAGCTCTTGTGGGAGTAATCGTTAGCCATGTTATTGTTCTCTTTGATTATGTGGAAGAGATGCACAAAAAAGGTGAGCCATTTAAAGATTCTCTTCTCGATGCTGGAGTTCAGCGATTGCGCCCAATTCTAATTACCGTTGGTGCAACCATTCTTGCTCTATTCCCACTTGCCATGGATGGAGGTCCTCTTTGGCAACCTCTTTGTTATGCTCAAATAGGCGGTCTTGCTCTGGCCACAGCAATAGAGTTAATACTCGTACCAGTATTCTACGCCTTCTTTGTCCTAGATCTTAAGATTGTGAAATGGGATGGACAGCTGGACTAGCCTATCTCTTCTTTCAGACACTTGACCATATCTTCAACTGCTTTCTTACCATCTCCAAAAAACATAAGAGAATTATCAAGAGCAAAAAGAGGATTAGGAATACCCGCAAATCCTGGGCTTAAGCTACGCTTAATAACGATTACTGTCTTTGAATAGTCCACATCCAAAATTGGCATTCCGGCAATTGGACTATCGGGATCGGTTCTAGCAACCGGGTTAACAACGTCGTTTGCACCAATAATGATTGTTACATCAATCTGTTTAAAGTTAGGATTGATCTCATCCATATCCTTGAGTCTTTCATATGGGATATCTGCCTCAGCTAAGAGAACATTCATATGCCCCGGCATACGTCCTGCAACTGGATGAACACCAAATTCAACTACAGTTCCGTGGCCCTCAAGGAGATCAAATAGCTCTCTAACTGCATGTTGAGCTTGAGCTACTGCCATACCGTATCCTGGTACCACGCAAACTCTTTTTGCTCCTTCAAGAAGCATAGCAACCTCTTCTGCAGATGTAGATTTCACCTTTCCACCGTAAACTTCGTCTGCAGAAGGACCACCTTCCGTAACCGTAAAAGTTCCAAACAAAACATTCGCAAGCGATCTATTCATCGCCTTACACATAATAATTGTCAATATTATTCCTGAGGCTCCAACCAGGGTTCCAGCAACGATAAGAACACTGTTGAAAAGTACAAATCCTGCAGCTGCTGCTGCTAATCCTGAGAAAGAGTTAAGAAGTGCTACCACAACCGGCATATCTGCGCCGCCAATAGGTATAACAAAAAGTATTCCTAGAACTGATGCTACAATTACCATTATCCAGTATGGTGTAGACGCATCTGGATAAACAACCATAAGATAGGCAAAGACTAGACAAACGATTGCAAGAATAATTTTTACTGCCTGATCAAACGGATATCTAACAGCACCATCGTTCACCTTTCCCTGCAGTTTACCAAAGGCAACTAAACTTCCCCAGAATGTTACAGCACCAATAAATCCTGAAGCAAATGTTGAGATTGAAAACTGAGCATTTAGTGCTATTGCACCTGCTGTTCCTTGTAGATCTGCAATTTCATACAATGCAGCCCCCGCAACAAGGATAGAGGCTAATCCGCCAAAACCATTGAACAGAGCAACCAGCTCGGGCATAGCGGTCATTTTAATCTTAATTGCAAGTACAGCGCCAATGGCTCCACCTATTATTATTCCGGCAATTATGTATTCATAGCCAATAATGTTTTGATCAAGAAGAGTAATAACGATAGCAAGAAGCATACCTAGGGCACCTAAGAAGTTACCTCTAACGGCAGTCCTAGGATGTGATAGACCTTTTAGTCCAAATATGAATAAGCTAGCAGCTATTAAATATGCAATATTTACAAGACCGGAAGACATATGTTAATCCTTCCTCCTGAACATTTCTAACATTCTATTTGTCACCATGAATCCACCTACAACGTTAATAGTTGCAAGTATTACTGCAAGCGTTCCAAGGATAATTGTAAGCAAACTATGCTGAGCACCTGCAGATAGGATTGCACCAATCAGGATAATTCCAGAAATAGCATTTGAGCCTGACATTAAAGGAGTATGTAGTGTTGGGGGTACTTTGGATATTACTTCAAAGCCTATAAACGCGGCTAGAACAAATATTGTAAAAACCATTGCAAAGCTATCCATTATCATAAACCTCCTTTATTAAACTCTTACAACCTCAAAGCTTCTTTAACTCTATCGTTTACAACATTCCCACCGTCGGTAACAAGGGACTCTTTTAATATTTCGTCTTCTAAATCAATATTCAACTCTTCATCTTTAACCATCAAGAGAAGAAGATTAGCTATATTTTTTGCATACATTTGACTTGCATGATACGGTATACTGGAAGGAACATTTACAGGCCCTATAACACTAACTCCATCAACTTCAATAGTTTCTCCTGCTTTGGTTGCCTCACAGTTTCCACCACTCTCAGCTGCGAGATCCACTATCACAGATCCAGGTTTCATGCCTGAAAGCATTTCTTGTGTTATTAAAATAGGGGCTTTTTTGCCAGGAATAGCCGCAGTTGTTATTACTGCATCATTCTCAGCAACAACTTTTGCCATTAGCTCACGCTGCTTTTTGTAGAATTCCTCATCCATAGCTTTTGCGTATCCGCCTTTGTCTTCAGCTTCTTCCGTATCTAATTCAAGTTCAACAAATTTGGCTCCCAAACTCTGTACTTGTTCTTTTACTGCAGGACGAATGTCATAAGCTGAAACTATAGCTCCAAGACGGTTAGCAGTAGCAATTGCCTGAAGCCCAGCAACACCAGCTCCGATAACTAAAACTCTTGCAGGTGTAATTGTTCCAGCTGCTGTCATCATCATTGGAAATATTCTAGGCATAGAATCAGCTGCAATCAGTACAGCCTTGTAGCCAGCCAAGTTAGCTTGTGAGGAAAGAACGTCCATGGCCTGTGCACGGGTTATTCTAGGAACAAGCTCTAGAGCGAAAGATTTCACTTTGCTTGAAGCTAGAGCTTTTACAGCACCAACGTTTGACAGTGCATCGATAAGTCCTATTACAATCTGTGCTTCTTTAAGTGCTTTTAAGTCTTCGGCATCTGAGTCGGGATTAGTACCCACCGCTCTGATCTGTAAAATTACGTCTGCTTTTTCAAAAACTTCAGAGCGACTAGAGATCACAGCACCTTGGTCTTCAAATAATTTATCAGGGAAACCAGCATCAACTCCAGCTCCGGATTCAACATGTACTATGAACCCAGCTTTCTGAAGTGATGGAACAGTCGCAGGAACTATCGCTACTCGACTTTCACCAGCATGTGTTTCTTTAGGAATTCCGACTATCATGACCTTACTCTTAATTTTAATATCATATTAATAAAAATTAGAGAGCAAATTTATACCTGTTAATTTCAAAGAACACAATAGCTTGTCAAGAATTTAATGATAAGTGGTGGATAGAAATATGATATTAATCTGAATTACCATCAGATTTCTCGGTCTTGTTTTTGTCGGGAGAGTATAGTCCAAGAGTAAAAAACGAAATCAAAATTTTTGAGATATCCAAGAGACCAAGGGGTTCTTTCTCTTTAAAATCAGGAAACTCTGCCCCAGGGATAACACTCTTTATGATCTCTTTTGCTTCATCATAATATTCTTCGGGCACCTGAATAGTTTTTGCATTAAAGTAATTCATATATGCACCTGAATACAGTGAACCAAAATTATCGTTCTGAACATAAAATGGAATTTCATCTGCTTCAAGCACACTCTTTATAAATACTAGCTCTGATTCGTCAGACGGTATGTATAGTTTCTTCATGTTTGATTAAACCTGCTAAATTCTAAGTATACCAGGTGAGTTAAGTATAGACTTTCAATTGTAGAGGATGAAATAATACTCTGAGGGATGGCGGAATATATCTTGCAGAATTAAAGGAGGGACTTTTAATGTCTCGGCAAAAACTACTTAATTATTCTAGAAAAAATCTACTTCAAATAGTTATTACATTCACTCTTATTGGGACGATAATTTTTTGGAGCATGGGAGGTTGCAGCAATAATAATGGAGGAGGAGATAGTTTTCCTCAACCACCTGAGATTAATTCACGAAATGGTGTACTAAAAACTACACTTGAAACTGTAATGGCAACAAACTTTGTTGAGGATATAGAAACAGGTGAATTTATAGAAGTTAACACACCGACTTATAACGGAGATTTAGTAGCCCCAACGTTTCGCATCAAACCAGGAGACTCTATTCAATTTGATTTGATAAATAATTTCCCTGAAAATCCTGATGACCAAAGACTCGGAGCTTTCCCCAAAGATCCATATACAACTAATTATCATACAACTAATTATCACACACACGGTTTAACAGTAGACCCAGGAGGTATCTCTGATAACGTATTTCGCCGTATGCAACCAGGCACTACAAGCCCGGTTCAAGTTGATGTTCATGAAGATCATCAAAGTGGAACATTTTGGTACCATCCTCATAAACATGGATCTGCAAGCTTCTCATTCTTTGATGGTATGGCAGGATTTATAATTATTGAAGGCGGCCCAGGAGATCTAAATGAAGTTCCCGAGATAGCAGCAGCCAAAGAAGTACTTATGGCTTTCCAAGTTATTAGAACAGATGAAAACGGCGATGTCCCATTTGTTAACCAAGACGCAACACAGTTCTCTTCAGACAGCGATGAGGCTGCTAATGGCCTTTGGGCAACTTATTTAAACAGCAATGGATACTTTGTAACTAATGGGGTTATGAACCCAACTCTTCGTATGCGACCAGGTGAGGTACAACGCTGGAGAATGTTAGACGCTGCATCAGGAGAAACCCTTCCTATAGCACTTGAGGGACACAGTCTTCATATTCTCGCAAATGATGGAATCAACCAGGCAGAAATGATCTCATTAGATGTTGGTGAACCCTATGTCATGGGCGCTGGAAACCGAGTTGATCTTCTTGTCAAAGCAGGTGAACCAGGCACATATGAACTACAGGTTCTAGACCCTTCAGGAAACTATTCTATTTCTCCGCAAGGCATATAGATCCAGGACCAAGAAGAGCATGTATTGGACTTGATTTTCCTGCTCCTACCTACCCTATAGTATTGGCAACAATAGTGATAGAGGGAAGCAGAAAGACATGAATCTTCCTTCCGGCCCATTACCTCAAACTTCAGGAATTCCAACAAGACAAGAGATGCTAAATACACCTCCAGATGCCCAGCGCAACATGGCTTTTATATTGTGTGGGCAAAGAGCTCGCCAGTCTATGCCTGAGAACCGCTTGCCTTCATGTGGATGGTACTTTGAGCTTTACTATGCAGAATATTGGGGTGGAACAGAATTCACGAGCCTTCTGATGGCTAGGGATGCTGACGACATTGGAATACCAAACCCGGTTCCAGATCCATTTATGCCAAGAATTGACTATCAAGAAGAAGGACTCTTCGCACGAAATGATACTCTTTATGGTGATATGTTCGCAGGAAATTATGAAGAGTGGACTTTGATAAACAGAACGTTCTCTGATCATCCAATTCATATACATGTGAACCCATTTCTCATAACACATATAAATGGTATTGCGCTTCCTGAACCAGAATAGCGAGATACAATCTTAGTGCCTGCTGCAACAGGAAGCACTAACATAAATGAGGCGGATTTCGGGAAAATTACGTTCAGANNGTTTTTCATTGTCATATTCTAACGCATGAGGATGTGGGCATGATGCAGAGATTAGACGTTCTTCCATAATTATTATGGTCTAGAATAGGATAAAATTTGTTATATAGCGGAGCTCTACAATCGTGATATAATAATTATGAAAGACTAATGCACGGGAGGAAGCTATGCCTACACTTGAATCTATTATTAGTGAACACTACTGCTTCAAAGGATTAGACCAAAACTACCTAAACATGATTATAGAGAAAGCTTCCGATGTAAGCTTTGATACAGGCGAACTTATATTTGGCGAAGATCAAGATGCAGTTAAGTTTTATATTATTCAAGAAGGTATTGTTGCTCTTGAAACAACACTAGCACCGGATAGAGACCCTATTACAATTCAGATGCTTGGTGAAGGAGATATTCTAGGCTGGGGTTGGCTATTTCCTCCATACAAAGCACATTTTGACTCTAAGGCCGTTGCACCGACAAGAGCTGTCGAATTGGATGGAAAATTCATATTAGAACAATGTGAGAAAGATCACGATTTGGGTTATGAGTTACTTAAGAGATTTGCATTTATCATGCAGCAAAGACTTCAGGCAGTAAGACTTCAGAATCCAAATATGTATGTGGTTAAATCAAAGTCTGAATAATATTATGTTTCAGATAGTATTTGGTTGTTTTGCCATTTCTTAAGTGCTTTCTTAAGGGTATTAAATCCTAATCTAGCACAGTCGGGTCTGGTAGATACTAATTTCTTTCCAAGCTTCTCAAGTACAATCCCTGCTGGAATTGAATCTATCTCCTCAGCAGTTTTGCCTCGCATTCCCTCAAGCACAATTGAAGCACCAGCTTGGCTAAGCATACAGCCCTCTCCAGAGAATCTAATTTCTTCAACTACTCCACTTGTATCTATTTTCAGATAAACCCTGAGTATATCGCCGCAGCCCGGGTTGCCACTTTCTTGGACTACACTAGCGTCATCTATCTCACCATAGTTGCGAGGATTCTCATGGTGATCCAGCACCATTTCCATAATTTGTTCTTGATTCATTATTATTTTTTGCATAACTAGAGAGCAATTAACTTATTAGGGACTACTTGCTTCTTTTACACCACTTTTTATTCGATTATATACTGCACTTAATCCAAACATGCGCCTAGTTCCAAGTTTTTGGTCGAGCCCAAGATTGTGAACAAGATTTAGAGGTGCTGATTCCACTTCTTCAGGAGTAACCCCATTGAAAGAATCAACAAGTAGGCTCACAAAACCCCTTACTGTAGGAGATTCCTCTGGAACATCTGCATCTATATGAACTAAACCATCATTTAGTTCAATCCACACAAAAACTGGCGTCTCACACTCAGGAACGCGATTGAACCCTGCGTCGCGCTGCTCTATATATTTCTCAGGTAAAGCGGGAAGACTTTCTGAGTAATCAAGCAACATTGCCAGAGTCTCCTGGTAGTCTGCCTGTTGAAAGGCCTCTATTATTTCTTCTATTTTTGTCATTTGTTCGTAATAAAATAAAAAAGGGATGCCATGATTATCACAGCATCCCCAAATGTTTTTTGCTTAAATTTACTTTTCAATCGGTGCTTTTACCAAATTCCCCCACTCGGTCCATGAACCATCGTAATTCCTTACCCCCTCGAAACCAAGCAAATAGGTTAGAACAAACCATGTGTGAGATGAGCGCTCTCCAATTCTGCAGTATGCAATAATATCATCGCCTTCTTTTAAACCTTTATCCTGCATATAGATTGCCTGAAGCTCATCCGCAGATTTAAAAGTGCCATCTTCATTAGCTGCAGTTGCCCATGGTACATTTGCAGCACCAGGAATATGACCGCCTCTTAGGGCACCTTCTTGAGGATATGCTTCCATGTGAAGAAGCTCACCAGAGTATTCTTTAGGGGAGCGTACATCTATAAGTGGGTTACCAGAACCAATATGAGAGGCAACATCATCTCTAAATGCCCTGATAGACTCATTTATACCAGATACTTTGTAATCCGTAGCTGGAAAATTTGGCAAGTCTTTTGTTAATGGTCTTTCCTCTTCAATCCATTTCTGTCTTCCACCATTCATGATTAAGCAATTCTCATGTCCAAACAACTTAAATACCCACATTGCATAACATGCCCACCAGTTGCTCTTATCTCCATAAAATACTACCGTTGAGTCATTTGAAATTCCCTTATCCGAGAGGAGTTTCTCAAATTTCTCTTTATCAACATAGTCTCTTATTAACTGGTCCTGCAAATCTGTCTGCCAGTCTATCTTAATAGCATTTTCAATATGCCCAACTTCATATAAAAGTACGTCTTCATCAGATTCTACAACTCTTATATTAGGTTCGCCTAAATTATCAGCTACCCATTGGGTGGATACTAATACGTCAGGGTGCACATATTCTGCCATCTTATTCCTCCTGATTTGAATTTAGTTTTAGTTTAGATGCGAAAAATACTATATTGCTTCAAAACCCATAAGATATTTTATTTGTTAGCAATAGGGAATGCAAGCTATTAGATATATATTCATAAAGTCTTAATTTAGTATTAGCACAAAGGCACTTAGAACTTTTTTGGAAGAAAACACTGTCTTCAAAAAAGCTCTTCATACATAGATATTTTTATGATATTATTGACTTAGGCTGGGAATTTCACATTAATGCATTGTCAGTTATATTTTTTATAGCTAATACTGTATTAAATCTACAAACGGGAGGTAAGCATCCATGTTAGAAGATTTAAAAGTTCGTGACTTAATAGGCGCAAGGGACAGAGTATTCTTTGTGGATGCTAAAGATACAGCTAACGTAGCCGCTCTAAAACTTAGAAATTTCAAAGTAAGAACAACAGGTGTTATGAGTGATGGGCGGATTGTAGGTGTAGTAGGAAATAGTGATTTTTCCACAAAAGTTGTTGCTCTTGGCAAAAAACCAACTGAAGTAAAAGTTTCTGAGATAATGAGCACAAGACTTCACACTGTAAAATTGGATACATCCATACTAGCCTGTATGGACTTAATGAATGAACATGGTATCTCTCATCTCTTTATTTTAGATGACGAAGATCAATACTATGGAATGGTAGCGTGGAGCGACCTGCAAAGAAGGTTAGTTACTGAGCTCAAGTATCAACTCAAAATGGCTCAAGAATACGCTTTTGGTCCTTACTAATAATTTAAATAGAATTCACATAAGAGGTAATAATGTCAGAAAAAGAAACTCCGGAGACTACTGAAGAACAAACACAAGAAGAAGTTTCCGAAGAAGTAGAAGAAGTAAAGGCTGAAGTAGCTTCTGAAGAATCTGAGGAACTAGAAGCAGCTGAAGAGAGTGCTGAGGATGAACAAGAGGAACTGGAAGCCGCAGAGGAAACAGAAACAGCTGAAGTAGATTCCGAGGAACCAGAGCCAGAAGCTGCAGCAGCACTGCCTG
>JABAHS010104765.1_pt1 | contig 19215 bp, 19 predicted proteins | sample 7062111 | NCBI WGS metagenome assembly JABAHS01 (sample SAMN14534600, study PRJNA622989) | marine sediment metagenome | biome: marine biome [ENVO:00000428]; feature: marine pelagic biome [ENVO:01000023]; material: deep marine sediment [ENVO:00002113]; isolation source: pool of 4 deep marine... | reverse complement strand
TTGTGCGTTTTCTATGGTGAGTCACAGCCCTACAGCCCGGTCAACATCGTTGGTCAGGTGACAAAGAACCTAGAGGTGTTTGGGCGGGTGAAAAGCGGAGCCAAAATTGGGGTAGAGAAGACTTCTGAAAGCGTATAGAATGAGCGTTTCGCACCACTTCAGTTTGAAATGTGCGTGTGTTTCTCATTGTACTATGAACGAAATTCATTTTCTGAGAGCGTAATTTTTTAAATCAAACCGTTAGCTGTTCGCCAGTTGGGGTAAGATGACGGTTAAGCGCATGTCTAAGGAAGAGTTTAGGAAGTTTCTCGACGCTGTCCTGGACGAGGATAAAGTTTCCGAGATCGTTATTAGCTTCAAATACGACAACTCTATTAAGTTTACATGGGCTCCCAAGGAAGAGGGCACACGTTAGGTTTTGTCTGCTGAGCTTTTCGTAACAATTATCCGCTATGGAAACGTGGTTTCGGTCCAGCTTTTTAGAAGTTCTTCGCACTTCTTCTTTACTGCGCGACTTTTGCTTCTTCCTTTCAGTACCTCCAAGAATTCTATGCGTTTTTTGACAGCTTTTGTCTCCCCTCTGTCATAGTAGAGTCTGCCCTCTACGTAGTCCTTCATCTGGTAAGCCTTTTGTACAAAGAGGCCAGCCGCCTCAACTGGATCAACAACCGCATAATTACTTGCCCAGATAGAGGCTTCATCCTCGCGCAACTGGGTTAAGCCGTCTATCTCTATGATTCGCCTGATGTAGGTTCGGAGGAAATCGTAATGTTTGGCTGTTCTGATTAGGCTTAGAGCCTTTTTGACCTTACTTTTGAATTCTGGGCTTCCCTTTACTCTTAAGCGATGCTTGTAACCCTTTTCTATTAGTTTTCTAGCCTTCTGCACCTCTTCAACGGTGTAAACTCGCTCCGGAAATTCCACTCAGCGTCCTCCATGTTTGGTCATTCGTGCTAGTTACATTATAGATGAAAGTAGACCGAAAAGAGGCAAGCAATGAAAAAGTTGTTTTTCAATCAGCCGGTTTGTACACTTTGAGGTTTTTACTTCCGGAAACAAACTCGACAACGCCCTGCTTCTCCAGCTCCTCAAGGAAGTCTCTCGCCACGCTCAAGCGCAGGTCAAAGCGTGTAGCCACCGTATAGGGCGTGAGAACCCTCATCTTGTTCAATTGACTGATAACCTTCTTACTTCTGGAGTCGGGTGGAACTATTCCTATAGCTCTTTTTTCAGTGGCAGATCCGCCGGATCCTTTCTCTCTCCTTTTCCGCTCTTTCTTCTTCCCCATTTTTTCCATCTGTTTGAGGGTGAGCTTTTTCTTTCCGCCCATGTTCTTCATCCGAGAGTTGAGAGGGGACTTGTTCCTTATAGGCTTTCCTCAATGTATGGTGTTGAACCAATTTCCGTCTCACCTTCCCACACCGAAATAAGGAAGTTGGGCTTATTCCAAAGCATGCTCTTTATCTTCGAGTTGTGCTAAGTTGATGAAGAGAATACAGGGAAACTATGTAACGCGAAAATCTAGGGGAAAGTTGATTGTGAACACTGAGGTTAAGAAAATCTGCTTTGAGCTTCGATCGTTGTTAGAAGAGGCGGTAAAAAGGAATTTGGCTGAGGGCGTCCTGCTTTCCGGCGGGTTAGATACAAGCGTTTTGGCGGTGATTGCTTCAAAATTCACCTTGTTGAAGGGGTTTACCGTTGCCTTTCAAGGGTTTCCCGCTCCTGACATCAAATATGCGGCTTTGATGGCTAGCCGCTTACATCTCATGAACTTTGTTCATTACTTTGATGAAGACGAATTGTATGACGCCGCTAGGACAGTTGTAAAGACGATGAAGTCCTTTGATCCCATGGAAATACGTAACAGCGCGGCGATACTGATTGCTTTGAAAGTGGCGAAGGAGAAGGGACTAAAAGCGGTTATGACGGGAGACGGATGTGATGAGCTGTTCGCCGGATACAGCTTTCTCTTCGATCTAGAAAAAGAAAAGCTTGACTTGGAGTTAAAGAAGCTTTGTGAGTCAATGTCATTCTCGTCTGTACCATTAGCGAAGACTCTAGGACTTGAAGCAAAACTTCCATACCTTTATCCAGATTTCAAGGCGTTTGCCATGAAACTTGATTCTGGATACAAGGTTAAAACTGAAAAGGGAAACGTGTGGGGCAAGTGGATCATTCGCAAGGCCTTCGAAAATATGTTGCCCGAGGAAGTGGCTTGGAGAGTTAAGATGCCCGTTGAACAGGGTTCCGGGACCACCGTGCTTCCCAGCCTGCTTGACCGGAGCATTGCTGATGTGGAGTTTGAGGAGAAAAGGACCAAGTATCTTAAGGAGGACAAGGTGATGATTCGGAGTAAGGAACAACTCTTATACTATGAGATTTACAGAGCGGTGGTAGGCGTTCCGCATCCTGTCGATCCAAAGGGGAAACTGTGTCCTCAGTGTAACTCGAACGTTGAGAGGGACTCCGCCTACTGTCGAACCTGTGGCGCCTATCCGATCTGAGCAAAACTATTACGAAGCTTTTCTAGTGTTATGCTATTGCGCTGATTTCTGCCTTATGCTTCTTTTGCCATTCTTTTATTGGAACGCTTAGCCTTTCCTCGATCTTGGGTCTATGAATGGAGTTCATGGTGCAGAAGGGGATGATCTTGCCTTCTGGTACAGCGTAGTGTATGCAACATCGCTGAACTCTCTCAAGATCGAAGTTATAAGGGTCCATAAAATGCATGGCTGAGATCATTAACATCCTTCTGTGCAGGTCGCCTAGTGCCTCATAGCTTCCCTTGCTCATTATGGGCATGAGATACTTTCTCAGCAAACCAAACTTAACGTGGCGCAGTGCGCCTATCAGTCGAATTTTGGCTCTTCTTTTATGCCCTTTCTCGGCTTCTTGGTAAACCTTGTTCATGGTTTTCAGGAATTTCCCAATGTTGCCGTAACGAGTGATAGGAACGATTTCCCCGTCTTCAACGAAGATGTACGTGGCGGTTCCGCAGTGGGGATGGGCTGTGAACTCCACGTACCGTTTATCTCTCAAAGCGCCAACCGCTTTGGAGACGGGTACGACAGCGGGTACTGGGTAGAAGTCGGAGACCTTGATTTTTCCATCGGTTTGTTCCTCGCAGAGTCTGGTGAAGTCGGGGATGGTGATACGCATTTTCGCCCTTTCTTGCTCGGGGAGTCTTCCACAGAGGGACACGGGTTGAACGTTTATGCATCGGACAATATCGAAGTTTTCGATGGCGAATCGAATGATGTCCCCCATCTGATGGTCGTTGACACCCTTGATCAGCGTGACCACTAGAACAACGCTGTCTATTCCCGCCTCTCGAAGGTTTTCGATGGCTTTCACTTTCGTGTCCATGAGGTCGCGTCCGCGTGTGAACTTATATACTTCAGGGGTGACGCCGTCAAACTGGAGATACACGGTGCTCATCCCAGCTTCTTTCAACCCGCGGCAATAGTCCACGCTTTTGGCGAGTCGCAGTCCGTTGGTGTTCACCTCTACGTGTCGAAAGCCCAGTTCCTTCGCCATGCGTATCAGTTCATAGAGGTCTTCTCGGACTGTTGGTTCTCCCCCCGAAAACTGCAGCGCGGTTGCCGGTACAGGGTCGTTACTTCGAAGAATCTCCAGCATCCCTCGAATCTCCTCCTTTGATGGTTCGTAAACGTATCCTGCGGTGGCTGCGTTAGCGAAGCAGACTGGACACTTCAGGTTGCATCGGTTGGTTACGTCAATAATGGCTAGTGCGGTGTGCGACTTGTGTTGAGGGCAGATGCCACAGTCGAAGGGGCAATCCAGCTCGGTCTTGGTGCGGGGATTTCGAAGTCCGTCGCCATCGTACCTAAACTTCTCAGCGCGTAGGTACTGATCGTAATCCGACCAGTAGAGGTCTTGAAAGTTCCCGTGTTCGGGGCACTCCTTTCTGATGTAGACCTTGTTGTCCCTTTCAAATATGGTGGCGTCTAGAACCTTAAAGCACTCGGGGCATATGGATTTCGTTTCCTTGATAACCTGCAATAGGACACCACCTAGAGTTGTAAATTATAGCCTAGACTAGTGTATAAGAAGGTTTCCAAACGCGAAGGTTGACCAAAGGCATTCTCTCACAGACATTGTTGACAATACGCTTGAAGAAGACTTGTAACTGCTGAGGGGAGTTGAGTTGAATGACACTTTACCATGGAGACTACAAGAAGCGGCTGAAAAAAGCGGAAAGAGACGACCTAGCTCGGGGACTTCAACGTCTGGTGCATCTAAATCAATCAAAAGTTCACCTTCTTTTTGTTTTCAGGAATTTTGAGCGAAGAAAATCAGGGGTCTTTCTTATTTAACCGTTTGACCTGTCGCGGGCAATAACGCCGAAGGCTTCCATAATGAGTTTTGCCGCCACCTATCGCCTTTACCACCGGATATGATATTGTGTGTTTCCCGCCTAAGACAAAAAAACAAAAACGCAAATAACGTAACACCAAACCAAAACCTATCATCACACTAAGCTCTAGAACACTTTTCCATAGGGATTTTTATTCAAGTCATATGGTGGATTAGGTAGGTAGGGTGGTTTGAGCAAGCTATTTATCCGAATCGAACTCGAAGGAGAGCTTGCCCAAATTTTTGAATCCATCAGAGAAGCTCACAAACTCAAAACAAACAACAAACTCACACAAACCCTAATCCACAAAGACCTAAGATGTTTCGGAAACAGAATAGAAATTCCCATATCCAAGAAAAACTACCAACAAATCTGGAAGCTAATAAGAGACTTTGATCTAAATTACTCATCCGTTGAGGAGTTCGTTCAAGAAACTTTCATAAAAATACTGAAGCTAACATGGAAGAGGATGAATCAAGCTAACAAGGGAACCCTTAAAGAAAAAGTCCTCGCCTACATCATATAGAAAGACAAAATTGAAGCCAACTTTTACCTCACCAACTTTCAAATCAGCTTACCATCTCAACAGACCCGCAATACTTAAATCCTAGATGCATAGAAGGGGACTTCCCCATCGAGGTAGAATCGTATGGGTAAAAAAGTAACAGTGGAAGAGCTTCTAGCCAAGGCGAAGAAACCAGCTAAACTCGCGTTGGCCTACCATCCCTTCTACGAGGGAAAAGTCCAAGTAATGCCCAAATGCGCCATAAGATCCCCCTACGACTTCGCCATATGGTACACACCCGGCGTGGCAGCGTCCTGTAGAAAGATCAAGGAAGAACCTGAACTGGTTTTCCAACACACCAACCGATGGAACTACGTGGCCGTAGTCAGCGACGGAACCAGAGTGCTTGGTTTAGGAGATATAGGACCCGAAGCTGGCTTACCAGTTATGGAAGGAAAAGCCCTCCTGTTCAAGTATCTCGGAGGAGTTGACGCCTTCCCAATCTGTTTAGGCACCAAAGATCCAGACGAGATCATAACCGCCTGCAGATGGCTGGAGCCCACCTTCGGAGGTATAAACCTCGAAGACATAAGCAAGCCGAAATGTTTCTACATACTGGAGCATGTCAGAGAACAACTTGAAATCCCAGTCTGGCACGACGATCAGCAAGGCACCGCCACCGTGATACTGGCCGGGATTATAAACGCTCTGAAACTCGTGGGTAAGAAAATGGACGAGGCGTTAATAACTATGATAGGTGTGGGCTCGGCAAATACAAGAACAGCCATTGTTCTCATGAGAGCAGGCGTCAAGCCAGGAAACATCATGATGGTGGACACTAAAGGAATTCTTCACTCTAACAGGAAAGATTTAGAGGATGAAAAGAAAGAAAACCCGTGGAAATGGGACTTCTGCCTAAGAACCAACGCTGAGGGGAGAACAGGAGGCACAGCTGAAGCGTTGAAAGACGCTGACGCATGCATAGCCGCGTCTAAGCCAGGCCCGGGCACTATCAAGAAAGAATGGGTGGCCAAGATGGCAAGCAACTCCATAGTGTTTGCCTGCGCAAATCCCATCCCCGAAATATGGCCTTGGGAGGCAAAGGAGGCAGGCGCCAAGATAATTGCAACGGGCAGATCTGACTTTGAAAATCAGATAAACAACTCCCTAGGCTTTCCGGGCATTTTCAGAGGAGTCTTAGACGTGAAAGCGAAGACCATTACCGATGACATGTGTATTGCCGCTGGCATGGAACTGGCCAAGTTCGCTGAAGAGAGGGAAATTCATGAGGGAGACATCGTTCCTAGGATGGATGAGTGGGAGGTGTATCCTCGAGAGGCTGTTGCCTGCGCCCTAAAGTCAATGGAGGAGGGCGTTGCCAGAATTAAGCTGAGCAGACAGGAACTTTGGGACAGAGCTGTTTCAATCATTAAAAACACCAGAGAATCCACTAAAGTGCTAATGGATAAGAGGCTCATCCCGCCTCCTCCGCCTGAAGAAGAGGTTCTAGGAAGCCCATAACCTCCTCTGTTCCTTTCGCTCTGGCTAAACGAGTGCCCAAGTCTTGTAGAGGTAAGTTTGTTCGCCAAGACTAGAGTTATAAGACTGAATGCAAAACAATTTAAAACGAGCGGTTTCAGCTTCTCTTTGCACGTGTACTTGCTAAGCGCCTCGTGTTCTTTCTTAGCTCAGTCACGTGGTCTATAAAGTTGTATCCTTCTTTATTTCGACACGGAAGCCCAAAGCTTGAGTACACTTTTTTCAGAATTATCTTCTCTACCACTTGGGCTCCTGAACTGAGAAACTCCTCGAGGCCTCTGATGAAGACTTCTAATTTCTCCGGAATCTCCTCTGGCTTTAGCGAGTAGTTCTTCTCCAGATGACTGTAAATGATTAGTGTGGCGGCTTCTCCGAATACCTGTTTCAGTTCCTCATCTATAACCTTGAGGAGAAGGTTGTTAAACTTATCTTTGTCTTTCATTGTCAACTCTCAATTTGTGTCTTTCAGCTTGAATTCAGACAGTTTAACAATTTGTAAGCTTCTCTTTCTGTAGCTCACTTGGTTGGTGAACAGACTTCTTAGGTTCGATGCCACCCTCCGGTCGTGGATGTCTGGGCTTAACAGAAACAGGACGGTTGAACTTTCCGAAGCTAACATGTCAAGTGCGTATCGCACGAATTTGTAGGTCTTCTCGAAGCCCACCAACAAAATCAGGCTAGATAAGCTGTCAAAAACTATATTTAGGTTGCCGTAACGGCTCGTTTTCAACACCTTTTCGAGCGCGTCAAGGAGTAGCGGAATATTGTTCGCAGGCAAGAGCATTTCATTTGTCAAGGTATCCATTTTGGGAGACGAGACGCTTTGGGTCAAAAGCAAAGTTTTGATCCCCCTTCTGTTACTTAACGCTGAATGAATAACGCCGCCTTTGTGCGTGAACAGCGCCACTGGCTCAACATTGGCCAAGGCTTCATTTACAAAATCTTCGACGGGCTTCTTATAGTCAGACGCAGGATCAAATTCAAGCAGAATGGCTCTTCCAGCCATCTGTTGTCGGGTTAAATTTAACGCCTTTGAGAATGCATCTACATGCGTAATTAGATCAATCGAATGCACTGAGCGTATAGGTGCGTGCATGTTCATGTTGGTCAGTTTATGGAGAAGTTTTTCGCTTACTTTCTCAGCGTTGGCGGCAAACAATTCCGTCACATAGTCGTCCACGTAGGCTTTCCATCTCTCGTCGTTCAGATATTCGATGTACTTTTCATGGTCTTCTCCGAGAAACGAGAAGTCGCCAAGGTCTACGAAATCCATTAACTGTGTGTAGCCCTTCTTTGATGAATCTGCTTTGAGTTTATTCAAAAATCTTATTGCCTCTTCTCCGTCAAAGAGCCCGTCTGAGAGATAGAATCGTGACAAGGTCTTCAAAATAAGAGAGCCGTTTTCCTCGCATCTTTCAACATCAACACCGTGTTCTTTCAGCTTTTTCCTAACTGCCTCATCCTCGTTGTCTGGGTACTTATAGATGACCCTCTTGTCACTGGTTAATCCTTTCAAAATGAAGGTTGAGAACATCTTCATCTTGTCTGCTTTGGATGTGTAAGTTACAAAGATGCTCTCACCTTCGCCGACAGGAATGGAAGAGTACGGCTTCTCGAAGAAGCTTTCTAAAATGTTTGTCTTCCCGAAAAAGTGGGTTATAACCCCGAAGAAAGACGCAAAAAACAAGTACTCAATTGCAACCATCTCAACTCTAAGGTATGACGGCATGAAAACATGAAAGTAAAGTAAGGCAAAACTTATGCCGACCCAGAAGACTCCGAACCACTTCAGGGCACCTGCTACTTCTTTATCCTTGAACTTACGACTAGAGAGCACGAACAGTCTGCTGGGATAGGCTATCACAACGATGGCAACAACGGATAAAGAGACTAAATACCATCCTTCATACACCGAGCTGTAGACGAATCCTCCCCACATATCCCTTATTAGCTGAGTTTGAAAAGGAGTGAGAGCCCAAGTTAAAATCAAAAGTAAAATCACGTATCCCTTAAAGATGGCAGATGGAAGATTTTCTTTCGAGAAAAACATTTTCCAAGAGAGTTCCTTCCCCTTATGCAACACCGACCCGGCATGCTCCACGGCAGCCGCGCCAATCAAGGCCGCTGAAATGCTTATCGCAGTTGTGAAAGGAACCACAGACTCTGACCTAAAAAAGTAATTTTTGGTTAAATCACAAAAAACTATCAGTACAAATGATGAAAAAGTAGCTATGAAAAACATTTGAACAGATCTGAAGTAGAACCCCCTCTGACGAAGAAAGACAACTATCAACACTCCCAAAGTCTCAAGAAGAGCCATGTAAAAAATTAACCCCATCATGGGGTTTCCCAGAATTTATCTCTTAAATCATAGAGAAGGGGACAATCTTCAATCCTTCTCCATCTATTACGACCTCGTGGTATTTTTTGCTGTGAGTTGTTCCTCGCATCTTTCGTACCAGAAACCTCGTTTTTAGCTGTCCGTTGCGGACTGTGCTTTCTAGGGTTATTACAGAGTCGGCTATGAACTCCTCTATTCCAAGTCCGAGGGTGTCGAGCCCTGTTGGCACGCTACAGGTCATTATGGAGGTGCAACCGAGTTTCTTCAGTATTTTATAGAACAGGTGCATGAGCATTCTGTACTCAAATTTTTCTTGGCAAGCGCTGAGAAAGGCGGTTAAGGAGTCGATGACCAGCCGCTTGGCATTCATCTCTCTTATTGCCTCTAGGATAAAGTCGATGTTGGCGCTCAGCCCGGAGCCCTTTATGGCTTCTAGGTCGAGAACCCTTATCACGCCTTCGCGCTCAAGCTTTTCCAAGTCAAACCCGAGTCCGAGCATGTTCCTCTTCAGGGTCTTAGCGTCCTCCTCAAAGGTTGCGAAAACACCCTTCTCACCATACTGGGTGGCGCCCCTGTAGATGAACTCCACGGAGAAGATGGTTTTGCCACTGCCCGTGTTACCCGCCAACAAAATAACGTCTCCCCTAGGGAAGCCACCGTCCACCAGCCTGTCTAAACCTTCAATGCCAGAGCTAACTCGTTCAACCATAGTTTGATGCTCCGTTATTGTATGCTGAGCATCTACATACTATAATTCTTATGAAGCGAAAATACAGATTACAAATCTTTCAGACGTTTCTACTTTATTCTGTAGCCGGGTATGTTGGAGACTTCATGTTTATTTGAGAAAGTTGCCAAGTCTTTTGATGGCGTTGATTCGTTCTTTACTTCCCACCTTAGCTTGTTTTACGGCGTTTTCCAGAGTTTCAATTGTTCCATCGTATATGGCTCTGTTGACCGGAAAGGGAACTCCGTCTTTTCCTCCTACACAAAAGCTATACCTCACTGGATCCTTCCAGCTTGGTTTTTCGCCGTAGATTAGTTCGGAGATTAGGGCGAGGGCTCGGACTGTGGCTGGTCCTATTCCTCTGATGCCGAGGAGTTCTTCATAGTTTTTGGGTTGAAACTGATAAGCTCTTTTTATGGCTTTCCAGTTGAGGTTGCGGGGCAAGGAGAGAACGTCGATTGCATACTCTTTCCATGAGACTTCTGGAATCCATTCTTGCAGAGACCTTTGATGGGATGGGCGTATTGATTTGAGCATTCTCATAATCTTTCTTGGTTCTTCCTTGGCGATATCTGAAGAAGCTTTTCGACAGCTCTCGCTCTCTTTTGCGGTCATGTCTAAGGCAACTTCCCTTTTCACATCTCCAACGATGGCGTCGTGGGGTTCGACGACAAAGTTATCCTTCGCTTTTAGTGAAGAACACCAGTGGTACCTTCTGGCGGTTCGGTCTTTCTCGCTCATTCCCTGCTGAACCACCGCCCACTTTCCGTCTTCGGTTATGAAGAAAGCGTGGTGATAGAGGGAGTATCCAGCTTGAATGGCGGTGTTGTCAACCTTAGCGCTCATTCGACTCGCGTACCGTAAACGTTCAATTCTGTCGGTTGTGAAGCCAAAATCCTCCCCCACATGGTTGATTTCCATCGGCGCTTTCCGCGAAGTCCTTCCCTTGCCCCCGCATACGGCTAGTCCCTGCTCGCTTGGACTTATGGCGCTCTTTAACACACGCGTCAAGACCGTTGTAACTCCGGATGAATGCCAGTCATATCCTAGCACGCAACCAAAAGCCTGAAACCAGAACGGATCAGAGATTCTCCGCAGGAACTCGTCTTGACCATACTCGTCCACGATGACAGTTACAATTTCTCTTGCCAGCCGTGTCATTCGAACAACCAGCCACCGCGGAGCCCTTCCGTAATGCAGAGGAAGCCTCGCAACTCCGGTTCTCTTCAAAACATCACCATTAATCCATCAGGTAATAACAGGAGGAACCGTTTAAACGTGCCCTTTTCTTACTTCTGTCTAAGATTTTAACAGGCATCCTTCACGATCAATTTCTCCACGCCGAATTCTGGTGGTGGAAATTGAGACATGGTTCTCAGCTGGAACCATCTCGATTACGACGATATGTAGGGGCAGCAGTCCTTTAGCCCTCCGCTTCTCATTAATCTCATGGGCGCGAGGCTCCGTTTCCCTACTTACCACAATCGCCTCGACACAGCCGCTTGACAACGTAACTCCGTAAGGATCGTTTAGAGGCATAATCTCAGCTCTGTCCAACAAGCCTTTTTCTCTCAAAAACTCCTCCAACTCCTCTAGTCGCTCCTCATAGGTTGCAACTTTATGAGGCTTCCACAGTTTCATCGCAAGGTCGTCCGTGCACAAACCGATCAAAACACGGTTTCCAACCTCAAAAGCTTTTAGGAGCAGGACTCGATGACCTTTGTGAAACTCGTCGAAAGTCCCGCCAACAGCCACAGCTTCGAATGGTTTCTTCATGATCCTCTCACCTGAGCCGACGCGCACCTTGAAGGTCAATTTTGGCTACTAAAGTTTTTTCACTCGGCATGGCCTTCTTGAAGGCTTGAACAACATCCTCCACCTTGTCTACCGTAACCAGCGCGTGAACAGCTTCACCTACCATGTTTTGTGCAGCACCGACAGCTCCAGTCTTCTCCGCAAGTTCAATCAGCTTTCGAACGCGACTCGTAACAAGACCAGTCCCTATCGCAAATTCTTTGCATGTCCGCATGAAATTTTCGAGAGAAGGGTCAGCAAGGATTTTATCTAGAGTTCTCCTCCCCCATTCATCGATTATCTTTCTTTTTTCTTTGGATGAAAAAATCTCCTTGGTTGGAAAGGGTCTGTAAGTGCCTGCAACTATTCTGTGATTAGGAGAAACAGGAATACGATCTATAGAGGCGTATCCGGGTGCACCTGGCTCTGTCGTTATGATGCAGCCTCCCAACATTAATGGACCAACTGTTCCTAAACCTGTTTGACAACTTACTTCAGCCATATGGGCTATTCTACCCAGCTGGTTGTACGTAAGATGGAGGTTCAAGGCTTTACTAACGGCCAGAGCCGTGCCTAGGGCGCCAGCAGCACTTGATCCAAAACCGGCTCCAATAGGCACGTTTACACGGTGTCTGACAGTAACATGGTACGTTTCGGCGACTTTTTTCAACAATGTTTCAACTACAGTTCTGGTTGTCTCAGCTTCCGGCCAAAGCTTTCCATTAATAAACACGCGAATTTGTTTTTCTTTCGCCTCTGCTAGGCTAACTTCGGTTACAACCCCTTTACTGATTACAAATCCTCCACCACGAGCGCCAATCTGCTCTGGATCAGTAATCAGAGTGCCGTCAGAAGTTCTATCACAGATTTCAAAGAAGCTTGAGATTCCCGCTGGGCTAAAGGATCTGGCCCGATTCGGCACAGGCAGTCGCCTCATTTATCAGTTGGCGAGTGTTGTGTTAAAGAGGGAAAGGCTCTATAGCATGCTTCCAGAATAGGAGGTCCCAAGAAAATCATGAAAGGTATTTCCGTTGAAAAAGTCCACACAAACAGTATCAAACCCGCGTAGTATGGCAATTGAAAAGCTTTGTTGAATGCTGGCGGCAAAACGAATACTTGGCTGTACGCCCAAATTCCAACTCCTATGATTGCACTTCCTACGATGAGTCCTATTAGCGAAGCAATGCCGTAACTTCTCCACCGCGGTTTCAAGAATCCAACCGCTATTACCAATACATAACTGAAAACAAAAACACCAACAATTAAATTGATGCCTTGTAATACGTCTGAAACGGTTATGGTGTGACCGAGACGTGCAAAATAATCCACGACTAGATCTGGATCAATCAGAAAATATCCAGTGACAACGAGGATTACGCAACCGATACTCAAACCAGCAACTGCCTTCCTCCAACCCAGGTTTCTTCTAGATATCAAACCAACCAGATAGAATCCGACAAAGTTTGATGGCACACCAACGGTTAGACTTAGAAAAGGATCACCGTGAATAAACACATCGCTGAAGAAAATGCCTATGGCAGCACTAGTTCCTCCTGCCAAAGGACCAAAGAGAACTGCAACAACCGCAGGAATAAACACCACAGGCCAAAACCTAACGATCCCCACAACTGGTGCAAAAACAGGGAAAATTGCAAAGGAAAGATATCCAATAGCCCCGTAGAGCGCTGCACCGACACCTGCCATCGCGATTTCTAATGTCTTCATCTTCTCTCTCCCAACGGACTTTATCTTAAATTTCCCAATTCAATTTGTTTAGATAACAATTTCGTATGGTTTGTTTAAACCCGTCTAAATCAGTATGTTGTTTTCACTGAACTATACAAAAACATTTCAGAGTGATCTTCTGAAGTTCCTTCCAGCATACTTTGCGGCTCTGCCCAGTTCTTCTTCTATCCTGAACAATTGATTATATTGAGCGGTCCTCTCACTTCTGCATGGCGCTCCAGTCTTTACCTGTCCAGCATTTAATCCAACGGCCATATCTGCTAACCATGTATCCTCTGTCTGCCCAGATCTCTCAGAAACCTGAACTCCGTAGCCGTATCTAAAGGCATAGTAGGCTGCATCTAAAGCCTCGGTTAGGGTTCCTATCTGGTTAACCTTCCATAAAAGCGCATTGGCTGCGCCCATTTCTATCCCTTTCCTTAAACGTTTTATGTTGGTAACAAAGAGGTCGTCTCCTACGATCTGAATTCCCAAAGTCTTCGTTAATTCAGCGAAGCCTTCAAAGTCTTCTTGTTGAAGCGGATCTTCGATCGACTCAACGGGATAGGCTCCACATAAGTCCTCGTAGAAGTCCATGAACCTCTCCCTTGAGATTTCTTTATCCATAAATCTGTATGTGTTCTTTTTTCCATTGTACAGATGGCTGGCAGCAACGTCAAGGCCGAGTACGAAGTCGTCTCTATATCCGAGCTCCTCTATGGCTGTTAACTCTGCATCAAAGGCCTCTCTCGGGTCCTTCATTGGTGGAGTGTATCCTCCTTCGTCTGCAACGTTTAACACATATTTTGTATACTTCTTCGCCAACATTTCTCCAAGCAAAAAATAGACTTCGGTGCTCATAGCCATAGCTTTTGAAAAGGTCTTGGCTCCAACCGGTATGATTATGTGTTCTTGGAAATCAAGGTCGGTTGCAGCCAGTTTTCCTCCATTAATGTAGTTCAGCAGAGGAACCGGCAAAACACGGGCGTTTGACCCACCTATATGACGGTAAAGCGGCAGGTCAAGCGCATTTGCTGCGGTTCTAGCTACAGCAAGGGATACACCTACAATCGCGTTTCCCCCAAGCTTGGATTTATTCTCTGTTCCATCGAGCTCGATCATCGCCGTATCTATGTCCTTCTGTTCCCTAACATCAATTCCCTTCAGTTTAGCAGCTATTGTTTCGTTGACGTTTTTCACTGCCTTGAGAACTCCTTTTCCAGCGTATCTGGGTCCACCATCCCTGAGTTCGAAGGCTTCGTGTTTTCCTCTTGATCGTCCCGCCGGAACATCTGCTCTTCCTAGAACCCCTTCTTCCGTGATGACATCAACTTCAATTGTGGGGTTTCCTCGGCAGTCAAGTATTTCTCTGGCTTTGATGACGTTTATATTGAATTTACCCAATCTTAGACCCACCTTTCTTCATGGTTAGGAAGCGGTTATAACCACTACTCCAAGGTCCATCACGTTTGTTCCGGTTAATCCCGTGAAGATCGCGTCTTCGAGCTGTCTAAAAACATAGGAAGAGCGATGTTTCCTAAGATTTTCAGAAATATCTATACCCTTCTCCTTTGCTCTCTTCAAAGTGTAGCCGTCAGCGATGCCGCCAGCTATATCTGTAGGACCATCCGTTCCGTCGGTACCTATCGACGCTACTACTATATTTTCACTGCCATCTGTTTTAAGAGAAAAACCAAGAACAAATTCCTGATTTCGCCCACCTTCTCCATGTTCCCCCTTAATTGTGACAGTCGTTTCCCCGCCATAGATGAAGGCTGAGGGGGGCTTAAGAGGCCTGCCGTTCTTTTCGATCTCCTTTGCGATACCTGCTAAAACAATACCAGCTTCTCTGCTCTCTCCCTCTATCATGGTGGATAAGATTGTGGAGTTGAATCCCAACTCTTCAGCTCTGTTCTTTGCGGCTTCGCATACGGCTTCATTGTTAGACATTACAAAGGTGTGAACTTTCATTCCAGTGAAATTTTTAGGCGTCTCCAAGCTTGGGTCTGATAGCCCCTTCTCAAGATGAGTTCTTACAGAATCTGAAACTTTTTCCCATAGTCCGTACTTTTTCAAGGCAAAAACAGCGTCTTCAAATGTCGAAGTATCTGGAACCGTTAGATCAGTGATGTAATCCAAAGGATCTCCTATAACATCAGAGACTGTCAAGTTGATTATTTCCGCAGGATGAATACACTTTGCGAGTCTTCCACCTTTTATAGCTGAAATGTGCTTTCTAACCGCGTTTATCTCCTGTATTACTGCACCGCTCTTCAGAAGTAATTCAGTTACCTTCTTCTTGTCCTCCAAACTTATTCCCTCAACCGGTAATGGAGCTAATGCGGAGCTGCCTCCGGTTATTGCGCTGAACACAAGGTCGCCCTCGCTTGCATTCTTAGCTATTTTTATCATCTCTTTTGCTCCCTCTAGACCTGCTTCATCTGGTATGGGATGACCAGCCTCTATTACCCTTATCCTCTTCAACTTGCGCTTTTGTCCCCTCTTCACGATTATTAACCCGTCTTTGATTTTTTCTCCCAAAACGTCTTCTAATGCCATCCCTATGGGCATGGTTGCCTTTCCTGCACCCACTACGTATATGTCTTCTACTTTCGAGAGGTCGAACTTCAGATGGTCGATTATTAGTTTTCCTTCGTCGATGTGAACAATCCTTTTAACAGCCTTGTAGGAATCCACTGCCTCCAAGGCGTATTCAAGTATGTCTAACGCGATCCTCCTTCCTTTAACGTTTCCGTGAGAAAGCAACTCATCCTTATTCTTTATTAGCATCGGACATCCCACGTAAAAGACAAACATTTTCTCAGCGAAACAAAACCCTAAATGAGCCAGCGAGATCGAGGCTTTTCCCTCGCCTTCTCTTCTGTCGAAGGAGTGCCAAAACCAAAAGACTCAAGTATGTTGCGGGTTGCCTCCGCAGCCACATCCAGCCTACTCAAATCCACTCTTAAACGCAACATTTTGCAAACAACCCTTAAGACCTCCTGCGCAGCCGTCGCGTCAGGGTAAAGACCAGGGGTCTGAGCGAGAAGACAGAAACCTTTCATACCCCGTAGCTTACCCAGCCCCAAAAGAAGCCCTGCGACGCCGAAAATGTGTCCATGGAGAACTTTAGCGCCGAGACTTAATGCTTCGCGCAAACTCTCTGGGTCAGAGGCTGCGCAGTATAGTCCAGGGATTTCAACTCTTTTTTGGTGCTTCAGGCCACCGAGCGTTATGATTTGACGGCACCCCAGCTCTTCAGCGATGTCTAGGACGCGCCCGCAAAGCTCATATTGCCCTAGCGTGGTTAAGGCCTGTGTGTTGCCGTAGAGAATAAGGAGGTCGCGTTCCTCTCCTCTTCCCTTATGGTAGTAAATTTCGCTGATGGGGAACCGAGCTTTGCCGTTCTCTGTGGATATGGCGAAATCTTGAAAGGATGAGGAGCGAATTTCGCTAAACATTTTCGCCTTTAACCCTTGAATCAGATGTAGCGCAGCTATGTTTGCGACGAATCCTATGCCCGGAAGCCCCTCGATTAAGATCGGACTGTTTAAGACAGGTTTCTCGTATATTCGGGTGACGCAGACCAAGCCTTAACTCCTCCTAACAGCATAATTAAGAGACACTTTCGCTATAAGATGTTTCGGCGGCTGCAACCCATGTCCTTTGAAATACGTGACAGAGATCTGCTTGCGAGAATAGGGAAACTTGAAACTAAGAGTGGCGTAATCGAAACTCCACTCCTACTGCCTGTCATAAATCCTACTGTTCAATTGATCATGCCCAGAATTATGCAAGAGGAGTTTGGCTGCAGAGCGCTCATAACTAACGCCTACATCGTGAAGAAGCACTTCGAAGAGGAGGCGGTTGAGAAGGGAATACACGATTTTTTGGACTTCAAAGGCTTGGTTGTGACAGATTCTGGAGCTTACCAAATTCTCGTTTATGGAGATGTAGAAGTTACTCCAGAAGAAATTGTGCGATATCAAGAGGAAATCAACGCGGACATAGCCACGATACTGGATGTGCCGACGGGTTGGACAACCTCCAAGCAACAGGCACAACACACGGTTAACGAAACCCTGAGGAGGGCAAGGGAATTAGCAAAGATCAAGACCCGTGATGACATCGCTTGGGTCGGACCAGTTCAGGGAGGACAACACCTCGATCTTGTTGCTCGATCAGCGAGGAAAATTGGGACGCTGCCCTTTCAGATTCATGCCCTAGGAAGCCCAACGTCGGTTATGGAACAATACCTATTCGTTGTCCTTGCTGACATGATTCTAACAGCAAAGAAGAACCTTCCGTTGGAGCGGCCTTTACACCTCTTTGGAGCCGGACATCCCTTCATGTTTGCGTTGGCGATAGCTTTAGGATGCGACCTCTTTGACTCCGCTGCCTACGCCATCTATGCCCGAAAGGAGCGATATATGACAGAATACGGAACCACCAGACTTGATGAACTTGAGTATTTCCCATGCTCCTGTCCAGCGTGTAACAAAAATGACCCGCAGAGCGTTAGAGCGATGCCGAAGATTGAAAAGCAAAAAATGCTCGCTAAACACAACCTTCACGCTAGCTTTTCTGAGTTGAGGCGAATAAAGCAGACAATAATAGAGGGACGCCTCTGGGAACATCTAGAGTTGAGAGCGCACGGACATCCAGCTCTCTTCAAAGCCTTAAAAAACCTAAAGAAACACGCTGATTACCTGGAAAAACAGAGTCCGGTGACAAAAAAGAGCGGACTCTTCTTCTTCAGTTCCCTCGGGCTTATCCGCCCCGAAGTTGTCCGCCACAAAGATAGACTCTTCGGAAGGTATTCACCACCAAAAGAAGCGGAGGTGCTTGTCTTGCTGCCTCAAACCCAGACGAAACCTTTCCACAAATCTAGAGAACAGCGAAGAGCTCTGAGACGCGTTGGACAAGAACTGGGCGATAGAATGCGTAGAGTTCATGTGTGTACCTATGCAGCGCCCTTCGGAGTGACACCTCGAGAACTTGACGAGGTTTATCCTCTCTCCCAATATGAAATCGCTACTCCACTTGACGATAAAACGATAGAGTATGTGGCAAAACAGGTGTCAAGGTACATTGTAACCACAGGCTACAAAGGAGTGATTTTGCTTCAGGATGTCAAGGTTTGGAAGGGAAAAATGGCAAAAGCTTGCAGACGAGCTTGCGAGAAAAAGAAAATTTCCCTTACAATGTTTTCTCCGGAAAAGCCTTGGGACGGAAGGGTGCTTAAGGACCTTGCGATGGCGATAGAAAAGGTGTTGTAATTGACGAGAACGCGCGATGGTTTTTATGTCTCTTTCTTCCTAGACTCCATTATCGCCCTCTTTCCCTTCCAACATTTTGTTTTTAAGTTTAGACCTGTTGAGGGGTTGTGGTATACTGTAGGTTTACGTATGTGTTTCACTCCAAAGTTTTATTTGAGACATTTGAACACTTAATTCTTGGTGTTGATTTGAAGGTGAAAATGAGCGGTCAAATGGAAAACATCCTTCTAGCTATGTTGAAGGCAGAGCGAGACCCAACTTCGACGATAGGTCAAATCAGAGCCGAAAACACCGAGACCTATGGAAAACCCGGTTTAGGCACCATGGACCTTATGAATTTTATAAAGGGAGCATTAGCGCTCGACGCACAAGGTAAGCCTAGACACTCGGTTAGGCGAAGCTACTGGCGGTCGCTGAAAACCTTGCTGAAGCATGGTTTAATCCGTGTATCCCTAGATAAGAGTCCAGGCAAGCACGGCTACCTCTACGAGTTGACATCTGAGGGTCGAGCGAAAGCAGAGGAGGCCTGGGCTAAGGTTAGTATGTTCGTTGAGGAACGTGGCAGACTCGTATAGAAACGAGCCTAAGAATGTGAGCTGAAGAAAATTGATGGTGACGAGACATCTTCGAATAGCGAAAAATAAATCCTTTCAAAACCATTTAGAATTGGTGAAACTGCTTGAAAGTGGTTGCAGCTGACTCAGGTGCCGCCGTATTAAACGATCACTTCAGGCCTTTGCTGATTGTCGCTGCGGCCGCCGTGTTAGTTGAGCCTCCCTACAGAAAAGTCAGTTTTTGCCTGGCCGAACCCATTTTCGCTGAGGTGGAAAAGGGTTATCTTTTGGTTGTTCACGAACTCAAGCTATGTCAGCGTGTTTTAAAAGAGGTAAAAGCTGATGAGGTTCATTTGGATATGTCTTTGGGCGG
>JABAHS010007532.1_pt1 | contig 19248 bp, 26 predicted proteins | sample 7062111 | NCBI WGS metagenome assembly JABAHS01 (sample SAMN14534600, study PRJNA622989) | marine sediment metagenome | biome: marine biome [ENVO:00000428]; feature: marine pelagic biome [ENVO:01000023]; material: deep marine sediment [ENVO:00002113]; isolation source: pool of 4 deep marine... | reverse complement strand
GAGTTTGAGGAAAAGAAGCGTCTTATTGAAAAATGAAAGATCTGACTTTCGATAATCCGACTTTGTACGTGGCTGAACGTCTGATGTGTTTAGGGCGGCTTTTGGCACATGGATAACGCTGTCGCCCTCGTCCAAGCCTATCTTCGCATAAACGGCTATTTCACGGTGGCCGAATACCCGGTATTGGAGACGCACGGCGGAAATGCTGTCCAAATGGCGACCGATATCGACATTCTTGCCTTCCGATTTCCAGGAGCAATTCGGCAGGTCTCCGGCAAGCACGGTGAGAAATGGCAGCAGGGGCTCTCGATACCCGATCCCGACCTGAAAGTTCCAAGCGGGGCGCCCGATATGATCATCGGCGAGGTCAAGGAAGGTCGCGCCCATGTCAACAAAAGCATGCGAAATCCCGCAATCGTGTCCGCTGCTCTGGCGCGGTTTGGATGCTGCGACCCCCGACACGCAGAGCGAACAGCACAAAAGCTTCTTGACTCCGGCCGCGCGGAAACACCGCAGGGCCATATGGTGCGTATCGTTGTGTTCGCATCCGGTAGGGCAGAAGAGCGGCGCTTCCAGGTTATATCCCTAGCGCATGTCACCGAGTTTCTGCGCAGCTATCTGCGTGAGCATTGGGAGGTTCTCCGTCATGCTCAGTTCAGGGACCCGGTCCTCAGTCTTTTAATGACGCTCGAAAAGGCAGGGGATGCCTCACCCGCGGAGGAGAAATCCTGATATGCCAGTTGATCCGGTTTGCACACGCGAGGTGGACCTTAGAACCGCGCATTCAATGAAGATCGTCGATGGCAGGGGCATTTATTTTTGCTGTGCAGACTGCGCGCGCGCTTTCATGGCGCAACCCCAGAGATACGAGGACTTGAATTCCCACATGCGTCTGACGATCGGTGTCATGGGGTCGGCGGCCGACGACGAGCCGGCTCAAGCGCGCAAGACTGCTTTCGATCTTGGCGCAGCGATCGCCTCCAAGGGCTTCGTTCTGATTACCGGAGCCTGCCCGGGCCTGCCAAATGAAGCCGCGCGCGGGGCAAAACATTCGGGAGGCCATTCGGTCGGAATTTCTCCGGCCTTGAGCCTTCATGAACACCTTTATCGCTATCACTCGCCTGCGGATGCATTTGACGTGCTGGTTTATACCGGGAGCGGCCTGATGGGCCGTGAGGTAACGAATATTCACTCAAGCGATATGGTCATTATTTTAGGTGGTCGGTCTGGAACGCTCGGTGAATTTGCAATCGCCTATGACGAGGGCAAGCTTATCGGTGTTTTGCAGGGAACGGGCGGCATTACCGACGAGATCGAACGAATTATAGACACCTTCGAAAAGGATACCGGCGCACAGGTCTTGTACAGCCGTGACCCAGAAGAGCTTGTGACCCACCTTTCCAATGAGTACGAAACCAGACACTTCCGACGTCCATCTTGTTTCTGCGATGCCGTCGCGATGCCGCCAGGCTAGTCAATTGTCATGGTATCGGCCGGTACGCCAATTGCCCCCAACACCACTCCACGAATGCCCGCTCCGCCTTCGCCCTTTTTCTGGAACCAACGTCGTAAATAAGAGGCTGTCTCGGAATTCGCCCCGTCTTGGGCACGATCACCCAAGCTATTTCCTGGTGAGGCGTTCCTGCGTGGAATGACCGACACCTCAAAGAAGAGTCCGCTTCGGGTATGTCGCTGCCTGTCACGCAGGCTTGGCGATTCGAGCGCCTCTGGCCGGCGACTGCCGTTCGAGAATGATGCGATAATCCCAGGATCGAAGCATCCAGGCGGTCCACGACGAGGATCTAAAGCCGAAACGACACACTGCGACAAATTGCCGGGGCGCGTCACGTGGTTCCGGGAAGTGTTCGTAAAGATCTCGCTTCTCTCGAGACCTGCTCCGCAGGCGGTGCGCCGATGCGCATCATCGCCCGAATTGAGGATCCGACGGTGATCGAGCCGATCCTCATCCACCTCGATCAAAAATTCCCGAGGCCGATGCCTTGCAGCGGCGCCCCTCCTGGGCACCGCTGCCGAATCGTGGCTTGGATTGATACACTGCATTGCAAATCAGCAAGACCGTGGGCTGGGTGGCCAACGCGTGGAACTGTTTCCGGGCGCTGTGGGCACGGCACCTACCGGCGCCGGCAAACCGGCTCGAGGCCGGAATTTCTCTCGACCCGCAAGGTGGGTTTAGGGGAAAATACGCGCTGAAGCACGGCTCGACGTGTGGCGGATCACACGACTAACTCGAAGAACCTGCGGAAAAGGTCTTTCGTTTGTCTTATACCGAGAGCGTTCGACAGAGGAGAGACAGTTGATGGAAATGGCTGATGTAATGATTCACATCGATGAATCTATCGATCACGATCGTCGGACTGAAATCGCGGATGAAATCCGAGCTCATGCGGGCGTAATGGCTGTGGCTCACCATGACGAGAAACCGCATTTGCTGATCGTGGAGTACGACCCTGAAACCGTGCACGCCAAGGACTTACTGCAGGTGGCTCTGGACCAGGGCGTTCACGCACAGCTTGTCGGATTGTGACTTCGCGCTATAGCGAAAGGCTGCACAAAGCCCGGCTATGGGCCGGGGCGTGTTTACTCGTTGACCTGCCCCCCTACAACGAGTCCACGTTGTGAGTGAGAATTTCACTCAATCCGGACAGTTGAAGGAGGAGGGCCATGGCGATCAAGCGCTATAGCTCGGAGCAGATCATAGGGATGCTGCGCCAGGCCGAGATCGAGCTTGCCGCAGGCAGGACGACAGGCAAGGTGTGCCGGTCGCTCGGGGTCTCGGAGCAATCGTGCTGCCGCTGGCGCAAGGAGTACGGGGGCATGCCGGCGTCCCGGGCGCGGTGACCGAAGGATCTCGAGCGCGAGAATCAGCGGCTGAAGAAGCGGGCAGCGGATCTGTAGCTGGACAAACAGATTCTCGAGGAGGTCTGCGAGGGAACTTCCCGGCCCCGAGCGACGGCGATGCGGTGTCGAGGACGTGCAGCAGATACTGCAGAGTTGCTGGTTGCTTTGGATTGATCAGCTTCGGGGGACATCTGCATCGAATAGCTGACCCGCCGCCCGGATCTTTACATGATCATTCACTCGTTCCTGCCGGATTCGATCGAAAAGGCTGGACCCCGGGGTCTGAAACCGTCGCCAGATTCTCCACCTCTCTCTTGCCGTAAGGTCGGAGGTCGGACATGTCCATCCAGCGGTTTTTACTTGCACAGGTCCAACTTGCCGTGATTCCATAGCGGCAATGCAGATTTCAGTCATTACCGTGGACAGGTCCATGGTTGCGCTGGGGCGCTTCGTTATCGCGGTCTGGGCCTCCATGTGCCTGGTGACGACGCTCAGCGCCGCCGGCCCGGTTGCGCCCGCTTTTCCCGACGGCAACTGCCATGTCGGCATCGGCGCCGGCACTTCGGGCGCGTCTGACAACGGCACGGACCGCATCCAACCCGCCCACGTCCACGCGGACTGTAGCAGCGAGCACGGTACCTCGTTCGCAAACTTGTCCCCGGCGGCTTCGCCCTGCCTCGCTCCCCGTGCTCCCCGGCGCGACGACTTCGCCCACCCCTCGGCTCGCCTCGCGCCGCCGGTACCACCGCCCTGGCGGTTCTCCGCGACACTCGTCTGACCCGCCTCGCCGCTCGCCGTCGCTGACAAGGCGCGCGGCGCGCACCGGCTTCGCCGGTATCGCGGTCGAACTTTCACCATGCCGGCGCCCGCCGATGGTTCACCGGAGCGCCGGCACTCCAGACGGAGCAATCGTCATGAAATACACCGTGCATCCGCGACTCGTCGCCGCCATCGCGCTGTTGATGCTGGCGCCCGCGCAGGCCACGCAACATCGCTGGTACGCCCCGGAACAGGCGGCCGCGGGAGAATCCGTGTACCGACAGCACTGCGTCGCCTGCCATCTCGAAAGCGGTGCCGGCACCGCCGAGTGGCAGGCCCGCGACGCCGACGGCAAGCTGCCGCCGCCGCCACTGAACGGCACCGCCCATACCTGGCACCACGATCTCGGCGTGCTTGCCCGCACCATTGTCGAGGGCGGCGCCCAGCTTGGGGGCAGCATGCCGGCCTTCGGCGACAAGCTGTCGGCGGAGGAGGTCGCGGACGTGATCGCCTACGTGCAATCGCTGTGGCCCGACGACATCTACCGGCGCTGGTCCAGCGCCTTTCCGGAGGATGCCGCCAACGGTCTGCCGCGTGGGCAACAGACGGCGAAGAGCCCTGAACCGCAGCATGCCGCGGTCACCCGGCTCTCCGGCCTGCTGCCCCCGGAGACCCGGATAGGCGAACCGGAGGAAACGCCCGTCGACGGCATCCTGGGCATCCGGGCGGGATCGCGGTACTTCCATGTCGACAGCTCGGGCCGCTACCTGTTCACGGGAGATCTTGTGGACCTGATCAGCGGAGAGAATCTCAGCCAGACGCGGTATGCCGCGATCCGGCGCGACCTGATGGCGGAATTTCCCGATGCCGACAAGGTCACCTTCCCAGCCAGCGGCGACGAGCTGGCAGCCATCGACGTATTCACCGACACCACCTGTCCCTACTGCCGTAGACTCCACCAGGAAGTACCGAAGCTCCAGGCCGCCGGAGTCACGGTACGCTACCTGCCATTCCCACGCGGCGGAAACCGCGGTGACGGCTACAACCAGCTGCGCTCGGTCTGGTGCGCCGACGACCGTGCCTCTGAAATGAACACCGCGAAATCCGGGCCGGACTACCGACCCGGAAACACCGATTGCCCGGCGGCGAAAACCGTAACCGTCGGCTACCGGGTAGGCGTCGAGGCCGGGGTCACCGGAACGCCGGCCATCGTGCTGGACGACGGCACCCTTTTGCCGGGCTACATGCCGGCCGCGGACCTGCTGACTAGACTCGGCATCAAGGGTGGTTAGGCTCTACACGGGCGCCGCCCGATGGGCGCTTGCCGCGGGCGCCGCCGCGGTGCTCGCGGGCTGCGGCGAGTCGGATCCCGATGCCGCACTGGCCCGACTGCACATGCCGTCGGCCGAGTACCGGGCCAGTGCCGACGCGGGCCGAGATTGGTTTCGCCAACACTGCGCTCGCTGCCACGGCGACCTCGGCCAGGGGTCCCGGACCGGTCCGCCGCTGGTGCATAAGACCTACGAACCGGGCCACCACCCCGACGCGGCGTTCTTTCTCGCCGTCAAGGACGGCGTACGCCAGCACCACTGGAACTTCGGCGACATGCCGCCGTTGCGCGCTACGGTCTCCCCGGAGCAAACTGCGGACATCACCGCCTGGGTCCGCCGCCGCCAGCGGGCGGTCGGCATCGAATGAAGCTGCAACACACTCAATCACCCGCGGAGGAAAGCAACATGTGAGTAATCACCCCCCAATTTGCGTAACTCCATTCACGATGATCGTCCCGTTCCCCGTACCCTTGTCTGCAGGAGAGCCTGATGCCGATCTCAAGCTTTTGCCGGACGACGCGTCTCGCCGCCGTGCTGGCGGTGGCCGCGTCGAGCATCGCGGCCCACGCGGAAACCGGGCAGCGCGGCAGCGCAGCCGAGGAAGCCCGTGGCGCCGTCCTCTACGTCGAGCACTGCCAGGTCTGCCACCGCGCCGGCGGCGCCGGCGAACCGCCGATACCGCTCGGCGTGATCCGGCCCGGCTACATCGTTGCCATGCCGCTGGATGAAACATCCCATGCCTGGCACCACGACGATGATCAACTGGTGCACACCATCCTCAGCGGCAATCCACGGACCCGCACCCGCATGCCGGCGTTCGACCCGGTGCTCAGCGAGGCAGACGCGCGCGACATCGTCGCCTACCTGAAAACGTTCTGGAGCGACCGCATCGTCGCCTGCCAGGGGCCGAAGCACATGAGCTGCATGTAGGCCGCGGTGAATGTCATCGGAATCCGAAAGTACGCACCGGCGGGTCCGTTGACGGCGGCATCGACGACGCCCGGTTCTGCCGGCCGGCAATCACCCATGACCCGCCACGACCACAAGTCTGTGATCCGTAGCTCTGCAATATCGCTACGCCCGGGAAGCGCTGCGCGTCCGGTCAAGGCCCGGTAACGCGGATTCGCCAATGGCGCGTCTTTGAGCACCTGCGGGGATACGGGACGTCCAGCCAATCCCCCGCACCGTTCAACCCCTTATCGGGACTGCCTGAAATTGTTCGGCAGCGCTCTCGTCCACGGTGCAGCCACTGGACTCGTCGACGCAGCGCCGGACGCCGTTTAAAAATAGCGCCTCAACTCGAGGCGGATGAAATCGTCGTTCCGAAGCCCATACAGGAAGAAGTCATCCGGCGGAATGTCCTGAAACGCTCGGGCCTCGACATCGAGCGTCCACAAATCCCCGAGGCGCCGACTCGCCTCCAGCTGCCATACCCGGGAACCCCGGTCGGCGTCCATGATCACACCAAGTAACAGTTCCGTGCTCTGCGTGTCGTTAAATGTCAGGCGTGCGCCAAAGCCGACGTCGTTCTCATAGGGTGTCAGCGCACTGCGGCCGCGCTCGTCCCAGACGTATTCCACTACCGCACCAACATCCAGCGGCTTATCGAAAACGCGCACGAATGTGTACTCGAAACCGCCTGTCGCGGCGCTGAACGTGGATCCTTGACCCGCGCGGCGGTAGCCCTCGAGCTTCCACAGCCAGTCGCCCTTAGTGGCTTGGATATCGACCCCCACCTGATCAATAAGCTCGTAGAGCGGCGTCAGTGTCACGGCATCGAGGTCGGTACCGGGAGTAATGCTCGGGTCGCGACTTATGCCGTTGAAGTAGTAGGCGCCGATGTCCCAGTCACCGAAGAAATGCGACCAGCGCACCGCCCAGTCGACGCGAGTCTCGTCTTCGACGACCGCCTTGTCGGGATCGACGGGAGGATCGGTCTGAAAGCGGCAGTCAGGACAGGGGAAGGTGCGCTCCCGAAAGCCCAGTAGAGCGAAAAGATCAAGCGTGCCCCAATCCCGAACGAGCGCCAGGTTGACCATTGGTTGGCCGAGCTTCTCGTCGGCATCTGGATCCTCGACGTAATCGGTCTGATTCACGATATCGACCAGATGCACGAACTCCGTCACACCCCAAAACACTTTCCTGACCCCCACTCGCCATTCGTGGTCTTCGCCCACCTTTATCCATGTCAGCTCGCGAATGTCCCAGTGGGTTCGCTCATCGTCCTCCCTGTCGATTCGCAAGAAGCCGGTAAACTTGAAAAGCTGATTGCCATCGCTCCACTCACGGAAATACTCGGGCTGAACAGCCAGCGAGAAGTTCGACTGATACTGATCGGGCTGGAGGGCGCCACGATTAGGGAAATACCAAGATTCACCGGCGACGAATCCCGACCAGTCGGCATGAAGCGCCGAGGGAATCAGGCTGCTCATCCATACAGCCAGGCATAGCATTTCGCGCGCCGCCCCGAGAAGTGTCTTGATTCGCTGATCGAACAGCGCGAGCGCAAGCGCAAGAACCCGGGTAAAGCCACGGACAGGATGAGCAGGCATTGTGATGGCCCCACCAGGCACTACGTGTCAGCGCACCCTCTTCAGAGCATTCTTGTCGAAGTCGCGCTCAGTCAGACCAAGTTGAAATTGGTAATCTCCGAAGTCGAGGCGCGTCCTCTTTCCGGTCTTGTGATTGTCCATGACGAGCCCGTGAGCACGCCAGAATCGGTCGAGATACTGCCGGTAATCGCTCACGGATAGAGTCTTGAGAAAAACGTCGTTGCGATCGTAATACTCCACGCGCCGCACCTGATACTCCTCCTGATCGTACCAAGTTAGCAGACGCGTGTACCCGGAGTTCTCGTACCGCGGCCGCCTTTCGACGACGAAGCACGTTGTCGGCCCACATCGCTCGTCGCGCATCCACAGATAGTCGTACTTCCTCACTTCCTGAGCAGTGAGATCCTCGTAGGCGAACTCGCTGCCTACGAAGGGACCCGACCGATTTGTGGCGGATATGCGTTTCACGCGCTTCAGCGCCGGCAGGTAGAGCCACTGGTCGTCGGGCTCGACGATGTTGGCATAACTCAACAGCGCTGTGCCCTTCACGTCACGTGGCTCTTCGAAAACCGCCAGCGACCAGTCGCCCTCGTCATCGCCTGCCCTCTCGAGGGTATCGATGCGCAGACGTCTCGTGCGCGTCGCCCCCTTGCGGTCTTCGAGAGTCATCGTCAGCTCGACCCGAGAGTCTCCGAACCCCCGGTCCCGGCTATCCCACTCGAGGGCGACGGCCTCGCCTTTTTCCACCGGGTCGTCCCCGAGCCCGGGGACAGAGACCAGTAGCAGAGGAAGAACGACGAGCCCACCCAGAACACGTTTGCCCGTCGAATCCGCCGAGCGCAGTGTTATATCGGCCTTGGCCGGATTCTTCTCCCTGCAAGCCCGAAGCGAACGCGGCGCTGCCATCGGATCGGCGTCGAGTGACATCATGCACAGGCTCAGCATGGCTATTGCAGCCCGCCGCGCTGCTGCCACATGCGAAAGATGTCGTCCGGCCACAACGAGGTCATCCAATGGATGATCGCAACGATCTCGGCCGGGCCGAGCTTCTCGCCCTGCGCTGGCATGCTCCCGCCCATGCCGATCGTGCCTTCGCGAATCGTCTTTGAGAGCACGGGAATCGGATGGTGCCAGGCGTGGGCCGTTCCGTTCAGCGGCGGTGGCGGATACTTTCCGTCCTGGTCGCGTTTGCGCCACTCTGCGGTGGTGCCTTCGGCATTGCGGCCATGACACGCCGCGCAGTTGTCCTGGAAAAGCGCCCTGCCGACCTCGATGACCGCGGGGTCGTAAGCGCGCTCAACGGGCCATCCCGTGGCCAGCACCCGCCGCTGGATTTCCATCGGCTCGAGCTGCTCGCTCGTCTGCGCCGCGGCGGTTCCGGCTGCGGTCGTGATAAGGACAGGCAAGAGCGATGTGCCAATGCGTCCAAGTCCCATCGAAGCCTCCTGTCTCATGAGAGTGTCCAGCGAATTCATGCATAGTGTTCCGGATTCGCCAGGAACCGGTCGCAGCAGCGCTGCGAGCAGAAGACGACCCGCTGACCGCCATGCGTGGCGAAGACCGTGGCAGTCCATTCGTCGACGCGCATTCCGCAAACCGGGTCCCGCACCCACGAATGCTGCTCCGATTTGCGGTCCCGCAGAGCACCGTCCTCGAGCCAGAGAATGCGATCGGCCACGTCCTCGACCCTCGGGTCGTGGGTCACCATGACGACGGCGCAGCTTTCGTCGCGCGCGATGTCGTAGAGGATCATCATGACCTCTTGCCCGCTTTGCGAGTCGAGATTGCCGGTGGGCTCGTCGGCGAAGATGAGACGCGGTCGGTTGATCAGGGCCCGGGCGATGGCCACCCTTTGCTGCTCTCCGCCCGAGAGCGTGGCGGGCAGCGCGCCGCGCCGGTGCACGAGGCCGAGCCGCTCGAGCATCTCGTTGGCACGTCCGCGCGCGGCACGCACCCCCCCGGGCGCAAGATGCGCCGGGAACAGCACGTTCTGCTCGACGTCGAGAGCGCCCAGAAGATTGAACGCCTGGAATACAAAACCGATCCGCAGTGCACGCAACTCCGCCAGCCGGGACTCGTCGAGCGTCGTGATGTCCCCGGCTCCCTCGAGCACGATGCGACCCGACGTTGGGCGCAGCAACGCGCCCAGCATGGAGACCAATGTCGTCTTGCCCGAACCCGACGGACCCATGACGACCACGAGTTCGCCCGGGCCGACCTTGAGCGAGACGTCGTCCACGGCACGCACTTCGGTGTGCCCGCTGCCAAAGATCTTGACGAGGTTTTCGGCAACGAGGACCGGATCGCTCACTGTCATACCCCTCAGCTCTGGAACGCAGTCATCGGATCGACGCGCAGGAGCCTGCGCACGGCGAGCGCCGCGGCGAGCACCGCGACCGTCATCGCGACGAGCGCCACCCTGCCAAGCGCCTCGGCCGTCACCATGAGCGTCACCATCGGCGCCAGTGCGGCGGTCAGCGGCACCGCGATCGTCATCAACACGGCGGCCAGTACATAGGCCAGCCCAGCAATCGACAGCGCCTGGACGGTAACGCTCACACAAATCGTCGTGTTGCGGACGCCCAGCGCCTTGATGACGGCCAGCTCGCGCTCTGTGCGTGTGACATGGGAGTGCACCGTGAAGCCGACCAGGAGCACCGCCAGTGCGCCCCCGATAGCGGTCATCAGAGCGACGATTTCGAGCCCCATCTGCATGGCCACCTCCCAGTCGTTCTCGATGAATGCCTCCTTCGAGATGGCGTTGACCTTGTCGACCTCGTCGCGGATGCGCGCGGCGAGCTCTCGTCCTTCAACGCCTGGCATTGCATCGACCAGCAGGTAGCTGAACGTTCCGAAGCTCGACATGATCTCCTCGAGGTCGGCCATCGTCACGAAAGTGATGGAGTTCGCCATCGAGAATGTCCCCTCGGAGAGACCGGCGACCTTGAAATGGCGCCCGGCAATGGAGATCCGATCACCGAGCCGAACCCCTGCGAGCTCGGCGAGCACGCTGGGGAGAATCGCTTCGCCGGAGCCGGGTTGAGGTACGCCCTCGGCCAGCGCCCACGGTCCGGCGCCGGGATCGTCCGGCTCGAGCCCGACGACGAAAGAGAACCAGGAGCGCTCCCCGGCCTCCATGACTGTGTTCAGATAGAGAATCGGCGTGACCTTGCTCACGCCCTCGACCTCGGCGACCCTCTCGGCCTTCCAGTCCCACACGAACGACGTGGCCATGTGCATGTTGGAGACGCCCTTCTGCATCACCCATACGTCGGCGGCGCTTTGCCGTGCATAGGCGACGATCTGTTTCGACTCGCCTGCGAAGACGGCGTCGAAGAACATGACCAGAACGAATGCGGCGGCGGCGGCGCCAACGCTCGCAGCAAGCTGCAGCGGCTCGGCGACGAGATTTCTGAACGTCCACCCGAACATGTCCCTATCTCCTGAACACGATCGCCGGGTCGATCCGGATGACAGCGCGCATCGACAGCAACGCTCCGGCGGCCGCGAAAGCCAGGCTCGCTAATCCGGTACGCACGACTGCGCTCGGCTCGGCTGCCAGAACCAGATAGATGGGTGCAAAAGCGTGGACGATCTGGGCGATGACGACGGCGAGTGCCAGACCTGCCGGCAGTGCAATCAGCGTCAGCCCGACGGCTTCGGCCACAATGGCCGTTCCCAGCGTACGTGGCTTGAAGCCTAGCGCCTTAAGAACCCCGAGCTCGCGCGTGCGCCCACGCACGGCCGCGAACATGAACATCGCGATCACCAGCACACCTATGCCGTAGCTCACCGCCAGCAGCAAACCGAGGATCGGACCCAGCATCTCACGGCCAAGGCGCTCGTCGCGCAGAGCGAGCTCGCGGGGAAAGAACACGTCGGCGACGTCGATGCGCGCTTCGATGCGCTCGGAGACGGCAACGGGGTCGGCGCCTGGCTCGAGGTCGACGAGGAGAAAGCTCAACAACGGAAACGTTGCGATGTCCGCCGCCACCTCCGACTCGAAGTAGAAGTCGATCAGGTCGTCGAACGTGATGAAGGCGAAGGGCGTGAGGAATGCCGCCGAGTTGGTCGAGACGCCGGAAACGGTAAACTCAAAGTCGGATATCTCCATCGTATCGCCGGGCTTGAGCCCGTACTTCACGGCGAGAGCGCGATCGATGACGATTCCGCGCTCGCCCCGCGATCCGCTCCCCTCCAGGATCTCCGACGGCCCCCCTGCCGTATCGTACACCAGCACCAGGATTGGGTTTCTGCGCCCGTCTCGCTCGTAGATCACGGACAGACCGGTCAGCGGATGCGCCACCCGCACGCCTTCCACCTCTTCGACCTGAAGACGCGCCATCTGCGGCAATATCGAGCGGGCCGCGATGAAATTCGAGATACCCGCCTGGGCGACGATCAGGTCTCCGCCGCGCCGCAGAACGGCGTTGCGAAGCTGGTCGTAGAGACCGGCGAGAAAACCCTCGAGCACCAGTATCTCAGCGATGATGCACGTGAGGGTAATTACAGTCAGCACGGTCCGCACAGCCTCGTGGCGGAGTCGGCGCAGAATCAGGCGGAGCATGTCAACCGTGGCCCCCTCCCCTCAGCCCTCGTCCTGATCGAGCTCGCGAACCCTTGCTGCAATCTCGTTTTGCAACGCAGCGTGCTCGATTGCCCCGACACGCGTGCGGCGGATGATTCCATGAAGGCCCTCGACGAACGCCTCGGGGACGCCGCACCCGCCCCACTCAATAGCGATGCGGCCGTTTCGATCCGCCGCCGTGAACCACGCAGGGGTCGCAAAAACCTCGGGCGGCCTCAGTGCGGGCATGGCCTCAATGGCCTTCGCCTCGGCAGAGATGCCCGCAACGAGACACGCACCATTCGGAGTTGCCGGAAGCTCGCGGGGGCTGGGCATGCCGGGTCTCCGCCCCGTGATGGCGGGTGAGACGGTATGGGCGATGGCGTTCTCGTTCCTCAGCTTGGGCATTGCTGGACAACGGTCGCGAGGAATACTGTCGCCAACGCGCCCAGCGCCGTCAAGAAACAACCCAACGCGCATCCGGTTCACCTCCAATACCCATCACCGATTCCTCGAATCTCTCCCGAAGCAGCGGGTATTGCAGCCCGATCGCACTTATTCACTATGGTAAACCTGTTCGTAAGGTTCAGGTCAAGCACTCACCCTGGAACGCATACGTGCCGGGCATGAGAGTCCTTCGGCAGGTTCGCCGATCGACCCGGTCGACTGAGCGCCGCCAAAGAGTCGCCCTGGCGGGACTAATGAAGTTACCATCCCCCGGAGAGCGGATGAGCGCGAGGAGGGAGCAACCGATGATCGAATTCATCGCCGCGGTGATAGCAATCGGACTGGTGATGCTCGCCATGTCCATCGGGGTGATTTTCGGCAAGCGTCAGATCAAGGGTTCCTGCGGCGGCCTGAACAACCTGAAGAAGGTGCTGGGCTTCACCCCCTGTAACGGCTGCACGGATCCGAGTCCCGATTGCCCCCTCCGCAGCCGGAAACGAGGGTAGATGAGGGGACTGCGGGCGCCGCAGCCCAATCGCCTCGTAAGGCATACCGGACCCACCCAGAGCAGGAAATCGAGCAGAGCATACATAACCTTGCCCACCCGGGATTACGCCACGAGTGGCGATGTATCACCCCGTCAGATCGCGTTTCTTCTCCTCGAACTCCTGCTTGTCGATTTCGCCACGAGCGTAACGCTCCTTGAGGATATCGAGAGGTGTTCGCTGAGGTCTGTCGTAGCCTGAGGAGTTTCGGCTGAGATACTTGACCAAGACCACGATGGCAAGAATGATCAGCGCCCAGAACAAAAGCATGTGCACGGCGCCGATGCCGACCCAGCCCCAACCGTGCGCCCCTACGTCCCACATCGTCGATTCTCCCTTCAGTCCTTCACAGGCGCGCCCGATTGAGCCTGAGCACGTTCATCACGACGGACACGGAGCTCAAGCTCATCGCCGCGGTGGCGATGCTCGGCGCTTCGCCGGCGACGTATGCGCCGGGGTTTGCCAGAAACTTTCCTCGGCAGTGATCGGAGCAGAAATAGCGGTTCGTCCGGTAATGCTCGACCGCCCCTGCCGCCTGGTCCGGGGCCACCGTCATCCCGCACACGGTATCCCTTGGACTCGGTGTATCGTAGATGGTCGTCACATTCAAGGCCCTTACATCGCGCGATCGCGGCTACACGGAGTCGATGCCGCAATCACGTCCCAACTCCGCCTCCGCCATCTCGATCAGGCAACGAACCGAGTCACCGTTCGGCACGCCGTTCGCCGCCTCGCGCCATTGTCTGACGGCATTCTCCATCTGCGCGTGCGACCTCTTCAACTGCCGTAGCGAACGTTTGCTTGCGCGAATACGCCGCTCGATGACTCCAAGCGTCTGCGGGCAGGGAAGGCTTCCCCGATCGGCGTCCCCCAGGACGATCGCGACTTCGGCGAGGGTGTAACCGAGTTGCTTCATGTTTTGGATGAAACGCAATCGCCCGATATCACCCTCGGTGAAGACTTTGTAGCCGTTGCCCGGGTGTCGTGCAGGCCTCAGCAACCCGACACGTGCGTAGTAGCGTACCACGTGCGGTTGCTCGCTCGCCCGACGTGCAAGCTCATTGACATACATGTCATGCTGCTCAGCGCAGGTCAGCTCTGCAACTGCTCCTCGATCGCGATGTCGCAGTACGCGTCGGCGTTGATGCAGTCAGGTGGGTGCATCGTGCGAATGTACTCCGATCTCGATGATGGTCTCGCTCAAATATCGATGCGGTGGCACCACCAGGTTCGTTGGAGCGGGGACGCCCTTGAATACCCGGCCAGCGAGGTCGAACTTGGATCCGTGACACGGGCAGAAATAGCCGCCGAGCCATTGCGCGTCGCCAGCCACCCGGCCCGGGAGGGGCTCAAGCAGGGGCACGCATCCGAGGTGCGTGCAGAGCCCGATCGCCACGAAGTACTCGGGCTCGAGCGATCGGTGGTCATTGGCCGCGTACCGGGGCTGCTGCGCCGTCACCAGGGAGTTGGGGTCGCTGAGAAGCCCCAGCGATGCGGTGCGCCCCAGGCTCTCGAGCATGTCGGCCGTGCGGCGAAGCACCCAGACGGGCTGCCCGCGCCATTCGGCGGTGAGCTGTTCGCCTGGCGCCAGCCGCCCTACGTCCACCTCGATCGGTCCGCCGCGTGCCTTCGCTCTGGCGCTGGGCAGCATGCTGCCGATAAAGGGAACAGCAGCCAGCATAGTGCCGATAAACCCAATCAACGCGGTCGCCCAGGTCAACAGGCGGCGTCTGCCGCGATTGAGCGGCTCTGTCTGCATCCCAGCGCTTAGCAGCAGTCCTGCAGATGCCATATCGAGCGTGTCCACCGACATGAGCCTACAACCTGGATGCTAGGTAAAGGTCAAGCTTGACTCGTCATGGCGACGCTCTCGATCAACGGACACGGCGTCCAGCCGGTGGGTGCTCCGTCGGGAATGTCTTCCCACTTTCGCAAGGCGCGCTCCATGTTCTCCTGGAGTCGCGTCAGGCGAACGATCTCGCGGCGCGTCTCCTCGATTCTCTGCTCGAGAATACGACGAGCCTTCGGGCAAACCAAATTGCCGTGGCCCGTCTCTTCGAGCAGTTGCTTGATCTCCTTCAGCGTAAACCCGAGGCTCTTCGCCTGCCGGATGAAACGCAGGCGGTACAGATCGCTCCGGTCGAACAGCTTATAGCCGTTCTCGGGGTGCCGAGTCGGCTGCAGCAGGCCGATACGGGAGTAATAACGCACGACATGCGGGGCGATACCGCTGTGCCTAGCCAAATCATTGACAATCATGACGACCTCCCTTCGATTCGCGAAAGCCCGGCGCGTCGCCACATGGCGAGCCGGGAAATCTCGTCGCTCGTGGCGATGCTCAGACGCGCAAACGAAGGGTAGTCAGATAGAGTCGATCGGTGGCGTGGGATGGCTCTCGCGCGCGGCGCCACGCGAGCTGCCGGTATTGCGAATGGTCGAAAGTCTCGCTGGAACAGACCCCCTGTGTCGGGGTCGGATCACTTCGCCGGGGATCCTTGAGCGCAACGCCCGGACTATGGCGATGGATGGGGCTGCAATGCGACGCGTGCTCGACACCGCCGGGGTGGTAGAAGCTCCAGTGGACTCGCGCAAAGGCAGCGTCAGGCGGGTCAAGCACGGTGTGTGGCGCAGACCAGGAAATGCCGGGCGTCAGCCACAAGAACGCGCCGAGTCCCGGCACGACCCATCGAAGCCAAGCCGTTGATTTTCCGCTCACGCCAATGACAATGTTCGCACTTCGGCTCGCTCCGCGCCATGACCTGCGTCAAATCAGTCAGCCCTGTAACCGGCATACGGCAATCACGCCGCGGCGCCCTGTCCCCGAGGGGGTTGGCTCTGCCGGACCGTCGCTGCCCCGCGCGGCGCCTCGTATTGTTGCGCCCACAGCCCTGCGCTCATCCTGCTTTCAGGCCGACGATGATCTGCCACTGCGTTGCCGCAATGTTCCCCCGGCCCCGGCCCTGGGCCCGACCTGTCAAGAAGGGGAATCGATCCGCCCGACCGCCTCACCGATCAGGTGCTGGGAGTCCCTGATACAGGAGCAGCTCTCGCAAGAACACAAGCCCCAATCGTGGCCATACTGAAGCGCTACGCTGACACCGTATTCGACCGTGCAGCCCAGTGCCGAGATCAATTCACGGGTACTCTTTTGAGCGAGCGAAGCGTTCTCATCGAGGTCGCAGATCCATCGGCACGATTGGGCGTGCCGGCATTCCCGGCATTCCGGCGCGGCGGCGTTGTGGAGACGATGGAACGGGCAGCGCTCTGGTGCGACGGTGTTGCCGACGAGCGATCTCGCGAATCGGAGCAATCGAATCAGCTCACCGCGTATGCTTGGCGTGCCTCACGAAGGGATGAGTTCGCGGCCAGGTGTAGCGAAGCGGAAAGCTCTCATCGTCTCGCGAAGACGATTCCGGGACAATGACGCCGGTTCCCGCTCCTCCTTGTCGAAGCATTTACACTTTCTTAATCATCGAGTCACGCAGTCCCAGGCCGTCCCAAGAGCGTCACCTCTCATTGCGTGCCCGGCATCATGTGGCCCTGCCCCATCGTGCCGCCGGGGCCCTGCCGCATAGCCCCGCCGGCGCCCTGCCCCATCATACCGCCGGGGTTCATCATCGCCCCCTCAGGCCTGTCTTCGCCCTGCAGCCAGCGCTGGTGCATCTCCTGGTGCCGCTGCTTCAGTTGCTCACGCTGCTCGTCGGACAGCAGTGACCTGCGGCGATTGTTGGCTTCGATGGCTGCCTCGATCATCTGCCGGCGTAGGTCGAAAAGGCGCCCGTAGGCAGCGCCAATGGCTTTCGGGTCGTGCTCCTTGGCCTGCCAAAGGTCGCGTAAGACGGACCACTCCTCCATCATCGGGCCCATGATCTCCCAATGCCTTTTGCGCAGCTCGTCACCGATGCTGTTGAGCTGAGAGCGCTGCTCGTCGCTAAGCTCAATCATCCCCGCCATGCCCATGCCACCCATCATCGGGCCCATGCCGCTCATGCCACCCATCGTGGACGCCATGTGGCCCATCTCGTCCATATGCTCGCGCATGTGCTCCATCATGCCCATAGGCCCCATCCCCGACATCATGCCCGTCGGCCCGGAACCGTAACCCATCATGCCCTCGGAGGCTGCGGGCTTGTTAGCGCCTGCGTGCGACAGCGCGGCGGGCGACGCCCCCGCCAGCGTGACCGCCATAATGGCTGCCGAAATCAGCGTCTTTGCCGAATTGGTCTTCATGGTGGCTCTCCTTAGATTTCGAAACCGGATTGGTATATTGGGTTCAGCATAAAACCTGTACTCTACTCTCAGGTCAATACCTCTCTCGGCCTCCGCTGACATCGTGCAAAAGCGCGCGTGAGCTCGGTCGGCGTTTGCGGTCGCTCCGCCCAAGGCGTGACAGCCATGGAGCCGATGCCGCGCGCAGGCGCTCAGGGAACCCCTCCGCATTCAGGTGGCCGAAAAGTGTCTTTTCTGCGACCCCTCGAAGGATCGATACCTGGCCGAGTAGCACTACTCGCCGAACGCCATAGAGACGTCGCTGAAACGGCCTTCTCCCTACCCGCGGCAGCCCGACCCCGAGCGATTGTCGCGACGCGCCTGCTGCACGGGCGGACAAGGTACCGTGCCGTAAGAGCAATACACGCAACAGTCTCCGCGCTGGGGCTTGAGCATCGTGCCGCAGCCCTTGCAGGCGTAATAGTACTGGCAAGCATCCGTCGGCATTGTCGAGGTCTGCTCGTATCCACAGTCCGGACACGTGAGCGTGGAACGGAGTTCGACGGCCACCTCCCTACGACCTCCACCGGCGGATCAGTGCGTAGACCGTGATACCGCCAAAGACGGCAAGGGCGGGAACAAGGACGTAATCAAGCGCAGGCACGAACAGACCGAAACGATGCCCACCGACGCCTGCCAGTACTATTACGAGTGCCAGGGGTGCGGCACGCTGCTCAAGCCGCGTCGCGGGGACTGTTGTGTCTACTGCTCCTACGGCACCCTGCCCTGTCCGCCCGTACAGCAGGCGCGTTCGGACAAACCACCGGGACCGGCCTGCCGCGACTAGCGAGCCGCGGGGTCGAGCGTCCCCTGTGCGACCATCGGCGAACCGCCTGCAGCTCGATATAGCCGAGCGTCACGCTGCGATAACAGGCACGCCTTGCCCGTTGATGGCGAGCTGCGTTTTGTTCGACGCAGTTCGAAGCCTCAGCGGCGGAAAAAGCGAGCCTTCTGCGGGAGACGCGAGGCGGGCTTCAGCGACCGTGCGACCGGAAGGGTCGCCGGTCGCACGGCCGGCCGACCTGCTTATCAACGCGGGTAAGAGTCGATGGGCACCATGATGTGAGCATACGGTGTGTTCGGCCACATGATCCACGGACCGCCGTTGTTCGGATCCGTCGAGATGTTATCGAACATCGATTGATCGGGCACCAGGAGCATCAGGTGAGCTTTGAGTCCCTCGACCCAGTCCCCGTCCTCCTTCTTGCCACCGGGCTTGATGTTGCTGACCGGCGAATCGCCCGCGAGCATGTACGCGATCCCCACTTTGTCGTAGCTGGGTTTCTTGCTGTTCTTAGATTGCCGCGCGGCCTTGATTTATATGGTGCCGGCGAGAGGATTCGAACCTCCGACCTACTGATTACGAATCAGTTTCGTAACACTTCTCCCCGCTTCCATATTCTTCTAAGCAGATGATAACTCTGTGTAAATTACGGAAAGCGGCCTGGCTCTATAACTCGGACTCTCTCGATACTTCCCGATTTTTCTGGGCACGATTACACCAACATTACACACAGACCGCATCTTGTCCGACGTACCTCGGACGCAAGGACGACCGGGACGACCTTGCTCTGCCCTTCCCGCTGAGTGGGCAACGTCAGGATCGACACCGTCGGAGTCTAGCCTAGCACCTCAGTGCCGCGTCTCCCCTCCCCTCGCTCCATCCTCGATCTGATCCACAACGTTCACCTCGCCGCACACGATGGCACTGAGCGCCTCTGCGGCGCCCAGCCAGTAGGCGGCCGTGACGATCTCCTGGATGTCCAGTGGCAAGTCGGTGAAACGGGAATCAGGGCATGCTGCGGTCCAGCTCTGGGCGGGTGACTTCATGGTGCATCCTCCTTGATGCGGTGGTCCGAGTCGCCGCCGCCCGCCCGCGGTGCTACGCTGAGATGGACATCTCCTTCGCAAGGACGCGA
>JABAHS010151099.1_pt4 | contig 19305 bp, 20 predicted proteins | sample 7062111 | NCBI WGS metagenome assembly JABAHS01 (sample SAMN14534600, study PRJNA622989) | marine sediment metagenome | biome: marine biome [ENVO:00000428]; feature: marine pelagic biome [ENVO:01000023]; material: deep marine sediment [ENVO:00002113]; isolation source: pool of 4 deep marine... | reverse complement strand
ACGGCTGCGCAATCTGCTTGCACAGGCAGCCTGAAGGGCGGGAAGATGTGGGGAAACATCAGGGTCAGATCTCGACGAGCTCGAAGTCGTCCTTCGCGGCCCCGCACTCCGGACACGTCCAGGTCTCGGGTATGTCCTCCCAGCGGGTGCCCGGCGCGATGCCTTCCTCGGGCAGTCCCTGCACCTCGTCGTAGACGAAGCCGCAGATCACGCACATATAGGTCTTATAGCCTGCCTCGGGCTGGGGACTCGCCGGGCTCTCTCCCATCTCGTCCTCGATCGACCTGGACCGTCGCTCACCGCAAGGGCGGCTATTCTCCCAAAAAGCGCCCGCGATGTGAAACGGGCGGGCGCCGTGCGCTAAAATGCCCGTTATAAGTGACCGAGCCGCCGAGGAATTGGTCGGCGGGGGAGCCGATGCAGCGACAACCTCACGTGCCGGTCGTCCTGGCCATCGCCGGCAGCGACCCGAGCGGCGGGGCCGGCATCCAGGCCGACATCGAGGCGATCACCAGCATGGGGTGTCACGCGGCGCCGGTGATCACCGCCGTCACGGTCCAGGATACCTGTCATGTCTATGGCTACACGCCCATGGCCGCGGAGTCGGTCATGGAGCAGGCACGCGCGGTGCTCGAGGACATGTCGGTCGCGGCGATCAAGACCGGGATGCTGGGCAGCGTCGCGACCGTGGAGGCCGTGCACACCGTGCTCATGGACTATCCCCGCACGCCGCTGGTGGTCGATCCGGTGCTGGTGGCGGGCGGCGGCGAGAGCCTGTCCGAGCAGGCCGTCGCCGACGCCCTCACGGCGCTGCTCTTCCCGCTGGCCACTGTGGTGACACCCAACGGGCACGAGGCCCGGGTGCTCGCGCCCGAGGCCGATTGCCTGGAGGCCTGCGGCATGGCGCTGCTCGACCACGGGCCCGATTTCGTGCTCGTGACCGGCGGGCACGAGCACGAGCAAACGGTCGTCAATCGCCTGTTCGGCAACCACCGACTGCTCGAGAGTTTCCGCTGGGAGCGCCTCCCTGGCGAGTACCACGGTTCCGGATGTACTCTGGCGTCGGCCATCGCGGGCCTGCTCGCCCAGGCGCAGGAGCCGTTCTCGGCGATCCATCAGGCACAGCAATACACCTGGGAGAGCCTTCGGCACGGCTACCGCCTCGGACACTGCCAGGGCCTTCCCAACCGCCTGTTCTGGGCCCGCACGAGCGAGGCGGAGTGAGCCACGTGCGAGGAACACGGGAGCGGAGGGGCACGACCGCGGGTGGGGGGACGAGCCGATCATGAGGGTACGCGGTCTCTATGCCATCGCCGACACGGCCACAATCGCGCCGGGGGCTCTCACGGTGTGTGTGCACCAGGCCCTGGGCGGCGGCGCGGCGCTCGTGCAATACCGTGACAAAGGCGCATCAGCCGAGCACCGCCGGCGCGACGCCAACACCTTGCTCACCGTCTGTCGCGAGCACGGCGCTGGCATGATCGTCAACGACGACGTCACGCTCGCCGCCGAGGTGGGCGCCGACGGGGTGCACATCGGCGCCGAGGACCTCAATGTCGAGATCGCGCGTAAGACGCTGGGCCCGCAGGCCCTCATCGGCGTATCCTGCTACGATTCGCTCGAGCGCGCGCTGGAGATGCAGATGCGTGGGGCCGATTACGTCGCCTTCGGTAGCTTCTTCGCATCGCCCACGAAGCCCCGGGCCGTGCGCGCGGGCATCGATCTGCTTCGTCGGGCAACCGAGACGCTCGACGTGCCGATCGTCGCCATCGGCGGCGTCACCGCGGAGAACGCGCCGGCCCTCGTCGAGGCGGGCGCGGACATGATCGCGGTCATCGGAGGCCTCTTCGCGCAGCCGGACGTCGAGGCCGCCGCCCGGCGCCTGGCACGGTTGTTCACTTAGGGAAATCTCATTTATTCATCTACTTATCTTGAACCGCCAAGAACGCCAAGGCCGTCGAGGGGACTGTGTGAATCAAGAGAGCGGATCTTGGCGCTCCTGGTGCCCTCGTCGGTTAACGTAACGAAAGGTCCAGCCATGACGCGATCCGAGGAGCTGTTCGCCGAGGCCCAACGCCTGATCCCCGGCGGGGTGAACTCGCCGGTGCGCGCCTTCCGCGGCGTGGGCGGCACACCGGTGTTCTTCAAACGCGGCGAGGGCCCCTACCTCTACGACGAGGACGACAACCGCTACATCGACTACGTCGGCTCCTGGGGCCCGATGATCGTCGGCCATGCCCATCCCGACGTGATCGAGCGCGTGCACGAGACGGTCGACGAAGGGCTGGCCTTCGGCGCGCCGAGCAGCCTCGAGACGGCCATGGCCGAGAAGCTCTGCGCTTTGGTGCCGTCCATGGACATGGTGCGCCTGGTCAACTCGGGCACCGAGGCGACGATGAGCGCCATCCGCCTCGCGCGCGGCTGCACCGGTCGTGACAAGATCATCAAGCTCGAGGGCTGTTATCACGGGCACGTCGATTCCCTGCTGGTCAAGGCCGGCTCGGGGGCGCTCACGCTCGGCGTACCCACCTCACCGGGCGTGCCCGCCGCGCTCGCCGCGCACACCCTCACCGCCACGTACAACGATCTCGACAGCGTGCGGGCGATTTTCGACCGCTTCGGCGAGGAGATCGCCGCGGTCATCGTGGAGCCGGTGGCGGGCAACATGAACTGCGTGCCCCCGATGGAGGGCTTTCTCGAGGGCCTGCGCGAGCTCTGCACCCGGCATGCGAGCGTGCTGATCTTCGATGAGGTGATGACCGGGTTTCGCGTGGCGCTCGGCGGCGCCCAGGCCCACTACGGCGTGACGCCCGACCTCACGACGCTCGGCAAGGTCATCGGCGGCGGCATGCCGGTGGGCGCCTTCGGCGGCCGGCGCGAGATCATGGAGCACCTCGCGCCGCTCGGCCCCGTCTACCAGGCAGGAACCCTGGCCGGCAATCCGGTCGCGATGGCGGCCGGTATCGCCACGCTGGAGCTCGTCGAGGAGCCGGGGTTTCACGAGCGCTTATCCGCCCAGACCGCGCGTCTGGCCGGTGGGATCGTCGAGCGCGCGGCGACGGCCGGTGTCCCGATGACGGAGAACCACATCGGCGGCATGTTCGGGCTGTTCTTCACCGAGCGGCGAGTCACGCGCTACCGGGACGTCGCCGACAGCGACCGCGAGCGCTTTGCAAAGTTCTTCCACGCCATGCTCGCCGAGGGCGTCTATCTCGCGCCGGCGGCGTTCGAGTCGTCGTTCGTCTCGAGCGCCCACGCGGCCGAGCACATCGAGGCGACGCTCGCCGCCGTCGAGCGCGCAGTCAAGAAACTCTGATATCGCGACCGAGGAGTCACACGATGAAGGCCGTGCTATTCGAGGATTTCGGGGGCCACGACCGGCTCAAGCTCGTCGACGACGCGCCGCCGCCCGCCATGGACGCCGATGAGGTCTTGATCGAGCTCGCCTACACCGGCGTCAACCCCGTCGACTGGAAGATCCGCGAAGGCTACCTCAAGGACGCCCTGCCCCACGAGCTTCCCATCATCCCGGGCTGGGACGCCGCCGGCGATATCGCCGACGTCGGCGAGGCCGTGCTCGCCGACCTGAAGTTCGGCGACAAGGTCTACGCCTACTGCCGCAAGCCGGTGGTTCACGACGGCACCTACGCCGAGGCGATCGCCGTGCCGGCCTCCTACGTCGCCAAGGTCCCGAGCAACCTCACGCTGGCGCAGGCCGCCGCCGTGCCGCTCGCAGGCCTCACCGCCTGGCAGGCGCTGTTCGATCGCGCGGGCCTCACCGGTGGGCACAAGCTCCTCGTCCATGCGGGGGCCGGCGGTGTCGGCAGCTTCGGCGTTCAGTTCGGCAAATGGGCAGGGGCAACCGTCTACACGACGGCGAGCGCGCCAAACCACGACTATGTGCGCGCCCTCGGGGCCGACGTGGCGATCGACTACCGCGACGAGGACTTCGCCGAGCGCATCGCGCGGGCCGAGCCGCAGGGCCTCGACGTGGTCTTCGACCTGGTCGGCGGCGACGTCCTGCGGCGCAGCTACGAGCTGCTCAAACCGGGCGGCGCCCTGGTCTCGATCGTGGACTTCCCGAACGAGGACCTGGCACGGCGCGGCGGGCTCAAGGCCTGCTTTCATTTCGTCGAGCCGAGCGGAGATCAGCTCCAGGAGATCGGCGATCTGATCGAGGCCGGGGAAATCACATCCCCGGAGATCGAGGTCATGCCGCTCGAGGAGGCCGCGCAGGCCCAGCAACGCAGCCAGGCCGGACACGTGCGCGGCAAGCTGGTGCTCAAGATCAAATAGCGCGGCGGCACGCCGCCGCCCACGCGTCCGTCGAGCCACGGGGCCAAGGCCGCGCCGCTATAATGCCGGCGCATGGACCCCGCCGTCCTCCAATCGCTCCTCGAGTGGATCGCCGCCCACCCCCACGCGGCCGGGCTCGCCGTGTTCCTGATCGCCTTCAGCGAGTCGCTGGCCGTGGTGGGGCTCTTCGTGCCGGGCACGCTGCTCATGTTCGGCATCGGCGCCCTGGTGGCGGTCGACGCGCTGGCGCTCGGCCCCACCGCCGCCTGGGCGATCGCGGGCGCCGTCGCCGGCGACGGCGCGAGCTTCTGGCTGGGGCGTCATCTCCGCGAGCATCTGCGCGACATCTGGCCGTTTCGCCGCTATCCGGGGGCCCTGGCGCGCTCGGAGGCGTTCTTCCAGCGTCACGGCGGCAAGAGCATCCTTTTCGGCCGTTTCGTCGGTCCGGTGCGTCCTGTCATCCCCGCGGTAGCGGGGATGCTCGGCATGTCCGCCTGGCGATTTCTCGCCGTCAACGTGATCTCGGCCCTGCTCTGGGCGCCGGCGTACCTGCTGCCGGGCATGGCGGTCGGGGCCTCGCTGGCGCTGGCCGCCGAGGTCGCCGCGCGCCTGGTGATCCTGCTCATCGGGCTGGCGCTGATCCTATGGCTGGTGCTGTGGCTGCTGTTGCGAGTGCTCGCGCTGCTGCAGGCGCGTGCCGACGCCATGCTCACGGCGGTGGAGACCTGGGCGCGACGCCACCCGAGGCTCGGCCGCGTCGCCCTCGGGCTGATCGATCCCTTCCACCCCCAGCTCCGCAGCCTGCTGATCCTCGCCGTGGTGTTAATCGCCGCGGCCTGGGCGTTCTTCGGCCTGCTGGCCGTGGTCGTCGGCGGACCTTCGCCGAACGCCGTCGACGTGGCCTTCTTCCGCGTGCTCCAGGGGCTGCGCACGCCGACCGGCGACCGGCTCATGGTGCTGGTCACCGAGCTCGCCGACTGGGAGATCTACGTGCCGATCACCGCGGTGCTGCTCGCCTGGCTGGCGCTGCGCCGGCACTGGACCGCCGCCGGGTACTGGCTGGCGGCGGTCGCCATGGGCGCGCTGATCACCCATTCGCTCAAGTGGCTGGTCGCCGCGCCGCGGCCCCGCGAGCAAGTCGCCGATCTGGCCACGTTCGCCTTCCCCAGCGGTCATGCCGCCATGAGCACGGTCGTCTACGGCTTCCTCGCGGTGCTCGCGGCCAAGGAGCTCAGCCCCCAGCGCCGTTGGATCCCCTACGTGCTCGCCGCCGCCCTGATCACGCCCATCGCCCTGTCACGGCTCTACCTCGGCGTGCACTGGCTGACGGACGTGCTCGGCGGGGTCGCCCTCGGGGTCGCGTGGATCGCGTTGCTCGGCATCGCCTATCGCCATCACGCCGTACGCCCCATCCCGCTGCGCGGGCTGACGGTCACGGTCGTGGCGACCCTGCTCGCCGCGGGCACCTGGCACGTGAGCCGGCACATGGAGGAGGACCTGCAACGCCACGCGCTGCGTCCCGGGCACGAGCGCCTGGCCCTCGTCTCGTGGTGGCGGAGCGAGTGGCGTGAGCTGCCGGCGTTTCGTATCGACTTGCGTGACCGTCGCCGCCATCCGCTCACCTTCCAGTGGGCGGGATCGCTCGACGCGCTGCGCCGCGGGCTCGAGCCGCGGGGCTGGTCGGCCCCCGTGCGCCTGCGCGTGGTGACGGCGCTGCGGGCATTGAACCCGGAGGCCTCCATCGAGCGCCTCCCGGTCCTGCCCCGCGTGCACGACGGGCGCTACGAGGCGTTGGTGCTGATCCGTCCGGCCGAGGCCGAGCGGCGTCGTTACATCCTGCGGCTATGGCGCTCGCGTTTCGTGCGAGCTGACTCCGGAGGACCGATCTGGGTGGGCAACGTGTCGCATCAGGATCTGCTGCGCCCGCTCGGGCTGCTCAGCTACGCACGCACGAGCGTGCACTATACGGTGCCGCTGGCCGTGCTCCGGCGCGATCTGGCGCCTTTCCATTGGAGGCAGGTGCACCGACCCGAGCACGAGTCGGAACGCGCGGAGTGGAACGGGGACGTGGTGCTCGCCTACCCGCCGAGCCCGGGATGACGTCCGGGGCGCGCGCTGCGGCCCTGCTCAGAGGCCGTCGAGCCCCCAGCGCGGGAGCAGCTCGTGCGCCACGCCGAGCCGGTCGAGGATCCGGGCCACGACGAAGTCGACAAGATCCTCGACACGCGTGGGGTGGTGGTAGAAGCCCGGATTGGCCGGGAGGATCACCGCGCCGAGGCGTGCGAGCCGGAGCATGTTCTCGAGGTGGATCACCGAGAGGGGGGTCTCGCGCGGGACGATGATCAACCGGCGCCCCTCTTTGAGCACGACGTCGGCGGCGCGCTCCATCAAGTCCGTGCAGGCGCCGGCGGCGAGCGCCGCCAGCGTCCCGGTGGTGCACGGGCACACCACCATGGCGTCGGGCGGCGCCGAGCCGCTGGCCACCGGCGCCGTCCATTCATCGCGGCCGAAGACCCGCAGCTGCCCGGGCGCGGCGCCGAAGCGCTCGCTCAGCCGGCGCTCGATCTCGGCCGGACGTCCCGGAAGATCGAGCTCCGTCTCCATGCCGATGACGATCTGCCCGGGCGTGGAGATCATGAGATAGGCACGCGTGCCCGCCTGCAGGAGGCACTCGAGCAGCCGCAGGCCGTACTGCGCGCCCGAGGCCCCGGTCATCGCCAGCGCAACGGTTCGCTCACTCTCCGGCATCGCCCCTCCCGCTCACTGCGCCGTGCTCGTCTGCGCGCCGCGTTGGCGCAGGGCCCGGACCAGGCGCGCGTGAATGCCGCCGAACCCGCCATTACTCATGATGATGACGTGCTCGCCCGCGCGTGCCGACAGACCGAGCTCTTCGACGATGGCCTCGACGCTCTCGAACACCGCCGCCCACGGCAGTGCCTGCGCCACGGCGCCGAGGTCCCAGTCGAGATCGGACGGACGAAACAGCATCACGCGATCGGCGGCGCGCAGGGCGGGCGCCAGCGTCTCGCGGTGCAGGCCTAGGCGCATGGTGTTCGAGCGGGGCTCGAGCACCACGGTGATCGGGGAGTCACCGACCCGTGCCCGCATCGCCTCCAACGTACGGGCAATCGCGGTGGGGTGATGCGCAAAATCATCGTACACCGATACGCCGTCCACCTCGGCGATCCGCTCGAGTCGGCGCCGCACGCCGCGAAACCGCCCGAGCGCCTCGGCGGCGGTGGCCGGCGCGACGCCGGCATGGTGCGCGGCCGCGACCGCAGCGAGCCCGTTGTGCACGTTATGCTCGCCGACAAGCCCCCAACGCACCTGCGCCGCGGGGTGTCCGTCGTGACGGATCTCGAATGCTCCGCCGTCCGCCGATAGGCACCTCGCGGTCCAGGAAGTCGCCTGCCCGCCGCCGTCGACCGCGAAGCGCTCGATCGGAGTCCAGCACCCCATATCGAGCACCTGCTCGATCGCCGTATCGACCGCCGCCGTGACGATCAGCCCGTTGCCCGGCACCGTGCGCACCAGGTGATGGAACTGGCGCTGAATGGAGGACAGATCCGGAAAGATGTCGGCATGGTCATACTCGATATTGTTGATCACCAGCGTACGCGGGCGATAGTGAACGAACTTCGAGCGCTTGTCGAAAAAGGCCGTATCGTACTCGTCCGCCTCGATGACGAACGGCTTCCCCGCCCCGAGCCGTGCCGAAACGCCGAAGTCGCCCGGCATCCCGCCGATGAGAAAACCGGGCGCAAGGCCCGCGTGCTCGAGGATCCACGCGAGCATCGCGCTGGTGGTCGTCTTGCCGTGCGTGCCCGCCACGGCGAGCACCTGCCGGCCCGCCAGCACGTGCTCCGCGAGCCACGCCGGACCGGAGGTGTAGGGCAATTCCCTGTCGAGCACAGCTTCCACCATCGGGTTGCCTCTGGAGAGCGCGTTGCCGATCACCGCCCAATCGGGGGCGGACGTCAACCGAGCGGGATCGTATCCCTCGGCCACGCCGATGCCGGTCTCGGCGAGCTGCGTGCTCATCGGCGGATACACGTTGGCATCGGAGCCGCTGACCGTGTGACCGGCCTCCCGGGCGAGCCGGGCCACGCCCGCCATGAAGGTCCCGCAGATGCCGAGTATATGGATATGCATGCCGGCCTCTATCCGGTCGCGAACAGCCAGCGCATCACGCCCACGCCGGTCGCGAAATAGATCACGCTCGCGAGCATCCCTCCGGCGAAGGACAACGAGAGCGCGTGGCGTAGTATGTGCCCCAGCACCACCAGGCTCCAGATCAGCACCGCCAGCGTGGCGAGCGACGCCAGGGCCGCGGCCGCATCACCGCGCTCGGCCGACGTCACCCAGGCCGCCAACGGCCACAGCACTGCGCCGAGCAGCGCGCCGGTGCCCGCTATCGCGCTCAGGCTCTGCACGAAACGTGCGGGCACGCGACGCACGTGCAGGGCGAGGTGCAGCAATCCGGCGGTCAAGGCGAGATCCACGGCCGTGCGGGCCACCGCGTTGTGCCAGCCCAGATCGACGAGCCCGATAGCCGTCAGCACCGCCACATAAGCAATCAGCGCAAGACCCAGCAACGCACGTGAGGCTGGCAGGTCCTGCGGTCCCGCCCGCAGCAGGCAGACTTCGATAAACCGCTCCAGCAGACTGCGCACCCCGGGCTCCGTCAACCGCCCGCCGTAGGATACCAGCATCACGCCCGCGGTGCCCGGCCATGACCGGACCGCCGGCGGGCTGGTATGCTTGAGTGCCGTTCATGCACGCGTGATCAGGCATCCGTGACCGAGATCTTGTACATCGACCGCGCCGAGGCGCTCGAATCCCTGTGCCGGCGTCTCGAGGACCAGCCCTGGCTGGCGGTGGACACCGAGTTCCTGCGCGAGCGCACCTATTACCCCCGCCTGTGTCTCGTGCAGGTGGCCGGCCCGCGGATCGTCGCCTGCGTGGACGTCCTGGCCCTCGAGGAGGCCGACCCGTTGCTCGACCTGCTGTGCGCAGACAGCGCGCCCAGAATCTTCCACGCCGCGCGTCAGGATCTCGAAGCGCTGTACGGTCGATACGGGCGTGCGCCCACGAGCCTGTTCGACACCCAGATCGCCGCGAACCTGCTCGGCTACGGCGATCAGATCGGCTATGCCGCCTTGGTCGAGGCCGTCACCGGCACACGGCTGGCGAAAGGCCACAGCCGCACGGACTGGAGCCGCCGACCGCTGCTCGAGGAGCAGCTCCACTACGCTGCGGACGACGTGCGGTATCTCGGCTCCCTGTTCGAGACGCTCGCGCCGGCCCTCCAGGCACGGGGCCGGCGCACATGGCTGGCCGAGGAGGTCGCGCGGCTGACGGACCCGGCGGGCTACGTCCCGGCCGCCGACACCGCCTGGCAGCGTGTCCGCGGGGCGCAGCGGCTGCCGCCGACCGGGCGGAGCGCTCTAAAGGCGCTCGCGGCGTGGCGCGAGCGGCGCGCCCAGTCGGCCGACCGACCGCGGCAATGGATCGCGCGGGACGAGACCCTGCTGGCGCTCGCGCAGGCCCTGCCGGACGATCGGGCGGCGCTGGAACGAACCCTCGACGGGGAACGGAGGCTGGCGTCCGTGCACGGATCGACACTGCTGGCGCTGATCGGGACGGCGGCATCGCGGGACACGGAGCCCGCGGCCGCGTCTTCGGCCCTGCTCGATCGCGCTCAGCAGGCCTTGGTCAAACGGCTGATGCAGCATGTGCGCCGGCGCGCGGCCGAGCACGACATCAGTCCCGGTCTGCTCGCCACCCGCCGGGACGTCGAGCGCCTGGTGCGCGGCGAGAGCCCGGTGCCGTTCCTGGAAGGCTGGCGCCGTGGGGTCATCGGCGAGGAGCTGGCGGCGCTGGCGCGAGAGGCGGCCGGCTGAGGCGGAGCGGCGACGGGAGGCGCGTCATGCGATACAAGGTCGTCGCCACCATCGTGCTCGCCACCCTCGTGGTGATCTTCGTGCTGCAGAACACCGAGGTCGTCGAGGTGCGCTTCCTGCTGTGGGGGTTCGATGTCCCGCGCGCCCCGATGATCTTCGCCGTCCTGATCATCGGCGTCGTGCTCGGCTGGCTGTGGCGCGGACGGGCGCGCCGTGGCTGAGCCCCTTCGGGTGCTAACGGCGGCGAGCCCCGCCCCTCTCGCGCGCGGTCTTCTTGGCGGCGGATCTCTTTTTCGCTCCCGTCGACTTGCCGGCCTTGCGCTTGGCAGTCGTCTTTTTCTTGCGCGGCGCCTTCTTGGCCGGCGTCTTCTTGCCGGGGGCCCGCCGCTTGGGGGCCTTTTTCCTCGCGGTCTTCTTCTTGGTGATCTTCTTCTTCGCGGTTGTTTTCTTCTTCCCGGTCGCCTTCTTCTTCGCGGCCCTCTTCTTGGACGGCTTCTCGGAGGCCGTCTTCCTCCTGCCGGCCGTCTTCTTGGTGGTGCGCCGCGCCGTCTTCTTCTTGGCGGTCCTTTCCTTACCGGCCTTTTTCTTCGCGGCCTTTCCAGCGCCCGCCTTCCTCGCGGCTCCCTTCTTGGCGGCGGCCTTTTTCCCGCCGGCGCCCGCCTTGCCGCCCGCGGCCTTTGCCGCCGTCCCGGCAGCCGCACGACCCTTCGGGCGGTGCGGAGTCGCCCCGACCTGCTCCAGCGCACGCACGATCGCCGTGAAGACCTCCTCGACGTCCCCCGCGCCGGCGACGGTGCGCAGCCTGCCCTGCTCGCGGTAGTAGTCCACGAGCGGCGCGGTCTGCGCCTCGTACACGCGCAGCCGGTTGCTGATGGTCTCCTCGTTGTCGTCGGCGCGATGCTTGAGCCGCCCACCGCAGAGGTCGCAACGCTCCTCGAGCCTGGGCGGAGAAGTGAATATGTTGTACATCTGGCCGCACGACTCGCACGTGCGGCGACCCGTCAGTCGCTGCATCAAAACGTCAAGGTCGACCTCGATCAACAGAGCGGCATCGAGCGGCTGGCCGAGCAACCCGAGCATCTTGTCCAGGGCCTGGGCCTGCGGAATGTTACGAGGGAAACCGTCCAGGACGAAGCCGCGCTGCGCGTCGGACTGGCTCAGGCGCTCCTTGATCATCTCCAGAACCAGCTCGTCGGAGACCAGCTGACCGGCGTCCATGGCGCTCTTCGCCCGCCGTCCGAGCGAAGTGCCCTGGGCAACGTGCTCGCGCAGGATGTCGCCCGTGGAGACTTGGGGCACCTTGTAGCGGTCCATCAATAACTTGGCCTGGGTCCCCTTGCCCGATCCCGGCGCTCCGAGGAGTACGATTCTCATGCCCGCGCACCTGTCCTTCGTTGTTTGTATCGGGGGCCGAGCGATCCGCCTCCCGGCCTCCGCGAGGGGCCGGCGAACATTCGGCGGCTGGCCTAAAGCTAGCGGCAGCGCCCGGCCAAGTCAAACCTAGCCCATGAAATTCGGGCATTTTTGCGCTATCCTCTGGTCCCGATTCGGGGCCGAGCAAGGCAGAGCAAGACACGGTCCGGATGCTTTGATGCCGCCCGGAGGACCACCATGAGCGACATCCCCGACTACATGGAGACGGAGCTCGACGTCGTGCGCGAGGCGCTCCGGGGCCGCTACGGCGAGGTGCCCGAGATCCGGCTCGCCGACGCCGATCTGCGGCTCGATCCCGACTCGACCGATCTCACCCCCTGCCCTACGGTCTACTGGGAGAAGGACGAGTGTCACTTCGTCGTCTTCAAGACAGGGGAGGGCCGTTATCGGTGCCAATTTTTCTACGGGGTCAACGAGCAGTACGGCACCGGGGTGCACGAGTACAATGACCTCAGCGAGTGCGTGGTGACGCTGCTGCGGGTCCAGGCCGACCACGCGCTCGACCGCCAACGCGCACGATCTTAACGGTTCTAACGCGCCAGCGGCACCGCGGCATGGCACGCGGAGCACCGGTGTGTGTGTGGGTCCAGCCTATACCAGCTACGACACGAAGGGGGTCCGAAATGGCGAAAGCAGGCAAGAAAAAATCAGCCGGCAAAAAGACGTCCGCCGCCAGGAAGAAGGCATCGAGCCGCGGCTCGACCAACAAACCGAAGAACGCCTTTTACGCCCAGTCGGGCGGCGTGACCGCGGTGATCAATGCCTCGGCCTGCGGGGTAATCGAAACCGCGCGCAAGCACAAGAGCAAGATCGGCAAGGTTTACGCCGGCCGCAACGGCATCATCGGCGCGCTCACCGAGGATCTGATCGACACCAGCAAGGAATCGACCAAGGCCATCGCCGCCCTGCGCCACACCCCCGCGGGCGCCTTCGGCTCGTGCCGCTACAAGCTGAAGAGCCTCGAGGAGAACCGCGCGGAGTACGAGCGCCTGATCGAGGTCTTCGAGGCCCACGACATCGGCTACTTCTTCTACAACGGCGGCGGCGACTCCGCCGATACCTGCCTGAAGGTCTCCCAGCTCTCCGAGACGATGGGCTACCCCATCCAGGCCATCCACGTGCCCAAGACCGTCGATAACGACCTGCCCGTTACCGACAATTGCCCGGGCTTCGGCTCGGTGGCCAAGTACATCGCCGTCTCGATCCGCGAGGCGGGGTTCGACGTGGCCTCGATGGCCACGACCTCGACCAAGGTGTTCGTCATGGAGGTGATGGGCCGCCACGCCGGCTGGATCGCCGCCGCCGGCGGTCTGGCCGCGGAGAAGGCCGGTGACGCCCCGCAAATCATCCTGTTCCCGGAGCTCACCTTCGAGCGCGAGAAGTTCCTCAAGAGAGTCGACCAGGTGGTGAAGAAGCACGGCTTCTGCGCGATCGTGGTCTCGGAGGGCATCCGCAACCCGGACGGCAAGTTCGTCGCCGACGCCGGCACCAAGGACGCCTTCGGCCACACGCAGCTCGGCGGCGTGGCGCCGGTGATCGCGCAGATGATCAAGGATGAGCTCGGCTACAAGTATCACTGGGCCGTGGCGGACTATCTGCAGCGCTCGGCCCGGCACATTGCCTCCAAGGTCGACGTGGAGCAGGCCTACGCGGTCGGCAAGGCGGCAGTGCAGTTCGCCCTGCAGGGTCACAATGCGGTGATGCCGGCCATCGAGCGTAAGGCCCACAAGCCCTATCGGTGGGGCGTGGGCATGGCCGACCTCAACAAGGTCGCGAACGTCGAGAAGAAGATGCCGCGCGGCTTCGTGACCAAGGATGGGTTCGCCATCACCGAGAAGTGCCGGCGCTACCTCCAACCCCTGGTCAAGGGCGAGGACTATCCTCCGTACAAGGAGGGTCTGCCTCAGTACGTGGAGCTCAAGAACGTCGCCGCAAAGAAGAAGCTCAGGCGGTTCGACGTCAAGGTCTGACGCGGGCGGCGGTCCGGCCCGNNGAAGCTCAAGCTGCAGGCGAGCTTCGGCAGCGGATACAACCGCAACTCGGCCCGGCTGATCCTCGCCGAGGTCCAGCGCGTGCACGGGCAGGGGGCCGCCGACGAGCTGATCCGGGAGCTCGACCTGGAACGCGTGTTCGGCATCAAGCCGGGCGTGCCGATCAAGATCTGAAGCGAAACATCGCCCGGCCCCGCGCCGGGCCGGGCGGCTTCAGACGAGCAACGGCGCGATCACCAGGCTGACGATCGCCATCACGTTGATCAGGATGTTCATCGACGGCCCCGAGGTGTCCTTGAAGGGATCGCCCACGGTGTCGCCGACCACCGCCGCCTTGTGGGCGTCGGAGCCCTTGCCGCCGAAATGCCCCGCTTCGACGTGCTTCTTGGCATTGTCCCAGGCGCCGCCGGCGTTGGCCATGATCAGGGCGAGCAGCACGCCCGCGACCAGCGCGCCGCCGAGCATGCCGCCGAGCGCCTCGGGGCCGATGAGAAAGCCGACCGCCGGCGGGGCGGCGACCGCGAGCACCCCCGGCAGCACCATCTTCTTGAGCGCCGCATCGGTCGAGATGCGGATGCAATGCGCGGTCTCCGGCTTCGCCTTCCCTTCGAGCAGGCCGGGGATCTCTCGGAACTGCCGGCGGATCTCCTGAACCATGTCGTAGGCGGCGTTACCCACGGCGGTCATGGTCAGCGAGCTGACCAGGAACGGGAAAATGCCGCCGATGAACAAGCCGGCCAGCACCCTGGGGTCGCCGATGTGCAGATTGAACTCGGGCAGCTCGTGGGAGATGGTCTGGACGAAGGCGGTNNGGACGAAGGCGGTGATGATCGCCAGCGCCGCCAGCGCCGCCGCCCCGATCGCGAAGCCCTTGCCGATGGCGGCCGTGGTGTTGCCGAGCTCGTCGAGCGAGTCGGTGATCCGGCGGGTATCCTCGCCGAGGCCCGCCATCTCCGAGATCCCGCCGGCGTTGTCCGCCACGGGGCCGTAGGCGTCGATCGCCATCGTGATGCCGACGGTGGCGAGCATGCCGACGGCCGCGATGCCCACGCCGTAGAGACCGACCAGCCAGGTCGCGCCGAGGATGATCAGACAGATCATCGCCATGGGCACCACCGCCGATTGCATCCCCGCGGCCACGCCCGTGATCACCACCGTCGCCGGCCCCGTCTCGCTGGCCCGGGCGATGCGTTGCACGAGCGCCCCCCCGGTGTAGTACTCGGTCGACAGGCCGATCACGACGCCGCCGATGGCGCCGACGAGCACGGCGCCCCACACGTTCGGGCTGATCCCCGCCGCGGCGATCACGAAGTATGCCGCCACGATGAACAGGACAGCCGCCGTCGTCGTGCCCGTCCGCAGGGCCACCTCCGGCGAGCGGGTCGAGGCGCTGCGCACCACCGCGATGCCGATCAGCGAGCAGATCAGTCCCGCAGAGGACAATCCCAGCGGCAGGAACATCAGCGCCTGGCGCTCGCCGAGCGCCGCGACCATCTCGGGCGAGAGGGTCGAGGCCATGGCGATGGTGGCGATCATGGCGCCGCAATAGGACTCGAAGATGTCGGAGCCCATGCCCGCGACATCGCCCACGTTGTCGCCCACGTTGTCGGCGATCACGCCGGGGTTGCGCGGGTCGTCCTCGGGGATGCCCGCCTCGACCTTGCCGACGAGGTCGGCGCCGACGTCGGCCGTCTTGGTGTATATGCCGCCGCCCACACGCGAGAACAGCGCGACGCTCGAGGCCCCCATGCCGAAGCCATGAATAACGTGCGCCGTCTCGGGGTCCCCGCCGAAGGCGAGGTAGAGCACCCCGAGCCCGAGCAGCCCCAGCGCCGCCACCGACAGCCCCATGATGGAGCCGCCGAAGAACGCCACGGTGAGCGCCTGCGGGGCGCCGTGGTCGCGCGCGGCGAGCGTCGTGCGCACGTTCGCCTGGGTTGCGGTGTACATCCCGATCCAGCCCGCCGCCGCCGATGTGAGCGCCCCGATGACGAAGGCGAGCGCGGTGCCCCAGCCGAGCGAGAGCAGCAGCAGCACGAGCAGCACGAGCACGAAAATCAACAGCATCGTGTACTCGCGCCGTATGAAGACCATCGCGCCTCTGTGGATCTCATCGGCGATGTCGGCCACGTCGCCGCTGCCGGCCGGATAGCGCCGCACCAGCCCGTAGATCACGAAAGCGGCCGCCAGGCCGAGGACGCCCAAAGCGACGGGCAACAGGCTCACAGTCATGGTGGTCTCCCTTGCCACCGGATGCGCGGCGCCAGGACTACGGGGCCGCGGCCGGTGCCGTCAATTTCTTGCTTTTTATCAAACCCTTTTTATTCGCGCGGAACGCAGGGCAGCGTACCCAAAAGCCGCCGCGGTGACAACGCCGAGGGCCGGGACGCTTGGGAATCGGCGGTGCGCCGGCTATAATGCTCGGCCCTTCCACGGGACGCCCGTCCCGTGAAGCGAACCCGACGGCAACGGATACGACATGGCTCTGGCAAACGTGGATTCGGGCCGCGACGTGCCCAACGACGTGAACGTCATCATCGAGATCCCCTCCCACAGCGACCCGGTCAAGTACGAGGTGGACAAGGACACCGGGGCGGTGTTCGTGGATCGCTTCATGGCCACCGCCATGCACTATCCGTGCAACTACGGCTACGTGCCGCATACGCTGTCCGAGGACGGCGACCCGGTGGACGTGCTGGTCGTCACCCCGGTGCCGCTGATCAGCGGATCGGTGATCCGGTGCCGGCCGGTCGGTCTGCTGTCGATGCACGACGAGGCGGGGCCCGACCATAAGGTCCTGGCGGTGCCGATCGACAAGCTCTGTTTCCTCTACCGCGAGGTCCGCGGGCCCGGGGACATCCCGAACCCTTTGCGCGATCAGATCTCGCACTTCTTCGAGCACTACAAGGACCTCGAGCCGGGCAAGTGGGTGCGCGTGGAAGGCTGGCAGGACGCCGCGGCCGCCAGGGACGAGATCATGAGCAGCATCCGGCGGTTTCAGGAAACCCCGGATAAGCCGGCATTCTGACGGGGTCCCCCGCCCCTCACCCGGGCGTGTTGGACCGCACCCACCGGCTGCGGTCGGCGAGGCGCTCCTTCTTCCAGAAGGGGGCGCGGTGCTTGAGCTCTTCGATGAGGTAGCGGCAGGCCTCGAAGGCCGCCTTGCGGTGCGCCGCCCATACGGCCACCAGCACGATGGCCTCGCCGGGGACGATCTCGCCGACCCGGTGGACGATCAGCGCGTCGCTGATATCCCAGCGGCGGCGGGCCTCGGCCTCGATGGACTCGAGATAGCGATCGGTCATGCCGGGGTAGTGCTCGAGGGTCATGCCCTCCACGGCTTCCCCCTCGCTGAGGTCCCGCATGGTCCCCACGAAGCAGGCGGTCGCCCCGTTGCCGCCGCCCTCGGCACGGGCGGCGAGCACGGCCCACGGATCGAAGGGCCCCTGCTTGACCGCCACGGGCATCATCAGCCTCCCGTGACCGGCGGGAAAAAGGCGACCTCGTCGCCGTCCTCGACCGCGCGCGACGTCTCGGAATACTCCATGTTGACCGCGGCGAGCACGTTCTCGGGCAATGGCTCGCCGTTGCTCACGCGCTGCCACACATCCTCGACCGTCCGCACGGCCTCGGCCTCGACGGCGTCCTCGCTGCGGCCCATGCGCTCGCGCAAGCTCGCAAAGTATTTCACGCTGATGGTCATGACCCGCGCCTCCCGGGCACGCCCGCTGGCACGGCGGCCGGCCGCCGCAAACCCGCGTTAAGAACCCGGAATCGCTAAGATTCCGGCTCCAAGCCCTATGCTATACTAGCGCTTCGGCCGCTTGGAAAGGCCTCGCCCATGACCGACAGGTTAACCCATTTCAACGAGGCGGGCGAAGCGCACATGGTGGACGTGGGGCCCAAGGCCGCCACGGAGCGCGTGGCGGTGGCCGAGGGCCGGATCCGCATGCGCGGCGAGACCCTGGCGATGATCCAGGCGGGCGGGCATCGCAAGGGGGACGTGCTCGGGGTGGCGCGCGTCGCCGGGATCATGGGCGCCAAGCGCACGTCGGATCTCATCCCGCTCTGCCATCCGATCGCGATCTCCAACGCCGAGGTCGAGCTCGAGCCGCGCGAGGCCGAGGGCGCCGTCCACTGCCGGGCCACGGTCAGGACGCGCGGTCGGACCGGCGTGGAGATGGAGGCCCTNNGCATGACCATCGAGGCGGTACGCCTGCTCGAGAAGGCCGGCGGCAAGTCCGGCACCTGGCGCCGCGACCCAGACTCCTGAGCCGGCCGGCGGCGCGCCGGCCCACGGTCGACAGGCAACGACGCCTATGGCGGGCCCGGGCCACCCACACTCCCATCCCCACCATGGCGCGCGCTCGGGCGGGCGCACGCTGGCCGGCGCCCTGCTGATCACCGCGGGATTCGCCGTCATCGAGGCGCTGGGCGGATGGCTCGCGGGCTCGCTCGCCCTGCTCGGTGACGCCGGCCACATGATCACCGACGCCACCGCCCTGGGCCTGGCCACCCTGGCGGCCTGGATCAGTCGCCTCCCCCCGACCCGCCGTCACTCCTACGGCCTGCAGCGCGCCGAGATCATCGCCGCGCTGATCAACGGCCTGTTCATGCTCGGCGTGGTGAGCGCGATCGTGGTCTCGGCCATCGACCGACTCGAGACGCCGCGGCCGGTGCACGGCGCGGCCGTGATCGGCGTGGCGGGCCTCGGCCTGCTGGTCAACCTCGGCGTTGCCTGGCTGCTGGCGCGCGGCGAGCACACGCTCAACGTGCGTGGCGCGCTGCTCCACGTCATCGGCGACGTGCTCGGCTCGGTCGCCGCCCTCGCCTCGGGCCTGGTTGTCTATACCACGGGCTGGCTGCCGATCGACCCGCTGCTCTCGCTGTTGATCTGCGTCCTGATTCTCTACTCGGCGGTGCGTCTGCTGTGGGATGTCATGCACGTGATCATGGAGGGCGTGCCGAGGCACCTGGACCTGGCCGACGTCGGCCGCGCGATGGCCGCGGTGGCGGAGGTGCGCGAGGTGCACGACCTGCACATCTGGACGCTGTCCTCGGGTGTCATCGCGCTGTCCGCGCATGTGGTGATCGACGACCTCGGCCGGTGGGACGCCGTGCTCGAGCGGCTGCGCACCCTGCTCGAGACGCAGTACGGGATCGGCCACATCACCCTGCAGCCCGAGCCCGCCGCGCAGGTCATCCAGCCGATGGCGCGCCGCGACCGTCGCGCCGGCCGGCAGACCCCGCCATGAGCCGGGCGTGCCGCGGGCGTCGCCGCCCGCTGCCCGCTGCGGCAAGCGTCGTGAGCCTTTCGGGGCGCGACAGGAGCGGCACACGCAGCCGCCGCTCGAGCGGGGCGAGCGCGGCTACCAGGCAATATAGGCGTAGCCCATCGACTGGAGCCGCATCAGATCGTCGGCCCCGATCTGGACCACGGTGGCGACCTCGAGCAGATCGTCCCGGCTCCAGCCCAGGGCGCCCGTGGTGTCGCCGCAGGGGTGTTGCCGCAGGCATGGAACTCCACCCCGTACTGCGCGAGGCTGCCCTCGCGCTGCTGATGCTCTTTGCGCATGGGGCGGCCCGGGCGCTTGCCGAGCCGGTGCAGCCCCGAGCCGAAGGCGACCACCACGAGATGGATCTCGCCACCGTACTTGCGCAGCAGCTCGCCCACCGAGAAC
>JABAHS010108556.1_pt1 | contig 19315 bp, 21 predicted proteins | sample 7062111 | NCBI WGS metagenome assembly JABAHS01 (sample SAMN14534600, study PRJNA622989) | marine sediment metagenome | biome: marine biome [ENVO:00000428]; feature: marine pelagic biome [ENVO:01000023]; material: deep marine sediment [ENVO:00002113]; isolation source: pool of 4 deep marine... | reverse complement strand
AATGCCAAGGCCGGCGGACAAATTGAGAATTTCAGCTATTTGATAAATTTAGGCAGGCTGGATTATGATGGGTTCAGAGACCACAGCGAGACAGAGAATATTCAGTTAAACAGCAATTTTAATTATTTGCTAAGTGCCAATTCTGATATAACAGTTGTTTTAAACTACATAGACGCCCCAAAAGCCCAAGACCCGGGCGCCCTTACTGAGCAACAATTAAACCAGGACAGAAATCAGGCATCATCGGGGAATCTCATTTCAAACTCCGGCGAGCAGCTTGAGCAACTTAGGCTCGGGCTCAAATTCAGTTCTTATATAAATGATGAAAATGCAGTCGAGGTGCTAACCTATATAATTACACGCGATTTTGAGCAGAGACTTCCTTTTGGGATCGTTTCATTCGACAGAGTCTTTCTTGGCGGAGGACTCAAATATATAAACGGTGGCAAATTATTTAACCATAATAACCGCTTTATTATAGGCGCTGATATTGAATATCAGAATGACGGTAGACTAAACTTTTCTTACACCGATGACTTCAAAAGAGATGCCGTAACACTGGATCAGACAGAGCAAGTGTTTAATCTGGGAATATATTTTCAAAATGAGTTTTCTCTCTTAGATAATTTAGAATTTTCAGTGGGCCTGAGATATGATTATTATAATTTTTCAGTGGACGATTTCTTGATAAATGACAATAATCCCAACCAGTCGGGGTCGAGGGCGTTTAATCAGTTGAACCCAAAAACAGGCATTTTGTATTCTCCTGTAGATTACCTGAGTTTATATGGAAACTTCTCCACTTCTTTTGAGACCCCTACGACTACCGAATTTATAAATAATCCAGACGGATTGGGCGGTTTAAATCCAGACCTAGACCCGCAGAAAACAATTGGGTTTGAGATAGGCACGAAGGGACTTATACAAAACAAGATAAAATATAATTTAGCAGTATTTTATGCCGATATAAAAGATCAGCTCATTCCATTTGAAGTCGAGCAATTTCCCGGCAGGGATTTTTTTAGAAACGCTGGTGAGTCCAGACACTATGGCATAGAAGTATTACTGGACTACTTAGCAACTGAGAACCTAAATGTCTCTCTTTCCTACACGTACCTGAATTTTGAATTCGAGGATTTTAGGATTGATGGCCAAATATTTGATGGAAACGATGTGCCGGGTATACCGGATCATCAACTTTTTGCAGATATTTTATATAAATCCGATACAGGAGTATATACCGGGGCAGACTTCTTATATGTTTCAGATTTTTTTGTTAATGATTCAAATTCTGAGAAAAATGAAAGCTATAAAATCATAAATATAAAAACCGGTTATGAAAGAGTAGTTTACAATAAGTTAAGAATTAATACCTTTCTGGGACTAAATAACATTTTGGATGAAAAATATAACTCATCTGTTAGAGTAAATGCGTTTGGTGACAGATTTTTTGAGCCTGCGCCTGAGTTTAATTTATTTGGCGGGCTGGTGCTAAGATACACAATTTAGAATAAAAAGTGGTTTACATCTTGAACAACCGGGTGCAAGATGGATAATTACATTCCTATTCCACAAGCAAATTAGAGAAAATATGAAAGAGTATAAAGTAAAAGTAGAAGTAAAGCTTAAGCCAGTTGTACTCGACCCGCAGGGTAAAGCCGTACTATCATCGCTGCATAATCTGGGGTTTAGTGAAATCGAAGACTGCAGGGTTGGCAAATTAATCGAGTTAAATGTAAAAGACAGCAATTCTAATAATATCAGGGCACGCGTAGACGATATGTGCAAGAAGCTTTTATCTAACCCTGTTATTGAAGACTACAATATATCTATGGAAGAAGTAACGCAAGATGGCTAAATTTGCCGTAATAGTATTTCCGGGTTCCAATTGCGACCACGACTGCCATCATGCCTTAAAAAAAGTGCTGGGTCAGGAATCAACTCTTCTCTGGCATGAGGAAACCAATCTGGACGGTTATGACTGTATAGTTATTCCCGGCGGATTTTCTTATGGTGACTACCTAAGAACCGGCTCCATTGCACAGTTTTCCCCTATAATGGAATCTGTTAAGAAATTTGCCGCTGATGGAAAACCCGTAATCGGCATCTGCAACGGATTTCAGATTCTGGTTGAATCGGGTTTACTGCCAGGGGGATTTATTAGAAACTCCTCGCTCAAATTCGTCTGCAAGTGGGTAAACCTTAAGGTCGAAAACACCGATACGCCTTTTACAAACCTGTGCAGCAAGGGGGATATTTTAAGAATCCCTGTAGCAAACGGTGAGGGCAACTATTTTTCACCCGATACAGACCTGAAAGAACTACAGGATAATTCCCAGGTAGTGCTGAGATACTCCAATGAAGATGGAAATACCGATTCACAATCAAACCCGAACGGGTCAACATATAACATAGCAGGTATTTGTAACAAGGAAGGAAATGTGCTGGGTATGATGCCTCACCCCGAACGCTGCTGTGAGCAGGCACTTGGCGGAGAGGACGGCAGAATTATATTCGAATCAATTCTAAGTCATCTAAACTCTTAATAATCTTTTTTGCCTTTAATCAGAAATTTACTGACTTCAATTTTAAAAGTTCCAAATATTGAGGTAGCTTTTTAGGTTACATGACTGACGACATAAAAGGTCTTAGAAGAATACTAAAAGAGTGTAAAACAATAGCAATGGTAGGTCTTTCGCAGAAATGGAACAGGCCTAGCAACTATGCTGCAAAGTATTTACTTTTGCACGGATATGAGGTCATACCCGTAACACCTACATACGAAGAGGTGCTCGGACAAAAATGTTATGGTAGCATATTGGACATACCAAAAAAAGTCGATGTTGTGGACTGCTTTAGGAAACCTGAAGAAATACCCAAGCTTGCTAAAGATGCTGTAAAGATAGGTGCAAAGGTTTTATGGATGCAGCTTGGTATTGTAAACGAAGAAGCTAGAAAAATTGCAGAAGATGCAGGGCTTGAAGTAGTTATGAACCGCTGTATGAAAATAGAGCACGGCAGGATCTTTGGAGGTATAAGTTTTTTAGGCGTTAATACTTCAGTGATAACTTCAAAAAAACAGTAGCAATACAAACAAACTATTTACAAGGAGAAAAAGAATGGCAGATAGAGAATTTGGTTTTGAAACAAAGTGTCTTCACGCAGGACAGAAGCCCGACCCGGCAACAAACTCAAGGGCTACACCTATATATCAGACAACATCTTACGTGTTTAACAGCCCTGAGCATGCGGCAAGTCTGTTTAATCTCCAGGAGTTTGGAAATATATATACAAGGATAATGAACCCCACTACATCTGTGTTTGAAGAAAGGATGGCAGCGCTCGAGGGCGGTACGGCAGCTCTTGTTGTAGCATCCGGTATGGCCTCACAAATGGCTGCTATTCTAACAATTCTGGAAAATGGAGATGAGATTGTTTCTTCGAGCACTCTTTACGGAGGCACATATACCCAGCTTGACTTCAGCTTCAGGAAAATGGGCATTAACACTACTTTTGTAAATCCCGACGACCCGGAAAATTTCAGAAAGGCTATAACAAAAAAGACAAAAGCCATTTATTCAGAAACGATAGGAAACCCCCTGGGAAATGTTCTGGATATACAGGCTGTATCAGATATTGCACATGAAGCCGGTATTCCGCATATTATAGATAACACATTTGCAACTCCATATCTGTGTAATCCTTTTGAGCATGGCGCAGACATTATTACACATTCAGCCACCAAATTCATAGGCGGCCACGGTACTTCAATTGGCGGGGTACTTATTGAAGCGGGCACTTTCCCCTGGGATAATGGTAATTTTCCAACTATGACAGAACCATCAGCAGGATATCATGGCGTAAAATTTTATGAAACATTTGGAAGCATAGGATTTGCTATAAAAGCAAGATGTGAGGTACTTAGAGCGCTTGGGCCTGCTCCAAGCCCATTTAACTCATTTTTATTCCTACAGGGTCTTGAAACACTTCCATTCAGGATGGATAGACACTGCGCAAACGCAGTAGAAGTTGCAAATCATCTAAAAGATCATCCGCTTGTTGAATGGGTAAAATTCTCTGGACTTCCTGACAGCGAGTATTACGAATTGGGTCAGAAATATTTATCAAAAGGAGTTGGCTCTATTTTCACCTTCGGTATAAAAGGTGGAATCGATGCCGGAGTTAAATTCATAGAATCGCTTGAGCTTTTAAGTCACCTTGCAAACGTAGGCGATGCAAAAACTCTAATTATACACCCTGCATCTACAACTCACAGGCAGCTTAATGAAGAAGAACAGGCTTCTGCAGGAGTAACCCCTGAGATGGTAAGAATATCAGTTGGTATTGAAACACTGGATGATATCATCTGGGATATCGACCAGGCTCTTGAAAAATCTCAGAAAAAATGACTACAGAAGAGCTGGGCGAATCACCCGTAGCAATAGTTGATAAAGGTTCTGTGGGAATTGTCGAACCTAAGTCTTTTACTTTCGGCTATCCCCCTTGTGAATTAGAGTTAGAAAACGACTCAAAACTGGGGCCTGTTACGGTTGCGTACGAAACTTACGGCAGTCTCAATAAGAACAGGGACAACGTAATACTGATTGAACACGCTCTCACTGCAAACGCCCATGCCGCTGGCAAACATTCACCAGGTGATACAACTCCGGGATGGTGGGACTCCATGATAGGCCCCGGCAAGGCGTTTGACAGCAATAAATACTATATTATCTGCTCTAATGTGCTTGGAAGCTGTTACGGTACCACGGGGCCCGCTTCACCAAATCCCAAGACAAACAAGCCTTATGGTTATGAGTTTCCCATCATCACCATAACAGACATGGTCAAAGTACAAAAAAAACTGCTGGATCACTTGGGCATCGAGTCCATAGCATGTATCGCAGGAGGCTCAATGGGTGGGATGCAGGCAATGGAATGGGCTCTTCAGTATCCGGATATAGTAAAATCAATAATCCTCATAGCATCGGGCGCATGGTCTAACCCCCAGGCGATTGCGATTCATAAGGTAGGTATTCAGGCAATAAAGGATGATCCAAACTTCAGTGGGGGAGATTATTATGATAAAGAGAGTCCCGATAAAGGGCTTGCCATTGCAAGGATGATAGGGCACATAACATATCTCAACGATAAGATGTTATGGGAAAAATTTGGCAGGCGGTCTGATGATATTTCTGACATGAAGTCGAGCTTTAAATACAGATTTGAGGTAGAGAAGTATCTTCAGTATCAGGGCAAAAAATTTGTAAGCAGATTCGATGCTAACAGCTACATTTATATAATGCGGGCAATAGACATGTATGACGCATCGGAGGGCTATGACAGCCTAGACGAGTCGTTTGGCAGACTTAAAATAGACAGAGCCCTCGTTATATCATTTACGTCCGACTGGCTGTCCCCCTCTTATCAGTCAAAGGAAATAGTAAGCGCGCTTAAGGCTAACAATATAGATACGGCATATAAAGAAATTAAATCCCAGTACGGACACGACTCATTTTTGCTCAAATATAAACAGCTCACGCCGCCTATAAAGAGGCACTTAAAAAAACTATGAAACTCGGTATAGCTTTAGGAGGAGGTGGAGCAAAGGGTTATGCTCATATAGGCGTTCTAAAAACTTTTAACAAACATGGAATAGAATTTGATGTAATTTCAGGAACTAGTGTGGGGGCGTTTGTAGGAGCAGTATATGCTTCAGGCAGTCTTGATAAGCTTGAAGAAATAGCAACCAGATTCAGTATAATAGACATCCCGTTATTACTTTCTCCAACTTTATCTAAACAGGGGTTTTTCAGCGGTAAAAAAATAGAGAAAATTTTAAATGAGATAATCCCAGAATCTAAAATTCAAGATCTTCCCAAACCCTTTTCAGCAGTTTGTGTAGACCTGAATAAACCACGTATAGTAACCCTATCAAAAGGTAATTTGGTAAACGCCGTGAGGGCAAGCATAGCAATCCCCGGCCTTTTTACTCCTATCAAGTCTGGAAAACAGCTCCTTGTAGACGGTGGTGTATTAGAGCCTGTTCCCGTTGAAGCAGCAAGAAAAATGGGTGCGGATATATTAGTTGCAGTCGATCTGCTTTCAAAATCTCAGAATTTCAAGGACTTACAGGATGGAACCCTTGTTGATATTATTCAGAAAACTTCCATCGCCACTCAGCAGGGACTTACAAAATTTAGAATGGAGCTCCATCCCCCCGATTTTGTTATCGAACCGGATGTCTCTGACCTGGGTATTCTGGATTTTAAAAAAGGTAAGAAAGCTATTAGGGTCGGCGAAGCAGAAACAAAAAAAATTATACCTAAGATTAAAAAATTAATCGGTAATTAAAATAGAACCATGTCTATTCTGAATATAATCGAAGGCTATCCATCCGAGCACAGGTAAGTACTCAAGCCATACAATATACTCATAATAAAAGCTGAATTCCCCTCTCGATTCAAAATAATATCTCAAATAGTATAGAGGCATTAGTACAGAAAGAAGCAGCAACGGCCTGTATGGAATAATGGTTAAAATTGGCAGCATCCAGAGGTAATACCAGGGGAACTGAGCCGGGCTCAAAAAAAATGTAATAGCAATTATAATCAAGCCTGTCTTAAAATAATCCAGATTACCTTTAGCCTTATTCTTGGTGAGATATAAGACCGAAAATACCATGATGCATACAACTGCTATTCGAGAGATAAACTGCCCATGCCCGTGATGATAACCAAATAGAGGTAAAACAAATTCAGAGACAGCCAGAATTATTCTGAAAACAGAGTCATTATTCTGCCATCTTCTGCTGTATGCCTCTATGCCAGAGGCCTGGTCGAAATATGAAATGATAAGGGGTAAAAGTATAATAAAACTCAGCACCGAGAATATAGAAAGATATTTTGAAAAATTTTTCCAGTCTGAAATAAATTTTCTTATTAATACGGGCAGCAATAACACCGGCCATAATTTGACCCCTACCGCGGTGCAAAGTGCCGTAAATGAAAAAGTATATTTCTTAGATAAATAGAGTAGAAAAGAACCGATCAAAAATGGAAAGACGACAATGTCCATATGCCCTGAGTTAAATACCTCTTTTATAAGAAGCGGGTTCCACCAGTAAATTATCAGGTTGGATTGCGGGAGTTTTAATTTTTTTAGTACAAGATAAATTAGTATAAATGTAGCTATATCTAAAATAAGTAATATAAGCTTCCAGGTGAGCAGACTAAACGGTTTTATTAAACTGGATATGGCAAATACAGCTTGAGTAACAGGCGGATATGATGTTTTTAATTCAGGATGATTTACGTTGTCCAGTATGTATCCGTATTTACCGGATAAGGTTTCTAGTTCAACCGCCAGATTATTATTCCCTTCCGATAACTCTTGAGGGGAATATTTATAAGGATTATTACCACTGGCTGTCACAGCCCCATCCCATAAGTATCTGTAATAATCGACCTCTAAAATAGGTGAAGAACCTATCATCAATACTCGAAAAATAATACCAACTGTGAAAATCCAGACTACTAGATATTTTAATTTCGGTATATATTTTTTAATCGTTAAAAGATAAATCAGGTAGATAACGCCGGCACTTATATATAAAAAGACAAACTTTACTACTGGCTGATCTCTCAGATTTATTTGTTCATCAAAGCTAGGGGAAATTGAGTTTAACCCGAGAAATACAGCTATTAGCAGCAGTCCTGAAATAACAAAATACATATATTATTTATACACAAATATAGAAATTTTAATATTTTAGATTGAGTTGAAAATCAGGTGGATTTCAATTAATGGATATTAATTATTTGATAAACGAGAGTTAAATGCATTAAAGGCCGTATCTTCAAACAATATAAAGTAAACTTTTTCAATCTTTGTAGTCTCTGACTTTAGATAGTCTAAAACTACACTTAACATAACCTCGGCACATGCTTCGAGAGGATAACCGCCTACCCCAGTTCCTATGGCAGGAAAAGCCAGAGTTTTTATTTCATATTTGTCGGCAACTTTAAGACTGTTTAAGGTACAGTTTTTAAGCGCCTCTGTTTCTACCTGTCCACCCAGATTCATACCCGCTGCATGTATAACAAACTTGGCTTTGAGATCACCTGCCGGAGTTATTGTAGCCTCACCAAGCGGTATTGAGCCTGTTTTGTTACATTCGGCCTGAATTTCGTAGCCGCCCTTTTCCCTTATAGCACCGGCGACCCCGCTTCCAAGGATAAGCTCCGTGTTTGCCGAATTTACTATAGCATCGCCGTCAAAATCCGTAATATCACCTTTTTGAATGATTATTTTATCACTTCTCATCCGTCTCACCATGAATTGTGATAATCAATTTTCTGGAACCGCCCCTGTTCCTGTGCTCGCAGAGATAAATCCCCTGCCAGGTGCCAAGGTTAAACCGGCCTTTTGTCACAGGCACTGTAATACTGCTTCCCAAAAGAGAGGACTTAATATGAGCAGGCATGTCGTCCGAGCCCTCGAGCGTGTGTCTATAATATGGTTCATTCTCCGGCACTATGTTATTAAAACTACTTTCAAAGTCTGTTAGTACATCCGGTGACACATTTTCATTGAGCGTGAGAGAAGCAGAGGTATGGCATATGGATATATGAGCGATCCCGACTTTGAAATCCGATAGCTGCGGAATCTTTTTTAAAATTTCTCCTGTAACAATATGAAATCCCCTGGGTTTTGGAGATAAACTTATTTCTTTTTGAATCCAGGTCATGTTTAGTCCATTTTAAATTTTTAGGCTCTATTATAACTAGAATTGTTCTGATTTATTAGACTGCTCAGCTTTAAACACATCTAACTTCCATAATATAAACATAAGAAATATATGCAATACAAGAGTAATTTGCGCATAAGGCTTTATAGAAAAATCATAGATTCTTACCCAATCTCCTCCAAAACCAACGAAAGAAAAGAACGGATAAAATATAAGTGAATAAATGAGCTCCAGTTTGGCGAAGTATTTAAGAAGCTCGACTATTATAGGCTTTTTAATTTTGCTTACAACAAACAATGGGATAATCCCTATAGCAATTGAAACTAGGTTGCCGCTTAATGAAATCCACCAGCGCTCTACATCCGTAAAATTACCCGCAGGAAGTACATAGCCCCAGAATATCCTCCATTCAAAATCAACTACTATGCCTCCGAAATGCCACACAGCAACTGCATGACCTAGTTCATGAAGCAGCACGCCAAAGGGAATAAGCAGAAAGAAGGCCGCCTCCGTTACAAGCCTCGTGTCCGAAGGGGTAATTACATCATCGCAAAAGGGTTTCCAGTTTTTGATTAAACGCCTTATAACACCAATGGCTATGATACAGTAGAATACAGAAATAAGATCAAATGCTGTGAACATAATTTTTTTTCAATTTATAAGTAACTTAGAGAAATCCATTAAAACTATTTATAATAAGGATTGGTTTAACAAAAATACCAGCTTGTTATAAATAGATTAAACCTTATGAAACTAAACCTGGCTAATTTAAAAACTGGATCGAATATTATTATTACCTAACTATGGCATTTGTAGTTTTGGACTATGTTTTTAGCTTGAATATAAGGACTACCGGGTTTTAGATGTTCCCTGACTTTAAGAAAATATACTATCTAATCTGTTTTTCCTTGGGATTTATAATTCATGCAAGAAGTAATCTGGGAACTTATATTGCAGTAACTGAGTCTCTAATTAGCATATTTGCAATCGTGTATAGCTTATATGTGGTTGACAGACAGTTATACCTGACAGTCGAAAACCCGGAGCTGGGAGGAAGTTTCTATGGCCTTATAGAATCAAGAAACACCTATTATATAAATTTTTTACTATCTATTCCGGCATGGAGAAACCATTACAGAACAATCCGTTCCAAAGTAGGGAAGAAAAAATAGCGGGTTATCTTAAGACGCCTCTACCCTGGCTTCTGCGGCTTTAAGTTTTTTATTAAGCTCGGCAAGCTCTTTTTTGGAGCCTTCAAACCCGTCGATAAGGCTTTGAATATCATCAAGCTGTTTATTGGCCTCTGCTGAATCAATATCCGATGGAATCTCTGCGCTTTCTGTAAGAATCTTGGCTTTATACCCATCTACATTAAATATCCCGCCAGTAATGAAAAATGACTTTTCACTGCTGCCCTCGGAATATTTAACAAGCCCTGGATTAAGAATAGTTATAAAAGCCACATGACCGGGCAGTACCCCGAATTCTCCAAGGACTCCAGGTGCAGCAACCTCATCTACTTCTGTGTCTAAAACCACCTTTACAGGGGTGATTATTTCTAAATTAATTTTGTCTGCCATTAGTTAATACCCTTAATCAGAAACAAGAGATTTAGCTTTTTCTTTCACTTCGTCAAGATTTCCAACCATATAGAAAGCCTGCTCAGGAAGATCATCTACATTACCTTCGATAAGCTCTTTAAATCCCTGAACACTCTCTTTAATAGGCACATATTTACCCGGTGTTCCGGTAAACTGCTCGGCAACACTAAATGGCTGTGAAAGGAATCTCTGTACTTTCCTGGCTCTTGCAACGATCATCTTGTCTTCTTCAGAAAGCTCGTCCATACCAAGAATTGCGATAATTTCCTGAAGCTGTTTGTATCTCTGCAGAATTCTCTGAACCTCACGAGCAACATGATAGTGCTCTTCTCCCAGAAGGTTAGGATCAAGGATTCTTGAAGTAGAATCGAGGGGATCAACAGCGGGGTAAATTCCAAGCTCTGTAAGCTGACGTGAAAGCACGATTGTACCGTCTAAGTGAGCAAATGTTGTAGCAGGCGCTGGGTCTGTAAGGTCATCAGCAGGTACATAAATAGCCTGCACCGATGTAATAGAACCCTTAGTTGTCGATGTAATTCGTTCCTGCAGGGCACCAACGTCACTTGCAAGCGTAGGCTGATAACCCACAGCTGAAGGGATACGTCCAAGCAGCGCGGATACCTCCGATCCAGCCTGAGTAAACCTGAATATGTTATCGATAAATAAAAGTACGTCCTGCCCTTCGGTGTCTCTAAAATATTCAGAAAGCGTAAGACCTGTGAGAGCAACCCTTGCCCTAGCGCCAGGCGGCTCGTTCATCTGACCGAACACAAGCCCTGTGTTTCCTATAACACCGGATTCTTTCATCTCCATCCAGAGGTCATTTCCCTCACGAGTTCTTTCACCAACTCCGGCAAACACCGATACACCACCGTGTTCTTTACCAACATTGTTTATAAGTTCCATTAAAAGTACCGTTTTACCAACACCGGCACCTCCGAAAAGTCCAATCTTTCCACCCTTTAGAAACGGTGCCAGAAGATCGATAACCTTAATACCTGTTTCAAACATCTCTGCCTTTGTGCTCTGCTCGGCAAAGCTTGGCGCCGGTCTGTGAATAGGCCATCTTTCAGATGTAGCAATCGGCCCAGCCTCATCAATCGGCTCTCCCACTACGTTCATCATTCTTCCAAGCGCTTCTTTACCTACAGGCACTGTGATCTTATCACCCGTGTTAAGCGCATCCTGGCCCCTGCTAAGTCCCTCGGTAGAGTCCATTGATATACATCTTACGCGCTTGCTTCCAAGCTGCTGCGCTACTTCTAATACTAGGTTCCAGTCCTCATCACCAATTAGTTTATTTGTAACCCTCAGGGCTGTAAAAATCTCAGGTAGGCTTGAGTCTTTAAACTCTACGTCTACGACAGGTCCCATAACCTGTATAATTTTTCCTGTGTTTTGTGCGGTGGCTTCCATCAGTCCATACCTCCTCCTTTTCTTAGAGCTTCAGTACCGTTTACAATGTCCATAAGTTCAGTCGTAATCGAAGCCTGCCTTGTTTTGTTAAAAAGCAGTGTAAGACTTCTAATGACTGAGTCTGCATTTCTGGTTGCGTTTTCCATTGCAGTCATTCTAGATCCGTGCTCACTGGTAACACTCTCAAGCAGTGCCCTTTGCACACGAACCTCAACATAGTTTGATAGTACATGTTTTAAAACTTCATTTTTATTCGGTTCAAATATATATTCACCCTGTTTTTCCTGCTCTTCCTCACCATCTTCTACCGCTGTTCTTGGAATTGGAAGAAGCTGTTCCATCTGCATTTCCTGGGTGAGTGCAGATCTAAAGTAGTTATAAATAAGGATAACTTCATCAGAGTTTCCACTCGTAAAATTGCTGGCGATCTCCTCTGCTATACCCTTTGTATAATCTTCATAATTTCTCTCTGTAATCCCTACATGCTCACCGGTTTTTTCTATTTCACTTTTCTTAAAATGATCCCTTCCCTTTCTTCCCACAAAAGTCATAGTAACCTTGTCGTAATCTTTGGTCTCGGTTTTTATGAACGTCTCTATTTTTCTAATGAGACTGCTGTTAAAACTACCGCAAAGCCCTCTGTCTGATGTCATAAAAACCAGATTCAAATTCTTCTTCTCTTCCGGATTTTTCAAAAGCGGATGCAAACCCTGATCGGAGTTATTTGCAAGACCTTTTGCAATATCCAGATATGAATCAGAATAGGGTCTGTAGGCGGTAAGAAGAGACTGAGCCTTCTGCAGCTTTACTGCAGCAATGAGCTTCATGGCACTCATAATACGTCTTGTGCCTTTTACACTCGATATTTTATTACTTATCTGTCTTAAACTTGCCATATTCTATTTATTCTCTTTTGTATAATTAACTTAGGTCACCAAGTTTATCTTTTAAGCCGTCAAGCGCGCTTATAACTTTGTCTTTAAGCGCATCATCAATTACTTTTTTCTCTCTAACTTCACTTAGTATATCTCCATGGTTAGCTTCAAGGTGAACATAGAGTTCCTGCTCATATTTCCCTATAGCTTCAACCGGATAGTCGTCAACGTAACCGTTTGTAACTGCAAAAATCATAAGCACCTGTTTTTCTACCGCAAGCGGAGCATACTGCACCTGCTTTAGAGCTTCTACAAGGCGGCTGCCTCGGGCAAGCTGTGCCTGGGTAACCTTATCAAGGTCAGATGCGAACTGAGCAAAAGCCTCTACCTCTCTATACTGAGCAAGTTCTAGCCTTAAGGTACCGGCTACGTTTTTCATAGCCTTAATCTGAGCTGATCCACCCACCCTGGAAACCGACAGACCAACGTTAATTGCAGGCCTTATACCGGCATAGAACAGATCACTTTCCAGGTATATCTGACCATCTGTAATTGAAATTACGTTTGTAGGAATATAAGCCGAAACGTCACCGGCCTGTGTTTCAATAATCGGAAGCGCCGTGAGTGAACCGCCGCCGTCTGCGTCTCTTAGCTTAGCTGCCCTCTCAAGCAGTCTTGAGTGAAGATAAAATACGTCACCAGGATAAGCCTCACGTCCCGGAGGTCTTCTAAGTAGCAGCGAGATCTGTCTGTATGACCATGCGTGCTTTGTAAGATCGTCATAAATAACAAGCGCGTGCCTGCCGGAATCTCTAAAAAATTCGCCGATTGCACATCCGGTATATGGCGAAATAAACTGATAAGGAGCGGGGTCACTTGCAGTAGCTGCAACAACCGTTGTGTATTCCATAGCACCGTGTTCCCTTAATTTATCTACAACCTGAGCAACTGTTGACTGTTTTTGTCCCACGGCTACGTAAATACAAATACAGTCCTGCCCTTTTTGGTTTATAATCGTATCGACTGCAACTGCTGTCTTACCAGTCTGCCTGTCACCAAGGATAAGCTCCCTTTGTCCCCTACCAATTGGAATCATGGAGTCAATAGCCTTAATACCCGTCTGTAGCGGCTCGTTAACTGACTGTCTGTAAACAACGCCAGGGGCTTTAACCTCAATTTGTCTAGTATCTGTGGACTGGATTTCACCTTTTCCATCAATCGGCTGACCGAGAGCATCTACTACTCTTCCTACTACGTTGTCACCAACCGGAACCTCGGCGATCTTCCCTGTTCTTTTTACCGTATCGCCTTCCTGAATCTCTGTGTCTTCACCAAAAATAGCGATACCCACGTTATCTTCTTCGAGGTTCAGCACAAGGCCCATAATACCGTTTTGAAACTCAACGAGCTCTCCTGCCATTGTCTTGTCGAGGCCATATGCGCGTGAAATACCGTCACCCACTGAGATTACAGTTCCAACCTCTGCAGTCTCTATTTTCTGATCGTAACCTTTTATTCGGTTTTTAAGTATTTCTCCAATCCCTTCGATTTTTATCTCTTCCATTTATCTGACTCCTTTTATCCTCCTAAAACTGCTATGCAGCCGTAAGCATATTTTTCACTTTATTTAGTTTTGTTCTTATACTGTTATCAAAAAGTTTATTGGATACTTTTACAATCACCCCTCCTAAAATTTCAGGGTCTATTGTAACAGCAACCTCTATTTTGTTTCCTATCTGCGCTTCGATAGACTTTTGAATATTCATTATTTGTGACTCTTCCGGCACCTTTGCAAAAATGAATTCTGCAAGCTCAATTCCTGCGGCTTTTCTTAGTCTTCTTAAGATTAGCTCCCTGGAATCCACCAAACCCTTTATCTTATCCATCTCTATAACCGTGTTTAGAAAATTAACTGTGAAGGCATCAAGACCAAGCCTTTGACTCACATCAGAGAGAATACTTATTTTTTCTTCCAGCTTGTAAACAGTACTTCCGAATATATCTTTTAGCTCATCGTTTTGTGCAATAAGCTCAAAGAACTTTTCCATATCCGAGGTAATAACCGGTAATTTATAAGACTGTACCGAGGTCTCTATAAGTGCCGATATAAGGTCTCTTAGTGTTGCTACTGTTGCCATTTTGTTTCGTTTACCTCTCTTACAAAGTCTTCAATAATTCTTTTACTGTCGCTTTCGTTAAGGTTGCTCTTAATAAGGTTTTCAGCAAGCTCCATTGCAAGCTCTACAACCTCGCCCTGAATCTGATGCTTTGCTTTTGCAGTCTCTGATTTTATGGTTTCCTTAGCATCTTCTCTTATTTTTTGAGCTGAAATCTCCGCCTGCTTTATTATTTCCTGTCTTTCAAGTTCCGCTTCGCTCTTTATAGATTCTTTTAGATCGTTAACCTCTTTTTCGAGATTGTTCATCTTAGCCATATACTCATCAAAAAGCGCCTTAGCTTCTGTGATCTCCTTTTCAGAGCTTTCTATTTTGCTTGCTATCTGCCCTCTTCTTTCCATAAGGAAGTTCTTAATCGGCGTCTTTAGAAAATATGCCAAGACAATAATAAGCAGTGCCAGGTTTGCCGAGTGCTTGCCCACATACTCCCAGTTGAAAGCATCGGCTCCTCCGCCTGCCATGGTTACCGCAAGACTAATTAAACTCTCAATCTCAACCAACTCTATATCTCCTTATTAATAAGCTTTGAAGCCACATCTTTTGCTATAAGCTCGATCTCAGGCTTAATTTTTTCTCTAATGGCGTCTGCTTCATTATCGATTTTGGTTTTTGCTTCTTCTAAAAGTGAGCCTGCATCAGCCCTTGCCCTTTCCATCATCTCTGCCGCACTGCTCTGAGCCTCTTTTCTTATGAGGTTTCTCTGCTCCTGAGTTTCTATTCTGGCTTCATTTATTTTTTCGTTATATTCATTAATAGTGGCCTCAGCTTTTTGCTTAAGGTCTTTCGCTTCGGAACTGGTTCCGCTCGTAAGCTGCTCTCTTTTTTCATCAAGCTCCAAAAGAGGCTGAAAAAGCAATTTGTTTAGAAGCACGATGCTTGCTACAAAAATAGCGATTAAAATTCCAAGGTGCTTTGGATCTATGCTCAATATATCATCAGAAGCAGCAAACGCGCTTGCTGTTGTACTAAGCAATATAAATAAAATATATGCTGCCGGCTTAAATCTATTCATTTTAACTCCATGCTATATATACAAATAATCAACTTTAATTCTTATCTTCATCGCTCCCAAATGACTTTTTAAGAAGCGGTGGGGCAATAAAAGTTGTTAACATTACCATAGCTGTCACGGCTGAAAAGAGTTTTATGTCTAAAACACCTGTAGCAAGTCCAACCTGGGCAAAAATCAACCCTACCTCTCCCCTAGGAATCATGCCGATTCCGATCACTTTTTTCTTTATATTTTTTGCAAATACTACAAATCCGCTAACAAACTTACCCACAACTGCGACTGCAAACAAGACCATCGCAATTATAAGGATAGGGATATTACCTGAATTAAACGGATTGAAAACGGTTACATCTACAGCAGCCCCCACCATCACGAAAAAAACGGGTGTTACAAGGTCAGAAACTGACTTGAGCCGCTCTTCGATTACTTTTACCTGACCTGTCTTTGCAAGTACAAGCCCTGCGGCAAATGCGCCCACTATAGCTGCAAGTCCTGCTTTGTGAGCAAGGTAGGAATAAAGAAGAGCAAACGAAATTGCACCCAAAAGCAGTATTCCTCTTACCTTTAATTTCTGAATAAAATTAAATATTTTTCCTGAGAACAGCATGCCTATAATTATGGAAACTATGAGGAACCCAAAAGCCTTTGCGGAGATAGTTAAAACATTCACTACTGAAATACCTGTGTCTAGTCCTGCCTTGGATGCTTCTATGAGACCCGTAACAACCGCCAGAATAACTAGTCCGAGAATATCGTCTATAACAGCGGCGCCCAGAACAATCTTCGATTCAGGGCTTTGTATTTTGTTCATGTCCGAGAGTACTCTTGCCGTTATACCAACGCTTGTAGCAGTCAGGGTTGCTCCAACTGTAATTGCCACGAGAGTGCCGGTTGCAGGGTTGTCAAAGGTTAGCAGACCAAATTGCTGAAACCCCATTATACTTAAAAATCCCAGTGCAAAAGGTGCAACAATTCCAACTATAGCTACCATTGTGGATGTAACGCCAACTTTTAATAATTCATTCAGGTCGGTTTCCAGTCCTATTTCAAACAGCAGTATACATACCCCAAGCTCGGCAAAAAGGTGGAAGGTTTGGTATCCGGCCTCTCCGGCCACAGAGGGAACAAGCGCCAGTACGCTTCCGCCAAGAAGCACCCCTGCTATAAGCTCTCCAAGCACAGGAGGCTGTTTTATTCTTTCAGTAAGCTCACCAATAAGCTTGGAACCGATAAGAATAATTGCTAAAACAAAAAGAAACTTATCTGCAGGGAAATTACCTGCATGCTCAACACTCATAAATTTTTAACATTAAATTTTAAGGAAAAACCAAGAATTTTTAAAAAAACCAGAAGGTTTTAACATGTAAGGGGTTAAGTGTCAATGATACGGAATTAAGCAATAATGAAGAAAATTATCCAATTTGATTAAAGTTGTTAAATGAATTGCTAAATCATTTAACCTTACAGGAAGTTTTATCTATTTTTCAATCACTACTGTGCCTGCAATTTTATCATGCCAGGCCTGAGAATTTGAGTCTATATAAGACCATATAAACCCCAAAAACACAGGAACTATCGAGATGAAGTAACCTAATAAACCTGATAAAAGAATCTACAAAACCTATTTCCAGGCCTTCCTTTTTGATGACTTTAAGACTAAGAATAACTTTACCCATGGTCCTGCCGCCAAATCCCTGCATCAGTACAAAATAAGAAGTGCTCAAAAACAGCAGCACGAAGTAGATCAGGATTATATGCTCTTTTATCTGCAGTAAGCTTTTATTAATCTTGTATCCCGAAATTAAAAGTATGCAGAAGATACAGGCTAGTGATAAAATGTTTAAGATGCCAAAATCTATGAAAGAGGCCGCAATCCTGGACTCTGCAGATGCCTGGACATAAATATTGTTGTTATCGTAATTGAAGTCCAGCTCGAAAATATCTGCTTTTTCACTGCCATCTAATCCGCGTACGGCAACCCGTGTATGATTTATTACGCTATCAGTTGCTCTTATGTATGACTTCTCTTGAGGTTCATCAGGCTTATTTCTTCTAGGTTCAGCTTCTAAAGCAATATTTGGCGTAATAATCACAGTGCTGTCTAAGACTGCTGATTTTAAGCTTCCAGTTTTTTCCCCAGGCTCGGAGTAGTGATTATAGAGCTTTTTAAACCTGGAATTAGATTTAAAAACAGTCCCACATTTTTAGCAGCTGTCTAAATAATCAAATGTATTGAACCCACAACCTGAGCATTTCATGCTACCAGAAGAAGCCCGCAATTAAAGCAATACTTTAATAATACACCATAAGTCCCGCAAATCAATATCAGTAATCAACTTGTGGTGATTTGTTAATAAAAAACTAATATTTTAAAGCAGTTACAAAAGATATTGCATTCTGGAAACGTTTGCGTTATAGTGGAAATAGGGCTATTTTAGCCCCATCCAAATGAGATGTCAGATAAATTATTTACAGGAGGATTCTTACTTAAATGCCACACACTTTGCCAAAATTATCATACGATTATAGTGCCCTGGAACCACATATTGACTCTAAAACCATGGAGATTCATCATACCAAGCACCATCAGACATATATTAATAACCTAAACGCAGCATTAGAAGGCCATCCGGATCTGCAGGATAAATCTATAGAAGATCTTATCAGAAACCTTAGCAGTGTTCCTGAGGATATAAGAGGTGCTGTTAGAAACAACGGAGGAGGCCATTTAAACCATAGCATGTTCTGGACGATTATGGGCCCTGGCGGGGGAGGGCAGCCTTCAGGTGATTTAGCAGCAGCAATTGATTCTGCCTTTGGCAGCTTCTCTGACTTTCAGGATGCATTTGCCAAAGCGGGTGCTACAAGGTTTGGAAGCGGCTGGGCCTGGCTGTGCGTTGATGGCGGCAAATTAGCTGTTACATCAACACCAAATCAGGACAACCCCGTTACAGACGGCTTTACGCCGATTCTAGGTTTGGATGTTTGGGAACATGCATATTATCTAAATTACCAGAATAGAAGACCGGAATACATCAAGGCATGGTGGAATGTAGTAAACTGGGATCAGGTTTCTGCAAATTTCAGTGCTGCAAAATAGTATGGAGCTGTTTTGCAATAACCGAAGTTGCTGATCATCCTAATTTATTAAGAGTACTTAAGTTTACCAACTTACGCGATCAGCAATTTGTTTAATACCGCAGTGCCCAAAGCAGCAAACTCAATATAGTTGAGTTATAATTATATATTGTTAATTAGGAAGCAATCATGGAAATAAAATATCAGGAATATGAAGAACAGCCAAAGCAAGAGCAGGCTGAGTCCTACGCTGACAGCGACAAGGACAATTTAAAGCAGCTGGGGATAGCCGGCAGCGCAGTTGCGGAGATGGACGAGGACGAGTTTGAGTTCGAACAGCCCACAACAAAAGAGCTGCAGAAGATAGAAGAGGAAGAGGAAAAAAACAAATGGACCCCTGATGAGCAGTT
>JABAHS010005621.1_pt2 | contig 19316 bp, 13 predicted proteins | sample 7062111 | NCBI WGS metagenome assembly JABAHS01 (sample SAMN14534600, study PRJNA622989) | marine sediment metagenome | biome: marine biome [ENVO:00000428]; feature: marine pelagic biome [ENVO:01000023]; material: deep marine sediment [ENVO:00002113]; isolation source: pool of 4 deep marine... | reverse complement strand
TCCCCGGCGACCGAGCCGTAACCGATGCGCGCCTGCCTGAGCGCGGCCACCAGCCGGTCGTCGAGGATCTCGCCGAACGACAGGTTCTCGGAGGTGCTTCGGCCCAGGTCGTAGCCGACGTCGGTCTCCGCCAGCGCGTGCGCGGTGGTGTAGAGAATGCGTCGCATGCGTCATCCCCTCGCGGACAGCCGGGCCCGCTTCCGGGCGCAGATTAACCCCATTTCACCGATTCGGCGTTTGTAGAGCGCAAATGGTCCGGGTGTGCCCCCGGGTGCTGCTTGTAAAGGAGATGAGAAATGAGATTCAAGTCACTATTTTTATTGATTTTTATTTATACCTTTAGCGCCTCGGCCGGCGCCAGCCAGCCGATGCCCCCGCCCCCGCTGGAGGTCGAGATCGTCGCCGACGACGGCCGCGTGTTCGCCCGCTACGACCTGGCGGATCGCTCCCAGCGGGGCAAGCTGCGCGCCTATCTGGAGGCCGAGAAGGGCCGCAACTACGGCATCCGCGTGCACAACCGCAGCGGCGGCCGCATCGGCCTGGTGATCGCCGTCGACGGGCGCAACATCATCTCCGGCGAGAAATCCCACCTGGGCTCGGGCGAGCCCATGTACGTGCTCGGTGCCTATGAGCAGGCGACCTACGAAGGCTGGCGCACCAGCGACACGCGCGTGCACCGTTTCTTCTTCACCGACGTGCAGAGCGCCTACGCGGAGGCCTGGGGCGATCGCAGCGCCATGGGCGTCATCGCGGTGGCGGCGTTTCGCGAGCGGCCCCGGGTGCAGCCGCGTCGCGATTCGGCACGGCAGCGCATGGCCCCCGAGGCCGCGGCGCCGGGCGAGTCGCGTGCCGGTAAATCCTCCGAGTNNTCCTCCGAGTCGGCGGACGCCGCCAGCGCGCCCGGCACCGGCTTCGGCGACGGGCGCTACTCGCGCAGCGTGCGCGTGCACTTCAAGCCCCAGCGGCACGCCTTCACGACGCATTTCTTGAAGTACGAGTGGCGGGAGACGCTGGTGGATCTCGGCATCATCCGCGACACGCCGCCGAACCGCTTCTGGCCGGAGCAGATGGGACAGGTCCAGACCCGTGAGTTCGCGCCGTATCCACCGGGCTACTGGAGCCGGCGCCGCTGACGGTCAGGTCTTGTACATGGTGTCCGCCACCCGGGCCGACTCGCCGAGCAGCGGACGCCACCAGGCCTCGTGCTGCAGATACCACTCGATGGTGGCTTGCAGACCCGCCTCGAAGTCGACGGCGGGCTGCCAGCCCACCTCTTTGCGAATGCGATCGATGCGCATGGCATAGCGCCGATCGTGGCCGGGCCGGTCGGTGACGAAAGCGATGAGGGACTCGGGCTTGCCGAGCGCCGTGACGACGCGCTTCACGATGTCCAGGTTGGCCATCTCCGCCTCGCCCCCGATATTGTAGAGGCCACCGAGTCGACCATCGTGGAGCACCGCCCACACGGCAGCGCAGTGATCCTCCACGTGGATCCAGTCGCGCACGTTCATGCCGTCGCCGTAGACCGGCAGCGGCTTATCGCCCATGGCGTTGGTGATCATCAGGGGAATGAGCTTTTCCGGAAACTGGTACGGGCCGTAGTTGTTGGAGCAGCGGGTGATGATGGCCGGGAAATCGAAGGTCCGGCAGTAGGCGCGTACCAGCATGTCGCTGCCGGCCTTGCTGGCCGCGTAGGGACTGTTTGGCGCGAGCGGCGTTTCCTCGGTGAATGCGGGATCGGAGGGGCCCAGCGAGCCGTAGACCTCGTCGGTGCTCACGTGGATGAAGCGGAAATGCCCCGGCAGCGCGTGGAGCAGGCTGCGCGCCGTCTCGATCAAGGTCGAGGTGCCGAGCACATTGGTGCTCACAAACGGCGTCGGACCCAGAATCGATCGGTCCACGTGGGATTCCGCGGCAAAATGCACGACAGCGTCGACCGGTGGACGCGTCTCGCCGGACCGGCTGCCGTCGAGCAGCTGCGACACAAGGGCTTCGTCGCGGATATCCCCGTGCACGAACTGATAGCGTGTGTCGCCATCGGGTCCGCGGACGTCGGCCACGTCGGTCAGATTCTCCGCGTTACCGCTGTAGGTGAGCAGATCCAGGTTGGTCACACGCAGCCCCTTGTCGCGGGCCAGGGCATGGCGGACGAAATTCGATCCGATGAATCCGCAGCCACCGGTCACCAGCAGATGCTCGAAGCGTGCTGTCATGTTGGATTCGTACCCCCTTCATTCTGATCGGCAAGGGCCAGGGCCAGCGCCTCCTCCCAGTCCGGCATGCGAATGCCGAAGGTGGCTCCTATCCGGGCATTATCCAGCACCGAGTAAGCGGGGCGCTCCGCCGGCGTCGGATACTCGCCGGTGGCGATGGGCTCCACGCGTGCCGAATCGTTCTTGTCCGACGCAGAGAGCTCGAGAATACGACGGGCGAAGCCATACCACGAGGTCTCGCCGGCGCAGCTCAGATGGTGGAGACCGCCGCGCTCGCGAAGATGCTCGGAAAATCGCCCGGCACCCGCGGACAGGATCTGCGCCGTCGCCTCGGCCAGAAGCCGGCTCCATGTCGGGCTGCCGACCTGATCGTCGACGATGCGCACGACGTCGCGCTCCCGGGCCAATCGCTGCACGGTGAGGAGAAAGTTACGACCCCTGCAGCCGTACACCCAGCCCGTGCGGAGAATCAGGATGGCCGCGCCGGACTGCTGCAGCGCTTGCTCGCCGGCGAGCTTGGTGCGGCCGTAGGCGCTCAGGGGGCCGACCGCATCCTCCTCTCGGTAGGGACGCGATGCACGTCCGTCAAAGACGAAGTCGGTGGAGTAGTGAACCACGGCGGCGTCCAGGCGCAATGCTTCCTCGGCGATGACACCCGGCGCCGTGCCGTTGACCGCCATGGCCTGGTTCGGCTCCCGCTCCGCCTGGTCAACGCCCGTGTACGCAGCGGCATTGACGATGATCGCGGGCTTGACCCGGTCGATCGTTCGACGGACGGCATCGGCATCGCCGAGATCCAGCTGCCGATGTCCACACGCGACCACCTGGCCCAGGGTCGCGAGCGTGCGTCGCAGCTCCCAGCCCACCTGTCCCTCGGCGCCCGTGAGCAGAATGGTGGGGGGTGCGCCAGCCGAGGCTGCAGTCACGGGAAGTGCTCCGCTTCCGTGAACGGCACGCCGCGCCGGTCGCGATCCGACATGGTCGGATCGCCCTCGATGGGCCATTCGATGCCGAGCTCGGCATCGCACCAGCTGATGCAGCGCTCATCAGACGGGCTGTAAAAGTCGGTGGTCTTGTAGAGCACGTCGGCGAAATCGCTCATGACCACGAAGCCGTGGGCGAGGCCCTCTCCAATCCAGAGCTGGCGGAAGTTTTCCTCAGAGAGCTGCGTGCCGAACCATTTGCCGAAAGTCGGCGAGCTCTCGCGCAGGTCCACCGCCACGTCGAAGATCTCGCCGCGCACGACCCGCACGAGCTTGCCCTGCACCCGATTGACCTGGTAATGCAGCCCGCGCAGCACGCCGTGCTCGGAGCGCGAGTGATTGTCCTGGACGAAACGCACGTCTCTACCGAGAGCCTCACAGAAGGTGTGCTCGTTGAAGCTCTCGAGAAAAAAGCCGCGCGCATCGCCGTGCACCACCGGCTCGATGACCTTCACGTCGGCGATGCCGGTGTCGAGCACCTTCACGGGTGGAAGCTCTCGTCGAGCAGGCGCATGAGGTAGCGACCATAGTCGCTGTTGTTGTAGCCCTCCGCCAGCGATGCGAGCTGCACGCCGTCGATGTATTTCATTCGATAGGCGATCTCCTCGAGGCAGGAGATCTTCAGCCCCTGGCGCTGCTCGATGGTCTCGATGAAGGTCGATGCCGCGAGCAGCGACTCCGGCGTACCCGTGTCGAGCCAGGCGGTGCCGCGGCCCATGATCTGCACCTGGAGCTTTCCGGCTTCCAGGTAACGCTTGTTGACATCGGTGATCTCCAGCTCGCCCCGGGCCGAAGGACGCAATGACTTGGCGATGTCGACCACGTCATTGTCGTAGAAGTAGAGCCCCGTGACCGCATAGTTGGATCGCGCCTTGGCAGGTTTCTCCTCGAGACCGATGGCGCGCCCCTCGGCGTCGAACTCCACGACCCCGTAGCGCTCGGGATCACGGACCGGATAGGCGAACACGGTGGCGCCGCTATCACGCGCGGCAGCGGCCTGCAGATCCGTGGCAAGATCGTGTCCGTAGAAGATGTTGTCACCCAAGACCAGCGCGCAGGGGCTGTCGCCGATGAACGTCTCGCCGATGATGAACGCCTGCGCGAGGCCCTCGGGCGCCGGCTGCACGGCGTAGTGCAGCGCGATCCCCCATGAACGGCCATCACCCAGCAACCTCTCGAAAAGGGGTACGTCTTCGGGCGTCGAGATCACGAGAATGTCGCGAATGCCGGCCAGCATGAGCGTCGCGAGGGGATAGTAGACCATCGGTTTGTCGTAGACGGGCAGCAGCTGCTTCGAGACCACGCGGGTCATGGGATGAAGCCGCGTGCCGGCGCCGCCGGCGAGAATGATGCCTTTCATCGATGGCCCTCCCCTGCTGCCCGCGGAAACCCCGAGCGGCTCAGTCGCCGAATTTTTCCTTCACGGCGGCAAACGCGGCGTCGGCCACCTCCAAAGCCCGCTCGATTTCCGCCGGGCCGTGCTCAGCGCACAGGAACCAGTTGTGGTGCGGATGGAAGAATACGCCCCGGTTCATCGCCTCCCGGGCGAAATGCTGGCTGCGATGCAGATTGCTCTCGTTGGCGAAGGTCATGAAGGGCAGCGCCGGCGGGCCGGAGACGCGCAGCTGCAGACCATGGCTGGCGGCTCGCTCGCTAAGCCCCTTGCAGAGTAATTCGCCGACCTCGTGCAGGCGCCGTGGCACATCGTCTCGCTCGAGTATTCGAATCGTGGCCAGCGCCGCCGCCATGGCGACGGCGCCGTTCCAGAATCCGCCGGTCAGAAATACCCGGCCTGCGGCCCTGCGAAGCGCATCCCTGCCCACCGTGGCGGAGATGCCGTAGCCGTTGCCCATGGCCTTGGAGAAGCAGCTCAGGTCCGGCTCGAAGCCGAAGTAACGGTGCGATCCACCGAGATGTAGACGGAAACCACCGCGAACGTCATCGAGGATCAGGACGATTCCGTGCTGGCGGCAGGTCGTCTGAATCGACTGCAGGAATCCCTCCCGGGGGAGCTCGGAGTCGCGAAAAAGTGGGTGGTGAAACGGCGTCACGATGACGCCGGCGATCTCGCTCGCGTAACCATCGAGCATCGCGTGGAAGCTCTCGAGGTCGTTCCAGCGAAAGGTGTGCACGTGCGCCCGATCCTCTTCGATGAGCCCGCCGGTACCGGGCGTACACCAGGGGGCAACGCCGTGATAGGCGCCTTCCACCATGAGGATCTTTTTACGCCGGGTATGCTCACGCGCGACCTGGATAGCCCAGGTGGTCATGTCGGAGCCGTTCTTGGCGAACACCGCCCAGTCGGCGAAGTCGACGAGCTCGACAAGCTTCTCCGCGAGCTCGACCATCACGGCTCCGGGATGATTGAAGCAGTCGCCGTCACGACGCTGGCGTTCGGCGGCCTCCTCGACCTCCGGATGCCGATAGCCGAGCACGATTGGGCCGTATCCGCACATGAAATCGATGAACTCGTTGCCGTCCACGTCCCAGTACCGGCACCCCTCGGCCCGGCTCGCGTAGTAAGGTGCCCCCTGGGCGACCGTGAGCGCCGGTGCCACGTGACCGTAGATGCCACCCGGGATCACCTCGCAGGCGCGATCGAAGAGGCTCGATGATCGCGCGTAGCTTCGCGACGCTTGTGCCTGCTCGTTCATGGCGTGCTACTTACTCGCTCTCATGAAGCGCCCCAGGCGCTCGAGCACTCTGTCCAGCGCATCGGCCAGCGGGATCAATCCGCGTACCGTCATCTGCCCTTTGCCGAGCGCCGCCAGGTTATCGAGGTCGCCTCGCAGTGCGGCCAGCGCTACGCGGCGGTCACGAAATGAGATAGCGACGTCGGGCAACGCTGCGCGAGGCTCGGAAACACGCACCGCGCCGGTCTTACCCAGGCGAAGCTGATTCGAGACGCCTCCAATCACTTCGAGCTGAACCACGGCGTCGCGATACGGGGCAAGCCATTGACTGCAATGCTCATCGAAGCGCGCGAGCTCTGCGACGGCAGACGGAATCACCTCACCCATCAGCAGGTCGATGTGGATTGCAAGCAGCTTCTCGTCGTCCAGCTCGCGTGGTGAAGCCGTCAGGATCTGCTGCAGCCGCGTCGCAAGCCTCGAGAAGGTGAGCATTCGAGGTAGGTGACCGAAGCCACTCACGGGTATCGGCAGGGAGAAGCCGCTCCCCGAGAACGTTCGGTTCAGGTGCCGATCGCTCAGAAAGAACAGCTCGAGAGCCCGGTGCTCGGCCCGCGCGGAATTCACCCGCACTTCACCGTCCATGAATTCAAGCCGCGAAGAGAGGCCGCTGCGCGTTTTCAGCTGAACGCCGAAACGCTGTCCGGCGATCAGGGACTGAGCGTCGTCGTCGAGGCGCACCAAGGCGGCCAGGCACGGAAACACGGCCTTCATGTGCAGGCGCGCCAGCATATGCTCGTGTGTGACGCTCACCGGACATCCTGCCGAAGCTGCGGTTTGTCGAGTACCCGATCGACCGGAGCGATCCGGCAATCCATGGCGCGCTCGAGAATATCCCGCGGATGATTGTGCGGATGCCGTTTGCGCATGTTCTTCTTCAGATCGTCCAACTCGCGCGGGCTCTGCTCCCACGCGTCCAACACCGCCGCGATTTCCCTGGCATTGCGGATCGTTCGCGCGATACCGTGGCGCTCGGCGTAACGCACCGTGACCGTCTCTTGGGGCATGATACCGCCAATGCCGTTCATGATCAGCGGACAGTCGCTGATGATGGCCTCGCTGGTGGTCCCCGTGCCCGGTCTCGAGACCACGGCGGACACCGATCGCAGCAGCCGCGGCATGTCGCGGCGATAGCCGAGCGCCTTGAGCCTGACGTTGGATGCGTGCTGGCCCCAGGCGGCAACTGACGAGAGCGTCTTCTCGTCATGCCCGCAAAGTGCCACCACCTGGACCGCCTTGCCGCGCGATTCGAGGTATTCGAGGATGTCCAGGTGATTGTTGGCACCCGCCGCGCCAACGGCGAGCAGGAGTATGGAGGCGTCCGGATCCATCTTAAGCTGCTCCCGGACGAACGCTCTCCTCGCCTGCGGCTCCTCTGCCTCGTCATAGAACTCCGGGAACAGCATGAATCCGCCGACCCATGCCTTGTCCTTGGGCATGCCCAGTGCAAGAGCGGCATCGACGGTCTCATCCACGGCGCCGATGAATAGATCCGCATCCGGATTGACCCAGTGGCGGCTGAATCCGTATCCGCCGCCGAGCTCACCGCAGTAGGTCACGCAGCGCACGTTCGTGCGTCCGAGCTTTTGCCGTGCGAGGTCGAAGAAGCCGTGATTAAGATGCGCGTGCGTGCTGACGATGACATTCGGCCGGACCGACTCGATCACCGACATAAAACGTTGTGCGCCGAGGATCCACCTCGGGTTGCGGTGCATCGCAGCGACCTCGAGGAAGCCGAAGTACCCGTGGTGCAAGCGGGGAGCGACGCGCTGTATCCAATTATATGTCCCGACGCCGAAGCGATAGAGTCCGTGGCTCTGCTCGAGCGGACGGTGGATCTCCGTTTCCCAGTCGGTCAGGCGTTCGACCCAGCGCGACAGCGCCTCGGCGCGCATGTCGTGTCCGCCGCCGGTCGACGCCGTTACTATGAGCAGCCGCATTTCAGTTTGTAGTATTTCTCGAGCACGTAACGGGTCCACGCGAGCGGGCTTACGCCGTTAAGGAACGGGGCAATGCGCGCCTGAAAGATGCTGCCTACATTGAGTCGGGATGGCAGCTTTCCGTCGCGATCGACAAGCCGTGTCACCAGTCGCGCGACGCGCTCCGGTGACGGTGCGCGCTCCATGTTCTCGGTGTAGGCGTGGTAAGCGCGAGCGATATTATCTTCCGCGCCTGCCTCGCCGAGCGAGGCGTGGCGGTCCATTGTTTTGTGGAATTCCGTGCGGATGTCACCTGGCCGCAGCTCGATGACGCGGATGGGCTCGCGGCAGAGTTCCATCTCGAGCGTCCAGCTGAGCGAGCTCATGGCCGCCTTGCAGGCGTTGTATGCGCCCATGTACGGAATCGGGAACTCGGAAGCGAGCGAGGTGATATTGATAATGACCCCTCGTCCGCTTGCGCGCATGCCGGGCAGCAGCAGCCGAATAATCTCCATCGGAGCGAACACCATCGACTCGAACTGCTGAATCATTTGCTCACGGGAGAGATGCTCCAGGGGCGAATAAATACCGCTCCCGGCATTGTTTATGAGCACGTCGAAGCTGCCGGCTTCATCGAGCGCCCGTCGGATACCCGAACGGACCGAGTCCATGTCGTTCAGGTCGAGCTCCAGAGGATGGAAGTTGGCGTGAGCCGGCAATCTCGCCAGATTCCGCGACGTGCCCCAGACCTGATGACCAGCCTCGACCAGCCGGTCTGCGATTGCCCTGCCAATGCCCGCGCTGGCGCCAGTCAATAGTATGCGCTTAGAGTTCATCTCGCGGATACCGTGGCAAAGTTCGCCAGCAGCACCTCGGCATTGACCCTGGCATCGCTGTGCGTTTCCACTGTTGCGCGCGCCTCTTGAGAAATCCGACGATAGTACACGTCGTCGTCCCGGAGCCGGACAAGCGCCCGGACCCATTCTTCCGGGTCGGTCCGAGTCACCAGTAAACCGTTGCGGTCATTTTCGAGCAGCTCGGGCGTCGCGCCGAAATCACTGGCGACGACGGGAATTCCCGCTGCCATGGCCTCGAGTATAACGTTCGGCAGTCCGTCACGATCGCCGTCCGCGGCGACGGCACCTGTAGACACGAAAACATCGGCCCAGGCGTATTCCTCGAGCACCTCATCAAAAGCCAGACTGCCGAGGAAGCGGACATCGTCCGACAAACCGAGGTGCTTCGCGCGCGCGCGCGCCGCCTTCGAGAGCGGCCCGTCACCGACGATACGGGCCTCAAAGGGGATGGCTTGGCGCTTCATCGCATCGAAGATCTCGAGCTGTCTGAACAGGCCCTTTTTTGCCACCAGGCGAGCGACGCTCAGTACTCTCAGCGGGCTGCGGCGCGCGCGCGGGGGGCGGAGCTCTGGAAATGGAAGTAGACCCCGGCGTATGACCACGACCTTCGACGCCTCGGCGCCGCGGGCCAGCAATTCATCATGGGCCATCTGCGTCGAAGTAACGATGAGTGCCGCATCTTCGAGCTTGCTCGGAAGGAGCCAGTCCCCGCCATCCTGATAGACGTCGTAGGCATGGGCGCCCATAGTGAACGGGATGTCGATCAGCTTCGAGATCAGCTGGGCGGCTGTGGCCGGCATTGTCGCCCACACCGCATGAAAGAGATCGGGTCGATGTTCTCGCCTTCCCAAAAACGCCGCGTGCGTGATCGCAAAGCCGAGGCCGACGAGAGTCTCCCCGAGGTTTTTCCACGATGGTATCGGCCGCCCAAAAAAACCTTTCAGTATGCACCCGAACGCCTTGGGCTTGCGCACCAGCCAATAGGGCAGCCACCAAGCCAAAGCCACGAGCCTCGACGTGGAAAAACGATGAACGAGCGTTCCTTCGAATCGCGTTTCTCCACCCCAGAGGGAAAACAGCTCCAAGTCAATCGACAGGTGCCGCAGTGCGCGCACCTCGCGCTGCAGAAACGTCTCAGTGAGTTTCGGAAACGTGGTGAAAAGGTACACCACTTTGAGGCGATCCCGTGATTCGAACGCCTTCGGGGTGATGGATCGATTCGTCGCCGGCGCTGACACGCGTCAAATCATTGGTCGCTGAAGCAGCTATCAATCAACAAAAAACTTTCTGCGCGACGCGAACTTCACCCCGCCCGGTCCAATGTTCTGCTGTCGGACGATTCTGACATCACGTCGCTCATCGCAGCGACCGTATCTTCAATTTGCTGATCGGTATGCGCACAGTTCATGAAGAATCGGAGTCGCGCAGCCCGTTCCTCCACGGCTGGATGAATAATCGGCTGGACGTTGATCCCGCGTTGCAGCAGCGCATTGGAATAGCGCGCAGCGGACGACGAGCTGCCGATGATGACGGGAACCACTGAGTAGCCAAGGCTGTGACCGGTATTGAGTCCTGCCTCTCGGGCGAGCTGTAGAAAAAGCTTGCCGCGATTTCGCAAATTTTCGACGCGCCAAGGCTCTCGATTCATTATTTGCAGAGCCGCCAAGGCAGCAGCCGCCACCGGGGGCGCCATGCCGACGCTGTACATGAATCCCGGCACCGAAGCCTTGAGATAGTCCACGAGCGCCTGCTCACCGGCAATATAACCACCGCAACTTGCAAAGGTCTTGCTCAGCGTACCCATCCAGATATCGACGCTCTTCGGGTCGATGTCCAGGTGCTCCGCGATGCCATGGCCATGCGCACCCAGGACACCCATAGAGTGCGCCTCATCGACCATCAGAAATGTCTTGTGACGACGCTTGATCTCGATTGCACGCTCGAGATCCGGCATGTCGCCATCCATGCTGTAGATCCCCTCGAGCACGATGACGACTCGCTCGTGCTCACCGCGATGTTTCTGCAGCAGAGCATCCAGCGCCTGCATGTCGTTATGGGGAAACGACATACGGCGTGCGCCCGAGAGCAAAGCCCCCTGGACGGCGCTGTTGTGGATCAACGCGTCGTGCACGATGAGATCCTTGGCGCCGAAAAGGTGTCCGAGGGTGGTGACATTGGTCGCGTGACCACTGACAAAAACGATACAGTCATCGACCCCGTGCACCTTCGCCAGCGCGCCCTCCAGCTCGCGCTGAACGGGCCGTTCACCGGATACCGGACGACTGGCGGATGCCGACGTGCCGTACCGGTCAATGGCGTCCTTGGCTGCCTGTGACACGGCGGGATGCCCGCAAAGGCCGAGATAGTTGTAGCTCGCGTAGTTGATGTATTCCTTGCCGTCGATGATAGTCGTATTTCCCGCGACGCCCTCGTGCACACGAAAATACGGATTCGCAATGCCAAGCTGCCCAGCCGCGGCCTCGAGAACCCGGAGCTGTTTGTATTCCGGATACTCGTCAAAGCGATACCAGGCGTCCGGCACGACAACGCTGGTATTCTTCGTGGTCTCGACATCTGCGATCGTTGCCTGCTCTCCCGTGCCTGTTATCACACGCCGCTGTCGCTCACGTATTTTCGTGAGCAGCTGCTCCTTGGCACTGGTCGACATGCCGGCCAGATTCGAATGTTCCGGATTCACTGCGCGGGTCTCCTGGCTTCGGCGACATCGACGGCAAGGGCTTCGAGCTGCTCTTGGGACAGCCCTTCGCCGTGCTTTGAGCTGAGTGATTCGAGAATATCGCGCTCCGAGCCCGAATTGGCGCTCTCTGCTGCTTGACCATTTCCGTTGAGCTGTTTTGCGATTCTTCCGGCAAGCTGCGCGATGCTCGTCTCCTCGCTCATGGCCATGGCGGGAATATTGACACCGAACTGTGAGTCGATAGCCACCTGCAGCTCCACCGCCATCAATGAATCCATACCCAGGTCGAATATCGACCGGTCGGCATCTATCTGCTTCGCCGACATACGCAGCACCTTGGCCACCTGCTCGAGCAGCAGCGTGGTCGTTAACTCGTGTATTTGTTCCTCCGACATGCCGTTGATGAGCTTCTGGATGTCATCCACGAGCCCCGCTTCGGCCGCCTCGTCCATACCTCGAGTAAGCAGCGAGAATCTCGGCGTGCGCACCCCTGGCAGCGCGCGGGCCACCTTGTGCCAGTCCAGATTGGCCACGGCCAATCCGTCGCGCTCGGCCAGCATCAGGCGCTCGAGGGTACGCAGAGCAGCCCTCGCGCTCAGGCTGTATCCGCCGAGCCGCGACGTGAGGGCGTCCTTGGTATCCTCATTGCGCGCCAGATAGCCCACATCGTCGATGGGGCCCCAGCAAACCGCCATGCCGGGAAGACCCGCAGAACGCCGGTGGCTGGCGAGGCTTTCCAGAAAGACGTTAGCCGCCACATAATTCGCCTGGCCGGGGTTGCCGATAGTGGTCGTAGCAGACGAGTAAAGGACGAAGAAGTCCAGTGACATCCCCAGCGTCTGCCTGTGCAGATTCCAGGCACCCCGCACTTTCGGCTCGAGAACCCGCGAGAAGCCGTCCCAGCTGAGGTTCTGAATCAGGGCGTCGTCGAGAACCATGGCGGCGTGCACAATGCCGCGAATAGGCGGCAGGGCGCTTTCGATGTCCTCGAACGTATCGGCGAGGCTCGAGGCGTCGCAGATATCGGTCCTGCCGACATAAACCGTAACACCGGCCGCCTCCAGCTCTGAGACGATTCTGCGGGATTCATCGCTGGCGACACCGCTACGTCCCAGCAAGGCCAGGTTACGCGCCCCCTTGCTCACCAGCCACCGGGCGGTAGCAAGCCCGAAGCCGCCGAGCCCGCCCGCGATCAAATAGGTGGAATCGGGTCGCAGGGAAATTCCCGGCCGGGATTCCTCCAGCAGTCTAACGGGCACCGGCTCATCGTCGTAGGCTACGATAATCTTGCCGATCTGCCTCGATTGCTGCATGTGTCGAAATGCGTCTGCAATCCGAGCATTGGAAAAGACCCGGTGCGGCAGGGGCCATAGCACGCCCGCTGCAAACAGATCCATCGCCTCGCGCAGCAAGCGACCGGCAAGATTGGGACGTTCTTTGAAAAGCTGATCGACGTCGATGCCGAAATACGAAATGTTGTTTCGGAACGGGCGCAGACCGATCTTGGCGTTCTCGTAGTAGTCACGCTTGCCGAGCTCGAGCAGCCGCCCGAATGGGCGCAGAACCTCGAGATTCTTGGTTACCGCTTCTCCGGAAAGTGAATTGAGCACGACGTCCACGCCTGCACCATCGGTGATCGCCGCGATCTCATCGGCGAAAGCCAGGCTACGCGAGTCGAGGACGTGCTCGACCCCGAGCAAGCGCAGGAAATCGCGCTTCTCCTCGGACCCCGCGGTCGCGAATATCTCCGCGCCACAGTGGCGCGCATACTGAAGCGCCGCGAGACCGACGCCTCCGGCCGCGCCGTGTATCAGGACTCGATCGCCCGGGCGCAGCTGGCCCAGGTGGTGCAATGCGTAGTAGGCCGTCAGGAACGCGACCGGTATGCTCGCCGCCGCCTCGTAGCTCCACTCGACAGGCATGCGCGCCGCCGCCGTCGCCTTGGTGACCACATGGGATGCGAAGCTCGAGGGCGCAAAACACACGACCGGATCGCCCGGCTTGAAATTGTGCACATCGCTCCCCACCGCGACCACGTCGCCGGCGCACTCCATCCCGAGGTTCGATCCGGCGAAACCGTTTTCCACCGCCTCGTCGGGCAGCATGCCCATAGACAGCATCACATCGCGGAAATTGAGTCCCGTGGCACGAGTTCGAATCGCGATCTCGTCCGGGGCGAGCGGCGGCCGCGTACACTGCTGCCACTCGAGATGGTCGAATCCCGACGCTGGATACTCCAAGCGTACAAGATCCGCATCCGTACCCGATCCTCCCCCGAGGGATTGCTTGCGAAACAGGTCCAGGGTGGTCGTCGATGCGCGCATGACATAGCGTCGATCCGCGGTCAGGACGACCTCGTTCTCATCGTCCGGCGCCTGCAGCTCACCCACGATCAGACGCGCCGCGACAATGGGATCCTCGGCGACGTGCAGATCCACCAGCCTGCAGCGAAGCTCCGGATGCTCGTTCATGAGCACTCTGCCAAATCCCCAAAGCGGAGACTGCGACGGAATCGGACGCAGGCTGTCATCACCCTTACAGGTGGGGGCCATGGCGCGGGAAGTGACGAGCCAGAGTCGCGGCGTCGCAGACCAGCCAGCCGCGAGTAGCGCATGAACCAGATGCAGCGTGGTCCCGCAACGCTGCTGCTGTACGGCCATCGGGTCGATGTCGAGCAACTGGTCGCGTATGGCATAGCCCGCAAGCTGAATTACCTCGACGCAGGCTTTGTCATCCGAACCGAGCGACGCACAGAGTTGCGCAAAATCCTGAGGGCGATGCGGCGCGATCTCGAACTCATCGGCGGCCACCCTGGCGAAATCTTGACCCACTCTGACCTTGACGACCCCGTGACCCAGCGCGATGAGCGCTTCCGCCATCCGGTCGGATGTCTCTCGCGAATCGCCCGATGCGTCGCTCACCAGCATGATGCGGCGCGACGCGTCGGTCTCCTTGACCTCCAGGTCCCCAAGGCGTGATGGATTGCGCGCGATGAGCAGATAGCCTTGCGCCTCCTCGGTGGCAACCGGCTCGGTGACCGGCGTGACATCGACCAGACCGCTGGCAGCCAGCGCCGTCTGTATCGAATCGATGGATGCGTTTTTGAAGCGCCCGTGCTCTTCCGGATCGACAGCAAAAACGAAGTCCACGAGCCTGTCCCGCCGCCGGCCCGCAAGCAGCAGCACGCCGTCGCTCGTGAGCAGGCGTCGCACGTTGTCGAGCGCCGCCGGCATCTCCGCCGGCGTATGCAGCTTGGCGGGTGCGATGATCACGTCGAACGCGACCTGCGGTGCCCCCTGGTCGGCAAGCTCATCCGTAATATCGAGCTCAATGACGCTCACATGGGGAGCGTCGATGAACGCGGACGCGAGATGCCCACGCGATTCCTTGTCCGCAGTCGCAATCACGTAGTCGCAGAGCTCCCCGGGGAGCAGATGCACCAGACTGTCGGCTATCGTGTTGGAACCGTTACCGAGCTCGAGGACGCGCAGGCGCCGGTTGGATGGCCAGAGCCCGACTATCTCGCCCATGACCGCTCGCAGCGCCGAACCCACGATCCGAATCGTCGGGGAAGTCGTGTAAAGATGGTCTGCGGCCGGCACGCCGCGCACGGGCGATAGCAGGCTCGTCGCATCGACATCACCACGCAGCACCTCCGCCAGATGCATTCCGCATCGCCCGACGATCGTCAGCTCCGGCAGGTAGGCGGGGAAATCGGCCAACATGCGGCGCCAGATGGCGGTTGAATCAGGAAGCTCCACGGCATCGGGAAGCACCCACTCGCCTTCACGCCGCTTGGCAATGCCCTCACCCCGAAGAAAGTCGAACATGTGACGAAGCAGATATGTCCGCTCATCCGGAATCTTGGCCGACTGTGACAGCCCTTCGAGCGTGAAGGCACGGTGGGTCGCACCCAGGGCGCGCAGGGCCTCGAAGGCGTACGCGGTTACCAGCGCCTCGACCATCGGCACGAACTGCTCGTAGTAGGCCTCTCGACCAAGCGTCCGCCACTCGCGCTCGACTGCCTGCGTCGCCCGCGCCGCGAGCGCCGTCGGTCTGGGAAGAGGCGCCCTGATGTGGCGCTCATCCGCCGCGCTGAGCGTCGCGCGAAACTCGTACAGCGATGGCTCCGTAGCACCGTCGGCGGTGAGCGGCATGCGCCGGAAGCGAAAGCCGTCCAGCTTGGCGACGATGTTTCCGCGGGCATCCGCCAGCCTGAAGTCCGCAACGACGCTTCGGCTCGTGCGGCTCCTGACCGTGACTTCGCAATAGCGGACCGCGCCGCTATCCCCCAGGAGCTCGAGCCGCGCGAGTCGTTGCGGCAGATAGGCGACGGCGCGCTGTTGTTCGGCCTGGCCGGAGAGGATGCCCAGCAGGCTCTGCAGGCACGCGTCGAGCAGGACGGGGTGGAGATGATAGGCGTCGTCAGCGTCCGCACCCAGGGCGTCAGGGCGCTCTATGCGGGCGATGACACCATCCTCGTTGAGAGGCCAGACCTCGGCCACGCCCTGGAACATCGGCCCGTAGCGAAGACCGAGGTCAGCGGCCATCCGGTAGTGCTGCTCGGACGCGATCGGCGACGACTGGTCATCCGCCTTCAACGACAGGGCTGCCGGCGGATCCGCCGATGAAGCCAGCGGACTGGCCAGTCGGCCGACCGCGTTCAGCGTCCATTGATCGTCACTGAAACGCGCGCGGCTGCGAATGCTGAAGCCGTGGTCGTCAGCCGCGAGTGAAAAGCGCACCACCTTTGCATCGCCGTTCACGAGCACCAGCGGTGCGCGAATTTCCAACGCCTCGACCACCCGACTGTCCGTCGTCGGGCAGGCGGACGCGGCCGCGAGTGCCATCTCGATGAATGCCGATGCCGGAAACACCACCGCGCCGCCGACCACGTGGTCGGCGAGATAGGGAAAGCGCACGGTGTCGATCTGGCTCTCCCATGTGCGCTCCACGTGCGGCACGCTGAATCCCAGCAGGGGATGCTCGCTCTGCGGCTTCAGCAGCCTGGTCAGCTCGTTGGTGGATGGGTACCAGTGGTGTTCCCGCTGCCAGGGATACGTTGGCAGGGAGACGTACCGACCGCGCCTGGGGAAGAGTTTTTTCTCACTCAGCGAAGCGCCGAGCACATGGGTCGCGCAAAGCGCCTCCATCAGCCGGCTTTGCCCGTCGTCGTCCTTCTTCAGCGTCGGCAACGGGCGTCCCCGCCGGCTGGTGGCGCTCAAGCTTTCCTGAACGTATCCCTGCAGGATCGGATTCGGTCCGACTTCCAGGTAAATGTAGGTGTGCTTGGATGCGAGCGTCTCCGTCGCCAGATCGAGGCGAACCGGCTGGCGAACGTTGTCCCACCAGTACGCGGCGCCGAGCTCTCTTCCGTCCAGAATCGCGCCGGTTACGGTGGACACATAGGGCAATCGGGTCGTCGATGCTTGCAGATCCGCGAGCATGTCCGCCAGAGGCGCGCGCACGGGCTCCATGAAGCGGCTGTGAAACGCGTAGTCGAGCTCCAGGATGCGGAAAAAGACGCCGCGTGCCTCCAATCGCGATCCGAGCGCTTGAAGGTCTCCGAGAGTCCCGCTGACCGTGACCGATCGCGGACTGTTGACGGCGGCGAGCTCCACCTCGCCATCCAACGTGCTCAGCTCGGCGGCAATATCAACCGCCGACATGGCCACCGCCGCCATGCGACCCAGCCCGCGGGTCGGTGCCTGGGCTGCACTGCGCGCGTAGATAGTGAGAACCGCGTGCTCCAGGCTCAACGCGCCGGCAGCGTAGGCGGCTGTGATCTCTCCGACGCTGTGTCCGAGGGCAGCATCGGGCTCGAGGCCGTTTGCCAGCAGTGCCTCGAGAACCCCCACCTGCAGCGCGAACAGCGCGGGCTGAGCGACCTCGGTGAGATGAAGACGTGATTCCGAGCGCTCCGCTCTGAGGGCGTCGACCACCGAGAACCCCGCGAGCGGCTGCAGCAGCGCATCGACCTCTTCCACGGCGCGACGGAAGATGCGGTTCTCCTTGAGCAAGCGCTGTCCCATTCCGGACCATTGCGAGCCATTGCCCGAGAACAGCAGTGCCACACGTGCCGGCGCCGCGACTGCATGGTCGCTGACGACGCCCTCGGCGCGACCGTTCTCGGAGAATTCCCGCAGGCCGCGTGCGAGCGCCTCCGGGGTCGCCGCAGGCATTGCCAGGCGGTAATCGTGCTGCTGGCGCTTGGTGCCCGCCGCGTACGCGAGGTCGTAGTAGTCAGCGAGGTCGATGCCGTCGATCCTGTCCGCATACGTGCCTGCCAGCGCCTGGAGCGCCGCCTGGCTGCGCGCGCTGATGAACAACGGTGGGCGCACACGGGGCGTACGCGAGGGGCGGCGCTTTTCGGGGGTAGGGGCTTCACCCAAAATAGCATGCGCGTTCGCGCCACCGAATCCGAACGAGTTGACGCCCATGACGATTCGGGCTCCGTTGTCGGGGAGCGGCGTGTACTCGGAAGCGACCTGAAGATTGAGATCGGAGAACGGAATATTGGGATTCGGGGCACGAAAATGCAGCGAAGCCGGGATTGCCCTGTGCTTGAGCGACAGCACCACCTTGACCAGCCCCGCGAGGCCCGCGCCCGCTTCCAGGTGGCCGATGTTGGTCTTGACCGAGCCGATCAACAGCGGACCGCTGCCGTTACGACGCGCGGCAAGCGCCCGTCCGATGGCACCGGCCTCCTGCGGGTCACCCGCCGCGGTACCGGTCCCGTGCGCCTCGAGGTAAGCGACGTCGGCGGGATCAACACCGGCCTTGTCGTATACGGTGCGCAGCAGCGCCTCCTGGGCCGCCGTGCTCGGCAGCGACATTCCGTGCGTGTGTCCATCGGAATTGACGCCCGTGCCCAGGATGACCGCATGCACATGGTCGCCATCGGCCCTGGCTCGCGCCAAGGGCTTCAGGAACAGGACCACGCCACCCTCCGCCCGCACGTACCCGTCGGCCGCGGAATCGAAGGCGCGGCAGCGGCCGGTCGGCGAAAGCATCGAAGCGCGCGAGAAGCCTATGAACGAGAAGGGACTCAGCAGAATGTTGACGCCGCCCACGAGAGCCGTGGAAGACTCGCCGCGGCGGATGCTCTCGCATGCCTCGTGTAACGCCACCATGGACGACGAGCACGCGGTGTCGATGGACATGCTGGGACCGCGCAGATCCAGGCAGTAGGAGATCCTGTTGGCCGCGATACTGAGCGAGCCGCCGATCATGGAGTACGCATCGAGAGTGCTCAGATCCTCGATGCGGCTGCTGATGAAATCGGGGTTGGAGATGCCGACGTAGACGGCGCAATCGGAACCCGCCAGACGTGACGGTAGCGCGCCCGCGTCCTCGAGCGCTTCCCAGGCGACCTCGAGCAGCAGCCGCTGCTGCGGGTCCATCTGCGCGGCCTCGCGCGGCGAGATGCCGAAGAACCGGGCGTCGAAGGCATCGACGCCGTCGATCAAGCCCGCGGAAAAGGTATAGCTCTTACCAAGCTCTTTCGGATTGCCGTGGTGGTAGTAGTCGGTGCTCCAGCGGTCGGTGCCGACCTCACCGACGACGTCACGACCCGATCGCAGAATTTCCCAAAACTCGGTCGGTGTATGAGCAACGCCCGGAAACCGGCAGGCCATACCCACGACCGCGATGTCGCCAAAACGTAACGGCATCCCCACTACCCTTTTAGCTCGTTCCAGGGTCGAGACGTTTTTACGTGTCGGTCGATTCCGTTACGACTTCACTAGAAGTGCCGGCGTTCGATGCCATCCTCGATGGCGGCCTCTATTTCGACCGTTCCCCGTTGCTTCTGATCGCCCCCCCGCCACAAATTGCTTGCGGCTTTCGAAACGGGCTCGCGCCCAGCCAGACGCAACATTCTTCTTGCTGTTCAGGAAGTTAACAGGCTAGGGACGCATGGTCAACTTGCCGTTTCCGTTAACCTCTTCTTTCTCT